>Ga0209654_1000026_pt1 | contig 156225 bp, 143 predicted proteins | sample SaaInl1SG_22_DNA_FD_184646 | JGI IMG/M metagenome (GOLD analysis project Ga0209654, IMG submission 184646) | Marine microbial communities from expanding oxygen minimum zones in the Saanich Inlet - ESP_161SG_22_DNA (SPAdes) (version 2) | ecosystem: Environmental > Aquatic > Marine > Intertidal... | reverse complement strand
AAGCGGTGGCCTGTATCGAAGACACGGCAGTTCCCTTGCCTAAATTAGCAGCTTATATCGAAGAGTTTCAAAAACTGATGGTTCAGTTCGGTCAAGAGGTAGTGTATTACGCACATGCAGGAGCAGGGGAATTACACTTACGTCCGATATTAAATTTAAAATCAAAAAAAGGAGTTCAGGATTTCCGAGCCATTACCTTGGCGGTAGCAAAACTGGTTAAAAAGTACAAAGGATCTTTAAGCGGGGAGCATGGCGATGGTATTGTACGATCCGAATTTATTCCAATTGTGGTAGGAGCGGCAAATTATCAACTGTTTAAAAAAATTAAAACCCTGTTCGATCCTAATGCCATCTTCAATCCTGGAAAGATTGTCGATCCGCTTCCCATGGATCAAAACTTGAGGACAGCACAAAAAGAGACCCCTGAATTTGATACTGCTTTTGATTTTTCTGCTGATCAAGGAATTCTCAGAGCTGCCGAAAAATGTAATGGGGCTGGGAAATGTCGTTCCGTTCAACCCACAGGAGCCCTGTGTCCCAGTTATCGGGCTACACGAGACGAAAAGCACAACACCCGAGGGCGCGCCAACGTGCTTCGAGAGGTGTTAACGCAAAACAAGAAACCGAATGCCTTTGATGATCCAGCGTTAAAAGAAGTGATGGACCTTTGTTTGAGTTGTAAGGCCTGTGCAACGGAATGTCCAAGCAGTGTGGATATCGCTACCTACAAGGCAGAGTTTTTATACCACTATCAAAAGACACATGGCAGTTCGCTGCGGGATAAACTTTTTGCAAATTTCGGCCGCTTGAATCAAATTGCCCAACCCCTAGGTGGCCTACAAAATGCTGTTTTAACTTTTCCTATTCTAGGAAATGGGATCAAATCCAGTTTGGGTATTGCTCAAAAAAGAAGTGTTCCAAAACTTAAAAGATCTCTATATAAAACCCTAAAAAACAAAAAGTTAGTCAAGTCAAGTAAAAGTGTTTATTTATATTTAGATGAATTTACCAATTACAACGACACTGAAATTGGAGCGGATGCCATAGCTCTTTTAGAGGGCTTGGGATATCAGGTTTGTATTCTACCACCCACTGAAAGTGGAAGAACTTATATTTCCAAAGGATTTTTGGATCAAGCCAAAGCCTGTGCGGATCGTAATGTTGCCTTGTATGGCGATTGTATTTCAGCTGAAACACCGCTGTTGGGTATCGAACCCTCTGCGATTTACACCTTTACAGATGAGTACCCAAAACTGGCCAGTGATTCCAAAGCGGCAAAAGAATTGGCCCAGTATTGCCTTCCTTTAGAATCTTTTTTGGCACAAGAATTAAAAGCAGGAAAACTGCAAGCAACTCAATTCCATACAGAAGCCAAAGAAGTTAAAATACACGCACATTGCTATCAAAAGGCCCTGGGCAGTCCAGCGGATACATTCCAAATTCTAAACCTACCCAAGAACTACACCGTGCGAATGCTGAACACGGGTTGTTGTGGAATGGCTGGTTCTTTTGGATATGAAAAAGAACACTATGAGATTAGTATGCAAGTAGGTGAGGAGCGGTTATTTCCAGCTGTACGAAAAACCGATCCTGAAGTACTAATTGCAGCAAATGGAACCAGCTGTCGCCATCAAATCAAAGATGGAACGCAGCGCGAAAGTTTGCACCCGATTACAATTTTACGGCGTGCGTTAGTGTAATTTGCTTTGTATTCTATTCGAAACATAGATCCTCCTGTTTCAGGGTATGCTAACTGAAAGACAGACTTAAACCCGATCCGAGACAAGAGGGTAAAACACCCCTCTTCGCCCCCCCTTATTAGGGGAGTGTTAAAGCTTCTTTTACTAAGAGGGAATTTAGGTCTGCCTATTTTCAAGTGGCTGGTAAGTTAAAAAAAATCAAACTCCAAAAGACTTTCCAAACATTACCTTTATCTTTGGGCTATATTAGAAATTATGTCAGGCAATACTTTTGGCACCCTATTTAAGGTTACAACTTTTGGAGAATCTCATGGTCCTGCGATCGGAGGCGTGATAGATGGCTGTCCCGCAGGAATAGAACTAGATTTAGAAGCCATTCAAAAAGATTTAGATCGGAGAAAGCCCGGGCAATCTGCCATAGTAACCCAACGCAAAGAGCCTGATGAGGTTACTTTTTTTTCCGGACTATTTGAAGGAAAAACAACGGGAACACCCATTGGATTTGCCATTCACAATACGAATCAAAAATCAAAAGACTATTCCCATATCCAAGATACCTACAGGCCTTCACATGCCGATTATGTGTATGACGAAAAATACGGCATTCGCGACTACCGCGGAGGTGGGAGAAGTTCTGCTCGAGAAACAGCCAGTCGGGTGGTTGCTGGCGCCATTGCCAAACAGTTTTTAGCTCCTGTGACTCTAAACGCTTATGTATCTGCTGTCGGTTCACTTTCCTTAGACACGCATCCCTCAGAGGTAGATGTGTCTTTTATCGAGAAAAATCCTGTACGCTGTCCCGATCCTAAAATGGCGGAAGCCATGGAAACGTACATCAAGCAAATTCGAAAAGAAGGAGATACCGTAGGAGGAGTAGTGAGTTGTATCATAAAAAATGTTCCCGTAGGATTAGGAGAACCCGCTTTTGACAAGCTCCATGCCGAACTGGGAAAAGCTATGCTTTCGATCAATGCGGTAAAAGGTTTTGAGTACGGTAGTGGCTTTGCAGGGACTCAAATGAAAGGCAGTGAGCACAACGATTTGTTTAATACAGACGGAACTACCCAAACCAACCGATCGGGAGGAATTCAAGGCGGGATATCCAATGGTATGGATATTTACTTCAATGTAGCCTTTAAGCCCGTGGCTACTATTATGCAAAATCAAGAAACGATAAATTCAAAAGGAGAAGCTGTGGCCATGCAGGGCAAGGGAAGACACGATCCCTGTGTCGTGCCACGCGCCGTGCCCATTGTAGAAGCAATGGCGGCACTAGTTCTCGCTGATTTTAGCCTCCTCAAACGCACCAATAAAATTTAAAACCTATGAAAAAACTTGCTTTACACTGGAAAATTCTAATCGGAATGGGACTTGGAGTTCTTTTTGGACTTTTGCTCTCTTTTGTTCCGCAGGGGAGTCAGTTCATTTCAGATTACATCAAGCCGTTTGGAACCATTTTTATCAATCTGTTAAAGTTGATTGCCGTTCCTTTGATTCTCGCATCGTTAATTAAAGGAGTTTCTGATTTAAAAGATATTTCCAAACTATCGCAAATGGGAGGACGCACCATCATCACCTATCTCATTACTACTTTAACGGCAGTAACCATCGGGTTGATTTTAGTTAATGTAATCCAACCCGGGAAATCCATCAGCGTTGAAACGCGTAATGAATTGGTCGAAGCCTATGCTACTGACACCCAAGCCAAACAAGCTGCCGCAGCCAAACAACAAGAATCAGGCCCCTTGCAAGCCTTAGTGGATGTGGTACCCTCCAATATTTTTCTAGCCGCTTCCAACAATCGAAACATGTTGCAAGTCATCTTTTTTGCTTTGTTTTTTGGGATCGGAATGATTTTGTTACCTGGTAAAAAAGTCAAACCTGTAAAAAAATTCTTTGACTCCTTTAATGTCATTATTCTCAAACTGATCGATCTGATCATGCTTGCCGCCCCCTATGGGGTGTTTGCGCTATTGGCCGCTTTAGTAGTTGAAGCCCCTAGTTTGGAGCTGTTTCAAGCCTTAGCCCTCTATGCGATCACTCTTTTATTGGGTCTGGCAGCGATGATCGTTGTGTATATTATCATCGTTCGTGTTTTTACCAAAAGCAAAGCCAGTTTTTTTATGCGGGGAATTGCTCCAGCGCAATTATTGGCCTTTTCTACGAGTTCCAGTGCTGCTACTTTACCAGTAACTATGGAATGTGTAGAGGACAATTTAGGCGTCGATGAAGAAGTTGCCAGTTTTGTTTTACCCATTGGAGCCACGATTAATATGGATGGTACTTCTGTGTATCAAGGAGTGGCCGCTGTTTTTATTGCTCAGGCCTTCGGATTGGATTTAAGTCTTTCCGCTCAACTCGGCATTGTCTTTACTGCAACCTTGGCTTCCATCGGAACGGCTGCTGTGCCCAGTGCGGGAATCGTCATGTTGGTTATTGTCCTAGCTCAAGCGGGTATTCCAGAAGCAGGATTGGCCTTGATTTTTGCCATAGATCGTCCTTTGGATATGTGCCGAACTATTGTAAACGTTACAGGGGACGCCGCCGTGTCCATGATAGTAGGGAAGTCAATTGGAAAATTAAAAGATCCGCCTACTTCTTAAGTAAATCTCGGATTTCTGTCAGCAGTACTTCCTGTTTTGGTGGCGCTGCGGGTTTGGCCTCTTCCTCCTCTTTTTTGAAGCGTTCTTGTGCTTTGTTGTACATTTTAACTGCCATAAAAATAGCAAAGGACACAATGAGAAAAGTAATGATGGTATTGATAAAGGCACCATACAGTATGGCAACTTCTGCAGTTTCCCCTTGGGCTTCCTGAATGACAACTTTTAGGGCTGAGAAATTGACTCCCCCTAAGAGCAGCCCAATGGGAGGCATGATCACATCATTTACCAATGACTTGATAATGGCACCAAAGTAGGTAGCCATAATTAAACCCACCGCCATATCAATGACATTTCCTCTACTGATAAATTTTTTGAATTCTTTCATTTTTTAAGATTTAAGGTGTTTACAAAGTCCAATATACAACTTTAGATAAATTTATGACGAAAGCGTGCTTCGGGTAGGGGGCAGTGGTCGTGTTTTCCAAACCAGCGGTAGCGGTTTTGAGCGATAAAGCGATACAGTCCGTTGGTCCAAGATAAAGGGAAGACACGAAAGAGCAAGAGTAGTGCCCAAAACCCACCTAAGCGTTTTAAAACACAGAACAGCACTTCCGACTCTGAAAAATAGCCGTTTTCAGAATCCCAGCTCAAGATTGCATCTTTTTCAAGCAGCGGACTGGGGTGTTTTTTAAAAAAATCGAGCGCATAGTCACTGTCTAACGAAGTAAACCGAAGCTGGTCATTTTTGTCCCAAATGCACAACCTACGGGCCCAATAGTTGCAAAGGATACAAGGACCGTCGTAGAAGAGTACGAGCGGCTTCATTTTGTGGGTTTTGCAGCTTCCACCAACTCTAAAAGCTCTAGGTTCACTTGAGTTGTAAAGACGCCATAGTTTACAATGGCTTTGTTTTTTTCAATCGTATCAATACTCCCGATAGAACGTCCGTCGAACATTCTGACGCGGTCCCCAACATTGAGTTTGGGTTTGGGTTTCGGGGGAGCAGTTTTTTTGGCTTTTTTCTTTTTCTCTTGGCGGACCACTGCAATTTCTTTGGTGACTTCCACAGCGAGCTTCTTCTTTTCTTCTCGTTCTTTTTTAGCGAGAGCTGCCGATTTTCTTTTGCGTTTGGCATTTTCGCTTTCCACGAGCTTTAATAACTCGGAAATTAATGGCCGCTTTTTATTGTTCTCAAAAAAGCGCTCAGCTACATCATTGAGTTTATTTCCTAAAACAATCATGCGCTGGTTGTGATCAAAAAGTTCCTGATAGCTCACCAGTTTCGTTTTCAGTTTGGCGTTCATTTCTGCCATGCGATCGCCTTCTTGTTCCGCTTTGGACTCTTTTTCTTTTAAGCTTTGTCCTGTTTTTTGCATTTGGGAACGCTCTTTTTGCAGTTTGGCAATGGTCGCGTCAAAGCGAACCTTCCCGCGTTCAATTTTCTTTTTTGCTCGATTGATCAGATTAAAAGGAAGGCCATTTTTTTGGGCGACCTCAAAGGTAAAGGAGCTCCCCGCTTCTCCGAGGATCAATTTAAATACAGGCTCTAGGGTTTGGTTGTCGAATTGCATATTGGCATTGATCATGGCGGGCAATTCTGTGGCGAGCACCTTAAGGTTGGCGTAGTGGGTAGTAATTAAACCGTAGGCTTCACGCTCATAAAAATCCTCTAAAATCACTTCGGCAAGTGCCCCTCCCAGCTCGGGATCCGATCCCGTTCCAAACTCATCGATTAAAAAAAGCGTGTTCGAGTCGCACTTTCTCAAAAAGTATTTCATGTTTTTTAGACGGTAGGAATAGGTACTCAGATGGTTTTCGATGGACTGGTTGTCTCCAATATCGGTTAAAATACGGTCGAAAAGACAAGCTTTGCTACGTTCGTGTACAGGGACTAGCATACCACTTTGCAGCATCAATTGCAAGAGTCCTACGGTTTTTAGGGTAATGCTTTTTCCACCGGCATTGGGTCCAGAAATAACGATGATGCGGTGTTCTGCATCCAAGCGAATGTCTTGCGGATGGGTAACTTTACCCTCGAGTTTATGGGCTTGTAACAAAAGAGGATGATACGCATTTTTAAAATCCATCTCGTGCGAATCCACGACCATTTCGGGTAGTAAACCCTTTATTTCTTGAGCATAGCGCGCTTTGGCATAGATGAGATCCAGTTCCAATAGAAAAGCTTGTTGGAGTTGGAGGTAGGGGAGATAAGGACGGAAAAAGTCGGTGAGCTGACTCAGGATTTTTTTGATCTCTTCCCCTTCCTCAAACAAGAGGTTTTGGAGTTCTTGAGTTTGGGCATGAGTCGTTTCGGGTTCGATAAACACGATGCTTCCTGTCTTGGAACTGCCCATAATGGTGCCTTTTACTTTTCGGCGGTGCATCGCTTTTACTGCCAAAACACGACGGTTGTCCAAGATGGACTCGCGAATGTCGTCAAGGTAGTCCGCGTTTTGATATTGACTTAAGGCTTTGTTGAAACTGCTACTAATTTTCCCTCTCAGTTGTTGAATTTTTTTTCGAATGCTGTAAAGACTTTCGGAGGCATTGTCTCGAACTTCTCCAAAGCGGTCGATAACTGAATCGACTGAGGATTTGATTTCTTTTTCTATGGTGAGTCCGGCACTGCGGTTAAAAAGCGTAGGGTAGTAGGTTTGAAATTTTTTAAGAAAGGCAAGCAGCGTATTGGTGATTTCTGTATTGGCAGCAATATTGCGAAAACTGTGGATCTCCAACACACTGTTTTCAATTTTCAATAAGGCAAAAACTTCCGTTAAGGACTCAAAACCGTGATTTGGGATACGGTTTTCATTGTCAAAAGAAGCTCGAAACTCAGAAACTGCCTGCAATTGATCCAAGATCCGTTCCTGGTCTACTTCAGGGACGGTGCCTAGACAAGCCGCTTTTCCCAAAGGGGTAATGGCAAAATCCGCACATTGTCTCAGTACCTCTGGATACTCCAGATCTTCAAGTGTTTTGGTAGGAATTTGCCTCATTGTTTTTTCTTAACTTAGCCCTGCAAAAGTAATAAATTCATGAAGGTGCAAATACATTCCAGTTGGGAAAAGCCGTTAGAAACTGCGTTTGGGGCACCTTATTTTCAAAATTTAGTAGACTTTGTCAAAGCAGCCTATCAAAAAACGACTTGTTACCCACCAGGAAAAGACATATTCCAGGCCTTTAACGCCTGCCCCTTAGATCAACTAAAAGTGGTGATCCTAGGCCAAGACCCCTATCACGGTCCTGGGCAAGCTCATGGCTTGAGTTTCTCTGTGCCAGCGGGGGTAAAGCACCCGCCTTCCCTCATCAATATTTTTAAAGAAATTGAAAGTGATGTCGGGATTCCTTACCCTAGAAGTGGCAACCTAACCCCTTGGGCAAAGCAAGGGGTATTTCTCCTTAACGCTACTTTGACCGTTCAAGCCCAGCAAGCGGGAAGCCATCAAAAGCAAGGCTGGGAAACTTTTACCGATGCGGTGATTCAAAGCATTTCTGCAGAAAAAAGCGGAGTGGTCTTTATGTTATGGGGAGGCTTCGCCAAAAAGAAAGCCAAATTAATCGATGCTTCTAAACACTTGATATTAAATAGTGGACACCCTTCACCTTTAAGTGCTAATAGGGGGTATTGGTTTGGGAACAAACACTTTAGTCAGTGTAATGCCTATTTAAAAAAGAGCGGAATGGAGGGGATTGATTGGCGAGTGGATATTTGAACCCGATACGACAATAAATTAACAAAAGAAAGTAATGGAATGCCTACCCACCCACACGTTTAACGGTATGGCCCATTTCTTGAAGAAGCTGCATCAGTTTATCCCGATAATTTCCTTGGATGATGATTTCACCGTTTTTGACAGTACCACCAACCCCTACGGCATTTTTTAGGATTTTGGCAAGGGCCTTTAACTCTTGTAAATCGCCTTGAAATCCTTTGATCAACGTAACGGTTTTACCCGCACGGCCTTTGTTGCTAAAATGGGCTTCGAGCTCTTGGGGAATAAACTCAGGTTCGGAGGTGTTTGGTTCTTCACGGTCGGGCGCAAGATTGTCAAATTGGATTTTAGCGAGTTCTTCTAAGGAGGATAATTTCTTAGCCATCAGCAGTATTTATAGTGCTAAAATACTATTTTAGTAGAGTAAATATCTATTATGCGTTTGTTCCTTGTCTTCTTTTTTAGTTTAAACCTATCCCTTATGGCTCAAGAACTCCCTTTTCAGTCGATTCCCAAAGCACCCACTGCTATGACTTCAGAAAACCTACTCTCGCGAATGACTCAAGGCTTGGGTTTTCGCTATTACTGGGCTACGGAAGGGTTACGGCCTGAAGATTTAGCGTATAAACCCTCTACGAGCGGACAGAGCAGTTGGGAAACGCTGGAACACATCTACGGATTGACGGAAGTGATTTTAAACACTGCGAAAAGCAAGGCCTCCCTACGACCTGCTGAAAACATTCCCGAAGATTTTGAAACCCTGCGTTCCAAAACATTACACCATCTCGAGGCTGCAGTGGCTCTTTTTCAGTCGATGGAAATAGAAGATTTGGAAAAGGCTAAGGTTATTTTTGATCGGGGAGGGAAGCAGAGTGAATTTCCACTGTGGAATTTGATCAACGGCCCTATTTCCGACGTCTTGTATCACACGGGGCAAGTCGTGAGTTTTCGTCGAAGTTCTGGTAATCCCATCCCTAAAGGTGTGAATGTGTTTTTGGGAGTGAAAAATTAATACTCTCGATCCTCAAAGTTTTCCTCTTTCTCTTCTTTACCTTTTTTATAAAGAAGATAAACTAGGAGTACCCCACAGACTAAAAAAAACAGAAGCTCCATTTTACTCCACCACGACAGCAGTTCCATAAGCTAGGATTTCAGAGCAGCCTTGCATGACCATAGAGGTGGTAAGGCGAACGTTTACAATGGCATTGGCACCCATACGCTCGGCATCTTCGATCATGCGTTGTAGCGCCTGTTCGCGGGACTGGGCTTGCAGTTTGGTATATTCTGAGATTTCACCTCCAATAATGTTTTTTAATCCGGCAAAAATATCTTGCCCCACATTGCGGGCACGTACGGTACTGCCTCTGGCAATACCTAGGGTTTCTGTAATTTTTTTGTTATGAATTTCAGGTGTGTTTACAATAATCATAGTGCGGGTTTTTTAAAGAGGGTTGAATCGATACTGGGAAACAAACGCAGTGCATTTTTATAATACAACTTTTTTAAAATGGAGTCGGGGAGGGCTAGGCCGTACATTTTCCAGTGGGCGTGGCGTTTTCGGTAATAATCGAAATATTCATCGTCAGTTTCTAAGACTCTAAAATAGGTGTAATATTCCGAAACATTGTACGCATCTTTTCCGAAGAGGATACGATCTTGGTAGTCCACAAAAAACTGACGTGCGCGTTTGGGTTGACGACCCAACTCTGCCAAAACAGCTCCAATTTCGGTTACCACATTGGGGTAGGTGTCAAGATGAGCGCCCAGTCGGTCCAAATCATTTCCCATCCATCCCAAGTGGGCATTGATAAAAGTGGTGTTGGGGTGCTTCCGAAAGATGTCGTGTTGTTCTGCGAGGATTTCCTCAAAAGAAGGGTTGGTTTCGGGATCGCGATACCGATTGGGTTTTTGGCGCAATTCCAACCAGCGTTCGTTAAACTTATCTTTTGGATGCCAAAACGAAGCGGGTTCTCCACTGTGAATCAAAACAGGGATGTTGTTGTCTCCACAGGCCTTCCAAATGGGATCCAAACGGGGATCGTTAACCGCGATCCGTGCTCCGTTTTTATCTCGGTCGTTGAGTCCCAGTGATTTATACACTTTTAGACCCAGCACTCCGTCCTGAACCGCTTGGTCAATTAAGGCGACTTGCTCGGTAGCAAAATCAACATCGTCTATCGCTTCAAAATCGACATTGACAAACAGGCCAAAGCGGGTAGGGGCGTTCTCTTTTACATTTTTAAGGGATTGTTTTAAATACAAGCCTCGAAATCCACTGAGGTTGATCATAAACGCCATGTTCAAACTGTCCATTTCCGCCGTCAGTTTGGACAGGTCCTTCAGCGGCATATCAAATTGGTGGTTGTGGACGTCTATAAAAGGGTATTTTGCCTTTTGGATTTCAGTTTGAGGAACAACAAGGGTAGACTTAGGACTGTATTCCTCGATGTCCATCAAGTTTTTCTTCTCTTGAATTTTATCAATAATGTAGTAGGTGAGTCCGCCGATAAACAGCACAGCAAAACTCATACGGACTAAGGTCCAAAGGCCTTTTAATAATTTTCTCACTCGCTAAATGGGATCAATACCTGCGTGGTATCCCAACGCAAGCGTATGTTCTGTTCCACAAAATCAATGGTAAACTGCTCTACGACTTCAGGGAGAGATTCTACTGGGAGGTTGAGTTTCATCACCACAGCCGCGGGATCGGGTTCTGCATTGCTAAATCCACCTGTTTTTTCGTGTACCACGAGCAACCAATGGTCTTTATAAGGATAAGTATAAAGGCCGTAGGAGCCTGCGGGGAGGGAACGATTAGCAAAACTAAGATCAGTGTTCGTTGTCAAGCGGGTGGTTAAATTTGCGCCTAAACGCCAGTATTGACCATAAGGGACTAAGGCTCCGTCTTCTTGCGTACCAAAGATCAGTCGTTCCTTTTTAAAAGGACGGTAATAACGAATGTCAATTTCCGTAGAACCACTGCTGTATTCTGCCGTTCCTTTTGGACTTTTTGGATTAATGTACAATCCATAAGCAAAGAAGGCGGCTGCAATGACAACCAGACTGACTACTGTTAAAAGAATGTATTTTAAAATTTTCATGGGGTGTAGGGTTTTGTTAACTTTCCAAATGTACGATATTCTTTTTTTAATATTATTTTACATAACATAAATTATATATAATTACTAAACGGGAAATAATAGCTTATAAAGACTGAAAGCTCAGCACCTTTTTAATAGAAATGAATTAAAACTGGTTCCATCCTAAAAGGAAATAGATTAAAAATTAAAAAAGCAACCACTCACTAACTAAAGTTATAAAACATCAAATTTATTCAAGATCGTATTGACCATTCCAAAGGCATTGTGACTGGTTTCCAAAAGGATGCAACTGATTATGGCTTTAAAAAAGAGCAAAAAACTTTCCGCTTCTATTTTGGGATCTTCTCGATCTAAAAATTTAAAGGATTTTTCTATTCTATTTTTTAAGGGTGCTAACACACGTTGACAGGGTTCGGGATCGGTCCATTGGAGGCATAACAAAAGACGCCAAAAGGTCTTTTCTTCTTGGTTTAGCTGGAAGGGTACGGACAGGATTTGTTTGAGTACTACTTTAGGGTGTTCCGATTGTAAAACTGTTTCAAAGCGGTCTTCGATTTGTGCAATTCCTTTTTTTAAAACCTCTGAAAGCAGCGCTTCTTTGTTCGCAAAATGTCTAAAAATGAGACCTTCAGATACACCGGCTTGTTGCGCAATTGCGCGGGTAGAACTCGCAGAAACTCCTTGTTTTGCAAAAAGATCCAGGGCGGCAGTTAGGATGTTCTCTTTTTTACTCATAGAGTAATTGATCACTCAAACTTACTTTATTCTCAGGTACCACTTCCTTTTTTAACAAAAGATTTTCGTTATTTTAACACTTCCAATTCGTTTACCATGTTAAAAAAATCCTTTCCCTCCTTACCTTTTTTGCGCTACTGTTTTGCTTTTATGCTTGCGGTGCTTGGGCAAGCTTTCGCACTTCGGACAAGAAGGTGATTAAGCGTTTTGCAAAACACGGTTTACAGGCTGAAGTCCATTATGAAACCTACCAAGGCTTGAATTTAAGACACATACACTCCAAGCCCTACAATCCTGCACTTCCTACCTTATTTTTTATCCACGGTGCTCCGGGGTCTAGTGATAATTTTGACGGGTACCTCACCGACTCGCTTATAAATCAGCGCGCAAATTTGATCAGCTTGGATCGATTGGGATACGGTTACTCCGAGTTTGGCATGGCCTATCCCGAAATTGAAGAGCAAGCAAAGAGCCTGCTACCTGTACTACAAAAATACCACAACCCTTCCCTCCCCTCTTTGCTTGTGGGATGGTCCTACGGCGGTCCCATTGCAGCGGCCATGGCGCTGAAAGACCCCACCTCTTGTTCTGGAGTTGTTCTTTTGGCTCCAGCCTTGGACCCGGAGGCAGAACGCTATTTTAAATTAGGTCGGTTGGCGGAATACCGCTTGACCCGATGGATGGTGCCCCAAACCTTTATCGTGGCTCAAAAAGAAAAGCGCGCTCACATTGCTAGTTTACGAGAATATGAAGATCTATGGAACACGATTGCTGTTCCTGTACTCATGCTCCACGGAGCGCAAGACAAAATAGTCCCCTTTGCTCCTAATGCCGCTTTTGCGACCTCTCATTTTCCTAAAACGCTCTTTCAACTAAAAACGATTCCCAAAGCAGGTCACGTCTTTCCAATGCAGCAAGAGCAAAAGGTCATTTCCATACTCCTTAAAGAATTGGACCGCATAGAAACAAAAACTTCCCTAGAGATGGAATCCAAAGGGAAGTAAACAGTGGTTTAGTTGCTTATTTTTTTAACCAAGCTTGGCGTAGCGCCACGGCGGCTTCAGTAGCAGTGGGATCTTCCACCACACCGTTTGCTTTGGCGCCAGGAGTACCTGTCACCCCGCGGAGTGTAAGTTGTTCTTCTCCCCGTTGTACGGTAATGCTGAACTCTTTTTGGTCGTCCCACATAAAACTGGGTGTAAACACCGCATTGATGCCTTCAGCGTTTTCCTGTTTGATTTCAGGTAACATTTTACCATCCAGACCCAAAAACAAGTCTCCAACCTGAACACCCATAGCTTCTATGGTCGTGTTTAAATCAGTGACCACATACTGAACCACACCCAAAGCATTGGGTTGCGGAGCAAAAAAGGGACTTTGATTGTCTTTAAAGAGAATACTGGGAAGCGGAACTTCCGTCTCGCCCATGGTCAAGCCGACTTTGGAAAAGTAATCCATATAGTCAATGGGTGTGTTTCCTTCAACATGGGTTTTAAAAAATTCTCCTACCTCTGGATAGGTCATCGCAACGATCTCATCGATCAGAGCGTCGTCTTGAAACGGTTTTTCAGTACCGTAGCGCTGGGCAAGGTTTTGCATGACCCATAAAATACCTTTGTCTCCCCCACTCTGCTCCCGGATGATAATGTCCAGGCACATATTGATCAACGCTCCTTTTTGATAAACATTGGCGTAGTTGGTTTGGTAGGGTTCGTCCACAATACCGGCACTCATTTCGGTAAAAGACATCGTGTCGTCATACCGCTGCGAATAATTTAATTTTTCAAGAATGCGGTTGTAAAAATTTTGTTCGTCGATGAGTCCTTGGTTGATTTGAAACAAATTGGCAAAGTATTCCGTCGTTCCCTCATACATCCACAAGTGTTTGGACATTAAGGGGGTGTTGTATTCAAAGTTGTGAATCTCTTCCGAGTGAATGTTCAATGGCGTAAGTGTGTGGAAAAACTCATGTGAAACCACATCCACTAGGCTTTGAGTGAGTTCTTGTGGTTGCATTTGCTCCACAAATACGGCGGTTGTGGAAGTGTGGTGTTCCAAAGCGCCCATCATTCCTCCAAAATACTGCAATTCGTCGATACCCATCAGGTACAGCAAAATATCATAAGAAGGTGTGTTGTTTGCCTCGCCAAGAAACTTCTTTTGCGCCACCATCATTTCTTTAATGGCTGCTTCGTAGTCGGTGGCTTTGTGAACTCCTGTGGGGGAGTAAATGGCCATCCCTACTTTGATGTCATCTAAATCAAAACGCACCGTGTTGGGTTCGCTGTATAAAATGGGATTGTCGATAATGTGAAAATAGCGTTTGGCAGAAAACACATCCAGCGTATCACTCCTAGAAAGTGCGGGTAAAGAAGTAAACGCTTCAAGGTTTTTGGGCGAACGAACACGGAGTCTGTAAGACGCTTCTTTCATCCCTTCAAAATAACCGATCATGCTGTGTAAGTTTAGTAAAAAAGTCTCCCCTTCTTTGTAATTGGTTCCTCCCATGGGATAGATTTCACTTCCCTCGGGACCGTCAAAAGTATCGTTGGTCCAGTAGGTGATGCGGTCTAATTTTTTTGCATTGGAGATCTTCCAGCTGTTTTGATCTAACGCTTCAATTGACAATTCATTACCCTTTGAATCAAAGGCTTTTACGTTTTCTACAAAACGACCAAAATTGGAATACTCATAGGTTCCTGGGACGATTTGTGGAATGTAAAAAGTGATTTCCTCTGCATTGATTTTGGGAGGTGTAATTTGCACCTGTACCTTGTCATCATTGATGGCTACCAGATCTACCGAAGCCTGAATATAATCCGGTCTGTCGGGAGTGGTGTTTTTTAAAGCGGCACAGCCTGAAATTAAAAATGTGGCGGCAATGCAAAGTGTGAATTTTGAACTTAATTTTTTCATAAAGTTAGGTTGAAATTAGAGGAGCGATTCCCCGTTTAAATCAGTAGTAAGTACGTTTGTCATATAATCAAAAAAGGGTCTTACGGCAGTAAAAGCTGCGATTACTTCTTTTTGAAAGTCAGGCGAAAGTACGGATTTATCGTCAAATTTTTTAATGAACAAGAATTGTTTGTGGCGAATCAGATCGATGTTGGCGTGGTCTTTGGCAAAGCCTTTGGGTGCTGTTTTTACAGCGTCGCCCTCCAGGCTTCCCCAGACCTTGGTAAAGGCAGGAACGGCCATCAAATCCCGAAATTCCTGAGCATCGACTTCTAATTCTTTGCGGATACGGAGCAAGTCCGCCGGACTGGGATCCCAAAAGCCCGTGGCTAGGAAACTGTCGCCCGGAGCGAGATGTATGTAGTAGCCCCCACGCAGTTGGGGTTTTTTGCGGTGAAACGAAATTCCAAAATGGGTTTTATAGGGGGTTTTGTTTTTTGAAAAACGCACGTCTCGATAAATCCGAAACATTTTGACCTTTTCTATTTCATCCGTGACTTCCAAGCCTGCTTTTACTCCCTCATTAAAGGCTTTTACTTCGGTTTCCAAGGCTTTAAAACGAGGTTTTTGGGGTTCAAACCACTCGCGGGTGTTGTTTTGGGCTAATGCCTTATAAAAGGCGAAAACATCGGGGTTGATCGTGTTCATAGTGTCTTGTTTTTGGTGACTAGAGATAGGAGACAGTGGGCGCTCTAACCTCCCTTAGAATTAGTATCTGATCAAAGGTAAGAAAATCGGGATAGTTTATAGAAATGAGTTGAATTGGTAAAATGCATACGGTTGAATATATTTTTTCTTATATTTATTTTTTAATCGCCCCAAATTACAAACCGATCTTAGTTTAAAGATTCCCTTTTTTTGTGGCATAATTTATAGAACGTGCTTTGGCACACCCAAATCTTATGCAATGCCCTCAATCACTGCAAACAACAACCTACACAAGGCAAAGAATGCCAAAAAAGACGAGTTCTATACCCAACTAGAGGACATAGAAAATGAATTGCGGCACTATACCCATCACTTTAAAAACAAGGTGGTCTATTGCAATTGCGACGATCCCCGTATCAGTAATTTTTTCCGCTATTTTGCTTTTAACTTTGAAAAGCTAGGCCTAAAAAAACTCCTGACCACCTGTTACCAAAACCAAAACATGGAATTATTTAGCCCGCACAACAGTGAGCGCGCTATTTATTTGGAATACAAGGGAGATCTCAACCAAAACCGTGTTCCAGATCCTGAAGAATGACTTGGGATGAAGAATGCGAAATGACTGAATATCTTATTTCTGTATTTGAAAAAGGTAAACAATGGCATAAGAGTATTGTATGCAACCTCGCTGATTTAGAAAAATTTCGAGACGAAATAAGTAACGTTATTGATTTAACTTCTACAGCTGAAAAATTAAATATTTCTCATGAGAAAGCAAAAATATTAGACAAACATTATGCTGATGATGAGCTTTGCATAAATTGTAAGCATAGATATTCATCTAATTGTATCACTTGCATTTTTGAATTGCAAAGTCCTCTTGAAAGAAAACTTTACTTAGCATTAACCAATGAACATATTAAATTTAATATTCAGTATCCACTGAATTGGAATGGAGAACATATTTCTATAGAGGGTAAGTCTTATCATAATCCCACGAATAACTTTAAAGAAGTATTGACGATAGCAGACTTTTTCGTGTATCAAAAGGGAGTGAAACTTTGTGTATATACAGATGGACACACATTTCATGAAAAAACCGAAGAGCAAGCTCAACATGATAAGAGAATCGATCGAAAACTTCAAAAACTAGGCTATAAGGTGTTAAGATATACAGGAAAAGATGTTAATGAAGATGTAGAAGCCATAGTACAAGAAATCAAAGCTTGGATTAATTAAAAAACATTGTGCATGATTATTTTAACAAACATCTCTGGAGTTAATCTTTATCTCATGCGATTAAACCCAAAAATATGCCCATGAAAGATAGCTTTAAAATCAACCTTAATCAAAACCTTTGGACTTGTAATTTCGCTTGCCGCTTTAGGTATTGGTGAGTATTTTCAATTATAAAACTTGAAAAAATTTGGAATTTTGCTTGCGATAACTACAAGTGTTTCACATTTGGTAACACTTGTTGCTTATGCCATAAACTATTTGGAGAAATAGTATGAGAAAAAATTTAATTAAATATTTTTTAAAACATATGATTTTTGATCTATTATACGGACTTGTCACTATTTGGATTATTTACAAAGCAATCACAGAGGTCTAATCTGTTAAAAACCCCGTTAACAATCTCCCTATCCACAAGTTTTTTTTGGTTGGAAAAGCCCTTACTTTTAATCAAAAGAAAACCATGAACGACCGACCCAATGATTTGTTGCGTATCCGTCCGGAGATCAAGAAAACCAAGACATTTGATACGATGAGTGCGGAAGAGCGCTTTCAAAACGAGACCCTCCGTCCTATTTTAAAACTGCAAAACCCCTTGTTTGTCAAGGTCTTTCAGCAATACATCGAAAAGCGCAAGGGAGTCTTTTACGATTTGGGTTTAGAAAAGAAGTTGGCCTATATCGAAAGCAGTTTGATCAAGGATCAAAAATTTCGCAACGCTTTAAAAGGTATGATCATAGGGCATTTTACGGTAGCGGAATACGAGCACTACACCTTAAACTCCTCTTCCTTAAACAAACGGATGATGAATCTGTTGATACAACGCCTTCAAGATCAGGTTCAGTTGTTTGACTTACCGCTTTCGGTTCGCTAGGACCGCTTCGATGTCTTTTAGGGAAAACCCTTTGGCTTGGAGCAGGATCAGATAGTGAAAAAGCAAGTCGGCACTTTCGTTTAGGAAGAGTTCCTCATTGTTGTCTTTCGCTTCAATCACGGTTTCCACGGCTTCCTCCCCTACTTTTTGAGCAATTTTATTAATGCCTTTTCGGAACAAAGAAGCGACATAGCTCCGGTCGTCGTCGGCAGTTTTCCGCTGGGCAATGGTTTCTTCCAGCTCGGACAAAAACCCAAAATGACTGGTGTTGGTTTCTCCCCAACAGCTGTCTGTTCCCGTGTGACAGGTAGGCCCTTGGGGTTCGGCTTGAATTAAAAGGGTGTCCTGATCACAATCCGCCTTGATATCGACCAGTTTTAAGTGGTGACCACTTTCCTCCCCTTTGGTCCACAAACGTTGCTTAGAACGGCTGTAAAAGGTCACCAGACCCGTTTCTTGCGTCTTTTGAACGGCTTCTTTATTCATATAGCCCAACATCAAGACCGTTTTGGTGGTCGCGTCTTGGATGATGGCAGGTAGCAGTCCGTCTTGGGTTTTAGAAAAATTGAGTTCCATAGCGTTTAGATTCGTACAGCGATCTGCTGTTGTTTGAGTTCTTGTTTTAAATCGGGTATTGGGATTTCCCCAAAGTGGAAAACACTGGCCGCTAGAGCAGCATCTGCTTTTCCGTGAGTAAAGGTATCGATAAAATGCTGTGTGGTTCCCGCCCCACCGGAAGCGATAATGGGAATGTTCACCGTTTCCGAAAGTTGGGCTAAAGCCTCATTGGCAAAGCCATTCTTAGTCCCGTCGTGGTCCATGGAGGTAAAGAGAATTTCTCCCGCACCGCGAGCTGCCACTTCTCGGGCCCAGTCAAACAGATCGATTTCCGTGGGGACCTTCCCCCCTACTAAATGGACTTTCCACTGCCCGTCAATCTGCTTCGCATCGATGGCGACTACCAGACATTGACTTCCAAAGTGGGTAGCGACTTCGTCAATGAGTTCCGGGCGTTTGACCGCTGCCGAATTGATGGAGACTTTATCCGCTCCGTTTTTTAGCAAAATAGAAACATCTTCTACCGAGCGAATGCCCCCACCCACGGTAAAGGGAATGTCCAAGGCTGCAGCGACTTGCAAGACCAGATCGGCCAGGGTTTTCCGCTGTTGTTCCGTCGCGGAAATATCGAGAAAGACCAGTTCGTCTGCATTTTGACGGGCGTATTGGGTGGCGAGTTCCACGGGATCTCCCGCATCGCGCAGGTTTACAAAATTTACCCCTTTTACGGTGCGGCCGTCTTTGATGTCTAAACAGGGTATGATGCGTTTGGTCAGCATATCAATCGTTGATTTGGGTTAAATCGTGGTGGTCGTAAAACCCCAAGTCGGCTTCGGTCAGTTGTTTGACCCAAAACGCGACTTGCCCCACGTGATACGAAAAATGCTCTACGGCATGCAGCACTGCGCCCACACCAGAAAATTCAAAGCCTTGTACCTTTCGAACACGGAGGTACTCAGAGGGCGAAGTGGTTTGAATAGTTTTGATGGCTCGGGAAACGGTAGCATCCAATTGCTGAAGCAATTCCGCTTTGGAATAGCCATCTGTTGTGCTAAATTCTAAATCGCGTTGACGTTGGTCCGCTTCTTGCCCCAAAGAGGCAAGGACATATTGCGTCATGTTTCCACAGACGTGCAAGAGTTGATTGCCCAGCGCCATTCCATTCTTAACAGGGAGTTTCCAGAGGCTGTCCTCCCCCACTTTTGCAAAGGCCAAATGAAGCATACGCTGTCCTTCTTCCAGACGGAAGATGGCGTTTTGCTTGAATTCGATTAATAGTGCTTCTTCCATTAGCTTTGTGTTAAAATAAACGCTTCCAACTGCTTTAAGGAAATACGATTTTCGTAAATCGCTTTTCCAATGATGGTGCCTTCACAGCCCATTTCGGCCAGTCGTGGCAGTTCATCAAATTGCGAAATCCCTCCCGAAGCGATGAGTTGCAGTTCCGTTTCTTTTAAAATCTTTTCATACAACGCAAACGAAGGCCCAGCCAACATCCCGTCTTTACTGATGTCCGTGCAAATAGTAGTTTGTACTCCTCGCGATTGGTAATATTCTAAAAAGTCAAAAAGAGAGCGGTCTGAAGTTTCCTGCCAGCCGTCGGTGGCAATGTATTCGCCTTTTACATCGGCTCCTAAAATGATTTTTTCAGCGCCATAAGTGGCAATCCATTGCAGAAATACCTCTGTTTCTTTTACCGCGATACTCCCGCCCGTGACTTGCTTCGCTCCGCTTTCAAAGGCAATGCGCAAATCCTCGTCGGTTTTTAAGCCCCCACCAAAGTCGATGCTTAAACTCGTTTTAGATGCGAGGGTTTCCAATACCTTGTGGTTGACGATATGCTTTGATTTGGCACCGTCTAAATCGACCAAATGCAGGTGCTGAATCCCGTGATCTTCAAAAGCTTTGGCAACTTCTAAGGGGTTTTCGTTATACGTTTTTTGGGTACTGTAATCGCCTTTGGATAGCCGAACACATTTCCCGTCAATAAGATCAATGGCTGGAATGATTCTCATAAGGCTAAAAAGTTTTGAAGGAGTTGACTTCCCGCTGTACTGCTTTTCTCGGGGTGAAACTGTACCCCGTAAAAATTGTCCTTTTGCAAGGCTACACTGTAGGCTCCGTCATAGTCACTTTGGGCAATAGTTTCAGGTAAAAGCGGGACATAATACGAGTGCACCAAATACATGAAGTCCTCCTCTTTAATTCCCTTAAAAAGAGTGGTTTGCAATTTTGAAATGGTGTTCCATCCCATCTGGGGGACTTTGACTTGATCTGAAAATCGAATGACCTTACCGGAGACAATTCCCAAGCCTTTGACATCCCCTTCTTCGGTGGCATCGCAGAGCAATTGCATCCCCAAGCAAATCCCCAAAACGGGTTGTTGGAGGGTTGGAATCAGTTGATCCAGGCCGGTTTGCTGTAACTTTTCCATTGCACTTCCTGCAGCTCCTTGACCGGGGAAAATCACTTTTTCAGCGGTTTTGATCACTTCCGAATCTGCAGTAAGCACACTTTCTACCCCCAGACGCTCCAAAGCGAATTGTAAAGAGCGGACATTGCCTGCATCGTAATCTATTATAGCGACCATCTACAAACTGCCTTTGGTGGAGGGAAGAATCATTTTATCGGGATCGCGCTTAACGGCGACTTTAATCGCTTTAGCAAAAGCCTTAAAAATCGCTTCGATCTTGTGGTGTTCGTTGGTGCCTTCGGCTTTGATGTTGAGGTTTGCTTTGGCTCCGTCGGTAAAGGATTTAAAGAAATGCATAAACATTTCCGTAGGCATTTGCCCGATCATTTCCCGTTGAAATTCAGTTTCCCAAACCAGCCAATTTCTCCCCCCAAAGTCAATGGATACCTGCGCTAAGCAGTCGTCCATCGGCAAACAAAAGCCGTAGCGTTCCATCCCCAGTTTATCCCCGAGAGCAGAGGCAAAGGCTTCGCCTAAGACAATAGCGGTATCTTCTATGGTATGGTGTTCGTCCACTTCCAAATCTCCTTGTACAGAAAGCTCCAAGTCCATTCCTCCGTGTCGTGCCAATTGGTCCAACATATGGTCAAAAAAGGCAATTCCCGTATCGATTTTACTTTGTCCACTTCCATCCAGGTTTAGGGTAATGCGGATGTCTGTTTCGTTTGTGGTGCGTTTTTGGGTAACGATGCGTTGCTTTAGCTTTAAAAAAGTATAAATCTCCTTCCAGGAAGTCGTTTTAAGTGCAATAGTGGAACTTAAATCGTCTGAAGCCTCCTCTGCCCCAAGTGCTTCATCATTCGCCAGGAACAGGCCTTTACAACTTAAATTTTTCGCCAATTCCATATCGGTTAAGCGATCGCCAATGACATAGGAATTCGCTAGGTCGTACGTTTCAGTATCCATATACTGTGTCAATAAACCAGTACGGGGTTTGCGGGTGGGCGCGTTGTCGGCGGGAAAGCTTTTGTCAATAAAGATGTTGTCAAAAACAACCCCTTCGTTTTCAAAACTTTTCAGCATAAAATTGTGGGTAGGCCAAAAGGTTTCTTCTGGGAAACTGTCCGTGCCCAAACCGTCTTGATTGGTGACCAGCACCAATTCGTAGTCCAGTTCTCGAGCAATTTTCCCCAAATACATAAACACTTCGGGATAAAACACGAGTTTTTCTAAAGCGTCTAATTGATAATCTTCGGGCTCTAAGGCCAACGTGCCGTCGCGGTCGATAAAGAGTACTTTTTTCATGTATCTAAAGTGCGCAAAGCGCGAATTAATGCGTTGTTTTCTTCCGCTAAACCAACGGAGATACGCAGGGTGTTTTCACAAGCGGTATTTTTTGAAGGATTGCGAACCACAATTCCGCTGTCGAGTAACTGTTGGTAGCGCAGGGTGCTGTCGTCCACACGCACCAAGACAAAATTGGCATCGGAAGGGAAAATCGTTTTGATAAATCCAATCTCGGCAAAAGCCGCTTCAAGGCGTTTGCGCTCCTCCAGCATAAAAGCGACTTGCTCCTGAACTTGCTCCTGTTCTTCCAAACGTTGCAATGCAGCAGCGAGAGTTAGCGAATTTATGTTGTACGGGGCTTTAATGCGATTTAAATAGCGAATCAACTCAGGATGTGCAAAGGCCATCCCCAAACGTGCTCCCGCCATCCCTTGCGCTTTGGAAAAGGTCTGACAGACCACCAAATTAGTATGGGAATCGAGAAGTTCGATAAAAGAGGCCTGATCCGTAAATTCGATATAGGCTTCGTCCACCACCACAAGACCGGGAAACTCCTGAATGATTTTTTTAAGAGCCTGGACGTCAAAACTGTTGGCCGTAGGATTGTTGGGCGTGGGAATAAAAATGATTTTGGAATGGTCATCAGCGGCTTCTAGAACTGCTTCTGCATCCAATTGAAAATCAGCACCTAAAGGGACTTCTCGTACAGCAACGCCATAGGTTCGCGCAGCAACTTTGTACATTCCAAAAGTAGGAGGCACAATGAGAATGTGGTCTGTTGCGGGTTCGCAACACGCCATGATGATTTGTGAGATAAATTCGTCACTGCCGTTGCTGAGATACAACTGCTCAGTGGTTACCCTCTTCCAATCGGCGATTTTCTGCTTTAGTTCTCTTTGCATGGGGTCAGGATAGCGATTGGTTTCGGACGGAAACGGGTTTTCATTGGCATCCAACAAAATCATCGCTCTCCCGTCGCTGACAAATTCTTCCCGCGCCGATTGATAAGGACTCAACTCCAGCAGGCTTTTTCTAAAAAAACGACGGATCTCAGGCTTCATTTTTTAATTTTTTTAAACGTAAACTTACGGCGTTTTTGTGGGCTTGCAATCCTTCTGCAGCCGCCATCAATTCGATGCTCTTTCCGAGGTCTTGAATCCCCTGTTGACTGATCTTTTGAAAGGTAATCGCTTTGGTAAAGCTATCCAAATTCACTCCGCTGTATTGTTTTGCATAGCCGTTGGTGGGTAAGGTGTGGTTCGTTCCAGAAGCGTAATCGCCTGCACTTTCGGGGGTGTAATTTCCAATAAAAACAGATCCCGCATTGCGCACTTCATTGACGTAGTAGTCTTCATTTTCAACACAAATGATGTAGTGTTCGGGTCCATAGGCGTTGATGAAGTCCACGGCTGTTGCGTCGTCCTGCAATACGATCATTTTTGAATTTTCTAGGGCCTTTTCGGCGATGGCTTTTCTTGGGAGCTCTTGCAGTTGATCCTTTACTGCGGTAGCTACTTTCTCAAGCAGGCTTTCTTGGGTGGTTACAAAAAGTACTTGACTGTCAGGCCCGTGTTCTGCTTGGGACAACAAATCGGATGCTACAAACTCAGGATCGGCACTGGCATCAGCAACGACAAGCAGCTCGCTGGGACCTGCCGGCATATCGATTGCGACATTGTAGCGCGTGGCCCATTGTTTTGCCACAGTGACGTACTGATTTCCTGGACCAAAGATTTTATAGACATTGGGAATGCTCTCGGTACCGAAGGTCATCCCTGCGATGGCTTGAATGCCACCCACTTTAAAAATTTGGGTTACCCCACACAGTTGCGCAGTGTAGAGCACTACGTCGGGTATTGCTCCTTGCTTGTTGGGAGGTGTGCAAAGCACGATTTCTTTACAACCCGCAATTTGTGCGGGAAGAGCCAACATCAAAATTGTAGAAAATAAAGGTGCCGATCCCCCAGGAATGTACAACCCCACTTTTTCTATGGGTCTTTTTTCCTGCCAACAGCGAACACCTGGCTGGGTTTCTATTGCTACAGGAGCCGTTTGCTGAGCGCGGTGAAAGGCTTCGATATTCGTTTTGGCGTTTTGGATCGCCTGTTTTAACTCCTCTGGAACTGAAGCAACTGCTTTGGCAACTTCCTCAGCTTGTACTTGAACTGTTTGAAGTTGAATTTGATCAAACTGAGCCGTATATTCCAAAAGAGCACGATCCCCTTGTGCTTCCACCTTTTTAAAGACTTCCGAAACAAGTCCTTCCAGCTCGTCATACGAAGCAGTTGGACGTTGGGTGATCGCTTCCCATTCACTCGGCAAAGGATAGTTGAATTGCTGCATTACAAGACCATTTTTTCTATTGGACATACTAAAATACCTTCCGCACCCTCCTCTTTGAGTTGATCGATAACTTCCCAAAAATCCCCAGCATTAATTACGGAGTGTAACGAGCTCCAGCCCTCTTGGGCCAGAGGAAGTACCGTGGGACTCTTTAAAACGGGCAGCAATGAACTGATCGCTTCAATCTTGTCGTTGGGACAATTCAACAGGATGTATTTTGAGGTTTTGGCACGCAATACCGATTGAATACGAAACTGTAAGGTTTTGAGAATTGCACGGTTATCGGATGAGATTTTTGGAGAAGCAACCAGTACCGCTTGGGATTTGGCAATTTGAACCACCTCTTTTAGGTTGTTTTTAAACAAGGTGCTTCCGCTGGAAACGATATCACAAACAGCATCTGCCAGCCCAATATTGGGGGCTATTTCCACCGAACCGTTGATGATGTGCAGATCGGCTTTAAGCTTGTTTTCCTTGAGAAAGGTCTTGACCGTATTGGGATAGGATGTCGCGATGCGTTTTCCTTCCAAGTCTTGAATTCCCTTAAAAGCAGTGCCTTTGGGAACCGCTATGGAAACGCGACACTTAGAAAATCCCAAAGGTTCAATGACTTCTAAATCGGTACCCTTTTCTGCCAAAAGGTTTTCTCCTAAAATAGCAAGGTCCACTACCCCATCACGTAAGTATTGGGGTATGTCACCATTGCGCAAAAAGAACACCTCCATGGGAAAGTTGCGCGCTGCTGCTTTGAGTTGGTCCTTCCCATTGTCAATAGAAATTCCGCAGTCTTTTATTAAGCGAAGGGAATCTTCGTTAAGTCTTCCTGATTTTTGTACGGCCAGTCGTATCATAGTATTAAATTAAAAAACCCGTTTGATTGCTCAAACGGGTTTGTATTATGGGTCATAGACATCCTATTACCTCTCGTTTGAGCTGTTTGATAAAAAGTGGCTATGATGTGTTGTTCTTTTCATTGAAGTGCAAATATATTTAAAAAATTTGATTTCAATTTATTGATTCCCTAAAATAATAGGAAGACCATTTTTTCCGCTTCCAATCACAATCACCTTAGAATTAGGAGATTCAGATAACTTTAGGGTAGCTTCAATTCCTTTTTCTTGAAGAATTTTATCAGTCAAAGATGCACTTAAAATACGGTTCGCAGTGGCTTTCCCTTCAGCATCAATACGTTGACGTTCTGCTTCTTGCTTAGCTTTTTCAAGGCGGAATTCATATTCTAAAGACTCTTGCTCTTGCCCTAATTTACGCTCAATCGCTTCTTTAATGGCCAAGGGTAAAGTGACATCACGCACTAGGACTGCATTCACTTGAATGTGTTGCTCGTCAACATTCTTTAAGGTTTCTTCAAAGATTTCGTTTTGAATGGCATCACGCTTAGTAGAATACAATTGCTCTGGGGTATAACGTCCCACTACAGAACGCGCTACTGCACGAATTTGTGGAATCAAAACAATATTGACATAATTTTCTCCTTTCGTTTTGTGAAGCAAACCTAATTCTTCATACTTGGGTTGATACAACACCGATACGTCTAAGGAGATTTCAAGACCGTTTGAAGAAAGTACTTGCATATTCCCTTCAAAAAACTCTTGTTGTTTTACGTTATAAACATACACTTTATTCCAAGGAGCGATAATGTGAAACCCTTCTCCAAGAGGCGGCTGATCTGTAACGACACCCCCTCCAAAGGTTTTAAACAATACTCCTGCTTCACCATAACCAATGTTTATGGACGATTTGGAGACAAAGATCAATAGAACGATTACAAGTAAAATAACGGGTAATCCAATTTTAGGTAATTTTTGCATAATTAATTTTTTTTAGGTTAACATTCCTCCATCTACGTGAAGTACTTGTCCAGTAATATAACTAGACAGATCAGAAGCCAAAAACACACAAGCATTGGCTACATCAGTGGGTTGTCCTCCCCTTTTTAAGGGGATACCATCGCGCCACCCTTGAACAACTTCTTCTGAGAGTTTTGCGGTCATTTCAGTTTCTATAAAGCCGGGAGCAATGACGTTGGATCGGATATTTCGCGAACCCAACTCCAAAGCTACTGACTTGGAAAAGCCGATAATCCCCGCTTTTGAAGCGGCGTAATTTGCTTGACCGGCATTTCCTTTTACTCCAACTACAGAACTCATATGAATCAATGAACCCTGGCGTTGTTTTAAAAAGGTACGCTGCACAGCCTTGGTCATATTAAAGACAGACTTTAAGTTGACTTCAATCACTTGATCAAAGTCCTCTTCTCCCATACGCATCAAGAGGTTGTCTTTGGTAATTCCAGCGTTATTAATCAAGATATCAAGACTCCCAAAATCTGCAAGAACATCATCCACGAGTTTTTGAGCAGCTTCGAAATCGGCAGCATTGCTTTGGTAGGCTTTTACTTGTTCTCCGGTAGTACTCAGTTCTTGGACAAGGGCTTCCGCCGCTTCCGAATTACTACTATAAGTAAATGCTACTGCACAACCCTGCTCTACAAAAGTTTGAGCAATTCCTCTTCCGATGCCTCTACTGGCTCCTGTGATGAGGGCCGTTTTGTTTTCTAAGAGTTTCATATCTTGTTTTTAAGCGAGAACTTCAGCTACTTTAGCTCCAATTTGCGCAGGGGAATCTACGACATGGATGCCACATTCTTTCATGATGCGTTTTTTGGCTTCGGCGGTGTCTTCACTCCCTCCTACTATGGCGCCTGCATGTCCCATGGTTCTTCCTTTTGGAGCGGTTTCTCCAGCAATAAAGCCCACGACGGGTTTTTTATTGCCGGTTGCCTTAATCCATTTTGCGGCATCCGCTTCCAGTTGACCCCCTATTTCACCAATCATAACAATACACTCGGTTTCAGGATCATTCATAAACAACTCCACCGCATCTTTGGTGGTGGTTCCAATGATAGGATCTCCGCCAATTCCAATGGCAGTAGAGATGCCCAAACCTTCAGCAACCACTTGGTCGGAAGCTTCATAAGTAAGGGTTCCCGATTTAGAAACAATCCCTACTTTTCCTTTTTTAAAGACAAAGCCCGGCATGATTCCCACCTTGGCTTCTTCTGGAGTGATTACTCCAGGGCAGTTGGGCCCTATCAAGGTCGCTCCTTTTTGTTTGACGTACTGGAACGCTTTGGTCATGTCGTTTACTGGAATTCCCTCTGTGATGGTAATGATGACTTGAATTCCCGCTTCTGCGGCTTCCATGATTGCATCGGCAGCAAAGGCAGGCGGTACAAAAATGATGGAGGTGTCTGCCCCTACTTTTGCTACGGCTTCTGCAACCGAGTTGAATACGGGCTTGTCCAAGTGGGTTTGTCCTCCTTTTCCGGGAGTCACTCCCCCTACTATATTGGTTCCATATTCTATCATTTGGGTGGCGTGAAAGGTCCCTTCACTTCCTGTAAATCCTTGTACAATGATTTTTGATTCCTTGTTTACAAGTACGCTCATTCGTTTAAATTTAGTTGGTTTGGTTTTATTCTTTTATCCGTTCGATGTAGTGGCCCTTTTCGGTGTCCACTTTGATTTTATCTCCTTCATTAATAAATAAAGGAACATTCACTGAAGCTCCTGTTTCCATTGTAGCGGGTTTGGTTGCATTGGTTGCTGTATTGCCCTTTACTCCAGGTTCCGTGTGTGTTACTTCCAAAATCACACTGGCAGGCATATCCGCAGAAAGCGGCATCCCGTCCTCTGTGTTGATGGAGATAGAAACCAGCTCCCCTTCCTTTAACAAATCGGGGGTTTCTAAAATATTTTTATCAATACTGATTTGATTGTAATCATCCGTATTCATAAAATGAAACTGATCGCCTTCGTTGTATAAATATTGATACTTTTGAGTTTCTACACGAATTTCTTCAATCTTATGCCCTGCGGAAAAGGTGTTGTCAATCACTTTTCCCGTGGTGACACTTTTGAGTTTGGTACGAACAAAAGCGGGTCCTTTTCCTGGTTTTACGTGTAAAAATTCTATGATTTTAAAGATGTCATTGCTGTACTTAATGCACAATCCTTTTCTGATGTCTGATGTTGTTGCCATAGAATGCCAAAATTAGTTTTTTTAGGAATACCCTTTAACGATTCCGCGTTCAGATTTTTTTAAAAATTCAACAATCTTCCTTTTTTCTTCACTTTCTTCACTTTCTTTTTCTAAAGCCGCTAAGGCCTGATTTGTATTGAGGTTGCTTTGAAAAACAGTTCGATACACCGTTTGAATCTGCTTGATTTGCTCGTCTGAAAATCCATTTCGATTCAGTCCAACAGAATTGACTCCCACAAAAGCAAGGGGTTCCCGTCCCGCTTTGATAAAGGGAGGGATGTCTTTTCTCACTAATGAACCTCCAGCAACAAAGGAATAATCTCCGAGGGTACAAAATTGATGAACTGCGGTAAACCCAGAGAGTATCACCTTTTTGCCCACAGTTACGTGTCCTGCCAAGGTACTGTTGTTCGAAAAAATACAATAATCTCCAATGGTACAGTCGTGCGCGATATGAGAATAGGCCATAATCAAACAATGGGCTCCGATTTTTGTAATACCCACTGCCGCCGTACCTCGATTGATCGTAACACATTCTCGAATTGTAGTGTGGTCTCCAATTTGTACAACACTTTCTTCTCCATTAAATTTCAAATCTTGAGGGATGGCACTGATTACAGCACCAGGAAAAATTTTACAATGTTTCCCTATCCGGGCCCCTTCCATAATGGTTACATTGGATCCGATCCAAGTCCCTTCTCCGATTTCCACGTTGTTGTGGATGGTGGTAAACGGATCCACATGAACGTTCTCACCAAGCTTTGCGCTGGGATGAATTGAAGTTAAATTTTGCATAGTAAGCATGGATTTATTTTCTTTTAGAAATTTGAGCCATTAAGTCTCCTTCACTGACGATTTGACCATTTACAAAAGCGTATCCACGCATATTGCATATACCACGTCGTATTGGTGTTAATAACTCCAATTTAAAGATTAAAGTATCTCCAGGATAAACGGGTCTTTTAAATTTAACATTGTCAATTTTCATAAAAAAAGTGAGGTAGTTTTCGGGGTCCGGGACTGTGCTGAGAACAAGAACTCCCCCAGCCTGAGCCATCGACTCAATTTGAAGCACTCCGGGCATGACGGGTGCTCCTGGGAAGTGTCCTTCAAAATACGTCTCGTTCATGGTGACATTTTTCAGTCCCACAACATGGGTATCCGAGAGTTCGAGAATTTTATCCACCAAAAGAAAAGGAGGTCGATGTGGCAGCATGTCCATAATTTGATTGACATCCATGACCGGTGGAAGGGACAAATCCACTACGGGTGCATTTGTTTTCCGAGTTTGTTTGATTAGACTTTGCACTTCTTTGGCAAAATCGGTGTTGATTTTATGCCCGGGTTTGGTCGCGATGATACGACCCTGCACAGGCATGCCGATCAAAGCCAAGTCTCCAACAACATCGAGTAGCTTATGTCGTGCGGCTTCATTGGGATGATGGAGCGTTAAATTGTCTAAAATCCCATTCTTTTTGACCGCTATTTCTTTTTTGCCAAAGGCCTTTTTAAGGCGATCCATGGTCTCTTTGTCCAAGGTTTTATTGACATATACTATAGCATTGTTTAAATCTCCTCCTTTGATTAAATTTTGATCGAGCAGCATCTCCAGTTCATGGAGAAAGCTGAAGGTTCTAGAGGATGCAATTTCAGAGGGAAAATCTTCCATCTTGTGAAGTACCGCGTTTTGTGTGCCTAGTACTTGAGTTTCAAAGTCAATCAATACAGTTAAAGAGGTTGAATCTGCCGGAACGATAAGAATTTCACTACCTGAGGCTTCATCGGTCAGGTGAATGTTTTCTTGTACTACAAAAACCTCTTGTAGGGCTTCTTGATTTTGGATTCCAGCAGTTTGGATAGCCTCCACAAAAGGTTTAGAGGAACCATCTAAGATAGGCACTTCAGCACCATTGAGTTCAATCCTACAATTGTTTATGCCACAACCTACTAATGCAGCCAAGACGTGCTCTGTGGTTTGAACGTCAACCCCTTCCACAGATAAAGTAGTCCCCCGATCGGTCTTGCTCACATACTGTGCAAGCGCTGGAATTTCAACTTGTGGGTCTAAATCGGTTCGAACAAAAACAAATCCGAAGTCTGCAGCTGACGGCTTTAAAACAAGATCAATTGCTTTTCCAGAATGAAGTCCTATACCCTTTAGTTCAACAGCTTTAGCTAGTGTCTTTTGAGGCGTGTTTTTGATGATCATGAGTGTTCCTTTTTTTCTAGTTTGTTTAAGCGTGATTCAAATTGTGGCAATTGTTTAAACAAGGCATACGATTTGTAAAACGATTTAAAATCAATAGCAGGAGTTCCTTGGATGACTTGTCCATCAGGAATATTGCTAATGACACCCGTTTGCCCTTGAATCTGAATATCGTCTCCCAATTTTAAATGGCCTATAATCCCTACCTGCCCTCCGATAATACAACGCGCTCCAATTTTTGAAGATCCTGCTACCCCCGATTGAGCAGCAATAACGGTATGGGGACCGATTTCCACATTGTGAGCGATTTGGACCAAGTTGTCGAGTTTTACCCCTTGGCGGATCACGGTAGCTCCTAGTGTCGCTCGATCAATGGTTGTATTGGCACCAATTTCTACATCATCTTCAATCAGAACCTTGCCCAGTTGTGGGATCTTTTCTTGTTTGCCCTCCTGTTGGGGAGCAAAACCAAAGCCCTCACATCCAATTACAACACCGCTTTGAATGATGCAGCGCGCTCCGAGCTCAGATTCATCAAGCACACTCACTCGAGGGTGCAATTCCGTATTTTCACCAATTTGAACCTCAGAACCGATATAACACTGTCCGTGAATGCGAACGCCTGTTGCTATTTTTGTCTTTGCGCCAATTGTGACATAAGGCCCCACATATACATCCGCTGCTAGGGTTGCCGAAGGATCGATCAACGCAGAGGGATGGATTCCTTGTAGATTTTTCTTTTTTTCTTTTGCAAATTCTTGAAGTAATAGTGTAAATGCAGAGTAGGGATTTTCAACCCGAATTAAAGTCGCCAGAGTTGACTCCGTTACTTTAAAGTCTTTAGCAACTAAAACAGCGGTCGCCTGGGTGCTATAAAGAAAGGGAATGTATTTTGGATTCGCTAAAAAGCTCAAAGCTCCTGGAGGAGCATTTTCTATTTTTGCTAGGGCGTTTACAACTACTTCACCGTTGCCTTCTACACTTCCATTTAGTTTTTTAGCGATTTGAAAAGCAGTAGATTTCATGACTGCAAAAGTAGGTATTTATAAGGAAAAATGACGCTTTGGATAACACAAATAATAGCGATAAAGCGGCTTGGAAAAAGTGTTAAAGTCTAAATAATCTATAGTTTCTGCTAAAGGAGTTGGCTTTCCCGATTTATTTTTTAGCAGAATTTGTGTGTGATCTGGACTATAGGTTTGGTTCGAAATACTGCCCGAAAAGACAAAATAAGCAATTTCTTTTTGTGAAATGGAAAGATCTTGTAATCGCTTTGCCTTTTGTGCAAGGATTTTGGTATCAAAGGGTTCACTTTGGATTTTGATTTTTGGTAATTGCCTAAAGAGAATTTGTTTAGAGAGACTTCGTAAAACGAAATCGGAATGACCGAGCCATTGTTTTAACAAATGTAATATGTCCGAATCTTCAAGGGTCAAATAGTGAAGTAATACCGAATCCGAAAGGGATTCATCAGAACTCCTGTGAATCAAAGGGTAAAAACTATGAGTGGGACTCAAAACTTCTTCCCCAGAGTTTACCAATTCCCAAAAACGTTCCAAGGCTTTTACCAACAAAAGCTCTGCCGCCAAACTGGTTTTGTGCAAATAGACTTGCCAATACATGAGACGTCGTGCCAGGAGAAATTTTTCTAAGGAATGAACTCCTTTGGATTCAAAAACTAGATTTCCCTCTTCGACATGCATGGTGTTGAGGATGCGTTGGGTATTGATGTTTCCTTCGGTAACACCCGTGTAAAAACTATCTCGTTTTAAATAGTCCAACCGATCAACATCAATTTGGCTAGAGACCAATTGATGCATGAATTTTCGGGGATAGGAGTTCGTAAAGATTTGAATTGCTAAAGCTAGGGCACCTTTAAACTCCTCATTCAGCTTTTGAATGATCCGCAGGGACAGCTCTTCATGTGTTTTCCCTTTAAGGAGAATTTTTTCAGACGCATGGGAGAAAGGACCATGGCCAATATCGTGTAACAAAATTGCGATTTGCATGGCTTCGTTTTCCCTTTCTGAGATAGCAATTCCTTTTTGCGTTAACACTTCAATGGCTTTTTGCATGACATGCATAGCTCCAAGAGCGTGTTCGAAGCGCGTGTGATGTGCTCCGGGATAGACCAAGCTGGAAAGGCCCATTTGAGAAATACGACGTAACCGCTGAAAAAAACGATGGTTGATTAATTGCAAAATCAAATCGGTTTCAATGGCAATAAAACCATAAATTGGGTCGTTAAATAACGTACGCTTTAGATACACGGCTTGAGCGGTAATTTTTATCAAAGATAACACAATGGATCGGATCAATATCTTATGGGTGGATGACGAAATAGAAATGCTCAAACCCCATTTTCTTTTTTTAGAAGAACGGGGATATGCGCTCACGCCTTGTACTAATGGTCAAGATGCTCTGGATTTGATTGACACGCATCCCTTTGAAGTTATTTTACTGGATGAGAATATGCCGGGACTGAATGGTCTAGAAACCTTGCAAGAGATCAAAAACAGAAAGCCTCAACTGCCTGTAGTCATGATCACAAAAAATGAGGAAGAGCACATCATGGAAGATGCCATAGGGTCAAAAATTGCTGATTATTTGATCAAACCAGTAAATCCACATCAGATTTTATTGTCCTTAAAAAAGATTTTGAATCACCAGCATCTCATCGCGGAAAAAACTACTCAAAATTATCAAAAGGAGTTTGGCAAATTGGCTCTAGAACTCAGCGGGCTGAAAACTTCTGAGGACTGGATTGCCCATTTTAAAAAATTGATTTATTGGGAATTAGAACTCGAATCACTAGAAGACACGAGTATGCTGGAGATTTTCGAATCTCAAAAAAAAGAAGCCAACGCCTTATTTGCAAAATTTGTTCAACAGCACTATCAGGATTGGATTCAAGGTAGCGAGGGGCCTGTTTTGTCGCATCAACTTTTTAAAAAAAGAATACTTCCCGAGTTAAAACAACACAAACCCACCTTACTGTTGGTAATCGACAATTTGCGGATCGATCAGTGGAAAATAATTCAAAAAGAAATTACAAACCACTATGTTATCGAAAAGGAAGATGCCTATTTCAGCATCTTACCTACGGCAACGCAGTACGCCAGAAATGCACTTTTCGCTGGCTTGACTCCCCTAGAAATTCAGAAGCAGTTTCCCCAATGGTGGAAATTTGATCACGAAGAGGGAGGGAAAAATTTGCACGAGGAAGATCTGCTGAGAGAACAATGCATTCGCCTGGGTGTGACACGTCCTTGGAGTTACCACAAAATTACGCAGCTCCATCAGAGTCAACAACTCATCAAAAATCTTCAAAACCATACACATGAAGGAATGACGGTCGTAGTTTACAATTTTGTAGATATGATTTCCCATGCGAAAACCGAAATGGAGATGATCAAAGAATTAGCGCCCGACAACAAAGCCTATCGCTCACTTACCTTGAGTTGGTTTCAAAATAGTCCGCTTAAAAAACTGTTGAGCAAAGCGGCCACACTGGACTTTCAGCTAGTGCTGACTACAGATCACGGGACCCTGAATGTAAACAACCCTAGCGCAGTAGTAGCAGATAAAGAAACAAGTATGAACCTGCGCTATAAAACAGGGAGAAGCTTGACTTTTGAAGCGAAAGAGGTCTTGGATTGTGAACATCCCAATGCGTTTGCATTGCCTTCCCTGTCCCTTAGTAGTCGCTATATTTTCGCGAAAGAGGACTATTATTTTATTTACAAAAACAACTACAACCACTATGTAAATTTCTTTAACAACACCTTCCAGCACGGTGGCGTTTCCCTTGAAGAAATGATCGTTCCATTTGTGGTTTTACGTCCTCGATAGCCTTATATTTGCGCAATGCAAAGTCACTTTAAATTAACTGATTTAAAGCAGTTGAGTTCGCTTTTGATCGAGGACTTTTCCAATCCGGTCATCCGTATTGATGGTCCCATGGGTGCTGGAAAAACCACCCTTATTGCGGCTCTTTGTAAAGCTTTGGGCGTGACAGAACCTGTTTCAAGTCCCACTTTCTCTTTAGTCAATACCTATCAAGCCTCAGAGGGTTTGATTTATCATTTTGATTTTTACCGTTTGGAGCATCCCGATGAAGCATTGGACTTTGGTTTGGAAGAGTATCTAGAATCAGGGCAGCTTTGTTTTTTGGAATGGGCAGAAAAAATAACACCCCACCTACCCGAAACCTATACTCACTATTCGCTAGAGATTGTGGATATGCAAACCAGAAAATTAACTTCCAAAAATATAGTATGAAACTATTGTATCGATTGGGGTATTACCTCGCTGGCTTTTCGGTTGGTTTGATTTTATTAGCTTTCATTTTTAGCGGCAAAAAGACAAGTTGCAATTATGGCCCTTCTGCCCGGGTAAAAAACGATTTGCTTCAAAAGACCATTCAAATCAGTTCGGATCTCCAGAGCCGGTATCCCCAGCTCAACGACAGCACGCTTCGCACCTACATAGAAAAAGGAAGTATCGATTTTTCTAAAAGTAAAACAAAACTGGATTCTTGCCGTATTTATTTTATTGAACTGGAAGAAGAAGCCAGTTCTTTTTTAGAAGTAGCAAATTGTAAAAAGCAAGTGAAGGTTCTCAACCTGCAACGACCTTAACCTTTCTCCTGTCAATTTCCTTTTTAATCAAGCTCAATTCTCTAGGGGTTTGTCCGCTAACTGAGGTATTTTCCTCTGCCCTGCGAATCAAGTACGGAATAACCTCTTTTACGGGACCGTAGGGTACGTATTTCACCACTTGATAACCCGAAGAAGCCAAATTGAAAGAAATATGATCTGCCATGCCGTAAAGTTGAGAAAACCAAATGGTGGGATGATCGTTAGGGAGCTGGTGCGCCTTCATCCATTGGGTTACTTTAAGAATACTGGACTCACTGTGTGACCCAATAAAAAGATTGCAACGATCCACTTTGGGAAGAATTAAGTCCAAAGCTGCATTAAAGTTACTATCCGTAGCTGCTTTACTTTCACAAATAGGCGAGGGAATTCCAAGCTCACGGGCGCGTTTATTCTCTTTTTCGATATAGGCTCCACGGACCAATTTTACACCAATAGTAAAACCTTTTTTTTCTGCTTTTTGAAGTAATGACGTCAAGTAGGGCAAGCGGTCCTTACGGTACATTTGCACGGTAGTGAAAATCAAAGCCTGTTCGCGGTTAAAGGTTTTCATCAAATCTTCAGCGATTTCATCAATCGCAGCTTGAATCCAAGATTCTTCGGCATCAATAAGCATCCGTACATTCAGCTTTTTCGCATAGGAACAACATTTTTGAACTCGTTCTAGCATCCGATCCCAAGCGGCTTGTTCTTCCTTATTGAATGCTACTCCATTACTCTTCTTTTCAAAAAGTGCAAAAGGGCCCAAACTGGTGGCTTTAAAAACGGTAAAAGGAAGAGCCTGGGTCTCTTTTGAAAAAGAAAGGGTTTCCAGAGTCTTTTCCAAACTAGTGTCCATCCCTGCCTCCGACTTTTGACCTTCGGCTGCAAAATGCATATAGGATTTTACATTTAAATTTGCCAACCGACCCACAAGTTTTATGGAGTCTTCTTTTGCTGCACCAGCACAAAATTGTTTGAAAACGGTGTGTTTAAATAGTCCTGAAATGGGGAGTCCTAGTTGAAGTGCCCATAGGGCAAGCTTGCTACCCATAGCGACCAAAGTGTTGTTTGCTATTAGGCGATACAAGTAAAACGCCCTGTAGAGTTCGTTGTTTGTCTTTAACCGATAAGCCTCCTCCGTATCTTCAAAATTCATACGACAAAAAATATAGTCTAAATTAAAAGTAATATTAAAACAAAAGACGTTGTTTATAAATTAATTTTTGTCGTTTAAAAGAGGAACAAATCGAAAGTTCCCAAACGATTCTTTATCAAATGTTTTCTCGGAAGTTCTTGTAAAACGAAACATCACTTGCTCATTCACCCCAACGGGAATGACTAATTTTCCTCCAACTACAAGTTGTTGTAAAAGTTCTTTTGGCACTTCAGGTGCTCCGGCAGTTACAATTATCCGGTCATAAGGAGCGGTATCAGGCATGCCTTTGTAGCCATCCCCAAAGACATTTTTTTTTGGGCGCAAATTGAGTTGGCTAAAAAGACGCTGAGTTTTTTTAAACAATTCTTGCTGTCGTTCTACAGTGTACACATGAGGGGTGAGTCCTAACAACACAGCTGTTTGATACCCTGAGCCAGTTCCTATTTCTAACACCTTGTGGTGTGGTGCCACTTCCAAGATTTGCGATTGAAAAGCTACGGTATAGGGCTGAGAGATGGTTTGTTCTGCCGCGATGGGATAAGCTTGATCTTCATAGGCAAAATTGACCAGCCCAGGATCCATAAAGAAATGCCTAGGAATCGTTGTCATCACTTGTAAAACCTCTGCTGAGGAGATGCCTTTTTTTCTTAAAGTCTCCATCAATTGCCTGCGTAACCCCTGATGTTTGGTTGTATCTTTCATCTAATGCAAAAATAAGTGAGTTTCTGTTTAAATTAAGATTTTGATTGTACTTTTGATTCAAAGCACGTTGTAATGTTGAAAATAGGAATTTTAGGGGCAGGGCATCTTGGAAAAATCCATCTCAGGATTGTAGCCTCCTCCCCTACCTATGAATTGATGGGTTTTTATGATCCGGATGCCGCGGCCGTTGCAAAGCTTGTAAAAGAACAAGGCTACACGGCCTATGAAAGTGCAGAAGCGCTGATCGAAGCGGTAGATGTGGTGAGCATCATCACCCCAACCCTCTCTCATTTTGAAATGGCTAAAAAAGCGATCCGTGCCAAGAAGCACGTATTCATAGAAAAGCCCATAGCGAAAACAGATCAAGAAGCTGCCTCATTAACACAACTTGCTGAAGAATACGGTGTTTTAGGACAGGTGGGGCATGTAGAACGGTTCAATCCTGCCTTCAAAGCGGTACAGTCTTCACTGCAAAACCCCATGTTTATTGAAACCCATCGTCTGGCAGAATTTAATCCACGAGGGACTGATGTTTCGGTGGTATTGGACTTAATGATTCACGATATTGACATCGTATTGAGCGTGGTCCATTCCCCCATTAAACATATTGATGCTTCTGGGGTAGCGGTCATTAGCGATACGCCTGATATTAGCAATGCTCGCATTGTTTTTGAAAACGGCTGTGTGGCGAATTTTACTGCCAGCAGAATCTCTCTCAAAAAAATGAGAAAAACTCGATTTTTTCAAAAAAATGCCTACATCGCCGTCGATTATCTAACCCAAAAAGTGGAAGTCGTAAAAATGAAAGACGCCCCGGAGCAAGCAGACGATCTTTCCATACTCCTGACCAATGCCGAAGGGAAAAAGAAACAAATTTATTTTGAAAACCCTTCCATACTCGAAGGCAACGCTATTCAAGATGAATTGGAGCATTTTGCTTCGTGTATTCACGAAAAGAAAAAACCAACAGTTTCTTTACAGGATGGTGCTGCTGCGCTAGAGGTTGCACATAAAATTATAGCGTGTATCGGGTAGTTTACTATGCCAGTTTTTCAGCCCCTTTCTCTTTTTTTACCTCACACCCCTCAGAACCAAGTCATGCGAAGTTTGGAGGAATACACACCCAATGAAATTACAGCCTTAAAGTCGGATCAAAAAGAAGGATTTATTCACATTATTCAACCTGAGCCCAAGACCGAGGATAAAAATCTTGAGATCAGAAGGAAATGGATAAACGCATTGAATAATCAGCTCTATACCCCAAAAAAGAAAACAGGGGTATTTTGGTACAAAATAAATACTCAGGGCTTGACATTTCAGGGGTTAATCGGAGCATGTTCTGCCTTAGAATTTAAAAAAAGAACCATTACCCAACATGAAAAAGTTTATGAACAGCGGGTTCAACTCATGGCAGATTATTTAGAAACGGTTCGGATTCAAGCGGAACCCGTTGTTGTTATTCACGAACAAGCCTTGGATTCTAAAATTGATTTTATTCAAATAGAAAAACGCACGACTGTTTTCGATTTTCAATATGAACAAACGCACCACCAAATGTGGGAGCTGAATCGTGCAGAAATAGAACAAGTGATGCACTGGAGTATGCACCAGCCTCATTTTCATCTGGCTGACGGCCATCATCGAGTAGCGAGTATGCTGCACTACTCTAATCAAAAACAAAAAACCGCTCCAATTTCTTGCTTTTTGATACACCAATCGCAACTTGAGCTTCACAGCTTTGTTTGGTTTTTGAAAACGTGCAAATCAAAAGACGATTTAGATCGCTTAGTAGAACAAATCAAATTACACCAGGGTAAGCAAATAGATTTGAATGCGGTGGAGAGTAAGCGTTTTGAAATCACTATAAAAGTAGGGAAAGCATACTTCGGTCTAGAAGGTACTTTTTCAAATCCTCCAGTATTTATTAACGAAAATCTTTTGGACTCCTTGCCCCAACTTGCTGAGGCTTTGCACTATCAACCTGATCCAAAACAAGGAATTGACAGTGCAAAATGGGAAGATTTTGAGCTGGCTTTTTTTATAAAACCCATTTCCAAAGCAGTCCTTTTTGATCTAGCACGAAAAGGAAAAAATCTGCCTGCAAAATCGACCTACATCCTGCCTAAACTTTTAACTGGTTTGTTTGTTAGTCCAATTGAATAAGATCAAAATGGATTTGCTCCTGCCCCTTCTCTAAGAATTTCAAAAGGGCTTGTGGATAGATCTATAACGGTAGAGGGAATATTACTCCCAAAACCATCAGAAAGCATTAAATCGATCTTCTTATCCCACCGCTCGAGCAAGGCTTCAGGATCTGTCGTGTAATCTAAAATCTCATCAGGATCGTGGATGGAGGTGCAGACTAAAGGGGCGTTTAATAGGGGTAATAAAGCTTTTAGTATCGGATGGTCCGAAATCCGAACACCGATGGTTCGTCTTTTTTGGAACGGTTTTGGCAGCTTGTGTACTGCTTGCATGATCAGGGTATAAGGTCCTGGTAACAACCGTTTTACCAGTTTAAAAATTTGGGAGTTCATCGGGACTACAAAATGGGACAGCGCACGAATGTCTTCAAAAATAAAACTCAAAGGAGCTTGTTCTAATTTGACCCCTTTAATTTTTGCTAAGTCTTTTAACCGTTCTTCTTGCGTAGACAAACAGCCCAGGGCATATACCGTATCTGTAGGGAAAATAATCATTCCTCCGTCATGTAAAAGGGTTGCGGCCTCTTTTAGGTACTTTGCGTTGGGTGTCTTGGAGTAAAAAGTTCTGAGTTTGTCGGAAGCCATTATTTGATTCTGAGTTTGGCAAAGCGCAAGAGGAGATTTTTCGTTCCAAATCCTTTAAACGCGATCACCGCTTTGCGATCATTCCCTTTCCCCTCAATGTTTTGCACCACTCCATTTCCAAAGCGTGCGTGTTCAACCTCCATTCCAATATCAAGGTTTAAGGTTTCTTCTGAGGAGCTTGTACTAGCAGAGTTTTCTATTTTTCGAAGCTTCATCAGTTGAGAAGGCGTAGGACTAGAAATGGTTTTCTCCTTTGTTTTGGGTTTTCGAGGTACAGCGGCAGGTTCCCCAAAAATAGAAGTGTTAATCAAGGGTTTAAACTGATAGTCTTCCTTGGGTTTGATGTGATTTACATACTGCGGATCAATTTCCTCTATAAACCGACTGGGTTCTGCGTCGATCAGTTTTCCCCAGCGATAACGGGATAGTGTATAGGAAAGAAAAGCCCGTTCTTCCGCTCGTGTTAATGCCACATAAAACAAACGTCGTTCTTCTTCCAATTCAGAACGGGTATTCAAGCTCATTGCGGAAGGGAATAAATCTTCTTCCAAGCCCACAATAAAGACATTGGGAAATTCCAGACCTTTTGCCAAATGGATGGTCATCAGTGAAACTCGATCACTGTTGGGATCATTATCCTTATCGGCATCGGTAGCCAGTGCTACATCTTCTAAAAATTCTGTAAGGCTACCCGTCGCATCTGCTAGCTCTACTTGACCTTCGGTAAAATCTCGGATACCGTTAAGCAGTTCTTCAATATTTTCTATACGTGCTACTCCCTCTGGAGTGGCGTCTTTTTTGAGTTCTTGAACCAAACCGATTTTTTTGGTAACCAGATCCGTAATCTCAAAAGCGTTTAATCCCTCGTTTTCAATTTGAAAACGTTGAATCAAGGTCGCAAAATTATTGAGTTTGGTCAGTGTTCCCGAGTTAACAGGCAAACCGATTTCTTGGGAACGCTCTATGGTTTCCAACAATGAAAGATTGTGATTTTTAGAAGCTACAACCAGTTTATCCACCGTAGTTTGTCCAATTCCTCTGGGGGGATAATTGATCACTCGTTTCAAACTTTCCTCGTCTTTGGGATTGACAATCAATCGTAAATATGCGAGTACATCCTTGATTTCCTTGCGTTGATAAAACGACAATCCCCCATAGATTCGGTAGGGAATATCCCGCTTTCGCAAGGCATCTTCCATGGCTCGGGACTGAGCATTGGTCCGATACAATATGGCAAAATCTGAATTCTTCCGCTGTTCTTGCATCTTGTACTCAAAAATACTGGAAGCCACATGGCGTCCTTCTTCTGCATCGGTTGCCAATCGATTGACCTGAATGGGCGCACCCTGATCATTTGACGTCCATACCTCTTTATCAATCTTATTTTTATTGTGACTGATAATGGAATTTGCCGCATTCACTATGGTCTTCGTAGATCGGTAATTTTGCTCCAAACGATACAAGGCAACCTCGGGATAGTCTTTTTGAAAATTTAAAATATTGTTGATGTTGGCCCCTCGAAAGGCGTAAATACTCTGTGCGTCGTCACCTACTACACAGATGTTTTGATATCGATCTGAGAGCGCTCTTACAATGAGGTATTGCGAGTGATTGGTGTCTTGGTACTCATCTACTAATATATATCGGAAGCGTTCCTGATATTTGGCGAGTACGTCGGGATAGCGGTTGAGTAATTCATTGGTGCGCAACAACAAATCGTCAAAATCCATAGCTCCCGCTTTGAAGCAACGTTCTACATACTCTTTGTAAATGGCCCCCATTTCTGGACGACGGGACATCACATCGGCTTCTTGTAATTCTGGATTGTTGTAATACGCTTTAACAGTAATTAAACTGTTTTTAAAAGCAGAAATTCGACTTCGTATTTGTTTGTATTTGTAGATATCCTTGTCCAACCCCATCTCTTTGATGATCGCGGAAATCAATCGATCAGAATCTTGAGTATCATAAATGGTGAAATTGGAGGGAAATCCCAGCTTGTCTGCCTCAGATCTCAGAATCCGAGCAAAAACAGAGTGGAAGGTTCCCATCCACAGATTTTTTGCCTCGCTCTCTCCTACCAATTCCCCAATTCGGGCTTTCATTTCTCTGGCGGCTTTATTGGTAAAAGTCAATGCCAAAATGGAAAAAGGATCCACCCCTTGTGACATCAGATAAGCGATGCGATAGGTCAATACCCGAGTCTTCCCCGAACCTGCCCCTGCGATGACAAGTAACGGACCTTCTTTGTGTAGAGTGGGTGCTCGTTGTGCTTCGTTTAGGGAGTTTAAATAGGTGGTGAGTTCCTCTTTCATATTGTGACTAAAATTAGCCATTTCTGCTCTTTAGTCCAGAATTTTAAACTTTAATTATAAACATTGTATCTTCACAACTTCATCAAAAAACGACATGAAAAATTCAATTTTATACCTCGTAGCGTTCCTTCTACTTGGAGCGGGATTGACCGCTCAAAAAATTAGTAGACAACTCGAAAACAAAGTCATTCAATGGCGACACGAAATTCACCAAAATCCAGAATTGTCAAACCGAGAATTTAAAACTGCAGAGAAAATTGCTACTCATTTACGCAGTCTAGGTATCGATGTGCAAACTGGTATTGCCCATACCGGTGTGGTAGGACTGTTGAAAGGAAAAAGACCCGGTAAGGTTTTGGCACTGCGAGCCGATATGGATGCGTTGCCCGTTTCCGAACAAAACGATTTACCTTATCGTTCAGAGGTAAAAGCTACTTTTTCAGGCCAAGAAACAGGAGTCATGCACGCCTGTGGTCACGATACCCATGTTGCTATACTGATGGGAGTAGCAGAATATTTAGCTCAAAACAATGATTTTGCTGGAGCTGTAAAGTTTATTTTTCAACCTGCCGAAGAAGGGCCTCCACAAGGTGAAAAGGGAGGAGCCCGTTTGATGGTTGAAGAAGGGGTTTTAGAAAACCCCAAAGTAGATGCTATCTATGGATTGCACATCAACTCTGCCACGCCAGTGGGTCAGGTAAGGTATAAGTCCAAAGGAATTATGGCTGCAGCACAGCGCTTTGTCATCGAGGTTCAAGGTAAACAGGCCCACGGCTCGGAGCCCTGGATGGCGGTAGACCCCATTCTTATTTCTGCAAAGATTATAGACGGCCTGCAGACTATTATCAGCAGAAATTCAAAATTGACCAAAGAAGGTGCAGTTATTTCTGTGGGTTCCATTCATTCTGGAATTCGCTTTAACATCATACCCGAAAGTGCTCGGATGGTGGGGACGGTGCGTACCTTAGATGAGGACATGAAACAACTGATCCTTAGGCGAATGAACGAGCTGGTTCCACAAATCGCAGCTGCCTATGGGGGATCTGCTACTGTGAACATCTCCGAAACTGCAGCGTTGACTTACAATGATCCAGCACTAACCCAAACAGCTGTTAAAAGTCTTAAAAAGGCCCTTGGCGAGGATCAGGTGGTTGAAATGCGAGCGGTGACTGGTGCTGAGGATTTTTCTGCATTTCAAGAGAAAGTCCCCGGGTTTTATTTTTATCTAGGAGGTCTAATTCAAGGAAACACCCCTGAGGAGGCACCCTCTCATCACACCCCAGAGTTTTTGGTGGATGATGCCGGACTCATTCATGGAGTTAAAGCGATGGTGCAACTCAGTCTTGACTTTTTGAACTAAGAAGCGTTGCGGCGTAGTCACGGCCTTCTTGCCACCACTGCTCCATTTCTTCTTTGTTAAAAACTAGTGATTGGGTGGTCAGTACTCGAGGTGTGAAAAAGGTTTGAATTTTAATGTTTTTTTGAGTCGCCAACAAATTTCCCACTTTGAGGTTGTCCTGTGTAATTTGATCTCCCATAAAATCTAAGGTGGACAACAACAAATCAAAAGCGTTACGCGACCGCATTCTGTTCACCAGTTGAACCTCTGTGCTGAGCATAATGGCATCCACTTCGGTGGCTCCCCTACGAATGGCTTCTTCTATGGCAATGATGCACCCAAAGCCTCCATCGGCGTATTCCTGTCTGTTTTTTATTACCAAACTCATAAATGGAACATAATTGCAGGAAATCCAAATCCAATCCAAAAAATCGGAATAAGAACATTCCGAGAGGGCTTTGTACTCGATCTCGTTTAAGGTAAAATTAGACACACAAATGATGACTTCCCGATGTTGTTTTTTAACCGATTTAAAGAGGCTGGGAGTGATTTGTTGACCGATCAAAGTGCGTAAATTTTGACTTTCTCCAAAGGTTTTTTTGCCTTTGAGGAAATTCTTTAAAACATTAAAATGATTGATTTTAATGCGGTTGATTTTTCCTTTCTGTTTGACAATAAAGGGGTTGTTCGAAAAAATGGAAGTTTGGTTCACATTCGTAAAAGCGTGTTTGATTTCCTCCAGTGCTCCAGCTGCAAGGTGGGTTACCAAAAGACTCCCGGTAGAAGTCCCTAAAAAAAGGTCGTACTTCCGCTCTGCCTCTTCGATTAGATGATGGGCGACACCCCCAGCAAATGCGCCTTTACTTCCTCCGCCTGAAATTACCAGTGCTCGCATAGATTCTTATTTGGGATTACTTGTTAAATTTACATGCTTTATAACGGATAAAAAAATAAAGTCGAGCAATGGGTGAAATGCAAACGGGAATCGAGTACCTCAAAGGAGTAGGACCCGAACGTGCCCGTTTGTTAAAAGAAGAGCTCAACATCCGCACCTTTGAGGACTTACTTCACTTTTTTCCCAACCGCTACATTGATCGCAGTCAATTTTATCCGATCAACCAATTACCACAAAACAATTCTGAAGTACAGATCAAAGGTAAAATTACCCAAATCGAGTATGTCTCACAAAAACGAGGCAAGCGAATGGTGGCCCAGTTTGAGGATGCAACGGGAGCCATGGAGTTGGTTTGGTTTCGAGGATATCAGTGGATTCGAGAAAGTTTAAAATTAAATCAGCCTTATGTGATTTTTGGCAGATTGAATTGGTTTAAAGGAAAGGCAAGCATGCCACATCCCGAAATGGAATTGGAAGAAAACTTTCAAAAAGGGGTAAAAGCCGCCTTTTATCCGATTTACCCATCTACTGAAAAATTAATCAACAAAGGAATTTCCCAGCGGGTCATTCAGAAATTAGTTGCCCATCTTATCGAAAGGGGAGGCACTCCATTTTCTGAGACACTCCCCCCCTATCTTTTGGAGCATTACAAACTGATCGCCAAAGAAAAGGCCTTAAAGGAAGTGCATTACCCCAGTACCCAGCACGATCTGAGCCGTGCGCAAGCCCGACTTAAGTTCGAAGAGTTTTTTTACCTTCAAATGCAACTGATATTAAAAAACCTCCAGCGAAAAAAGAAGATCAAAGGGTTTGCCTTTTCAGAGGTAGGCAGAGCATTTCACACTTTTTTTAAGGAACATCTTCCCTTTCCTCTTACCCAAGCGCAAAAACGTGTCGTCAAGGAAATTCGAATGGATTTAGGATCGGGAAGACAAATGAATCGTCTTCTACAAGGCGATGTGGGTTCAGGTAAAACAATCGTGGCGCTCCTCAGTATGCTGATCGCCATTGACAATCAATTTCAAGCCTGTTTAGTCGCTCCAACGGAAATCCTGGCGCAACAACATTATCAATCCTTATCTAGCTTGCTCCACGGAACAGGGGTTCAGATTGCATTGCTCACTGGAAGCACCAAGGCCAAAGAGCGCAAGCCCCTTTTCGAGGCTCTAGAAACAGGAACCTTAAACATCCTGATTGGAACCCATGCTGTCTTTGAAGAAAAGGTACAGTTTAAGAATTTAGGTCTTGCCATCATAGACGAACAACACCGTTTTGGGGTAGCACAGCGCGCTAAGCTGTGGGCTAAAAACGAAATTCCACCGCACGTTTTAGTGATGACCGCCACACCTATCCCCAGAACGCTAGCAATGAGTATTTACGGAGATTTAGACCTTTCTGTAATTGATGAATTACCCCCTGGACGGAAGCCTGTAAAAACCAGTCATCGGTTTGAAAGTAAACGCTTAGCCGTTTTTGCATTTATCAAAGAACAGATACAAGAGGGGCGACAAGTATATGTAGTTTATCCGCTAATTCAAGAGTCTGAAAAACTGGATTACAAAGATCTGATGGACGGTTATGAAAGCATTACCCGAAGCTTTCCGCCTCCTCAGTATCAAGTCAGTATTCTTCACGGACAGATGAAGTCGGAAGACAAAGCCTATGAGATGGAACGTTTCGCAGAAGGAAAAACACAGATTATGGTCGCCACGACAGTTATAGAAGTGGGGGTTAATGTTCCCAATGCCTCTGTGATGATTATTGAAAGTGCTGAGCGGTTTGGTCTGTCGCAGCTCCATCAGCTCCGAGGTCGTGTAGGAAGGGGAGCCTCGCAGAGCTATTGTATTTTAATGAGTGGTTCCAAGCTTTCCGAAGAAGGAAAAACACGCCTGCAAACTATGGTAAACAGTACGGATGGGTTTGAAATTGCAGAAGCTGATCTGCGACTTCGGGGTCCTGGAAATCTAATGGGTACCCAACAAAGCGGAGTTTTACAGCTAAAAATTGCTGATGTGATCAAAGATTCTACTTTACTCAAAGCCGCAAGAGATACCGCGCAACAAATTTTAAAACAAGACCCTGAACTCAAACAAGCTGAACATCAAATCATTAAACGAACACTAGCAGCACTTCGTTTTGATTCAAACATTTGGAATTTCATTAGTTAAAAATGGGCAAAGAGATTCTTATATTTGCATTCGACAATTAAATACGCATTCTTTGAAAATATCCCACAACTGGTTACAGCAGTTTATCAAAATAAATCTACCTGTAGAAGAGCTCTCGGTTTTATTGACAGATTTAGGTCTTGAAGTAGAAGGAACCGAAACTTATGAAAGCATAAAAGGAGGCCTCCAGGGAGTCGTGGTAGGCGAAGTCTTAAGTTGTGTTCAACATCCCAATGCCGACCGTCTAAAACTCACCGAGGTAAACATTGGAACTGGAGACAACCTCTCCATAGTTTGTGGTGCACCCAATGTAGCTCAAGGGCAAAAGGTGCTAGTAGCTACAATTGGAACGACACTGAACCTGTTTGACGGTTCACAACTCAAAATCAAAAAAGGAAAAATTCGGGGAGAAGTTAGCGAAGGAATGATTTGTGCCGAGGATGAACTTGGCTTGGGAGAAGCTCACGATGGGATTATGGTCTTAGAGGCATCTGCAAAAGTAGGAACTCCTGCTGCAGAACTATTTGATATTGAACAAGACGTTGTATTTGAAATTGGGTTGACTCCCAACAGAGCTGATGCCATGAGCCATATGGGTGTAGCACGAGACCTCAGAGCAGTATGTTTGTTAAAAGAAATCCCCCATGAATGGAGGTTTCCTGAAACGTCCTCATTTCACGTAGACAATACCCAAAGAACAATTCCAGTTCACGTGGAAGACAAAGAACGATGTACCCAGTATTACGGCCTTACCCTTACTGAGGTGCAAATAGCACCTTCCCCCGCTTGGCTGCAAAATCGTTTGAAAGCGATCGGGATTACTCCAAAAAACAATGTGGTGGATATCACCAATTATGTCTTACACGAATTGGGACAACCCTTACATGCCTTTGACGCGGAAAAACTTCAGGGCGATGTACATGTCAAAACCTGTGCTGAAAAAACAAAATTCACCACCTTGGATGAGGTGGAACGCGAATTGAGTGGAGAAGATCTAATGATCTGTGACAGTGAAAAAGCCCACTGTATAGCAGGAGTTTTTGGTGGAACAGATTCCGGAGTAACGAATCAAACGACTACCGTATTTTTAGAAAGTGCCTATTTTGACCCCGTCAGTATTCGCAAAACAGCTAAGCGTCACAATCTCAATACAGATGCATCCTTTCGCTTTGAGCGGGGGATCGATCCAGAAATTGGAATAACGGCTTTAAAACGCGCAGCAATTTTAATTCGAGATTTAGCCGGTGCGACCATTTCAAGTGAAATACAGGAGGTCCGAAAACCCTTACAAGAGGCCGTTCAAGTCTTTCTTTCTTTTGAACAAATTAAAAAGACAATTGGGCAAGCCCTAGAAGAAAATCATCTGAATACCATCTTGTATGCATTAGAAATGGAGATTAATAATGTTTCCGAAACAGGAATTGCAATGACCGTTCCGAGATACCGCGTAGATGTGACCCGCCCCGCAGACGTCATTGAAGAAATACTCAGAGTGTACGGCTATAACAACTTAGATGACAGACCTTTGCACTATGAGGCAAAACCTCCCTACAGCTGGAAAGACAACTACAAGCTGGAAGGGGCCGTAGCTCAAAAACTCACGGGTCAGGGTTTTATGGAAACGATGAACAATTCTCTAACCCGACCCGAAAATGCAACAGACTTTCATGCACCCGTAAGCTTATTAAATCCTCTGGGTAAAGAATTGTCCATACTGCGACAATCGCTCATTCCCAATGCTCTTGAAGTGATTGCATTTAATTTGAATCGTCAAAACAAAGAGCTCAAACTTTTTGAATTTGGAAACATTTATGGAAAAAAGGACGAAACCTATGTCGAAGCCAAACGATTGAGCCTCGCAATAACAGGTTTGCCCTTTCGTACCCATTGGGATCTGACTAACTCGCCAGACTCCTTTTTCTATGGCAAGGGAGTGTTGCACGACCTTTTTAGCAGCTTGGGATACGATGCTCTCGAATTTGTGGAAACCTCCCATACACAATTTGATTTGTGTTTTGAATTACAGTATAAAAAGCGAAGTTTTGGCCTGTTTGGACTGATAGGAACAGCATTGACTGAAACTTACGGAATTGACCAGGAAGTCTATCTCGCAGAATTGGATTGGAACGCACTCTCACAACAGGCTTATAAACAGCCTTTACACTACCAAGAAGTGGCTAAATTTCCTCAAATGAGAAGGGATTTTGCATTGCTTTTGGACCAAGAAGTCTCGTTTGAAGCACTCAAAACCATCGCTCTAAACACCGAACGCAAAATCCTTACTTCAGTTCAATTGTTCGATGTTTACGAAGGAAAAAACCTTCCCAAAGGCAAAAAGTCTTACGGAATCAGCTTTACTTTTCAAGACAAAAACAAGACGTTAACGGACAAACAAGTCGATAAAATCATGGAAAAACTCCAGCAAAATTTCTCAAAAGAATTGAAAGCCGAATTACGTTAACAGATTTTTTATGATTTGACTGAATAATTCCTATTTTTGTTATCTAATGTGAAGGAATTATGAAAGCGAATCTACTACCCAGAACCAATATTGAAAAAGCGCTATCCAAAACGCGTGAATTGACTTTAGAAGCGCACGAATCCAACTTGGATTCACTCATTAAATCTTTAGACATCAAATCCCTCAATGCATTTGACTTTGATTTATTGGCTACAGATAAAATTTATCACCTCGACCAGATCAAAAAAGTGAGTATTGACTATCGTTTGCGTTTTTTAGATCTTAAATATTTTAAAAATAAATTGCCCCAAGAAGCATTAGACACGATTCAAGCCTTGGAATCTGCACACGACACCCAATTGGGTTCTTTTAAGATTATGGCTCCTTCTGCGCTTTTCCGATTAGAAAAAACTGATGACCCTTTGTTGTTTGTGCCTCTAGGCAAGGACTATTACTACCTTGTTCACAAATGGGGAAATGACTTACATCCTTTGCGTAAAGTATTGATGTGGCCCTTTAAAAATATATGGAACTTGATGTTGGCTGTTTTTGCCTTCAGTTGGATCCTAACCGAATTGACTCCCATGGGATTGTTCACACGAACCCCAGACAGCTCTTCCTATTGGATGTTGTTGTTCTTTATGTTTAAAGCCGTTGCCTCTGTAGTACTGTACTTTGGCTTTGCATTAGGGAAAAACTTCAACCCTGCGATTTGGAACAATCGCTACAACAAAGCCTAAAAACAAATTCACAATGTCCCAAACTTCCTACATAAAATTATTTGTCGGTCCGCAGATGCAGGTCCTGAAAATTTCCAGTGCATTAAGTGAAGTTAAAATCATTCCTGTAATTAAAGATCGTGCAGAATCTGCTCGTCTTGCTGGGTTTGGTTCTTTTTCACGAGATCAAGAAATCTGGGTTCATCCTGACGAAAAAGAAAAGGCGGAAGAAATTCTAAAAGTGCTTTCGGTTTAAATTAGTTTTCCTAAATTTAGATCGAAACATTTGATTTAAACAACCCATGCAATTCATTATTTTTATTGCCTTTACCCTACTTGTCGGGGTAATCGCCTATCTAGCCACACGCAATACGAACGAAAATTCAGAAGACGGGTATTTCTTAGGAGGTAGAAGTTTAACCGCTCCCGTCATTGCTGCTTCATTGCTTTTAACCAATTTATCAACGGAACAGTTAGTCGGGCTAAACGGCTCTGCTTTTAATGAAGGTATTCTAGTAATGGCCTGGGAAACCCTAGCCGCAATCGCTATGGTTGTCACCGCGACCTTATTACTTCCCCGTTATCTCAAAGGAGGCCTTACCACGATCCCTCAATTTTTAGAACGTCGATACGACACCGCAACCAAATCCATCACTTCAGGGCTCTTCCTCAGCGGCTATGTAGTTGTATTGTTGCCAATCGTTTTGTATTCTGGAGCTGTAGCAATTATCGGAATGTTTGATTTGACCACGCTCCTTAATCTAGGCCAAAGCACTACCCTAGTCGTCACCGTTTGGTCAATTGGACTGATCGGCTCCATCTATGCTATTTTTGGTGGACTAAAGGCAGTTGCGGTCTCCGACACTGTCAATGCTATTGGACTTCTTATTGGCGGATTGATGATCCCTATTTTTGGATTAATGTATTTGGGAGACGGAAGTCTTTTTTCTGGTATTGAAGCATTATATGCGAATGATCCTTCCAAATTCAATGCAATTGGAAGTGATACTTCGGCCATACCTTTCAGTACTTTATTTACGGGTATGGTTTTAGTTCAATTGTTTTATTGGGGAACCAATCAAGCCATTATTCAAAGAGCTTTAGCAGCAAAAAACTTAGTAGAAGGTCAAAAAGGATTGATCATCGCAGCCTTTGTGAAAATTTTGGGACCTATAATTGTGGTGCTCCCAGGTATAATCGCCTATTCTATTTTTGGAGACACACTGGATCCTAGTCAGGCCGATCAGTCTTATGGTTTACTGGTCAATCGGGTATTACCGCCCGTTTTGTTGGGTTTTTTTGCAGCCGTGTTGTTTGGTGCCATTTTGAGTTCGTTCAATTCCGCTTTAAACAGCTCGGTAACACTTTTTGGTTTGGATATTTACAAACAATACCTCAATAAAAATGCAGACGAAAGACAAGTGGTGCGAGCAGGGAAAATCTTCGGTATCGTTTTGGCTGTGCTTTCTATGCTCATTGCTCCTGGAATTGCCAATGCCCCTGAGGGATTGTTTGGTTATTTACAAGAAGTTAATGGGTGCTACACGGTTCCTATTTTAACTATTATCTTAGTGGGATACCTTACCCAGTACGTTCCTGCACTTGCAGCTAAGGTAGCAATGATCATGGGTGTGACGCTATACTCTTTTAGTCAATTTTTCCTAAAAGATTATGTAATTAGTAACGGAGGAACCTATCCACACTTTCTCCATATTATGGGGATGTTATTTCTCTGTATTATCGCTGTAATGCTCGTCATTGGAAAATGGAAACCACGGTCGGAGGCTTATGTTCAGGCCTACACAGAACAAGTGGATATCACCCCTTGGAAACCGGTTAAAATAATGGGTGTGATTATCACCGTAATTGTCATCAGTACCTACTTTATTTTTACTTAGGAACTGTGAAATTGGGTGCGCAATTCTTTTATTTTGGGGTCTGTCATGTATTCATCAAACAACATATGACGATCGATCACACCCGATGGGGTTAGCTCTATAATTCGAGTTCCTAAGCTTTGTGAAAACGCATGGTCACTGGTACTACACAGTAGTGTCCCTTTAAAATTATTTAACGAATTATTAAAAGCAGTAATCGATTCCAAATCCAAGTGGTTGGTGGGTTCATTGAGTAAAAGTACATTAGCGCGTTCCATCATCATTTTAGAAAGCATACAACGGACTTTTTCCCCTCCGGAAAGCACATTACATTGTTTTAACGCCTCTTCACCACTAAAAAGCATCTTCCCTAAAAAGCCACGTAAAAAAACTTCTTCTTTTTCCTCTTCAGTTTTGGCGTATTGTCGAAGCCAATCTACCAAAGACATCGCATTTTCAAAATACGCATCGTGATCTACGGGAAGATACGCCTGGCTGGTTGTGATTCCCCAGCTAAAGGTCCCTTCATCTGCCTTGGCCGTACCCATCAAAATATTGTAAAAGGCAGAAATGGCGCGGGTGTCTTTGGCATACACAATCACTTTGTCGCCTTTGGCTAAATTGAGGTGGAGGTCTTTAAATAAGACTTCGCCATCTAAAGAAGCAGCGAGTTTTTCGATGTTTAAAATTTGATCTCCCGCCTCCCGTTCTTGATCAAAGATAATTGCAGGATACCGTCGGCTAGAAGGTTTAATCGCTTCGATGTCCAATTTATCGATCATCTTTTTTCGAGAGGTCGCCTGTTTGGACTTGGCTACATTTGCAGAAAATCGCGCAATGAATTCCTGCAACTCCTTTTTCTTCTCTTCTGCCTTTTTGTTTTGTTGCATACGTTGGCGTGCTGCCAGTTGACTGGACTCATACCAGAAGGTATAGTTCCCTGAATAATGGTTTATTTTCCCATAATCGATATCGGAAATATGCGTACAAACGGCATCCAAAAAGTGTCGGTCGTGTGAGACAACAATCACGGTATTGTCGTAGTTGGCCAAAAATTGCTCCAACCACATGATGGTGTCGTAATCTAAATCATTGGTCGGCTCATCCATAATCAGTACATCAGGATTGCCAAAAAGTGCTTGAGCGAGTAGAACTCTCACTTTTTGTTTACCGTCCAGTTCTGCCATGGGGGTATAATGCAATTTTTCGGGGATTTCTAAGTTGGACAGCAAGGCGGCAGCTTCACTGTCGGCGTTCCATCCATCCATTTCCTCATAGGTGACTTGCAAAACCCCTACCCGTTCTCCATCAGCATCGGAAAAGTCCTCTTTAGCGTAAAGAGCATCCATTTCCGATTTGATTTCATAAAGCTTTTGATTTCCTCGAAGAACCGTATCCAAAACGGAATGCGAATCGTAGGCATTGTGATTTTGTTCTAAGACCGATAGCCGTTTTCCCGGTTCCAAATGGACACTGCCTGAGTTGGCGTCTTGTTTTCCAGAAAGGATTTTTAGGAAGGTGGATTTTCCCGCACCATTGGCGCCAATAATTCCATAACAATTGCCCGGAGTAAAACTTACATTGACTTCGTCAAATAAGATTCTTTTTCCAAATTGAACCGACAGGTTTGAAACCGATAACATAGTCCTTGATTTTAAGCTGCAAACTTACACAAATCTAATTGAGTGATTTAACAGCATTCTAAGATTTTTACACATAAAAATTGGTAATTTTGAACGGTATGAAAAAAGGAATTGGGTTCATTTTTCTCTTGGGGTTCGTTTTAGGCTGCCAGGCTGAGAAAAATTCACATAGCGGAATTTTCCTGGGAGGACAGATAGTCAACCCTTCCTCTCGTGCAGTAACTCTATATCAGGGATCTCAGGTGATTGAAATGTTGGACTTAGGAGAAAACTTGAGATTTCAACGTCAGTACGATTCCCTTCCTGACGGGATTTATAAACTGGAACACTTGCCCGAATACCAGACGCTACTTTTGGAAGACCAAGACAGCCTCTGGGTACGGATCAATGCGGCGGCTTTTGACGAGTCCATGGTTTATTCCGGCGTGGGCGCATCCAAAAACAACTTTTTGCTAGAGCTGTTTTTAAAACAAGAAGCAGAAAACAACTACCTCTCTTCAAAATATTCGAACAATAAACGCACTTTTAACGCCATTATTGATTCTTTGCTGCTTGAAAAAAAGCAACTGTGGATTCAGATGGATTCGTTAAACACATTGAGTCCCATAGCTCAAAAGGTCACTCAGGCCGCCTACATTTATCCCTATGCCAACATCCGCGAGCGATATGCGCTGCTTCGTGGTGCGCAGTGGACAGAAGAAGAGGACAGTTTGTTTTTCAGTTACAGACGCTTTTTAAACTACGGCGATAACGACCTGGCTTTTTTTGATCCGTACGTCAACTACATCATTAGCTACATCAGTCAAAAAGCCTTGAAACCCAACGAGGCGTTTTTTAAAGTCAAACAAACCACGGATTTCAACATAAGGCGTTTGGAAGTTTTGGATCAGGAGATTTCTGGTAAATTCTTACGTAACAATATCGCAAGGGCCATAGCTTTTGAAGAAATACTAAACTTTGCAAACCACGGAGCACACGAACGCTTTTTACAGTACTACGCTACTGTAAACAGCTCTCCCAGTTATTTGGCAGAAGTTTTGGAATTGCACTCTGACATCAGCAGAATGGACGCAGGAAAACCCCTCCCAAATGTCCAATTGCAAAATGCCAAGCGTGAACTTGTAAACAGTGCTTCTTTTTCCAACGGCAAACCCACCCTACTCTATTTTTGGTCACAAACACAAATGAATCAATACCGCAACACATTAGACCGAGTATTGCGCCTAAAAGAACAGTACCCTCAAATTCGTTTTGTTGGAATTTGTATTCAGCCTTTTAATGCCTTGGTGGATCAAGTTCAAAAAATGATGGAACTTAACCCAGAAGATCAGTTTGCTTTAATAGATTTTGAAAAAGCAAGTAAAGCTTGGGTGTTGACCTTGCTCAACAAAAGTATTGTTTTAAACAAACGAGGTGTTCTAATTGAAGGCTTTGGAAATCTTTCCGATCCCAATTTTGAAAAGGTGTTAGAGGGGCTTTAATTCCCTTTTTTATGATCGGCTAAAAACTTTGCCAGTCCAATATCCGTAAGGGGATGATTCAGTAAGCCTTTAATCGCAGAAAGGGGTCCCGTCATGACATCTGCTCCAATTTTTGCACAGTTTACAATATGCATGGTATGGCGAACAGAAGCGGCAAGGATTTGCGTTTCATAGGCGTAGTTGTCATAAACCAAACGAATGTCTTCGATCAACTCCAACCCGTCCGTAGAATTGTCGTCCAAACGACCGATAAAAGGAGAAACATAGGTGGCACCCGCTTTGGCTGCCAGTAGGGCTTGTCCTGTAGAAAAAACTAACGTACAGTTGGTCTTGATTCCAGCGTCAGAAAAATATTTTAAGGCTTTGATTCCCTCTTCGATCATAGGAATTTTTACGACAATCTGAGGGTGCAAGGCTGCCAAGGCCTCCCCTTCTCTGACCATGCCCTCAAAATCTACCGCGATGACTTCTGCGGATACATCGCCCTCCACAAGTTCACAAATATCGACGTAATGTTGAATGATGTTCTTTTCTCCTGTGATGCCTTCTTTAGCCATCAGCGAGGGATTGGTCGTTACCCCGTCTAAAACCCCAAGGGCTTCGGCTTCACGGATTTGATCTAAGTTGGCAGTGTCAATAAAGAATTTCATAGTTAGTGGTTTAGTTTTTAAAAAAGAGTAGTAATAGTTTTTCAAAAAGGCGACTGGGTAAAATCCCTTTTAAAACTACTGAAAATTTTTGCAAAGGTGCACCCACTCGGTAGTGAACTTTTGGATTTTTTTGGGGTAAAATGCGTGCTATTTTATGGGCAATAACTTCAGGTTGAATTCCTGCGGATACATGCGCATCTATCGTCGCTAGATTTCTTTTGTATATCGCTTCGTAAGGAGATTGTTCCTTTTGGGGCGCATAATAACGTCTTGAGGCGATATCCGAGACAAAATCACCAGGCGCTACCGTACACATTTTGATTCCAAAGGGTTTGACTTCCATGCGAAGGGATTCGGTAAGCAAGGATAAGGCCCCTTTAGAAGCTGAATAGGCTCCACGAAAGGGAAGCCCCATCGCACATCCAATCGAGGTAATAGTAACAACAAAACCCCCTTTTTGGTTGCGCATGACAGGAAGCACTTTCTGCATGAGTAGTAAGGGTCCGTAACAATTCGTTTCAAAGTTGGCGTGCAGCGCATCAATTTCCAATTCTTCCATCGGACCAATGATTCCGGAACCCGCGTTGTTGATCAATACATCAATGCGACCTTCTTCTCCCAAAAGCTCTTCCACTGCACTTTGAATGGAAGTGGGTTTGTTTAAATCCAAGGAAATTAATTTGTAGTTAGGAGGGGTTTCGTATTGGTTGGGATTTCGGCATGTCCCGTACACCACATAGCCCAAATCTGCCAAATGGCTGGCTGTGGCTTTTCCCAAGCCAGAAGAGGCACCCGTAATCAAAACTACTTTGGACATGGACTGAAAAAAAAGGGCAAGCGACCTACATCACACCGCTACGACCACCTACCCTTGCTGCGTTCCCGCCCTGGGGGATTCAGCAGGAGCTGGTTGTGTAGGACTTGCCCGGGCACAAAGATAACCCCTTACATTGATTTCAACAATCATTTTAAATGCTTAATTTCGTCCCTTGTGAAACCCCGAACGGTTTATTGATATGAAATTATTTGTGAGTACCCTTAGCGCCCTTTTGCTCCTGACCTGCAGCGGTCCTAAAGCCCCAGCCCTTAAAATTAAAACAGGACTAAAAGGTGACAAAGCAACCCCAACCGCTCAATTGCAGTTGAGTCTCAAGACCGCACTGGAAGACTACACAGTGACGTATTTTTTAAACGACCAACCCATCTCTGCGGAGCATCAGTTTTCCGACGAACCCTTAGGAGAATACGAACTCAAAGCCCAAGTAGTCCATCAAGAGCAAACCTACGAAACGACAACAACACTCACTTTACTAGCAGAAGCTCCTCCAAAACTGTTTACTTACGAGTTGGTCAACACCTATCCACACGATAAGACCGCATACACCCAAGGTTTGGAATTTGACGGAGAACTCCTCTATGAAAGTACAGGTCTCAATGGAAAATCAAGTCTGAGAACAGTGGATTTTAAGACAGGTAAGGTATTAGAAAACAAGCCTTTAGACAACGCTTTCTTTGGGGAAGGTTTAACTGTGCTTCAAGATCGAATTGTCCAATTGACCTGGAAGGCACAAAAAGGATTGGTTTATGATAAAGCCAGTTTAAACATGCAAAAGTCTTTTGCTTATGGAGAAAGCAAAGAAGGTTGGGGCTTGTGTAATGACGGAAACACTTTGTACAAATCCGACGGCACTCAAAACATTTGGAAACTCAATCCTGAGGAGTATAACGAACTAGGTCGTATTCAAGTAATGACGCACAAATCCGCCTTAAAAAACATCAACGAATTGGAATGGGTGAACGGAAAGATTTATGCCAATACCTATCAATTTCAAAAGGACGTGGTGGTGATTATCAACCCTGAAAGTGGTGCGGTAGAGGGCGTAGTAGATTTCTCGGGCCTTAAAGAAAAGGTTACTCAACATCCTGAACTCAACGTTTTGAATGGAATTGCCTACCACAAGAAACGGCAAACTTTTTTTGTCACTGGGAAAAATTGGGACAAACTCTTTGAAGTTAAAATTGTTCCCAAATCATGAATTCCTTTACCCTAGAACGTACGGTACTCACCGAACATTTAGATACGCTTAATCATGTAAATAATGTCCAGTACCTGTATTGGGTGCAGGAGGCAGCACAAGCCCATTGGGAAGCCTTAACTGCCCATAGCGCTTTGCATTTTCACACTTGGGTGGTGCGCAGTCATAACATTGAATACAAACAGCCCGCTCAGTTGGGAGATGAACTCCTTCTCACGACCTACGTAAAAGCAAGTAAGGGATTTCTTTCCGAGCGGATTGTAGAAATTGCAGTAAAGCAAACCCACACTCTTTTGGCACGTTGCAGTACCCAATGGTGTTATCTCAACAAAGATTCTGGGAAACTGGAACGGATTCCGCAGGAAGTATTGGAGTTGTTGGGCTCGTAGCCTCACGCCCGCAATACATATCAGGTCGTCGTTAGGCATTAAACAAAGCCCGTCCTTGCATTAAAGCGTGTACTTCTTTGGCTACGGCAGCTAAATTCGTTTCGTCTTCGTAGTTTGTGATGACACGGTCAATCAAGTCCACAACAATTCCCATTTCGTTTTCCTTCAGTCCTCGAGTCGTTATGGCGGCGGCTCCTATGCGGATACCCGAAGTCACGAAGGGAGATTTGTCGTCAAAGGGAACCATGTTTTTGTTGGCAGTGATTTCTGCTTTAACCAAAGCGAGTTCTGCGTCTTTCCCCGTAATGTTTTTATTGCGCAGGTCGATCAACATCAAGTGGTTGTCTGTTCCCCCAGAAATCAGATGGTAGTCTTTTGCTACAAAAGCGGCGGCCAGAGCTTGTGCATTTTTACGAACCTGCTCCATATAGGCCTTAAAGCTAGGTTGTAGCGCTTCTTCAAAGGCAATGGCCTTTGCTGCAATGATATGCATCAAGGGTCCTCCTTGGTTTCCTGGGAAAACGGCCATGTTCAATAGATGTGACATCTTTTGAGGATTTCCATTTTTAAAAGTCAAACCAAAAGGATTATCAAAGTCCTCCCCCATCAAGATCAGTCCTCCACGTGGGCCTCTTAAGGTTTTGTGAGTTGTGGTGGTCACGACGTGGCAGTGTGGGATAGGGTTGCTGTGGAGTCCTGTAGCAATCATTCCAGAAGGGTGCGAAATGTCTGCTAATAGAAACGCCCCGACTTCATCTGCAATCTCTCGAAATTTGGCAAAGTCGATGTCTCTAGAATAAGCAGATGCCCCTGCGATGAGCATTTGAGGTTGTACTTCTTTCGCAATGGTACGGATGTTTTCGTAATTCAAAAGTCCCGTTTCTTTTTCTACACCATAAAAATGAGCTTTGTACAAGCGCCCTGAAAAATTGACTGGCGAGCCGTGAGTCAAATGTCCGCCATGCGCCAGGTCAAAGCCTAAAATTTTGTCTCCAGGTTTTAAAAAAGCATGGAATACTGCCGTATTGGCCTGAGAACCTGAATGGGGCTGCACGTTGGCATAGGCCGCGCCAAACAAACTTTTTGCTCGTTCAATGGCCAAAGTCTCTACTTCGTCAACGACTTCACAGCCTCCGTAATATCGCTTTCCAGGATAGCCTTCTGCGTATTTGTTGGTTAGTACAGAACCGCAAGCCTCCATCACGGCGGGGCTGGTGAAATTTTCGGAAGCAATCAGTTCAATTCCATTGGACTGTCGCTCCTTTTCTTGCTCTATCAAATTAAAGATCGTTGTATCGCGCTGCATGAATAAATTTTAAAGCGTAAAATTAAGCATTTCACTTCCCTAAATCGAAACTATTTCTTCAAATTCAAAGGATTTATTCAACAGTAATTAACAGTCGAATTAAAAGGAAAATCAAATAAGCTTTGTCATTTTGTCTTGATTCCTAGGGTTTTAGCTGTCAAAAGGACAGCAAAATTGAATTGGAACAGCCTTTGCAAGAGCAGAACCAAAAAATTGCTATGAATTTGAATCATCTTACCTTAAAAACCCAAGAAGCCGTTCAGGCAGCCCAGCAATACGCGTTTGAAAAAGGGCATCCACAAATCGAAAACGAGCATTTATTTTATGGACTCCTAGAAGTAGACGATACCGTTTTGCCTTTTATCTTCAATAAATTGCAAGTGCAACTCCCTCTTTTAAAACAAATGAACGAAAGTGCTTTAAAGCGCTTTTCTAAAGTGGAAGGAGGCACTCAGGTTTTATCACAAAAAGCATCACAGACACTTATGAATGCCATTGCGCTTGCCAAAAAGCAACAGGATGAATATGTGGCTACAGAACATCTGTTGCAAGCGCTTTTTGAGTCCAACGGCACCCTTTCCAAAATGCTCTCGGATCAGGGAATTACCAAAAATAAGCTTCAAGATGCTATTCAGGAGCTCCGCAAAGGAGAAAAAGTGACTTCTGCCTCTGCAGAAGGAAACTACAACGCTTTAGAAAAATATGCGAAAAACCTTAACGCACTTGCCAAAGAAGGAAAACTGGATCCTGTCATTGGTCGTGATGAGGAAATCCGACGTTTACTGCAAATCCTGAGCCGACGAACCAAAAACAACCCCATACTGGTGGGGGAACCCGGAACGGGGAAAACGGCAATTGCAGAAGGATTGGCACATCGTATCATCGATGGAGATGTACCTGAGAACTTAAAAGACAAACAAATCTTTGCTTTGGACATGGGTGCCTTGATTGCTGGTGCTAAATACAAAGGGGAATTTGAAGAACGTCTAAAAAGTGTCATTAAAGAAGTGACCCACAGCGACGGAGATTTGGTTTTGTTTATAGACGAAATCCATACCCTTGTCGGTGCAGGAGGAGGCGAAGGAGCCATGGATGCTGCCAACATACTAAAACCTGCTCTAGCTCGAGGAGAACTGCGCGCCATCGGTGCCACTACCCTAGACGAATACCAAAAGTATTTTGAAAAAGACAAAGCCTTAGAACGTCGCTTCCAAAAAGTATTGGTGGACGAACCCGATTTAGAAAGTGCCATTTCCATTTTAAGAGGAATCAAAGACAAATACGAAACCCATCACAAAGTCCGCATCAAAGACGATGCCCTCGTTGGAGCGGTATCCTTATCGCACCGCTACATCAGCAACCGGTTTTTACCTGACAAGGCCATCGACCTGATGGACGAAGCCGCCTCAAAACTGCGAATGGAAATCAATTCCAAACCTGAGGAGTTGGACAGTTTGGACCGTAAGATCCGTCAGATTGAAATTGAATTGGTCGCCATCAAGCGGGAAAAAGACGAGGCGAAAATCAAACAACTCCAAAAAGAGCTGAGCGAACTCAAAGAAGAACGCAACACCCTCTTTGCACAGTGGAGTCAAGAGAAAGAAGTGGTAGATGCCGTACAGCAGACCAAGACGGATATTGAAGAGTTAAAAGCACAAGCAGATCGAGCGGAACGAGAAGGAGATTATGGAACGGTAGCCGAAATCCGATACGGAAAACTTCAGGAAGCCGAAACCAAAATGCTCAATCTTCAAAAAGAGCTCGCCCAGTCTCAATCTGGGGAGGCCTTAATCAAAGAAGAGGTAACCTATGACGACATTGCTGAAGTTGTGGCTAAGTGGACGGGGATCCCCGTCAGTAAGATGTTGCAATCGGATAAAGACAAGCTACTTCATTTAGAAAAAGAGCTTCACACGCGACTGGTGGGTCAAGAAAAAGCAGTGCTTGCTGTAAGTGATGCTGTACGCAGAAGCCGTGCAGGCTTGCAGGACCAAAACCGTCCCATTGGAAGTTTTCTCTTTTTAGGTACGACAGGGGTTGGAAAAACAGAACTTGCCAAAGCCTTAGCCGAAGTGCTTTTTGACGAGGAAACGAATCTAACTCGTATCGATATGAGTGAATACCAAGAACGTCATGCTGTCAGTCGTTTGGTCGGTGCACCCCCGGGTTATGTGGGCTATGAGGAAGGAGGACAACTCACTGAAGCGGTCCGACGAAAGCCTTATTCTGTAGTGCTTTTAGACGAAATTGAAAAAGCCCATCCCGATACCTTCAATCTCTTGCTTCAAGTATTGGACGAAGGTCGACTGACTGACAACAAAGGGCGCGTAGCGGATTTTAAAAACAGCATCATCATCATGACCAGCAACTTGGGAAGCCATGAAATCCAATCTGCCTTTGAAACCAACGAAGCTTTTGAAACTGCCGAAACGGTGGCCAAGCAGAACGTGATGGAATTGCTTAAAATCCAAGTGCGTCCTGAGTTTTTAAATCGAATTGATGATATCGTCCTCTTTTCGCCTTTAACCCGAAAAGAAATCCAACAGATTGTCCGTTTGCAACTCGAACGCATCCAAAAGCGACTTAGCAAACAAGAAATCAAGCTTACAGCGACGGAGGAAGCGATAGCGCAACTCGCACATCTCGGTTTTGATCCTCAATATGGAGGACGCCCTGTAAAGCGCGTACTGCAACAGCAACTCTTAAATCCGTTGAGCAAAGAATTGCTGGCAGGAAGCCTCAGGAGAGATCAAGAAGTAGTAGTGGACTTTGTGGAAGACCGTTTTATATTTAGAAATCCGAATACCGCGTCTAGCGCAGATTAATACTATCTTTGCAGCGTGCAAAAAAAGGTAAACATACAGAACAAGCGCGCACGCTTTGAATACGAGCTTCTCGACGAATACACTGCGGGCATTGTCCTGACCGGAACGGAAATCAAATCGCTTCGGAACAGCAAGGCTTCTATTGCTGAAAGTTTTTGTGAGTTTAATGAAAGTGGGGAACTCTTTACGGTCAATATGAACATTGACGAATACGCCTTTGGTACACGTTTTAACCACCGTCCCAAAGCCCAACGCAAACTTTTATTAAATAAAAAAGAGCTTAAAAAACTGTATAAAGAGGTTAAAAACAGTGGATTGACCATTGTTCCTTTACGCCTGTTTATCAATGACAATGGCTTTGCCAAACTTCGAATAGCACTAGCTAAAGGAAAGAAACTCTACGACAAGCGCGAAACCATCAAAGATCGAGACAACAAAAGAACTCTAGATCGTGTTAAAAAGAGTTTTAAAAAAGGATAATCCTTTTACCTTTATCCAATAATAATCAACCCTAACTAAAACTTTCCCTATGAAAACTGCCTTTTACCTTTGTTTTTTTCTTTTCAGTATTGCTTGGTCCCAAAACCCCTTGGAACGCTTGGAATCGTCTCCGAGGCACCACGAATGGGTAAGTGTGGATCAAGAATCTAAAACTCAAGCCTTTTTGGTATATCCCGAAGTGTCTGAAAAAACTCCAGTTGTGCTTCTAATTCACGAAAACAGAGGGCTAAACGATTGGGCGCGAAGTATGGCAGACCAAATTGCAGAAATGGGGTACATCGCCCTTGCTCCTGATTTTCTCTCTGGAACTGCTCCTGACGGAGGCGGTACTGCAGCTTTTGAAAACTCAGATGCTGCGCGCACAGCAATTTATCAACTGGATCCCACCTCCATTCGTTCTATTTTGGAAAATACGGTAAACTATGCCAAGAAAATTCCCGCAGCAAATGGCAAGGTAGTCGTTATTGGTTTTTGCTGGGGCGGCAGTCAGTCGTTCCAATTTGCTACCCAAAGTACGGACATAGAAACCGCCATAGTATGCTATGGAACAGGTCCGAAAGAAGCGGAAGCCTATAAAAATATTCAGGTTCCCGTCTATGGATTTTACGGAGGAAATGACAACCGCGTGAATGCTACTATAGCTATGAGTAAAACCGCAATGGAACAAAACAAGCAGCCCTTTGAAACAGTTATTTATGAAGGAGCGGGACATGGATTTTTTAGAGCTGGAGAGGCTGAGGATGCTTCATCGGCAAATAAAAAAGCAAGAGCTGCAGGAATCCAACGACTTCAAGAAATTTTGGCGAAGCTTTAAATTTAGAAGGGCTTTCAGCTGAAAATATATTCCCTATTTTTGCATCGATACAATGGTTATGCAAAACAACGTCAACATCACTTTTGGAACTGAGGCGCTGCTTCGGTTTTCTAAAGAACTCCAGGCCAAGGACTACAGTAGTCTCTTTCTCTTGGTAGACACCCATACACAAGAATTTTGTTTACCTGGTTTTGTGTCCCAAACGGGCTTGACTGATTTAGAGGTACTAGTGATGGAAGCAGGTGAAGAACACAAGACCCTTCAAACCTGTGAAAATTTGTGGAATCAATTATCTGAACGAGGTGCCGATCGGAATTCTGCCTTGATCAACCTGGGAGGGGGTGTCGTGACTGACCTCGGTGGCTTTGTGGCCTGTACTTTTAAACGGGGAATCGATTTTTACAACCTCCCCACTACCCTGCTCGCGATGGTCGATGCTTCTGTAGGAGGAAAGACGGGTATTGATTTAGGGGCTTTAAAAAATCAAATTGGAATCATAGAGGAGCCCAAGCAAGTGCTAATCGATGCGCAATGGTTGCAAACTCTACCACAAGAAGAACTCCGAAGTGGCTTTGCAGAAATGTTAAAGCACGGTCTTATCTCCAATAAAGACTACTGGGAACAACTCAAAAGCTTACCAAAGTTGGAAGCCGCTACCCTAGCCGAGTTTATTAAACCCTCTGTAGCAATTAAAAAACAAGTCGTTTTAGAAGATCCAAGGGAAAAACACTTGCGAAAAATATTAAACTTTGGTCATACACTGGGGCATGCCATCGAATCGTATTATTTAACCCATCCTATAAAAAAACGTTTGCTTCACGGAGAAGCCATTGCAATCGGTATGGTGATGGAAGCCTATTTGGGCGTTTCGTGTTGTAGTTTCTCAAATGTTGCTGCAGAAGAGATCAAAAAGACATTTGCCCAATTTTATCCTCCTGTTGAGATCGATGCGCAGGATCGTGAGGGAATACTAGAATTGTTGCGTCACGACAAAAAAAACAAGGCCGGCAGGGTTAACTTTGTCCTGTTGAAGTCTATCGGGGTTCCTGAAATTGATGTGGAAGTCCCCCAAGAATTATTTACCCAGGCTTTTGAATTTTACGGAAACTCTTAGGCAGAATTTCTACTCGCGTTAATGTTGCCAAACAAAGAACGGGTTACCATCGCTTCTAAAATCTCGATCTTTTCTGTGTCTGGATTTTTCTCTTTTTTAAGGCCTTGCAGTTGAATCAAAGCAAACTGCTGTATGGTCAATAGGGGTTGAACGATTTCTTCACGTGCTTTTATCGACGCTTTTCCCGCAGGTTCATTTTCCATTAAGAGGGTAAAACCACTTACTTCTAACAACACCTTTTGGGTCAGGTTATACTCTTCAAAAATCATTTCCCAAAACGCACCAAACTCCACATCCTCTTTCATATAGGCCGTAAGTTTAAAAAAGGATTTAGACAAACTCATCATACTGTTAAAAATGAGTGTTCTAAAAAATCGGGAGTTTTTGTAAAGGCCTTTCAATTCCTCCATCTTCCCCTCCTCTATTATTTTCTGTAGTGCACTTCCCAAACCGTAAAATCCAGGAACATTTTGTTTTAATTGACTCCAACTCCCCACAAAAGGAATGGCCCTAAGGTCTTCAAATTTTAAGGTAGAAGATTTCCCTCGTTTGGAAGGTCGGCTGCCGATATTGGCTTTGGCGTAATACGGCAAGGTGGACATCCGTTCTAAATAAGGAATAAACATAGGGTGTGCCTTAAAGTCTTGATACACCTTATAACTTACCTCCGCAATGCGCTCCATTAATTCCCGTTCTCCCGTTGCGAGTCTATTTTCTCCTGGATTAAAAATTTGGTTTTCAATTCCTGAACTCAACAGTTGTTCTAAATTGTATTGAGATGAGTCTAGAGTTCCAAAATTAGAGCTGATGGTTTGCCCTTGAATGGTGAGTTGAATGTCATCGCTTTGAATGGTATCTCCCATAGAAGCATAGAATTCGTGTGTATTTCCTCCCCCTCTGGCAGGTGGTCCTCCTCTTCCGTCAAAAAACGCAACTTGAATTCCAAATGAGGAAGCGAGTTTACTCAATCGTTCTTTGGCGAGGTAAATACTCCAGTTTGCCATAAAATAGCCCCCGTCCTTGGTACCATCGGAAAAACCAAGCATGATGGTTTGCTTCATTTTCCGTTGTTCCAAATGCGTTTTGTAAATCGGATCACTAAATAGGGCATGCATTACCCCTTCAGAAGCTTCTAAATCGGGAATGGTTTCAAACAAAGGAATGAGATCTACGGTAGGATTTTCCCAATTACTCAGACGAAACATGGCAAAGAGCTCCAAAATATTCTCTAACGATTGGCAATTGCTAATAATGTAGCGGTTACAACCTCGCTCTTTGTTGGTTTGTTGGACCTGTTGCATCACGCGAATACTTTCCAAAGTTTGCTTTGTAATTTCTTCCGAAAACAGATCAGCAGGTACATCACCCCTCATTCCAATCAAGACTTTACAGCGCTCCTCAGAACTCAGTTCGAGGTAATTTTTTGGAATCCCCTGAGTGTACTTCTGTATCTCGGGATGGGTAACAATATCGGTAAAAACACTATGGTGTACACGTGAATCCTGGCGAATGTCCAAACTCGCAAAGTGCAGGCCAAACAGACGTACTTTGTGAATCATATCCAGCACTTCACTTTTGTAAAGTCCATCGTGGTCGTTGACAATTCCTTCTAAAACAGCTTTTAATTCAGAATTCAAATGTTCTAAAGAAAAATGCTTGTTTCTTTTGGGATAAAACAATTGATTAAAAACCATTTCCTCCAGATTAGCAATGCGGTTTTCGAGTCCTGGAAACGTAATTTTTCTTTTGAGTTTCCGCAAGTCACGGTAATAATTTCTCAAAATTGAAAACTGCAAGCGCTTTGCTGTTTTTAAAGTAATTTCGGGGGTGACGTAAGGGTTTCCATCACGGTCTCCTCCGGGCCAAAAGCCAAAATCAAAAATGGGATTGTCAAGATCGTCGGAATGGACTATATGCTCAGCTATATAATTGTAAATGGTACTTGCGGAATGATAGAATACATTTTCCAAAAACCAAATCAAACTCACCGCTTCGTCGTAGGGTGAAGGCTTTTCCTTTTTATAGAAAGGAGTTTTCCCGAGTTGCACCAAAAGCTTTTTAATGCTGTCTAAATCATCATGAGCAATGGCCTTGGAGAGTTCATTGATTATCACCAATACATTATCCGGATAAAACTGTGTAGGGTGAGCTGTCAGTACAATACGTACTTTAAAGCGCTTGATATAACCTGAAAGGTCATTGAGCAACTGTTTGCCGATAGCGGCTTCCTTCATATTGCGAAGGGTGCCTCTTCCATGCATGTTGTTTACATAAGAAAAACTAGCGTCTTCTATAGCGTCAAATAAAACAACTTGTCGTTCGATGTATTGAATAAAATTGAACAATAAATCCTGCTGCTGTTTTAAACTCAATTCGGGAGCATATTGACTAAAAAAAGAAGTGACAATGGCCTCAGGATTCGCATTTGCTTCGTATTTATTGCGACAATGATCTGCAAACAAGGGCATCAACAAGGAAGTTTGTTTGATTGTTTTAAAAGGAAGAGTGAGGAAAAGGCTGTTGTAGATTTGAAAACGGGAGAGTACTTTTTCGTTAAATCGTTCAATTTTGGGTTTTCGGGCCATTCGTTTAATTTAGTTCATTAAAAATTCGGTGCATAAGACGTTTTTTATCATTGATACTCTCTTCTAGGGAAATCATTGTTTCAGTTCTGGAAATGCCCTCTACATCGTCGATCATAAAAATAATATCCTTGGCATGATGGGTATCACGTGCGCGGACTTTACAAAAGATATTAAACTTTCCTGTCGTAATATGAGCAACCGTGATAAAAGGAATATTTTTTAGCTCATGAAGCACATTTTCCGTTGCACTTGTTTTCTCAAGAAAAATTCCTACATAAGCAATAAAGGAATAACCCAGTTTTACGTAGTCCAAGTTTAAAGAAGACCCTTTTATAATACCCGCTTCTTCCATTTTTTTAACACGTACATGAACTGTTCCTGCAGAGATCAAAAGCCGCTTGGAAATGTCGGTAAAGGGGATTCGGGTATTGTCTATTAATATATCTAAAATTTTATGATCGATTTCATCAAGTTGCATTTTACTCATTTGTTTAAACAATTATAAGTTGGAAATGCAAATTTAGAGAAAGTAACTGAATTTCGTTGCGAATTCTGTCTTAATTTGAACGCTTTACTGAAAATAATTTATTAAATTTTGAAGAATCGATCGTTTTGTCAATTGAAAATTCCAAAACAGTATCTTTTTCTTCTGCAGAAAGAGTGACATAACGGTGCGCCTTAAAGGAAAGTTCCTTTCCATAGGCCTTTAGAGTAGGTTTAAATATGACGCCCCCCTCCTTGAGCTCTTCCTCGTATTGGAGGGCTACGGACTGATTTTTGTATAGAACTCCCCTGTCCATGAGATCCAAATTCGACACTATCAAATCTACATATGCTGTGCTGTTTTCAGGAATATCAAAATAATGTTCTGGAGTAAATTTTTCTTCGCCCTTCAGAAGGTAGTGAAGCAAAGCCTTATACGACTCAAGTATAAATTCTTTAACTTTTTCCCGTTGATAATCATTGGGAAAATGGCCAGCCTCAAAAAGAAGCGTAGGTGTTCCGGCTTGTGTAAAGGAATCTCCCACACAATTGGGATTAAATTGGTCATCGTAGCGTCCAATTCCTTTGGGCAATTCTTCTTTTAAAGCGTGATGAATGGCTGCAATAGCAGTCATCGCTTTTGCCCGAGCTGGGGTTACCGAACGTTCCAGATCAGCAGAAGGAGCCAAGAAAGAGAGAGTTGCTGCCTCGCCCATAGAGCCCGCACCATAGATTGTCCGTTGCCCATGTAAATTCAAAGCATAATTAGGATTCACCCGTTCAAATACAGTGCGTAAAACTTTACTTTCAGGCTGGCTGAGGTCAATGGCATCCCGATTTAAATCGACTTGATTTGCATTCAAACGCGTGTATGCTTTTGCCCCATCGGGATTGAGCTGTGGGATAATGTAAAAAGTAAAGTGCTCAAGTAGTGCTTTTTGGTTGTGCTGCACCAACCAAGGAATCAGATCAAACAATGCTTTTGTAGTGGTCGTTTCATTTCCATGCATTTGGGACCACATCAGTACCTTGCACTCACCAGTTCCAAGTTGTAGCAAATGTATGGGAAGCCCATTAACAGATTGACCCAACTTTTCCTTTTTGATTTCTTCTGAAAGATCTCCTAGTAAAATCTCGATTTGCTCTGGAGGTAAATACCTTTTACAGTTCATAACTGAATTTAACAATACAAATGTAAACAACCATTTGTTTACAAATGTGGTTTACAAAAGTAACACAATCTCTTTCTCATCCCTTTTTCTGCATGCCTCTTTATACATTTGTAACCCTGTTTCATTTATTTAAATTCAAAATGCATGTTATCAGTATTTTATATAGAATTATTAAATATAAAGTTTAATAAATTTAGGATTGACAATACAAGTTTTTAATTGTATATTGGTAGTGTTCAATTAGTTTGTTTACAATGTTAAACATAGATTATTTTATTTCACGGTTGGAAGAGCTTATGGAAACAAGCCAATTAAGCGCTACTGCTTTTGCTGAAAAAATCGGAGTACAACGTTCTTCTGTGTCTCATATTCTCTCGAAGCGAAATAAACCCAGTTTAGAATTTATATTAAAAATTCATGAGGCTTTTGACGAGGTCGGATTGGATTGGTTGCTTTTAGAGGATTCAAAACAACCTACTCCCCTCCTGCCTAAGGTTTCGGTTCAAGAAAATATAGCGGTCCATGAGGATCCAATTGAAAAAACACATCCTAAAGATGAATCTGCCTCTACTACAGGACAAGAGGTCGTTCAAATTATACAGTTGTATCAAGATGGAAGTTTTAGTACTTTTTTCCCTAAATCTTAGTATTTTTGGACGCTTATGCGATATACTCTCTCCGTACTCACTCTTTTATTTTTTTCTTGCTACAGTTTAAAACGTGACTGCCTCCCTTTTCATCAAGGGGAATTTAAGTTCACTCAAATCATCAATGGAGAAATGAAAAGTTCCTATTTTACTAGAAATGCGACCTATGAAATTGAACGCTTTGAAGGTGCCATTGATACCGCAACGATTCGCTGGGTAAACGATTGCGAATGCATTCTCACCAAATTGAACCCAACTTCAAATCAAGACAAACGACCAATTCAAATTCGGATTTTGAGTACGCAAGAAAACCGTTACACTTTTGAGTATTCGTTAGTCGGAGATTCGAAAAACAAACAGCGTGGAACGATAGAAAAAATAAATTGAGCATGTTCAGTCCTGATGCCCTCGTCGCCTTTCTGACCCTTACTTTTTTAGAAATTGTATTGGGAATTGACAACATTATTTTTATTTCCATTTTATCCAATCGGTTTCCTAAAGAAAAACAAAAGAAATTAATTCGATTTGGTCTTTTCCTGGCCATGTTCATGCGTATTGCCATGTTAGCGGGAATAAATGGATTGATTCAGATGAAAACTACTTTTTTAGAGGTTCAATACGACTGGTTTACCTCTCAGATTTCAATGTAGGCACTTATCTTGCTTGGTGGGGGCTTGTTCCTTTTGTACAAGAGTACGCACGAAATCTTTCAAAAGGTAGAATCCAAAGAAGATTCTCAAACGGCTCCCAAAGAGGGCGGAATGACTTTTGTTCGTGCGTTGTTTCAAATTGTTTTGATCGATATGGTCTTTTCTTTTGACTCCATTTTAACCGCAGTCGGAATGACCAATGGGATTCCAAACGCCTTACCGATCATGATTGCAGCAGTGGTGGTTTCAATTGTTATCATGATGGGGTTTGCTACTCCTGTGAGTCGCTACATGAACCGCCATCCTTCGATGCAAATTTTAGGATTGTCGTTTTTGCTTTTGATTGGTTTTATGCTAATCGCAGAGGCGGCTCACCTCTCCGTAACACAGGTTTTTGGAGGCTCCATCGGGAGAATCCCTAAAGGATACCTCTACTTTTCAATTGCATTCTCTTTAGGAGTTGAAATGCTCAATATGCGTTTTAAAAAAAGAAAATCTCTTAAAAATCAAGTGTAATCTGAGTCTCATTATCCTTCCCAGGGACCGTATCATCTGTATCGACTTCGATCTCCATTGGATCTTCTACGGAACTCATTTCTTCATAAGGCAAGGCTTCTTTGAGCTCGATACTTTTAATCTTTTTTTCTGCAAGTTGATTTCCCAGAGCTTTAAATCCTTTGACAGCGATAAATTCTTCGGCATTGATTTCTAGAGGTTCGGGCTGGTCCTTTCCTCTGTGTTTCTCAAACATTATACGAAGTACAGGCCGCCATTCGGTACTTAAAAAGAGGAGTTGCCCATCCTCTTTGATAAATCGGTCTTCCTTATCGGTTTGTTCCAAAAGAAAGCGTTTCATAAAATAGCGCTCCTTTTCCGGATCAAAATAAACGGCGGTAAGAGGTTTGGTAGGGTTCCACTTTTCAATTAGTTCAACTTCGTCTTCAAAGTGTAAAGTCAATTCTGGTGCCACGGCACGAACCTTCCCTTGGGTGGTGGTAATTAATAACTTATCTTCTCCCTTAAAGGCTCCCAATAAGTTTCCGCGTTCTTCCAAATTCAATCTTCTGATCGCCTCATCAAACCAAATCTTTCGAGGTTTTAAAGTAGAAACTCCTTTTTCTTTTAACTCCACTTTTCGGACAGGGTATTTGGTGACCGTATTTCCCCGTACCGAACGTCCTTTAATTTGAAGATCTGCAAAATCTAAATCCCATTTCACCTTTTTGATCGAACTTAAATTTCGCAACAGTATGGTCACTACTTCGGCTTCCCCATTGGGATTGGCAGAAAAATACAAAACTGTAGATTGCGGCTTACCTTGAGTCAAGTCATAAGCCTTATCACGGGTTACCCCTGTCACAGCAAATCGCTTGATGAATGAAGTGCCTCCTTTTCCATCTTGATAAATCATGTTGTAGATGGTACGCTGATCTTTTTTCTTAAATACGGCTACATGAATGATGTTTTTCCCTACAAAAACTTTACTATCGACTTTTACCACTTGCATTTTTCCCTCTTCAGTAAAGACGATGATATCGTCTATATCTGAACATTCACAAACCATTTCATCTTTACGGAGTGAAGTTCCGATAAAGCCTTCCTCTCGATTGACGTATAATTTTTGATTCCGTGCCACTACTTTTTGGGCATCCACATCGTCAAAAATTCGGATTTCAGATTTGCGTTCTTTTCCTGAACCGTAGGTTTTTTTGAGGTGAGTGAAATAGCGAATAGCGTATTCAATCAAGTGTTGGAGGTTGTTTTTTACCTCAGCGATATCCCCTTCCAGGGCTTCTATTTTTTGTTGGGCTTTGTCTAAATCAAATTTCGAAATTCGCTTGATTCGAATTTCGGTCAATTTGATCAGGTCTTCTTCAACTACAGCCCGTTTTAAATGACTGATATGAGGCTTCAACCCCTCGTCTATATTAGACAGTACCTGTTCCCAGGTCTCTGCTTCTTCAATGTCGCGATAGATTTTATTTTCAATAAAAATTCGCTCAAGGGATGCGTAATGCCATTGATTTTCTAGATCGTTCAATTGAACTTCCAACTCTCTTTTTAAAAGCTGAACGGTATGGTCAGTAGAAATTTTGAGCATGTCACTCACCCCCATAAAGTTCGGCTTGTTATCGATGATCAAGCAGCCCAGAGGAGAGACCGAAGTCTCACAAGCAGTAAAAGCATACAGCGCATCAATGGTTTTATCCGGAGATACATCGTTGGGTAAATGCACTAAAATCTCAACTTCTGAAGAGGTGTTGTCTTCAATTTGTTTGATTTTGATTTTTCCTTGATCGTTCGCTTTTAGTATGCTATCAATCAAACTGGAAGTATTGGTACTGAAGGGGATCTCATTGATTACCAAAGTTTTTTTATCCAGCTGGTTGATTCGTGCCCGCACACGTACTTTTCCTCCTCTTTTACCGTCATTGTAATTCTGCACATCAATAATCCCACCCGTCTGAAAATCGGGAAAGAGTGTAAATCGTTTTCCTTTTAAATGCTGAATACTCGCGTTGAGTAATTCATTGAAATTATGAGGTAAAATTTTTGTGGAAAGTCCTACGGCAATTCCTTCCGCACCTTGCGCCAATAAAAGTGGGAATTTAACGGGCAAATGAATCGGTTCCTTTTTTCTACCGTCATAAGAAAGTTGCCATTCGGTGACTTTGGGGCTAAAGACCACTTCCAAAGCAAACTTGGAAAGTCGTGCTTCGATGTATCGCGATGCTGCTGCACTGTCACCAGTGAGTATATTCCCCCAGTTCCCTTGCATGTCGATGAGCAAGTCTTTTTGGCCCATTTGTACCATCGCATCACCAATACTCGCATCGCCATGGGGGTGGTATTGCATGGTATGTCCTACAATATTTGCCACTTTGTTGTAGCGTCCGTCATCCAAATCTTTCATCGAATGCAAAATTCGACGCTGTACTGGTTTTAAGCCGTCTTCTATTGCGGGTACGGCACGTTCTAGGATCACATAGGAAGCATAGTCCAAAAACCAGTCTTTATACATACCTGTGACTCGCTTTAGCGTGTCATTTGAACCTGAATCAATGATATTTCCTTCCTCGTTCATTTTTTATCCTACTACTTCACTTTCTTCCTCCACAAAATCCAATTCAACTTTTAGATTTTCGATGATAAATTTTTGTCGGTCCGGAGTATTTTTACCCATGTAGAACAACAACAATTCCTCAATGGTGGTTTGTTTGTCTAGCATTACGGGATCCAAGCGGATGTCATCTCCAATAAAATATTTGAATTCGTCAGGTGAAATTTCTCCTAATCCTTTAAATCGGGTGATTTCTGGTTTTCCCTTCAGCTTTGTGATCGCCTCTCTGCGTTCCTGCTCGCTGTAGCAATAAAAAGTTTCTTTTTTATCCCGAACGCGAAATAGAGGGGTTTGAAGAATGTACAAATGTCCTTCTTTAATCAACTCGGGGAAAAATTGTAGGAAAAAGGTAATCAACAACAGACGGATGTGCATCCCATCCACATCGGCATCGGTGGCGATGACAATGTTATTGTAGCGCAAGTCTTCTAGGCTGTCTTCAATATTTAAAGCCGCTTGTAAAAGATTGAATTCCTCGTTTTCATAAACGATTTTCTTGCTCATCCCAAAACTGTTTAGAGGTTTACCTCTTAGACTAAAAACGGCTTGGGTATTGACGTCTCGGGATTTGGTAATGGATCCACTCGCAGAGTCACCCTCTGTAATAAACAGTGTGGAATCCAAACGGCGGTCTTTTTTAAGATCGGGTAAATGAACCCGGCAGTCCCTCAATTTTTTGTTGTGAAGACTGGCTTTCTTGGCGCGCTCTCTAGCCAGTTTTCGAATTCCTGAAAGTTCTTTGCGCTCCTTTTCAGCTTGAATAATTTTACGCTGAACCTGTTCCGCTACTTGCGGATTTTTATGTAGATAATTGTCGAGTTGAGTGCTTAAAAAATCAACAATATAGGTCCGTACAGTAGGCATGTCACCTCCCATATCGGTAGATCCCAATTTGGTTTTGGTTTGCGATTCAAAAACGGGCTCCATCACTTTAATGCTGATCGCGGAGATGATGGATTTTCGAATATCAGAAGCTTCGTAGTTTTTTCCAAAATGATCTCGAATGGTTTTTACTAAACCCTCACGAAATGCCGCTTGGTGGGTTCCCCCTTGGGTGGTATGTTGACCATTTACAAAGGAATGGTATTCTTCGCTGTATTGCGTTTTGCTGTGGGTAATGGCTACTTCGATATCCTCTCCTTTCAGGTGGATGATGGGATACAATAAGTCGCTTTCATTGGTTTGGTCTGTTAATAAATCTTTTAAACCGTTTTCAGAAACAAACTTTTCTCCGTTTAAATCAATGGTTAGCCCTGGATTCAGATACACATAATTTTTTATCATGCGTTCTACATACTCCAAACGATATTTGAAATTTTTAAAGATGGTACCATCGGGGACAAAGGTTACTTTGGTTCCTCTGCGTTTACTGCTGCTTTCTACAGGGAGATCTTTAACTAAGTTTCCGTGTTCAAATTGTGCCCGTTTGAGTTCATTGTCACGATGCGATTCTACCGTAAACTGCTGTGACAGGGCATTGACCGCCTTGGTTCCTACTCCATTTAAGCCTACCGATTTTTTAAAAGCTCGGGAGTCGTATTTCCCTCCCGTATTCATTTTAGAAACCACATCCACAACTTTTCCCAAGGGAATTCCCCGTCCGTAATCTCTAACACTGACCACGTTTTCTTTAATTACGATCTCGATGGTTTTTCCTGCCCCCATCACAAACTCATCGATACAGTTGTCCAGTACTTCTTTCAGTAATATGTAAATTCCATCGTCGGGAGAAGAACCGTCGCCCAGCTTTCCAATATACATCCCAGGCCGCATACGGATGTGCTCTTTCCAGTCTAGGGAACGAATATTTTCTTCGGTATAGGTCGTTAGATTTTCCATCAATTAGAAAGCTAAGATAACTATTGCAATACGAATCAATAGTGCTTTAGCCCCCAAGAAATCAACAATTCCAAACTTTTTTTTGTTAAAAAGTATGCTGTTTGTTAATCAAAAAAGAGAAGAAAGGGGGAATTTGGAGTGGTTTTAATATCTTCATACGAAACAAAAAAAAGCATCATGTTAAAACCATCGATAGAAAATAGTACAGGTCCACTTCTACACACCGTCTTTTTTTGGTTAAAAAATCCTGAAAACGACTCCGACCGGAAAACTTTTGAAACAGCCATACGAAAACTCATACGAACCAATCCACAAGCTACAGCAAATCATTTAGGATGTCCTGCGGCGTCTGAAAAACGAGAAGTCGTCGATAATACGTTTACCTACTGCTATACAATGAGCTTTCCCAGTTTAGAAGCTCAAAATGCGTATCAAATAGACCCGACTCATCAGTTGTTTATCGAGGAGGCACAACATTTGTGGGCAAAGGTTCGGGTACATGATTCTATTGCAATTTAGTAAGACCCCGATGCTCCCTGAAGTTGCGCTTGACGAAAATTATCGATTGCCACAAAATAGTCCGGATCTTCTAGGACGTTGACATCACAAATTTTTTCTGCTTTTTTTATAAGCTTAACACAATCTGGAGAAAGGTGTCTGAGATGAATGTTTTTCCCAATTTTCAAGTACCGTTCCGTGAGCTTGTTTACACATTCTATCGCAGATTGATCGACGATACGAGACTCTTTAAAGTCAATGACCACTTCATCAGGATCGTTTTTAGGGTCGAATTTACTGTTGAACAATTCGATGCAACCAAAGAAAAGTGGCCCGTAGATTTCATAGTGCTTTACACCATGCTCATCAATACGTTTGCGGGCTCTAATCCGCTTGGCATTCTCCCAAGCAAAAACCAAAGAGGAAACCACTACTCCAGCCAAAACAGCAATGGCTAGATCAAAAATAACCGTTAAGGAAGTGACTAATAAAATCACAACTACGTCTGCTTTAGGAACTTTATTCCATACTTTAAATGAACTCCATGCAAAAGTCCCAATGACCACCATAAACATAACTCCGACTAGAGCTGCAATGGGTACTTGTTCAATATAGTTCGAACCAAATAAGATAAAAAACAACAAAGCGAGGGAGGCTGTAATTCCAGACAAACGACCCCTACCTCCAGATTTGATGTTGATGATGCTTTGCCCAATCATAGCACAGCCTCCCATACCTCCAAAAAGTCCATTGACGAGATTTCCAGCTCCCTGAGCAACACACTCCCTGTTACCGCTTCCGTGGGAGTCCGTCAACTCATCGATGAGATTCAATGTCATCAAAGACTCAATCAATCCGATCGCTGCCAAAATCAGCGCGTAAGGTGTAATGAAAAATAAAGTTTCTAAGGAAAGGGAAATCAAAGGAAATTGGAACGAAGGCAGTCCCGCCTTGATTCCTTCCCCCCCGTTAGCTACAATAAAAGAACGAACCGTTTCAGTTTCCAATTCACCAAAAATGACAACCAAAGAAACAACAACAATTGCAGTTAGGGCAGCAGGAACTTTTTTTGTGAGCATGGGTAAAAATATCATAATAAGCATGGTTACTGCTACCAATCCCATCATCGTATATAAAGAAACACCCTGCAACCATTCTCCTTGGCTTTTGAACATTCCCAGTTGGGATATAAAAATCACTATTGCCAAACCATTCACAAAACCCATCATAACAGGATGGGGGATCATTCGAACAAATTTTCCCAATCGAAAAAGCCCTGCAAAAATTTGAATGATGCCCGTCAGTAACAAAGCAGCAAACAAATACTGCAATCCCATAGAGTCATTACCTCCAAGTACATTTCCTTCACTTACGAGGTGGACCATAACTACCGCCATTGCACCAGTAGCACCGGAAATCATACCCGGTCGCCCTCCAAAAATAGAAGTGACCAAGCCCATCATAAAAGCGCCGTATAAACCTACAATAGGCGAAATACCCGCTACAAAAGCAAAAGCTACTGCTTCTGGAACTAAAGCTAAAGCAACAGTAAGTCCAGATAAAATGTCATTTTTTATACTTCCACCAGTGGATTTGTCAATAAGTTGAAAAGGTTTCAAAGGATTTTTTTTGAATGAAGCGGCAAATGTAACGGATTTTATCAAGTCCTACCCTTATATCTGGAGCTTTTTAGACAGGTTCTTTCGTTGTTTTTGAAGCTGAAAGTGCAATTAAACTAATGGCGAGCCAGTACGTACTTAAAATCAGTACTCCTGAGTAGGCAAAAGGAATATAAAATTTATTCAATGCTAGCACAGCGTCTGAAAACAAAAACAAACCAACCGCCCAACCGACATATCGAAACTTGAAATGCTTATTTTGTCGTTGCAAAGCGATTCCCTGCCAACTCATGATCAGGATGACACCGATATACACCAGAACAGGAAGTAAAAGGGCTCCCAAATTGTCATAACAAAGGAAAAGAATAGTCGAGGCAATGCTACCCAAAAAAATCCCTGGAACTAGAGGCCATTGAAAACCCTGTTGTTTTACAAAAGCGTATAAAAAGCAAAGATGCCCTACTAAAAAAGAAGCAAGTCCATAAAGAAAAAAGGATTCAAAAAGCAAAAAACTATCTCCGATTAGGCAAAACAGCAATCCCAAAAGCACAGTCTTTCTGTATGCTTTTAGTTGATCGTGAGGAAAGCGCAAGGGAAGTGTTAAGATCAATAAAGTTGTTAGTGGTTTCGTACAATAAAAACCTATGGGAAAATCCACAAGATCAAAAAGAATAGCGAATAAACCCGAAACGCCTATTAAAACTAACTGTGTTTTGGGGTTCATTTGCATTTTTCAGGTTTAAACATTAAAGCGGAAGTGCATCACATCTCCGTCTTGTACGATATATTCTTTTCCTTCGACCCGCATTTTACCCGCTTCTTTCACTTTAGCTTCCGAACCGAACGCCACATAATCTGCATAACCAATAACTTCAGCGCGAATAAAGCCCTTTTCAAAATCGGTATGGATGACTCCAGCTGCTTGAGGAGCAGTAGCTCCAATGGAAACCGTCCATGCACGAACCTCTTTCTCCCCTGCTGTAAAATAGGTTTGCTGATTGAGCAAATTGTAGGCTGATCGAATCAATTTTGCCGCTCCTGCTTCTTCCAGGCCAAGATCTTCTAAAAAGAGTTGCCGCTCTTCAAAGCTATCCAGTTCATTGATGTCTGCCTCGATACTCACAGCCAAAACCAATAGGCCGGGGCCGGCTTGTTCTGCTGCTATTGCCGCTTTGACCTGCTCCACATACTCATTTCCAGCTTTTGCAGCTTGTTCGTCAACATTACATACATAAAGTACAGGCTTGTCTGTAATCAGTTGTAGGGGTCTGATAAATTCTTCACGATCGGTTTCTTTGAATTCGATACTTCTCACATTTTGAGCTGCCTCCAGTGCTGTTTTCAGTTCATCCAAAAGCCCTTTTTCTTTTACGGCTTCTTTATTTCCCGTTCGTGCGGCACGAGTGACTTTTTCCAGCTTCTTTTCTACGGTTTCTAAATCTTTGAGTTGCAATTCAATATCGATAGTTTCTTTATCTCGCAGAGGATCAACTGAGCCGTCTACATGGACGATGTTATCATCGTCAAAACAACGCAATACATGAAGAATGGCGTCTGTTTCTCGAATGTTCGCCAAAAATTGATTGCCTAGCCCCTCACCCTTACTGGCTCCTTTTACCAGCCCAGCAATATCTACAATTTCAACGGTAGCAGGAATTACTTTTTCAGGACTCACCAGTTCGGCAAGCTTGTCTAGTCTGGGATCTGGAACATTGACTACTCCGATATTGGGTTCGATCGTACAAAAAGGAAAGTTAGCACTCTGCGCTTTTGCATTCGACAAACAATTAAAAAGAGTGGACTTTCCTACATTTGGCAATCCTACGATACCTGCTTTCATGTGAAATTTTTTGGCAAAAATAAACTTTCTTTTGGCTTTTCCCTTTACTTTTAAAATCAAGTGGTAAATAAATGAACAAAAAAAAGTATTTACTAATTCACGCAGACGATGCAGGCCTTGCCTGGTCTCAAAACAAGGCTATACAAAACGGAATGTTGCGGGGAACTATTTCTTCAACCAGCCTTATGGTTCCCTGCCCTTGGTTTTATGAAATGGCTCAATTCTGTTTACAAAACCCGAATTTGGATTATGGGATTCATCTAACCCTCACGGGGGAATGGAAAACGTATCCGTTTCGACCGGTTCTTCCACCCCATCAAGTGCCTACTTTGGTAGATAAGAACGGGCATTTGTTCCCAAAACGATCTCAAATAAGAGATCATGCGGCAACCGATGAAGTTCGTTTAGAACTGAAAGCACAAATTGATTTTGCGCTGTCCTTGGGTCTCAAACCTTCGCATCTAGACTCGCACATGTACACCCTCGGGGTTCGTCAAGACTTATTGGATCTTTATCGAGAATTAGGGGAATACTACCAGCTTCCAATTCTACTTAACAAAGAATTGATTGCCTACACAGGGGAAGATCCTTCTCTCTTTTCCTTTCCCAGAAACCAATGCTTTGATAAAGTGTTTATGGCTTCCTACAAAGAATTTGAAAATGAAGGCTTGAACGTTTTTTACGATAGGCTCTTAACTGAGTTGCCTACTGGGGTTTCGATGGTATTGATTCACCCTGCCCTTAAAAGCGCGGAAATGGAACAAATAACTCTAGACCATCCTAATTTTGGTGCTGCATGGCGCAGTGAAGAGGCTGCTTATTTTTCAAGCGAGGAATGCCTAGAAAAATTAGCTAAAAACAAGATTGAATTGGTGCATTGGAAAAGTCCCCAAGTGCTTAGTCTGTTGGGTGCATAAAGCGTTGCTTTCCCAACAAAGTCTCTTCGGTCTCCACATGATTGTCATCGGGAACACAACAATCTACAGGGCATACCGCTGCACATTGGGGCTCGTCGTGGAAGCCTTTGCACTCTGTACATTTATCAGGTACAATAAAATAGTATTCGTCTGAAACGGGCTCTTGAAATTCCTCGGCATTAACTCCCTTTCCATTGGGGAGCACTACATCTCCCTTTAGAGAAGTCCCGTCTTGATACCGCCAATCTTCTGCTCCTTCATAAATAGCCGTATTGGGGCATTCTGGCTCGCAAGCTCCACAATTGATACACTCGTCCGTAATGATGATAGCCATAGCGATTTTCTTTCCTTACATTTGCGCAAAAATAAGACCTTAATTGTTCTTGAACAAAAGAAATGAATACAAACACAGAACGTTTCGAAGCGCTCGTAAAGCTTGGAATACACCTAAAAAAGTTTACTGCTCAAGATTCTGATTTTGCTGAATTGCAAAATTGTATTGAAAAGGCAAAGCAAGCCAACGGATGGTTTACGCAAACCAGCATCGAGTTGGTCCTAAAGAGTTGGGGGAGCGCATTAGAAAAAAGTGCGCTACAAAATTGGTTACGCACCTACACTCTTCCTGTAGAAAATCCAAAAAAAGTTGCGCTTATACTCGCAGGAAACATTCCCATGGTAGGCTTTCATGATCTGATTTGTATTTGGGTGAGCGGCCATACTGCACAAGTAAAATGCGCCTCTAAAGACAAGATCCTTCTCCCCTATATGACCCGATTTTTAGAACGCGAGTCGGGACACTCTTCTTTTGAGTATGTCGAGGAACCCCTTACTGAATACGACGCTGTCATAGCAACGGGCTCCAACAATGCAGCGCGCTATTTCGAACATTATTTTGGACACTGTCCTAATCTCATTAGAAAAAATCGCAATGGTATCGCCGTTTTGGACGGGAATGAAACAAAGCAAGAGTTAGAAGGCTTAGGAAGTGATATTCTTCAATATTTTGGATTGGGATGTCGAAATGTCGCTAAAGTTTATTTGCCTAAAGATTATGATCTCAATCTACTTTTTGGAGGCCTATATCCGTATTCAGAAGTTATACAACACGCAAAATACGCAAACAATTACGATTACAACAAAGCTGTGTTTTTGATGAGTGAACACGATTTTTTAGACAATGGTTTTTTTATCATAAAGAACGATCCTGCTTTTAGTGCTCCCATCGGCTGTTTGCATTACGAATACTATACAGATTTATCTGAATTAAAAGAACACGTAAAAACAAATCAAGAGAAGCTACAATGCATTGTTTCTAATCTAGCCATTGAAAGAGCCATTCCTTTCGGAACTGCACAACAACCTGCGCTCTGGGACTATGCAGACCAAGTGGATACCTTGGAATTTCTTTCTGATTTAAACTAGGGTTTACTTCGTTTAAACTGTTAACAACTCTAAAAAAAAAACGACCTTATCTTTCTGAATTTAAGTAACTAATCGCAATATTTGTGCTTTTAAAACCGCTGAATAAAATTATATTTCTGAAATACTACTTCAACCATAATACTTTAAAAAAACATGAAAATCCACAACTTTAGCGCAGGTCCTTCGATACTTCCACAAGAGGTCATGCAACAAGCCGCTCAAGCGGTGAAGGAACTCGATGGTTCGGGCTTATCACTCATTGAAATTTCACACCGGAGTAAAGCGTTTGTTGCCGTCATGGAAGAAGCTTGTGAGCGAGCGCTTCGACTTACTGGATTGGAAGGAAAAGGGTATAAAGCCTTGTTTTTACAAGGAGGTGCAAGTCAGCAATTCTTAATGGCTGCATACAATTTACTCGAAAAAAAAGCGGGATATATCAATACAGGAACTTGGTCTACAAAAGCGATGAAAGAGGCTCAACTCTTTGGAGAAGTAGTTGAGATTGCGAGTTCTAAAGACCAGAATTTCAACTACATTCCTGACAACTACACGATTCCGACGGACCTGGATTATTTGCACCTCACAACAAACAATACCATTTTTGGAACCCAGTTCAAGGAAATTCCAGACACCCAGGTTCCTTTAGTCGCAGACATGAGTTCAGATATTTTTTCGAGAACATGGGATTATTCAAAGTTTGACTTGTTCTATGCGGGGGCTCAGAAAAACATGGGACCTGCAGGAACCACTTTGGTACTTGTCAAAGAAGAGCTTCTTGGAAAAGTTTCCCGAAGTATTCCTTCGATGCTGGACTATGCCGTTCAAATAAAAGGGGGAAGTATGTTCAACACTCCACCTGTATTTGCTGTTTACACTAGCCTTTTGACCATGCGTTGGATCGAAGAGCAAGGTGGTCTTGAAGCGCTTGGAACTAAAAACAGTATCAAAGCCACCCATCTCTACGGAGAAATAGACAGAAATTCAAAATTTACTGGCTTTGCGGCAACCAAAGACCGAAGCGAAATGAATGCGACTTTCAACCTTACCGACCCAGAGCTAGCTGCGCCTTTTGATGCACTTTGTGAAACAGCAGGCATCAGTGGTTTAAAAGGCCATCGGTCTGTGGGAGGGTATCGCGCCTCGATTTACAACGCGCTTCCCATGAAAAGTGTAGAAACCCTTGTGGACTGCATGCAAATTTTAGAAAATAACCATTAATAGAACACGACTTTAACACTAGAGCCCTGTTGCAGTGCAACTTGATTCCTCTGGTTCAAAAACAAAATAAAGATGAAAATTTTAGCAAATGACGGTATCTCTCAATCGGGAATAGATGCCTTGACCCAAAGCGGCTTTGAAGTGATCACTGTAAACGTGGCCCAAGAACAATTAATTGATTACATCAATAAAAATGATATTGTAGCCTTACTTGTACGCAGTGCAACCACCTCTCGAAAAGAACTTATCGATGCCTGTCCCGGATTAAAGCTCATTGGACGTGGTGGAGTGGGAATGGATAACATTGACGTGGATTATGCCAAATCGAAAGGCTTGCATGTAATCAACACGCCTGCTGCCTCCTCCGCTTCTGTTGCAGAGCTGGTCTTTGCGCATTTATATGGAGGGGTACGATTTTTATACAGTTCGAACCGGAACATGCCTTTGGAAGGAGAAGCCAACTTTAAAGGATTGAAAAAAGCCTATGCAAAAGGTATGGAACTCCGAGGAAAAACCCTTGGGATTATTGGTTTTGGACGAATTGGTCAAGAAGTTGCAAAAATTGCACTAGGAGTTGGGATGCACGTAGTGGTAAGCGATAAATTTATCGAAAGTGCCTCCGTAGAAGTCGCTTTAGCTACTGGCGATCGTATTGACGTCACCCTTAAAACTCAAGGTTTCGACGAAGTACTTGCCTCTTCCGATTTTATCACACTGCATGTCCCTGCTCAAAAGGAATATGTGATTGATGCTGCTGCATTTGCAAAAATGAAAAAAGGAGCAGGAATCATCAATGCAGCAAGAGGTGGTGTGATTGACGAAGTAGCCTTGGTAGAGGCCTTAGATTCGGGACAACTCGCCTTTGCTGCCCTAGATACTTTTGAAAATGAACCCCGACCAGAAATTAAACTTTTGATGCACGATAAGATCTCTTTAACCCCGCACATCGGAGCCGCAACGATGGAGGCTCAGGATCGAATTGGCGTGGAACTGGCCGATCAAATTTCAACTCTTTTGAAATAAACGCAAAAGCTTGTACTTCAAACGTCTTAAAGAAAAATGGGGAATCACGTCCAACGTTCAGTTGATCGTGATCTTCGTAGTGTTTGGAATCACAGGTTCTTTGAGCGTGCGTTTGGGTAAGCCCGTTTTGGATTTTTTTCAACTAGATCCGCAACGTTTTGATGCCCTTTTTATGGGAACCTTTTTGTATTGGGTGTTACGACTGCTTATTATTTTCCCTGTTTATCAAATTCTTCTCCTGTTGATTGGAACCTTATTTTTTCAATTCAAGTTCTTCTGGGAATTTGAAAAGAAAATTCTAAAACGCATGGGCTTTAAACGATTTTTTAAAGACTCCTAAGAAAGTTTTGATTGCACCAAATTCAAAAACTCATTTCGGGTATCAGCTTCCTTAAAAGCACCTCTAAATCCAGAAGTTGTGGTTGTCGAGTTTTGCTTTTGAACCCCGCGCATCATCATGCACATATGTGAAGCTTCTATGATAACAGCGACCCCTTTCGGATTTAATGTGTTGTTGATACAGTCTAAAATTTGTTCCGTAAGACGTTCTTGCACCTGCAACCGTCGAGAAAAAACGTCCACAACTCGGGGTAATTTACTCAAGCCAACAATATGACCGTTAGGAATATAGGCGATGTGTGCCTTTCCGAAAAAGGGCAAAAGGTGGTGTTCACAAAGAGAGTACAATTCGATATCCTTAACAATGACCATTTCGTTGTAGTCCTCCTCGAACATAGCACTCTGAAGGATTTGTTTGGGATCTTTTTCATAGCCCTCGGTCAAAAACTTCATTGCCTTGGAAGCGCGTTCTGGAGTTTTTAGTAATCCCTCGCGGAGTTTATCTTCCCCTAGCAGATGGATAATGTCCTCATAATTGGTTTTAATTTGCTCCGTAATGGGCAAGGTTTCGATGTTAAAATTTTCATTCATTTTTTATAGCAATATAGTTTGAAAAATAGGTTTTCAATTTTTCGATTTTGGGATCTATAATGTACGAGCAATAGGTTTGCTCACCGTTTTGATTGTAATAATCGATGTGTTCTTCTGCGGTGTAAAATGGAGTAGCCTCCTTGACCTCGGTAACGATAGGATTTTTAAAAATCTGTTCTTTTTCCAGTTGTTGAATTACTTGCAGTACCACTTCTTTTTGTTTAACTTCTGTAAAATAAACACCAGATCGATACTGTGTGCCTATGTCATTTCCCTGGCGGTTTAAAGTCGTCGGATCATGGGTGTTAAAAAAGATCAATAAGAGGTCGATTAAACTGATTAATTTCGAATCGTAAACAATTTCAATTGCCTCCGTATGCCCTGTCCTTCCTGTACAAACCTCTCTGTACGCTGGATTTTTAACCGTGCCATCTATATACCCTGGAGTCACCTTTTTCACCCCTTTAATACGTTGGAAAACAGCCTCAGTACACCAAAAGCATCCGCCAGCTAAATAGATTGTTTTGATAAATCTTTTTTTAAAATCTTTAAACAAAGATATGCAATGAAATCATAGAATTGAAGAAATGGATTGAAAATCTGTTTAAAATTTCAATATCTAAATTACTTAGTACTCGTTTAGAATCTTCTCCATTAGGAAATAAAGTCCTAATTTTGGAATTGGTATGAAAGCACTACTCAGCGCAAAAAATCTCTCAAAAAACTTCGGTACTCTAAAGGTCTTGGATTCAGTTAGCCTTGTTGTTGCTGAACAAGAGATTGTCGCTATCGTAGGCCCCTCAGGCGCTGGGAAGACCACATTATTGCATTTGTTGGGCACCTTAGATAAAGCCAACTCAAATCCAGAGAGTTCTTTGTTTTTGGACGGGGTGGACATCACTCAACTTTCCGATAAGGCCATTGCTCAATTTCGAAACCAAAAAATGGGTTTTATTTTTCAATTCCATGAATTGCTCCCTGAATTTACTGCTTTAGAAAACGTTTGTTTACCTACTTGGTTGGGAGGGGAATCACAAAAAAATGCTGCTCCTAAGGCAATGGAATTGTTGGAGCGTCTCGGTGTAGGAAATCGCGCTTCGCACAAACCTGCTGCCCTATCTGGAGGAGAGCAACAGCGCGTTGCTGTGGCCCGAGCGCTGATCAACGACCCAAAAATTATTTTTGCCGATGAACCCAGTGGGAATTTGGATTCCGAAAATGCAGAACAACTGCACGATCTATTTTTTGAATTAAAAGCAGAACGGGGTTGTAGTTTTGTGATCGTGACCCACAATAAAGACCTCGCAAAACGAGCCGATCGGACCATCAGCCTTAAAGACGGAAAAATCGATTGATGCAGTCCAGTGACCTCAAGACCTTTTTGAATGAAAAAGCAAAAACTTATGAGCAACGCTCATTCATTTCTGAAGATCCTATTTCTATTCCCCATCACTTTTCCAAAAAAGAAGATATAGAAATCGCCGGTTTCTTGATCGCGACGATCGCTTGGGGCAATCGAGTCAGTATCCTAAAAAGTGGGAAACGCATGATGGAACTTATGGAAAACGACCCTTATACTTATGTGAAAAACCACACTCCTAAGGATCTAAAAAAACTTTCTTCTTTTGTACACCGAACTTTTAACGGGACAGATTTCTCTTATTTTATTCGCGCTTTGCGACATATATATCAAAATCACCAGGGACTGGAAGTGGCCTTTTCAAAAAACCCTAAAGCACAGCGAATGGATGAAAATATTCATCATTTTAGATCTCTGTTTTTTGAGCTTGAACACGAAAAAAGAACCGAAAAACACGTTTCGGATCCGCTAAACGGTTCTGCAGCAAAACGAATCAATATGTATTTGCGCTGGATGGTGCGTTCTTCAAAAAACAAAGTAGATTTTGGGATTTGGAAGCGGCTAACTCCTGCACAGCTCTCCTGCCCTCTGGATGTTCATACAGGAAATGTAGCCCGTGCTCTAGGTTTATTACAACGCAAACAAAACGATCACAAGGCACTGCAAGAGTTGGACGATCAGCTTCGCACCTATGACCCTAGCGACCCGATCAAATATGACTTTGCTCTCTTTGGACTTGGAGTATATGAAAACTTTGGCGCAAAGATCACCCATTAAATTGTACAGCTGCTGTAAGTAGGTTACCTTTAAATTAAAATCGTCCATGTTTAAAAAGATTTTTAAGAATTTTGGCCCGGGACCTTTAATCGCAGCTGCCTTCATTGGACCAGGCACTGTCACCCTGTGTACGCTGGCTGGGGTAAATTTTGGAATGGCATTATTGTGGACCCTACTCATCGCAATTGTTTCTGCCCTCGTACTGCAATCCATGGCGGTAAAAATAGGGATGATCGGCAGAAAAAATATTACCGAAGCCATCCGAGAAGAGGTGCAAACTCCTTGGATTAAATTTGCGGTTCTCACCTTGATTTTTTCTGCAATCTTGATTGGAAATACGGCCTATGAAGCGGGAAACATAAGCGGGGCTGTACTTGGCCTGGAGACACTTTTTGGGAGTTTTCAATTAAATTTAGGAGCGTTTAAAATCAATTTATTTTCAGTTTTAATCGGACTCATCGCAGCAACTTTGTTGTGGACAGGAAAATATAAAATCATTGAGCGTACTTTAATTGGTTTGGTTCTTCTAATGAGTCTCTCCTTTTTAGTCACAGCTAGCGCTACCCAACCTCCTTTAGTCCGTATCGTTAAGGGGCTCTTTACTTTTGAAACCCCAGAAGGAAGCTTACTGACCATTATCGGGTTGGTTGGAACCACCATTGTTCCGTACAATCTTTTTTTACACACCGCTTTAGTAAAAGAAAAATGGTCTCATCCCTCCGACCTACCCCTAGCATTAAAAGACATGACCGTCGCACTTACTTTAGGGGGATTGATCTCCCTCAGCGTCATTATTACTGCTGCAGGTGTTGAAGCTTCGGACATTCGCAGTGCAGCCGACCTCGCGTTAGGTTTGGAGCCTGTGTTTGGAAGTTTTGCTAACTACTTTCTAGCGATCGGTCTCTTTGCAGCCGGAATCACCAGTACCATTACCGCACCCCTAGCCACAGCCTACGTGGTATGTGGCTGCTTTGGCTGGTCCACCGATCTCAAATCAAATCATTTTAAATGGATTTGGTTGTTCGTTATTTTAGTTGGTGTACTGTTCTCTGCTACTGGGATTCAACTCATCACCATCATCCAATTTGCGCAAATCACTAATGGCTTATTACTTCCTATCATAGCCGCCGTATTACTCTGGCTGATGAACAAATCCAAATTACTCGGGGTCTTTAAATACAAAGCTAAACAAAATGCCTTGGGGCTTCTCATCGTGTTTTTAGCGCTATTTCTAAGCTTGCGAACCCTATATTTAATTCTTCTATGAATCCAATAGATTTCAATATCGACATGGGAGAAGGCATCGGAAATGAAAATGAATTGATGCCCTTAATTAATTCCTGCAATATAGCCTGTGGTGGGCACGCAGGGAGCATGGAAGAGATGCAACGGGTAATCGCTTTAGCAATAAAATACAAGGTTAAAATCGGAGCACATCCCTCCTATCCGGATCGAGAAAATTTTGGTCGCGTATCGATTCAGATAAGTAAAAACAAGCTCATCCAAAGTTTGAGGGACCAATTGTACAGTTTTATAGAACTTTTAGAGGACAAAAAACAACTGCATCATATCAAACCGCACGGAGCATTGTATAACGATTGTGCCAAAAATCCAGAAGTGGCAGAAATCGTTCTCAACGTAATTGAAGAATGCTGTCCCCACGCACTATTATTTACACTTCCCAAAAGCGTCCTGGAACAAAGCGCGAAAGCAAGAGGAATAACCGTATGGAGGGAGGCTTTTTTAGACCGTGGATATACAGCGCAAGGGAAATTGCAGCCCAGAGGAGAAAAAGGAGCCCTTTTAACAACCGCTTCAGCAATGTCTGCACAATTAAATTCCATTGTAAAAGAACATCAAGTACAAGCCGTAAGTGGTCAATGGATTCCCATGAAAGCAGAGACCTTTTGCCTTCACGGTGACCATCCGAATGTCGTGAGAAATCTAAAAGAATTGTTGAGTTTATACCCTGTTTTACCATGACAAAGAACCCTTTAACCTTTCGCATACTCGCCTTGCATCCCAAAGCACTTTTGCTGGAATGGGATCAAGAGCCTTCTGAGACGCTTTTAGCTTTTTTGCTCTCTTTTAAAACAATCCTAGAAAAACAAGTCAAAGTAACACGCTGTACGATGGGGTATCAATCCTTACTGGTACATCTCCTCGTGGATATGAAAAGTCTCGCCTGGTGGAAACAACGACTGTTGGAACTTCAGCCAAAAGTAGAAAACCAAACGGTAAACAAGGGCAGGCATTGGAAAATTCCCGTCTGTTATGAACCTGAATACGCTCCTGATCTACTCGCTTTGGCGGAGGCAGTCCAACTGAAGCCTGAAGAGGTAGTGCAGTTGCATACACAAACTCGTTATCGGGTCTATTTTCTAGGCTTTCTTCCCGGATTTTTATATTTAAACGGTTTAGACAAACGTTTGTACTGTCCTCGTAAAGAAAAGCCTTTATTGAAGGTGCCCGAAGGAGCAGTCGGGATCGGGGGAATGCAAACAGGGATCTATCCTAGCTCCAGTCCGGGAGGATGGCATCTGGTGGGGACCACTCCCCTTTCTCTTTTTGATGCACAGCAGCAGCCTCCCTGCTTTGCCACTGCTGGGGACTGGATTTCTTTTGAATCCATTGACTCTAAAAACTATAAAGCGCTTCAAAAAAAGATTAACCAAGGAACCTTTAGACTCAAGTCCCATGATTGAAATACTGCAGCACGGACTTTATACCTCCATTCAGGATATGGGTCGATTTGACTATCAAAGCTATGGAGTTCCTTTATCGGGAGCTCTTGACCAACACGCCTTTCGTATCGGAAATCAACTTTTGAACAATCCCGAAAGGGCTGCCGCCTTGGAGTGCACTCTTAAAGGCCCTAAAATACGTTTCCATAAAAACAGCTATATCGCGCTAACTGGAGCTGACATGCAACCCCAATTAAATGGAAAACCCATAAAAAACCAAACCCCTATTGAAGTACAGGAAAATGATGTACTAGAACTGGGAACTGCTAAAATCGGTTGTCGTACCTACTTAGCGCTAGCGGGGGGAATAAAAACTAAGAAAATTTTGGGAAGCAGAAGTCAATTTAAAGGACTGACCCGCGAGGAACGCATTTCCAAAAAAATTTTACTCCCTACAGGAGATTCTAGCTTTAAACCCGTAAAAGGAGCTCGCCTACAGATTCCCAATTTGGATTTTAACCAAAAAACCCTTGAAGTCTATGCAGGGCCAGAATACCATCGTTTGAAAAAAGCCCAAAAAAAGATTTTGGAAGAAAGCACTTTTACACTTTCCGAGCTGAACAACAGAATGGCCTATCAGTTGAATGAAAAACTACCCCACCAACTTCCTCAAATCTGGACGGCTCCCGTACTTCCGGGGACAGTCCAATGCACTCCAGACGGTAGCTTGATTATTCTGATGCGGGATGCGCAGGTCACAGGAGGGTATCCCCGTCTATTTCAACTCACTGATGGAGCCCTACACCAGCTCGCACAAAAAAAGACCCATGAGAAAATTCAATTTAAAATTTTGACCTCCATAGAATAAGTACATTGGTCTGAGTGATTCAAAATTGTTTCTTATTTTTGTTTGGATTCTTATTACATGAAGATACTCTTAAAAAACGCTACCGTAATCAATGAAAAGAGTTCTTTTCACAATCAAACGTTAGATGTGTTCCTCGAAGACGGTGTTGTCTCCCAAATCGAAACAGAAATCCAAACCGAAGCGGATCAAATTATAGAACTTAAAGAATTGCACCTTTCCTCTGGATGGTTCGACCCCTGTGTTTCTTTTGGTGAACCTGGGTTTGAAGAACGGGAGACTTTAGAAAATGGACTGTTGACTGCTGCTAAAAGTGGGTTTACCCATCTGCTTTTAAATCCCAACACAGACCCTGTAATCTCCTCCCATGCTGATGTAAGTCACCTGCTTCAATCTGCTGCTATGCAGACTACAGCCTTGCATATCAGCGCAGCATTGTCAGAAAACGGAGCAGGAGAACAAATGGCTTCGCTTTACGACCTTCACAAAGCAGGCGCGCGCTCTTTTGGAGACTTTAATACGGCACAGAAAAACCCTAGTCTTTTGCGAATTGCCTTGGACTACGTTCAAAGTTTTAATGGCCTTATTCAAGCCTATCCCCTCGATTTGGATTTGATCCATACCGGACAAATGCACGAAGGGACTGTCAGTACCAATTTAGGCCTTAAAGGCATCCCAGAAGTCGCAGAAACCGCTCCCTTGGCACGTGACCTCCAGCTTTTAGAATACACCCGTGGGAAGCTTCATATTCCCTATGTTTCATGTGCCACGAGCGTTCAATTGATACGCGAAGCAAAAAAGAAAGGGCTCAACGTGAGTTGTGGAGTTGGAATTCCCCATTTGCTCTATACAGAAGAACAGTTAATGGACTTCAATCCCAATTTTAAACTCCACCCCCCCTTGCGAACTGCTGAGGATCAAAAAGCACTCCGAGAAGGCCTTTTGGACGGAACCCTCGATATGGTTAGTAGCTTACACCAACCCATCAACCCTGAAATTAAAAACCTTGACTTTGTCGAATCGGAAGCAGGAAGTGTCGGCCTTGAAGCTGCGTTTCTCGTACTCCAAAATCACTTTCCACTAGCAAAGGTCATCTCCTTTCTAACCCGAGGTAAGAAACGGTTTGGTATTGAAGAGCCTCCTTTTAACGTTGGAGCACCGGCAGATTTTACACTGTTTACTCCCCACGGAAATGCTGAGTTTGAAGAGAGCCAACTCTATTCAAGCTCCAAAAACTGTATGTTTATCGGAACTCCAACTCGCGGAACCGTTTACGGCTGTATCCGTGGAGAGAAAATCCAAATGAACCTGTCTTAGAATTCAACATATGCTAGAATATCGCATCCGTCAAGGAATAAACACGCTAGAAAAAAGTCCTGTAATCTTTTTAATTCACGGATATGGAAGTCATGCAGACGATTTGTTTTCCTTTGCGCCTTATCTTCCGAAATCACATACAATCATTGCCCTACAAGCCCCACTAAATCTGTCCCCGGGCTGTTACGCTTGGTACCCTCTCTATCCCAAGGAAGACGGTACGTTTACTTCTGAACTGGAAGCGGCCTGGAGTGCGGTAGAATTATTGAATGAAAACATTGATCTTTTTGTTAAAAAATATGATCTTAACTCTAATGATATCAGCTTATTAGGTTTTAGTCAGGGGTCAATCTTAAGCTGGGCACTGGCCTTTAGCACCCCCAAAAAGATTCGCCGAATTGTCGCGCTTAGCGGATTGGTACACGAAAGTGTGGACACCTCACAACCTCCGACCTTTTTGGCCTATGCAGCCCATGGCATCACGGATGTAGTCATCCCAGTGGAAAAAGCAAGAGCTACCATTTTGCCTCTTAGCGAAAAATATACCGAAATAGAATATCACGAGTTTCCTGGAGGACACAGCGTTTCGCAGGAAAACTTTACGCGACTTTTAGAGTGGTTGGAAAAGACCGAATTATAGAGGTTTTTCAAAAAACCTGATCGCGTTAAAATCAAAGTCGCCAGAGGCTTGCTGCTTGTACTCCAACAGTGCCTGTCCCCAATTTTTATCCGATTTAAAACCGATGAGGACCCATTCCTGATTGACAACTTTTACCTTGTCGATTAAAAATCGATCTGGGCTTAACTTTAGGAGTGCTTTCAGTCCTTTACCTGTATTCATTGTGAGCAACTGCTCCCGCACTTGTTTTTCCAGCAGTGATGCATTTGTTATTTCTTCCTTTAAATTTGAATTACCCGCTAACGAAAAATAAGCAAACGTATCTTGAAATCGCTTTAATTTAGCAAGGGAGTCTTTGAGTTGTAGTTGCGTTTGATACTGGTTTTGAATTAGCTCGTCTTGATGGTTCAGGATTTTATTGGTATTGAAAATTTGATAAAAAAGAACGATACAAGCAAATAGGAATAGATAAAGAACAATTTTAAATTTCATAAGTGGCTATTAGTTTGAACTTAGGCTTAAGGTGTCATAGGCTAAAAAAACATTTGGAGGCAATTCTACACTAACTTCCTCATGAAATCCCATTAAATGGCTGATATGGGTTAAATAACAGCGTTTGGGCTTGAGTTTTTCAATCAGATGTAAGGCTTCTTCAAGATTCAAATGGCTTGGGTGCACTTCTTTTCGAAGACAGTTTAAAACGAGAACGTCAAGGTCTTTTAACTTCTCTTGTTCTTGATCACTGATGGTTTTTACATCGGTGAGATAACAAAAATCATCAATGCGATACCCCAGAACAGGGAGCTTGTCGTGGAGTACTTCAACTGGGGTGATTTTTTTTCCTTTAAAATCAAAAGAATGTTTTGGACTGATTCTATGAACGTCTACTGAAGGCGCCCCTGGATATTTATTTTCATTGGAAAAAATATAATTAAACCGCTGGGTGAAATTGTCCATCACCCTTTGGCTTCCGTACATGGGAATAGCCCCCTGGCGAAAGAAAAACGGACGAATATCATCCATTCCTGCACTGTGATCCGCATGTTCATGAGTAAACAGGATACCATCCAAATGTTGGAGATTTTCACGAAGCATCTGCTGTCTGAAATCCGGACCGCAGTCCACTACCAAATTGATGTCCTCCCACTGCACTAGTATTGAAACCCGCAAGCGTTTGTCCTTTGGATCACTGCTCAAACATACTGGGTGGGTACTCCCAATCACAGGAATCCCCTGAGAAGTTCCAGTACCTAAAAAAGTAACTTTGATCATGTTTTTCAAAGGTAATCTTTGTCCTTTAATTGCACAATCTTTGTAGATTTGAAAAACCAACCTAAAAACGAGTATGTCCGAACAATTACCCGGAGAAACTGAATTGGAAAACCGGCCCTCCGTTGAAGCCAAAGCCCTTCGCATCAATTTAAACAAATACATCTATGGCACCTTTGCTGAAATAGGTGCAGGACAAGAGGTAGCGCGACATTTTTTTCGCTCTGGAGGTGCCTCAGGAACCATTGCAAAAACCATTAGCGCCTACGATAAAAACTTTAGTGACAACATCTATGGTGAAGAAGACGACAAACGCTATGTCACCGAAGCGCGTCTGAATAAAATGTTGGATCACGAAATGCAACTTCTTGAAGAGCGCATTTCCCGAAAAGAAAATCCCAACAAAATGTTCTTTACCTATGCCAATACGGTAACCACTATAGATTTTGCAAAAAAATTTAAGGGCCACGGTTGGATGGGAATTCGATATCAAGTCGATCCAAAACAACCCTATAGCGAAATCACACTCCACGTTCGTTTTCATCAAACGGAAGCTCGCCTCCAGCAGGAGGTATTGGGCCTCATCGGGGTCAACCTAGTTTATGGTGCCTTTTACAAATACCAAGAGCCTAAAAAGCTCTTGCGTTACCTGTACGACAATATCGATGAAGATGCCATAGAAATTGATACGATCAATTTTAAAGGGCCCTTGTTTGAGGGGGTGGACAATCGTTTGATGAGTTTACAACTGGTTCGCAATGGGATGACCGACGCAGTCATGTTCAATCCTGAAGGCAATAACATCTTGCCTGCACGAGAGCTATACAAAAAGAATATCCTCGCTCTGCGGGGCAGCTTTCGACCTGTTACGCTGGTTAATATCGATATGTTTGAAAAAGCCCTCGATGCCTTTATCCACGAATCTGAAGTAGAAGAAGAAAAAACGGTGGTGATTTTTGAAATTACCCTTTCCAACCTACGTGCACAGGGTGAAATTGACGAAAAAGACTTTATGGATCGCGCCAAACTGCTCTGTTCTTTGGGTCATGTGGTCATGATTTCAAATTTTAAAGAATACTACAAGCTGGTGGACTACCTTTCCCAATACACCAAAAAACAAATGGCATTGAGCATGGGGGTCAACAATTTTGTGGAAATTTTTGATGAACAATACTACCAAGACTTGGGGGGAGGAATACTAGAGGCCTTTGGAAAGATGTTTTACAACAACCTCAAAGTGTATCTCTACCCGATGAAAGACGACAACGGCACGGTCATCAACAGTACCAACCTCAAGCTCCACCCCCGAATGAAAGATTTCTACAAATTCTTTAAATACAACGGGAAGGTGGTCGATATTTTTGATTTTGAAGAAGAGTACCTCAACATTTTTAGCAGAAAAATTCTTCAACAAATTCGCGACGGAGAACCTGACTGGGAAAAACATCTGCCCGAAGGAATTGCCGAACTCATTAAGAAAAATCAAATGTTTGGGATTAAGTCATAGCTTTTTTTTCGCTTTATCTTTATCCTTACTTGGTCTTTCCATCTTATGAAAACTGCTTATCACATTCTTAACGGAGACGCACTTCTCCATCAATTTCCCGATTCAGTAGAAGGAACTAGACTGGTCTGCAGGGAATGTTTGGTGGAAGGTCCTGTACGTGAGAGTTCGCTGTCCCAATTTTTTGAAGAACGAAAAACCTACCTCACCAAGCACTACGGGAAAGAAGTTCAACTAGAGTATGAAAGTGAGGTTGCTGCCGTATTTTGTCAAATTCTAAAACTTCCTGATTCCGCTGAAATCAACCTTTGGTTTGAAGACGATTTGTTTTGTCAGGTCAATCTGTGGTTTTGCCTCTTTTTACTCCAAAAAAAAGGGCATCAGGGTGCTCTTTTTTTGGTACACCCTCCACAACACACTCCCTATGCGTTTGGAAAAGTAAACCGCAACGAATTAGAACACTGCTACAAACAACGTTTGCCGCTAGAGGATCTTACCTCTTGGGCTTTTCTTTGGGAAACCTTTCAAAAATCAGATTTCGATCGCTTAAAAACAATAGCAGCTGGACTGCAAGACAGCTTTCCTTTTGTTCCAGACGCAGTAGCGTACCATATAGAGCGTTTCCCCTCAGAAGGCATAGGACGTCCAAAAGAAGAACTAAAACGAATACTCGAAGAATTGAACACAAAGGAATTTGACTCTGTCTTTCACGTGTTCTGCGAACGAGAAGCCCACTATGGTTTTGGAAACCTGTATGTAAAACGACTATATAAGGAACTCCTAAACGATTTAAGAAGCTAGGTTTAAGTATTAAAAAACCGTTAAAAGGAAGACCATCTCTAGTTTAACTTTTAGTTTTAGCTAAATTTAAATTTATTTAACCCAAATCTATATCATGTACAAATCCAATCTAGCAGTACTGTGCCTACTCATCTTTAGTCTCAGCAGCTGTAAAAACACCCAAAAATCGAATACAACCGATAACTCAGAAATTACTGAAACGGCACCTGAAACGCGTCAAGCTCGTTTTTTATTGGTTCATTCTGCTTGGTTAGGCGGTTGGCAATGGGAACAGGTAGCAAAACCATTACTTGAGGCAGGACATTACGTCTTTACACCTGACTTACCCGGCCATGGCACCGATGCAACCCCATCCAGTGAAATTTCAATGGAGCGCTATGTAAAAACCATTACGGATCTTCTGGATACCCAAAAGGAGCCCGTAATCTTAGTGGGGCACAGCTTTAACGGTATTACCATCAGTCGTGTAGCGGAATTACGCCCTGAGAAGGTAGCAAAACTAGTCTATCTCACGGCTTTTTTACTTCCTGAGGGAGGTTCCTTTTTTAAAGCGGTCTCAGGGGTAGAAGGTTCTAAGGCGGTAGAGAATTTTTATCTTACAGAAAACGAAGAATACGCATTAGTCAAAGAAGCCGAAATGCACAACGCCTTTGCGCACGACATCCCACTAGAAGCCTTTGAGGCTGCCAAACCCAGTATTGTTCCAGAGCCCGTAGCTCCTTTAGGCTATGAACTTGAAATCACAGATGAAAACTTTGGAATGCTTCCGAAGTACTATATCGAATGCACGGAAGACCGCGCCATTCCAATTGCAGTTCAGCGGAGTATGTATCAGGGAAAAGTAGAAAAAGTGTTCAGCTTGAACACAAGTCATACGCCTAACTTTTCTCAGCCCGGGGAACTCGCAAAGATTCTTTTAGAAATTGCAGACTTATAACAAACAAAAGCGGTTGGTGAGTACCAACCGCTTTATTTCTTCTTTTCTTAATGGACTATTCTAAGATCTGAGCTGCGTGCTCTTTCGTTTTGACCTTATCAATGACACGTTCTACGACTCCTTTTTCGTCGATGATAAACGTTTTACGATGAATGCCGTCGTATTCTTTACCCATAAACTTTTTAAGTCCCCATACACCAAAGGCATTGATGACTTCTTTGTTCTCATCTGCCAATAAAGGAAAGGGAAAGTCAAACTTTTCGGAAAAATTGCGCTGCATTTTTACCGAATCTGCACTAACTCCTAAAAGGGCATACCCCGCCTCCTGCAATTCTTTGTAATGATCTCTCAAATCGCAAGCCTCTGCGGTACAACCGGGTGTATTGGCTTTAGGATAAAAGAAAACAACTACTTTTTGACCTTTATAATCGCCTAGTGACTGGGTCTTTCCTCTATCGTCTACTACGGAAAAATGGGGTACTGAATCCCCTACTTGTAATGTCTTCATAACTTAATTTTTTTTCTAAATTACAAAAGCTATTAAGAATACAAAAGAATGACCAAAAAAGAAAAAGTTGACTTTGTGATCAAAGCCTTGCAGGACCTCTATCCAGAAATTCCAATTCCCTTGGATCACAGCGATCCCTACACTCTACTCATCGCCGTGTTACTTTCCGCACAAAGCACCGACGTTCGTGTGAATCAAATCACCCCGCTGCTATTTGCCAAGGCCAAAACGCCAAAAGAGATGATCAAACTGAGCGTAGAAGAAATACGTGACATCATTCGCCCAGTTGGATTATCCCCGATGAAATCAAAAGGGATTTATGGCCTTTCTCATATACTTTTAGAAAAATACCAGGGTAAAGTTCCCCAAACCTATGAAGAATTGGAGGAGCTCCCGGCAGTAGGACATAAAACAGCTGCTGTAGTGATGGCACAAGCCTTTGGTATTCCAACCTTTCCAGTGGATACGCACATACATAGACTTATGTACCGTTGGGGATTTTCAAATGGAAAGAATGTTGTTCAGACGGAAAAAGACGCCAAACGCCTCTTTCCAGAAGAATTGTGGAATGATTTACACCTCCAAATTATTTGGTACGGCAGGGAGTATTCACCAGCCAGAGGATGGGATTTAGAAAAGGACGTCATCACCCGTACTATTGGAAGAAAATCAGTACTGAAGAAGTTTAATTCTTAAGTAAATCTAAAGGACTTTTTTCTTCCTGAGTTTTTTGATACGTCTTTGAAAATGCCAAAATACGTTGAATCACATACTTGCTAGGCACCCATTCAGAAGTAACAGACTTGTCTTGAGAGTAGTTTTTTGCCATAAATGAATTCTATTGCATTTAGAACGGCAAAAAACATCAAAAATTGCTAAGCTTCCAAAATAATTTGATGTTCGGTAATCAATTTACGCAGATTGATAATGGCGTATCGCATTCTTCCCAAAGCTGTATTGATACTAACATTGGTGTTTTCTGCGATTTCTTTAAAGCTCATATCGCGGTATAAACGCATGATCAGTACCTCCTTTTGATCTTCAGGCAATTCCTGGATCAATTTTTGAAGATCTTTTAAAACCTGTTCTTGGACAAGCGTACTTTCCGCATTTGGTGACTTATCAGAAATGAATTGAAAAATATCAAAATCCTCTTTGTTCCCTACAGTTGGAATGCGATTACTTTTTCTAAAATGGTCGATTACCAAATTGTGTGCGATACGCATGACCCAAGGCAGAAATTTCCCCTCTTCATTATAAGCCCCACTCTTTAGTGTGCGGATTACTTTGATAAAGGTGTCTTGAAAAAGGTCTTCAGAAGTGTCGCGATCATTAATTTTAGAATTAATAAAATTAAAGATCTGAAGTTGATGGCGATTAATCAGCTGTTCTAGTGCGTATTCAGAACCGTCAAGGTAGCTTGAAACCAGTTGTGCATCTGTGAGCTGAGAAGATTGATTGGAGTGCATAATTAAATTACTTAGTTAACTGAACTGTTTAAAAATTCCGTAATGTTTAAAAGTAATTTTATGCTATAGGCAAGCTATTTTACACAAATATACAAATTTTTAAAACTTTATACTATCTGTTACTTTTTTTAACCTTTCTTCTGTCTTTTCCTTGCTTCAATTGTTGATATTATCAGCAAGTCCTTTCGGGTAGATTCTCATTTAAAAATCGTAATTTATGCGCCTTAAAAAAAGCTATGAAAAACATTTTGGATTACAATCCGAAGACACATATCATTATCAAAGGAGCCCATTTACACAATTTAAAACACGTAGATCTTGCCATCCCTAGAAATCAAATGAGTGTGATTACGGGCTTGTCCGGATCGGGAAAATCTTCTTTAGCTTTTGATACTCTCTACGCGGAAGGCCAACGCCGTTATGTAGAGAGTCTTTCTTCTTATGCAAGACAGTTTATGGGTCGTTTGAACAAACCCAAGGTGGATTTCATCAAAGGGCTTTCCCCAGCGATTGCGGTAGAACAAAAGGTGAGCACTTCCAATCCACGCTCTACCGTGGGCACCAAGACCGAAATTTACGATTATCTAAAACTACTCTTTGCACGTATCGGTAAAACCCATTCTCCAATTTCAGGAAAAGAAGTTAAAAAAGACAGTGTCCGAGACGTTCTCGATCAAATCAAAAGCTTAGAGACTGGAGCTCGGTTGTTGCTGCTCGCCCCAGTTGAGGCAGAATCCCATCGCACTTTAGACGAAAAAATAAAAATCTTTATTCAGCAGGGATTTGCCCGAATATACGTCAACGGGGAAACGCAAACTTTAGACACCTTGGAAAATGCTCCAAAAAAGGGTTTTGACTTGGTCATTGACCGTATGGTGGTTCGCCATGAAGAAGACTTTTACAACCGCGTAGCCGATGCGATTGAGTTGGCATTCTATGAAGGAAAAGGGATCTGTTTTTTACTACACCTTGAAGACAAGCGTCGTGAAGTATTTTCAAATAAATTTGAATTGGATGGCTTGACCTTTTCAAAGCCTAGTGTCCATTTATTTAGTTTTAATAATCCACTGGGGGCTTGTCCGGTTTGTGAAGGCTTTGGTGATGTGATGGGCATTGATCCCGAATTGGTCATTCCTGATACGAGCAAGTCGATCTATGATCAAGCCATCGTGCCTTGGCGCGGTTCCACTATGGTAAAGTTTTACGATAAACTCGTCAACAGCGCCTATCTCTTTGACTTTCCTATTCACAAACCTTATTTCGAACTTACCAAAACACAAAAGGAGCTCCTTTGGAAAGGCAATTCCCACTTTACTGGAATTCACGACTTTTTTAAACGAATCGAAAAAAAGAATTACAAAATTCAAAACCGCGTACTCCTTTCTCGCTATCGAGGAAAAACTTCGTGCGCCCAATGCGAAGGAACACGTCTTAAAGAAGAGGCCAACTACGTAAAAGTTGGAGGAAAAAGCATCGGTGACTTGCTTCAGATCTCCTTAGATAATTTAGCACGCTTTTTCCAGAATCTAGAATTAAAGGCACACGATCAGGAAATCGCTGAACGCTTGTTAATTGAAATCAACAGTCGATTGAAATTCGTCCAGGAAGTTGGTTTGGGATACCTGACGCTAAACCGACGGTCCAACACCTTGTCTGGAGGTGAATCGCAACGCATACAGTTAGCCACTTCCCTAGGAAGCAGTTTGGTGGGCTCCATGTACATTCTCGATGAACCTTCTATCGGATTGCATCCACGGGACAACGAACGCCTGATTGAAGTTTTAAAAAATCTAAGAGATTTGGGCAATACTGTCATTGTTGTAGAACACGATGAGGAAATCATGAATGCGGCTGATCAAGTCATTGATATTGGTCCTGAAGCAGGTACTTTGGGAGGTCAGATAATTGCCCAAGGCCCCCTAAAACAAGTATTAAAAAGCGATGGGCTGACCGCAGCCTATCTCAATGGGACCAAAAAAATTGAAGTTCCAAAGAAGAGGAGAACTTCGAAAAAGAAAATTGAAATTAGAGGTGCAAGAGAACAAAATCTCAAAAATATTGATCTCGAAATCCCATTGGGAGTACTTACTGTTGTTAGTGGAGTGTCTGGAAGTGGTAAGTCCAGCTTGGTCAAAAAAATCCTTTACCCTGCTCTACTCCGTCATTTTGATATTTACAGTGAAAAGCCTGGATCCTACACTGAGTTGAAAGGAAGCTTAGACACCCTTCGCAGTGTCGAGTTTGTGGATCAAAATCCCATTGGAAGATCTTCCCGATCCAATCCTGTGACCTACATCAAGGCTTATGATGAGATTCGTTCCTTGTACGCTTCTTTACCGATATCTAAAAACCGAAACTATCAGCCCAAACATTTTTCTTTTAATGTGGATGGAGGGCGTTGTGACCATTGCAAAGGTGAAGGAACCGTTACCATCGAGATGCAGTTTATGGCAGATGTCATTTTAGAATGTGAGCACTGCAACGGAAAACGCTTTAAAAAAGAAGTTTTAGAAGTGAAATTTCACGATCAAAATATTGATGACCTCCTCTGCATGACCGTGGATGACGCTATCGATTTTTTTGTTTCTCATGATCAAAAGCGAATTATTCAAAAATTACAACCACTCCAAGACGTGGGATTGGGATATGTAACCCTTGGCCAATCTTCTGCCACTCTATCGGGGGGTGAAGCACAGCGAATTAAATTGGCTTCGTTTATCAGTCAGGGTTCTTCAAAAGAGAAAGTACTTTTTATTTTCGACGAACCTACCACGGGACTTCATTTTCACGACATCCAAAAATTGCTCACTTCGTTCAATGCGTTGATTGACCGAGGACACACTATTGTTGTGGTAGAGCACAATCTCGAATTGATCAAATGTGCGGATCATCTTATAGACCTAGGTCCCGAAGCGGGAGATGCAGGTGGCTATTTAGTAGGACAAGGAACCCCAGAAGAAATTGCAAAACTTCCTAAATCGCACACAGGAAAATATCTGGTAGAAAAATTAAAATAGTCGCTTGCGAAAATCCTGAATAAGCGATTCTATATCCGAAGACAAGCGAAAAGTAAATAAGGGAATACTGAAAAGTCCTAAAATCAATATACTTCGCAATGGGATGGACAGCCAGGGGTTTAGTACAGTCGGTATTTGATCAATCACGGCATAAATCAACCCCATACTCAATACGACCCCAAGGGTTTTAGTAGAATAGGGATGAATTTTAAATAAAAATTGAATCAAAAGAATTTTACACAAATTGATAAAAAGTATGACGAGTACCGTTGCAAAAGCTGCACCGATAATGCCGTGGGATTGAATGAAAATGTAATTTAAAATAACCGCCATTATCGCAGAAGATATAGAAAACCAAAAAACATAGGAATAGTACTTTGAATTACTAATGATGTTGTTGAGGCAACCCATAGACACACTAAATAATTTCCCCAAAGAGACCAAAATAACAACCCCTATCGCAGAAGCATATCCCTCTTGATTGATGATTTGATAAAAATCTTTTAAGTTGAGGTTGATCAGTAAAAACAGGAATCCAGAAACAATCAATAGGTTGATACTGCTCTTTTTTAAAAGACGTTCCAAACGTTCAACATCGTTCGCGTTTAAGGCTTGAGCTACTAAGGGACTCGTGATTTGAAACATGGCTCGCCCGGGGGCTTCCACTACTGCAGCGATATAGAGTGCTACGGCATAAAAGGCGACATTGGCATCGGTTGTCAAAGAAAAAATCATGGATTTATCGATATCCAAGATAAAACTCGCCGCAGCTCCAGAGAGGAAAATCAGTGCGCTGTAACGCAACATCTCACGCCAAGAGGAAGGAAGTTTCCATTGAAACTTAGGGATGTAAACTGAAAAACTATATCCCATGATAATCAGTAAACGCAGATAATACCCACCAATCAGATAGTTGATAAACGTGTTCAAATCAATCCATTGGAACGCAAAACAGACCAGCAATGTAAAAGTTAAAAATCTGGGATATACTTCCTTTAAAAAATTACCAAAAACCGATTTTAAATGAACCCGTAACCAACTGTAGAAGACTTCAAAATAAGCAGTAGAAACAGCAATTGCAATGATTAAAAAGGGAAAGCGTGCCACCCCTTCATTATCATTGGATAAGAAATTGAGAATCTCAAGGTTAAAATAAAAGTACAGGGGGATTAGTATTATTAAAATGAGTAAAGGAAAGAGCAAAACAAACCAAAGTAATCGGTCTTGTTCTTCTTTATCCTTAGAGCTGCTAAAAAACTTGATTAAGGTATGCTGAACTCCAAAGGAGAGAAACGGCTGAATCAGATTTGAATTGGCTAAAAGGGCGACCACCAAGCCTTGAAATTCTTTCCCGGGATAGGTCGGATACAAAAAGAGCATATTGAGAGCCCCGATCAGAAAGGCTACACCAATACTGATCATGTTGTACAGGGATTGTTTGGCGATGATTCCCATAGCTTTCAGCTCTTCGTTTTAAAATATTGATAATATCCCAAAACCAAGATACTGATTGCGAACAGCCCCAAACTAAGCCACCGAAGTCGTGTCCCTTGTTTGATCACCGCAGGCTCAAATCGAAATTCAATTACGGAAGCGTTGGCAGGAACCTGTACTCCCCGCAACACATAATTCACATTTATAATTGGCACTGGTTTTCCGTCTAGGGTTGCCTTCCATCCTTTGGGGTAATGCATTTCCGAAAAAACAGCAAATGCTGGGGTTGTCGTTTGTACACGATAAGTCAACTGATCGGGTTTTGCTTTAGTAAGGGTTATTTGCGCTAGTGAATCTAGAGTATACTGCTTAGGAAAATCAGCTGGTAACTCGTGATCTAAAACCAAGGCAGTGGTTTTAAAATCTGTTTCTTTTAATGCTTCTAAAAGCGCATCTGGAGTTGCTTTGGTCTCAATCTCTGAAACCATCCAGGCGGGACCCAAAGCGTTGGGATTGAGCAAGGGTTTCAGTTCCCCGCTTTCCTCCTCTGGATACAGGATGTATTTGACATTTAAAAAATCAAGGATTCCTGTGTTTTGCTGCGCGCTATACGCTTCAAAAAGTTCTTCAAAGCGTCTTGGCTTAGCACCGTGATAGCCCCCCAAAGCATTGTGAAAATAGGCCGTTCGGGCTCCTGTTAAACCCAATTGGGGTTCGTACACCCTAAACCTGTCCTGGTCTTGGAGTAGGGCCTGATCTGCGGCTGTCATTCGAAAGGGAGCGTTCGTAAATCGTTTGGAAACAAAAGCCTCTCGATCAATATAACGATTGGATATTCCAATTAAGTCAATGATCAATAGTCCAATGACCAAGCTTAAGGCCAACCCTCTTTTAATTTTTTTGGTTTGATAGAGATAAATTAAACTAGTCAACAGCACACAAAATAAAATACCTCTGAATAGATCAGACTGAAAAATGGAAATCCGGGCTTCGCGAATCTGAGAAACTAAAGCTGTCCCGTATATTTCTTTAAAATAGGCGTCATTAGCTCCTGAAAAAGACAACATCCCCTGGGTCAGTAGTACCAGCCCAATCAGTACTATGGGAATCGCCGCGATTTTCAAAAACCGCTTGAGCTCCAATTTTTGTGTGCTGTAAAAAACATGAAAAAGTCCCATGGCGGCTAACATCGGAAGACAAAACTCCAAGACAACCTGAATGGAAGAAACCGCTCGAAACTTATTGTAAAGTGGAAAATACGAAACAAAAAATGCAGTTAAGAAACTCAAGTTTTTACCCCAAGAAAGCAAAAGGGAAAAAAGAGCTCCCAGCGCCAAGGTCGTTCGCAGGGGTCCACGGCTAAAGAAAAATCCAAACAATGCAAAAAAGAACACTGTAATTCCAATATAAGCGGGCGCCTCTAAAATGGGTTGTTCCCCCCAGTAGGTCGGGACATTTTTTGAAAATTCCCGAGCTTGATTTGGAGAAGCGCCATTATCAATCAAGAAATCATATACGCCGTGCTTTGTACCCAGATCTTCACTGGACCCTCCCCCTTGAACTCGAGGGGCAATAAGATTCAAACTCTCAAAAATCCCATAACTGTATTCAGTGATGTAGTCAAAGTCTAAACCCGTAGATTGTTCTTTTGGACTGCCGTCTGCATTCTGTTTCAACTCACTTTTACCTCGCGTACTAAAATCAGTATACTCTGCAGTTGCCAAAAGTGGTGTGGCATTAAACCCAAGTGCCAAAATACCAGAAGCAATTAATGCGCCTAGGGATTGAAGAAAGCTTTTTGTTTGCTTATTTTTTAAAGAATGATACCCATAAACCAAAACCAAAAGTCCCAGCAGCATTAAGAGATAATAGGTCATTTGATAATGGTTGGCTCGAATCTGCATCCCCAAGGCTAATGAGCTCATCAACACACCCCAGAACCACCGCTTTTGTAGTAAAAGAAGTACACCCCCAAAGACAAAAGGAAAAAAACTCACTGCCAACGCTTTGGTATTGTGTCCGACTTGTAAAATGATGAGTAAGTAAGTGGAAAAGCCAAAAGCAAGGGAGCCAAAAAGCGCTACAGGCCAAGGTTTTTTTAAAATAAGTAAAACCAAATAGACCCCTAGTAGATAAAGAAATAGGATATGAGCGGGTCGAGGTAAAATTCGAAAAAACGAATAAATAGGCTGCAGCACATCTGCTGGAAACTTTGCACCCAATTGATAGGTGGGCATCCCTCCAAAGGCATTGTCGATCCAATACGTTTCTTCGCCAGTAGCTTCTCGATGTTCTTGCAACTGTCGAGACATCCCCTGATATTGTCGAATGTCAGATTGCAATAAGGTCTTTCCGGATAATAATGGGTAATAAAAAAGAAGCGCTACGAGTGCAAAACCAAGGACTACCCCTGCATGATACAAAATCGTAGAAGGAAGTACGTTTTTATTCCACTTCTTCATAATCGATGTATTCACCTAGGGTATCGGAAGCCTTCTTTTTTTTGGGCTTTTTTTTGGGTTCAGAAGATTGCGCTTTATTTGCTTTTTTTGCTAAACTCGAAAACATCAGTTTAAATAAAAAAGGAGAAAGCAATCGCAAAAGATAGATTCCACCCAAAAAAAACAACAAGAATTTTAAAAGCACGCCTAAGGAGTTAATTTACCAATCAAATGTAACTATTTCGTTTTGAATCTGCGAAATTTTATCCTGCATTAAGCACCGAGGATCACAAAAACTCATAGATACTTACCTTATATTTGCCGTATGTTTTTTAACCGATTTGCCCTTTTTTTAATTCTCGGTTCTGTAGTAGTGCAAGCGCAATACACCGATCAGATCAATTCCAATCGTCCTGGAGCCTCTATTGGAGCCTTTGCTGTGGGGAAAAACGTTATCCAAGCTGAATTTGGCTTGGCCTTTCGTCATTATTCTCACAGTGGATACAACAACTCTACTTTTGATGGAGGAATCGGGTTCCTTTCCCTGCGATGGGGTTTTTGGTTGGAAACTTTAGAACTGACCGTGGAGAGTAAATATCTAAGAGGGAGTTTGAATTCTAAACTCGCTGCTCAACCTCTACGAACCCCCAAACAGGGTTTTATACAAAATTTTATTGGATTGAAATACCTTCTTTACGATCCCTTCAAGAAAGAGCGTGATGTTAATGTTTACAGTTGGAAGGCCAACAATGGTTTCAAATTAAGAGATTTAATTCCAGCAGTTTCATTGACTTTAGGAGGTAATTACAGTCGAAAAGACAATCCGTTTCCTTACAATAATGTATTTGGAAGTATTTACCGCCCCCTTCTTTTCCAAAACCTAGGAGTTCCTCCCGATGAGGAACCTCCTGTTCATCTTCGAGGAACCCTGGCAACTCAATCGCATTTTTTAGGAACTTGGGTCTTTGTAACGAATTTTAATTACGATCGGTATTTGTCCGATTATCCCGAGATGAGCTACATCCTGACTCTGACGCATACATTAGACCCGTTATGGTCTGTCTATGTAGAGCATCAGGGCAGTCAAAGTGATTTATTCCGCGATTCCCTTTATCGCCTTGGAGCAGCTTATCTCTTCTCAGACGACATCCAATTGGAAGCTACCCTAGGCGCCTCGTCAAAAAGTACACCCAGTAGCATTTTTGCAAATGTTGGCGTATCTTACCGCTTGGATTTTCATAAAGATTTTATCTCAGCCGAAGAAATTGAAGCAAAATCAAATAAAAAAGGAGAAAGAAAACTGAGAAAAACGTTGAATAAAAATTCAAAAACTGAGCGAAAAAGAAACCGTAAAGCAAAACGCAACTGAAGAAATGAGTAAGGATATCTATATTAAAGAGGCAAAAACCCGCGAAGATTATCTTGCTTTCGTAAAATTTCCTTTTCAGTTATACAAAGATAGTCCCTATTGGGTTCCTCCTTTGATCAATGACGAAATTGAAACAATAAATCCAGAACAAAATCCAGTTTACCAAAACGCTACAGCGCGTTTTTTTCTTGCCTACAAAGGGGCACAGATCGTAGGTCGTATTGCCGCGATAATTAACTGGATCGAGATCAATGAGGTTAAAAAAAGTAAAGTTCGATTTGGCTGGTTTGATGTAGTGGATGATATTGAAGTGACCCGACTGCTCTTGGAACAGGTTGTCGCTTTTGGAAAAGAACACCAACTGAAAAATATAGAAGGTCCTGTAGGTTTTTCTAATCTAGACAAAGCCGGACTTCTTATTGAAGGCTTTGAAGAGCGAAATACCATGATTACTCTTTACAATGCTCCCTATTACGCCAAACATTTAGAACAACTCGGTTTTCAAACTGCAGCGAGGTGGGTGGAATATGAAATAAAAATTACAGATTTCGAATCGTCTCCGGAAAAAGTAAAGCGCTTTTCAAAACTAGTCATGGATCGATATCAACTGACCTTATTAAATTTCAAAAATCGAAATGAAATTCTTCCCTATGTAGATGAAATGTTTGACCTACTAGACAAAACGTATAATGAGTTGCAAACCTATGTTCCGATTCAAGAATATCAAATCGTAAACTATAAAAAACGCTTTTTAAAGTTTGTCAATCCTGATTTTATAAAATGTATTGTTGACCAACACGGCAAATTGATTTGCTTTTCCATAACCATGCCCTCTTTTACCCAAGCACTGAAAAAAATCAATGGGAAATTGACCTTGTTTAATGCCTTTTATCTTTTTAAGGCAATGCGTTATAACCAACGGGCCTCTTTTTATTTGATCGGCGTCCATCCCGATTACCGAAACAAGGGAATAACTGCTATTGTTTTTAACGAGATGCAAAAGTTGTTTAACAAACAAAAGATCACTACTGTTGAAACCAATCCTGAATTAGAAGAAAATACAGCAATCCAAAAGTTGTGGAAAAATTATGAACACCGACTCCACAAACGCAGAGCAACATTTACCAAAAAAATATAAGCTATGCTAACGGAAGGTACGGTCATCGCTCTTGCTACTCCTGAAGGAAGTGGGGCCATCGGTGTGATTCGACTCTCCGGAGAGGAGGCTTTTCACTTTACTGCGCCGTTTTTTAAACCCAAATCCAAAGAATCTTGGGATAAAATTCAGGCCAACACTACGGTCTTAGGAGATTTTGTATCAGAAGGGGAAATCATCGATGAAGTTCTGCTCACCAAGTTTAAAGCTCCGTATTCCTACACAGGAGAGAATGTCGTAGAAATTTCATGCCATGGATCTTCCTACATACAGCAAAAAATTATTTCTTGCTTTCTCTCTAAAGGGGTCAAACCCGCACAAGCTGGGGAATTTACATTGAGAGCTTACCTGAACCAAAAAATGGATTTGAGCCAAGCCGAAGCGGTCGCCGATCTTATAGCAGCAGAAAGTGAAGCTGCACATCAACTTGCACTGCAACAAATGCGGGGTGGGTTTTCTAAAAAAATGGAAGCCTTACGACAGGAACTCATTCAATTTAAGGCATTGATTGAGCTTGAATTAGACTTCAGCGAAGAGGAAGTAGAATTTGCTAATCTAGAAGAACTCCGATCCCTACTAAATAAATTACACAAAGACATCAGCGATTTGAAAAACTCTTTTGCCTATGGAAATGTAATTAAAAAAGGAGTTCCTGTGGCGATTGCCGGAAAACCCAACGTAGGTAAATCTTCTCTCCTCAATGCGCTTTTCGAAGAAGAAAAAGCCATCGTATCGAACATACCAGGGACTACGCGAGATAGTATCGAAGACACCTTGGTGCTGGGAGGGATTCTCTTTCGCTTTATCGATACAGCTGGATTGCGAGAGACGAACGATGTGGTAGAGGCCATCGGTGTTAAAAAAGCACGAGAAAAGGTAAAAAAAGCTCGTGTTTTAATTTATCTCTATCAAAGAGATACCACTGCTCCTGTCATTGCAAATGAAATCCAAGAGCTGCTCCACGAGGGACTTTCCATTTTACTTGTAGAAAACAAGATCGACTTGCACGACAACACGAACAGTGAGGACTTGGCTTCTGAAATTAAATCCAACCTCAACTTTGAATCTGAGGTGATCGCTCTTGGAATTTCAACAAAAAACAGTACGAGTTTAGCTCCGTTAAAAAACCACTTGGTCACCCGGATTCAAAATATGAAGAGCGAATCCAATCTGATCATTCACAACAGCAGACATTTCCATGCCCTGTCGGAAGCCTTAAGGGCTATTGAGACCATTCAAGAGGGTCTAGACCAAGCACTGCCGGGGGACTTACTGAGTATCGAGCTAAAGGAGGCCATTCACTTCATCGGCTCAATTACAGGAAACATAGACAACGACCAAGATATTTTGGGGACTATATTTAGTCAATTTTGTATCGGAAAGTAATACGCTACTACCATTTTATCGATTTGACCGAGTTCATCAAATGGACTTGGTTTTAAAAAATGAGGACATGTCCACTGCAATATTTAAGACCCAAAAGCTACCCTCAGAGTTAATGTATTGTGTTTTGCCTTCAATTGGATTGTCTAAATAGGGAACAATCGTTTCAGAGGGTGCTGGTTCGTATTGCATCGTAATACTAAAATGAGTAAAGTTCAACCCAAGACCAAAGAGGAGATTGTTTTTACTTGCGTTTCGCATCTCAAAAATTTCAATGTCTCGGTACTCTTGTTTACTCCTTCGAAAAAGCTTGTACCCAGCAAAAAGGTTGACCGTTTTAGATGCCTTAAATCCTGTAAGTAGCGGGATTTCCGCTTTTCGAATGGTATAGTCTTCGATGACCTGCTCCGTTCGTACTAGAATATATGGAATCGCGTGATTGTTTCTAATTCGTGTGCGATTGTACTCTGCTCTTAAAAAAATTCTATTAAAATCATATTGTAGGTATCCGCCAAAATTGGAACCTCCTCGTTTTAAATAAATATTGATGTCATTATCGATAGAAGCAATGTAAGCAGTAATGTTATTTTTAGAATCTACGTTTACCCCTCCTCTTACCCCAAATGAGAATTGAGCAAAAGAAAAAATGGGGAAAAACACCAGCAAAAAAATTAGCTTATACAAATTGAGATTTTTAATTTTTATAAAACTAGGTTAAAAACTATTCTGTTACTTTAAATTTTAAGTAGAAAATAGTCTCCCAAAAAGTTTCTTAGGAAAAATTAAATATCAAGTATAAATCAATACATCCCAATGAGACGAGTTTTCATTACATTTAAACAACAAGTGACACTTATATTGAAATTCAAAAAAAGTATGACAATACGGTATTGGGTATTGACTTAAATCTATGATTATGAAAAAACTACCTTGGCTATTCATTTCCTTTTTCTTGTTCTTAAACACTGCGCTTTCTCAAAATAAAAGAGCTCGAGAATATGGAATTGAAATAGGCGTATTAAAAACAGGAATGCTCAATTCCATAACCGATGTAAAAGGAGTCAAGGTAGGCCATACGACTCTGATCAAAGACTCTCATATTAGAACTGGAGTAACCGCTATTCTGCCCCACTCAGGAAATATTTTTCAAATGAAGGTTCCTGCCGCTATCCACTTGGGAAATGGATTTGGAAAATTGGCAGGATACAGCCAAGTAAAAGAACTGGGGAATATCGAAACTCCCATTGTCCTGACCAACACCCTAAGTGTTCCCACCGCTTCTGATGCTTTGATAAGCTATACCCTTCAACAAGAGGGCAATGAAAATGTTTATTCGGTAAACCCTGTAGTTGGGGAAACCAATGATGGATGGCTTAACGACATTCGTGGACGCCATATCAAGGAACAGCACATCCTAGATGCAATTAAAAATGCTACAGGTGGACCCGTAGTAGAAGGGAACGTCGGTGCGGGTACGGGAACAAGTTGTTTTGGTTACAAAGGAGGTATAGGAACTTCCTCACGAGTGATACCAAAGAAATACGGAGGCTATACCGTAGGCGTATTGGTACAAACGAACTTTGGAGGTGTGCTTCAAATCAATGGAGTACCCATTGCCAAAGAAATGGATACCTACCCAAGAAATTACAAATACGATGTAGATGGATCTTGTATGATCGTCGTGATGACTGATGCTCCACTCGGCTCTAGAAATCTCGAACGCTTGGCTAAACGAGCCATGATGGGATTAGCCAAAACAGGCGGCATCGCTTCAAATGGAAGCGGAGATTATGTCATTGCCGTTTCTACAGCAAGGGAAAATTTGATTCCTTATCAAAAAGAATCCTTACTACTTGAGACTAAAGAATTAAAAAATGATGCTATCACTCCTCTTTTTCTAGCAGTAATTGAAGCAACGGAAGAGGCGATAATTAATTCCTTATTTTCTGCCAATACAATGACAGGGGTAAAAAATCACCAACGCAAAGCCATTCCAGTAAATGAAATTGTAAACCTCATGAAAAAACACAAAGCCATTCAATAGGTTTAGCGAAATCCAGAGGTTCCAGTTGACAAAATAAAACTTCAAAAAGATTTTCATTATCTTAACCCTAGTGAAACTTCCTCTACGCTTTGTATGCGCAAAATAGGAATCGACCTTGAATGTTCATTGTTATGCGAAGCCAAGTAGAAGCATGACCTTTTGAAAAACAATAAGAAGCAATACATGAAAAAAAGAGCATTTATAAAAAACCTAGGAGCGATAAGCCTGCTTCCTTTTAGTGAAAACTTCTTCAATTCCGCAGAAAACCTTTCCTCAGATCTTCCAGACATCTCAACGTTTTCTGAGGATGAAATTTGGCAAGTGATCCGAAGTCAGTACGAACTTCACCCTGATTTCATCAACTTGGAGAGTGGGTATTACAATATTATCCCAAAACCGACTCTCGCCAAACAAATAGAACACCTAAAACGAGTCAACCTGGAAGGTTCTTATTATATGAGAGAACACCGTTTTAAGGACAAAGACACAGTCACAGCAGCCTTGGCAGACTTTGTAGGCTGCGCTGCTGAAAATCTGGTCGTAACTCGAAACACCACTGAATCTTTAGATCTGGTTATAAGCGGTTTTCCCTGGAAGAAAGGAGATGAAGCTATTTACGCAGTGCAAGATTACGGTGCTATGCAAGTCATGTTTGAACAAGTGGAAAAACGACACGGTGTAGGTCTTCGAAAAGTCTCCGTTCCAAACCACCCAAAAAACGATGAAGAAATCGTTGCGCTGTACGAAAGCCAAATTACACCCCAAACCAAACTGATGCTGATTAGTCATATGATCAATATTACAGGACATATTTTACCCGTCAAAAAGATTTGTCAAATGGCACACCGCTATGGGGTTCAAGTTCTAGTAGATGGCGCGCATTGTATTGGACATTTTGATTTTAAAATAGCAGATTTGAACTGCGATTATTATGGGTCCAGCCTGCACAAGTGGCTCGCTACACCACTGGGCGCAGGGCTTTTATACGTCAAATCAGAACACATACCCACTCTTTGGCCGCTACTTGCAGATCACGAGCAAGATCCTACTAAAATCCGAAGGCTCAGCCATACAGGCACCCATCCTGTAGCTACCGACCTGACCCTAGTCGATGCCATTTCGTACCTCAACTGGATCGGGGTGGAGCGCAAAGAAACCCGTTTGCGCTATTTAAAAACCTATTGGCAACAGGCGCTAAAAGACACTCCAAATGTTGTGATTAATACTTCATTTGACCCGCAGCGCAGCTGTGGTATCGGAAATGTAGGACTCCAAAACATGAAGCCCGCCACCCTTGCCAAACGCCTTTTTAAAGAATTTAAAGTCTTTACTGTCGCCATAGACTATGCCAATGTAAAGGGATGTCGAATTTCTCCAAATGTATTTACTACCAAAGAAGAATTGGATACTTTTATTGATGCAATGATAAAACTTAGCACTAGTTAACCTAAATTTACCCCTATGAAAACCTCCTACTTTATCCCGTTGCTTATTGTATTTCTTTTAGTTGCCTGTGTTCAAAACACAGAAATAGAAGAAGAAACACCATGTATAGACGAATCATTAATCGATGAAACAGCAGCCTGCTATTTAATTTATGCACCGGTATGTGGATGTGATGGAACGACCTATTCGAACGATTGTGTCGCTACCATCAATGGTGTTTTAACCTTTGAAGAAGGTGCTTGCGAAGAAGAATAAATATGATAGCATTTAAAGAATCAGAAATCCAAAGTCAATTACCTCAAATCCCAAACTGGAGCTATCAAAACGGATTTTTGGAGCGTCAAATTCAATTTTCCAGTTTTACAAAAGCGATCGCTTTTTTAAATCGCGTTGCTATACTTTCAGAGGAGCAACATCACCATCCGGTGTTGACAAACAACTACAACCACCTTCTAATCCAATTGAATACTCACGACGTAAACGGTATATCGGAAAAAGATTTTACGTTAGCTAAAGCGATTGACAGTATAGAACTTACAACTGGGTAACTACTAAATTTTTCCAACGGACCTTAATTCCTCCCCCATCGTGTATTTGTAAAGCGATAGACCCTTTTCCTTGACCTATTTTTTCGTCTTTTAAAGAAATCATCGTAGTCCCGTTGAGCCAGCTCTCAATTTGATCTCCAACAACACGAATTCGCATCGTGTTCCACTCCCCCATCTTGAGCGCTTTGTCTTTTTCTTTTTCAGGCTTAATCAGCCATCCCCGACCGTAGGATTCATACACTCCTCCTGTATCATATCCCGGTGGAGCGACTTCAACTTGCCATCCACTCACTTTGGTGCCCTCCACTGTAGAGCGGATAAAAACACCACTGTTTCCATTCGCTTCTTGCTTAAATTCAAGGGTCAGGTCAAAATTGTCGTAGTACTTTGTTGTGGACAAATAGCCATAGGCTTTGTCAGGTCCGCTTTCGCATACCAGAAGACCGTTCTCAACATACCAAAGTTCAGTTCCATGAATATTCCATCCCTCCAAGTCTTTACCATTAAATAAAGATTCCTGAGCAACTAGTGGAAGTGACAAGAAAAAGCAGAGTAGATATAAAGAAATTGTTTTCATCGTTTATAAGTTTTTTTCAAGATATAGAATTTTCTCAAAGTGCAAAGTTGTTTTTACCTCAAAAATAATATCTTCAAACAAAAAAATTGATGCGAAAAATAGTTTGTCTTCTTGTGGTCCTCTCTATAAGTTGGAGTGGGACTACACAAATAATTCCAACAGAAGTAGAGATTGTACGCGATGCGTATGGCGTACCACACATATTTGCAAAAACAGATGCGCAAGTAGCTTACGGCTTGGCATGGGCACACGCTGAAGATGATTTTAAGACCATTCAAATCGCATATTTGGCTGGAAACAATTTGTTGAGCAACTACTTGGGCAATGCTGGCCTTGGTGCCGATTTTGTCGCCCAATTCATCGGTTCCGATGTCCTATTTGAAGAGCGCTATGAATCCGAGATCAGTCCAGAATACAAAAAAATAATTAGAGCTTATGCCCAGGGTTTAAATCGCTACGCAGAAACACATCCTGAGGAAGTTTTGGTGAATGAACTGTTTCCAATTACTGAAAAAGAAATGATGCGCTATGCGCAACTCCAACTCTTTATTTCTTCCAAAGGGGATCAATGGGTTAGTAAAATTGTAAACAATCAACTTGACTTTACATTTCCAAAAGAAGAAGCTCCCAAGGGATCCAATACCTTTGCTTTCAATAGCGCTAAAACCAAGGACAAAAACACCTATTTAGCGATCAATACCCACCAACCTCTGGATGGACCCGTTTCATGGTATGAAGCGCATTTGTGTAGCGAAGAGGGAACCAATATTTTAGGTGCTTTATTTGCAGGAAGCCCCAATATTTTAATTGGTACCAATGAGTATCTAGCTTGGGCCCACACTGTGAATCAGCCCGACAAAACCGATGTTTTTGCTTTGGAAATGCATCCCAAAAACAAATTGAGCTACCGAGTGGATGACACCTATCTAACACTTGAAAAGCGAAAGGCACAACTGCAAATTAGCCTTTTGGGAATCCCCATTAAAATTCAAAAAAAATACTATCAAAGCATCTACGGACCCACACTCAAAAACAAAAGTGGTTTTTATGCCGTACGTACTCCAGCCCTTTTTGAAATTCGTGCTTTAGAACAATGGTGGCGCATGAACAAAGCCAAAAATTTTAGTGAATTTTACAAGATTCTCAAAATGAAAGCCTTGCCGGGATACAACATCGGTTATGCAGACCGCAACGACACTATATTTTACATTTCCAACGGACTGCTTCCAAAACGAGCTAAAGGCTATGATTGGGAAAACGTAGTCCCAGGAAACACGCGAAAAACCTTGTGGACAACGACCTATGATATTGAAGAACTTCCCCAAGTCATTCAGCCTAGCTCGGGCTATGTGTACAATGCCAATCACACTCCCTTCCGATCCTCAGGGGAAAAGGACAACCCCATTCAAGAAAACTTTGATGAAGCAATGGGTTTTGAAACCTATGATAACAATCGGTCCACCCGATTAAAAGAGTTGATCAATCAGTATGATCTGTTGGACTACAATGACTTTAAAACGATAAAATACGATCACCAATATCCGAACCCTTATACATTTAGCTGGATGAATATCAACTATTTAGACCGATTGGATTCCAGTCTCTATCCGGATATCGCCGCTTTAATCGAGCGTTTACAAACTTGGGACAGAAAAGCGGCTGCAACTTCTCTTGGGGCGGGTACTTTCGCTGTATTTTACAATGAACTACGTCCTTTTTATAGAAAAGTTCCTGAACCGAAAATAATTCCAGCAACCTTTATCGTCCAAGCCTTGCGTAATACGAAAAAATACCTCCTGAAACATTTTAACACTACAGAAGTCACATTAGGAGAGTATCAAAAGTTAGTTCGAGGAACAAAAGAACTTCCCATCTTTGGACTTCCCGATGTTATTACAGCAATGGCTGCAAGACCCCATAAAGAGGGGAAAGTGAAAGTGGTCAGTGGAGAATCTTATATCGAGTTGGTTCGCTTTACACCTGAGGGGCCAGAAATTGAATCGGTCATTTCCTATGGAAGTTCAGACCACCCCGACTCTCCCCACTACAGTGACCAAATGGAATTGTATGCGCAATTTAAAACCAAAAAAATGACCTTGGATAAGGAGACTGTTTACAAAGAGGCACAACGCATCTATAACCCCAAATAAGCGCTTCAATATTGGATTGAAGCAATGGCATCAACATAGCTGCTTTCGTATTGACTAACTATGGTATTGATATTGAAACGTTGGGCTTGCTCTTGCGATTGAATTTTAAATAAGTTGTGCTGTTTTTCATTTTCTAACAAGCGCAACGCATTTTGCGTCATGTCTGCAGTATCTCCTATATTAGATAAATATCCTGTAACTCCGTGCTGATTTACTTCTGGAATCCCCCCCGCATTTGAAGAAATAACGGGAACCCCGTGAGCCATAGCTTCCAAAGCAGAAAGACCGAAGCTCTCTTTTTCAGATGGTAAGAGAAAAAGATCTGAAAAGCACAAAATCTTATCGATTTCATTGCTATTGCCCAAAAAAAGAACATGCTCTTGAAGACCCTTATTTTTGACATATTCCATTGCCTTACTCTTTTCAGGTCCCTCACCAACCATCATCAACTTGGACTTCACTTTTGGAAGTATCCCTTCAAAAATAGCAATGACATCCAAAATGCGCTTCAAGGGTCTAAAATTACTGATGTGGGTTACGATCTTTTCTTCTTTATTGGCCAATAGAGAACGCTCACAAGGTTTGCCTTTGGCTTTAATTCTATCGATATCAATAAAATTTGGAATAACCTCAATTTTCTTATTTATATCAAATAACCGCAACGTATCCTGTTTTAAACTTTCCGAAACTGCAGTTACCCGATCCGAGTGATTGATACTGAAAGTCACTGCGGGACGATAAAAGGGATGACTCCCTACCAAGGTGATGTCTGTCCCGTGAAGTGTGGTAACAATGGGGATATGAATCCCATTATCTAGCAACATTTTCTTTGCCATATAGGCCGCATAAGCATGGGGTATGGCATAGTGGACATGTAAAACGTCTACTTTGTGGGTTTTGACTACATCTACCAACCTACTGGAGAGTGCCAACTCATAAGGCTGGTACTTAAACAAAGGATAATTGGGAACATTCACCTCGTGATAATGAATATTCGAGTCGTTTAAAGCCTCAAGGCGAACCGGCAAATTGTAACTAATAAAATGGATTTGATGACCCTTTTTTGCAAGCGCTCGACCTAGTTCTGTAGCAACAACTCCGCTTCCTCCAAAGGTGGGATAACAAACAATAGCTATATTCAAATTTGAGTAATTTTAATGGATTAAAGCTTCGTAAATACGTTCTTGAATACGTGTGCGAATATTACTTTTACTGAACGTAAAATCATTGTTGGGATACGTTCTATTGGCTAAAATAACGATAATTATTTCTTCTTCAGGATCTGCCCAAGTATAAGTTCCCGTATAACCGGAATGGCCAAAACTACTTTTGGAAACACATCCACAGGTAGATTGGTGCTTCCCTTCGAGTTGCGGCTTGTCAAAGCCCACGCCTCTTCGCCCTCCCTGTTCGCAAAAATAACATTGATTAAATGCATCAATCACTTCTTTTTGAAGCAACTGGATTCCATTGTATTTTCCTCCTTGAAGATACAGTTGCATGATTGTGGCAACTGCATACGCATCACCAAACAATCCTGCGTGTCCTCCTACGCCACTTTGCATCGCTGCGCCCATATCGTGAACTGTTCCGTGCAATTCAGTGTGTCTGAAATAGCTATCGATCTCTGAAGGAACAATTTCGTCTTTTGAAAAACGCTCTAAAGGTCGGTAAGTAATGCGTTCTAACCCTAAAGGGCGGAATACTTTCTCTTCTACCAATTGGTCGTAATCCATTCCACTTCTCCGTTCAAAGTATTTTTTAAGCATGTAATAAGGCAAATCTGAATATTTGGATTCGCCAGAGTCCAGCAGCACACTTTCTTTGATTTGCTGATACATTTCCTTTTCGAAATCAGATTTCAAAAACAAATTCTGAGTTACTGGAAGCGCAAACTTTTCAGAAGCTTTGTCTTGGTACATCTTTTTTTTCGGAAACCCTTTGGTGTCTAGTGTTGCTTTGTAAAAAGGAATCCAAGGAAAAAGATAGGCTTGGTGAGAAAGCATTTCTTTCAACCGTAATTTAGCCTTGTTAGAATCACTCCACTCCGGTAGTAACTCCTCTACAGTAGTCTCGAAAGAAAGTTCTCCCTCAGCAACCGATTGCATGACTAGGGGTAATGTACCTAAGATTTTGGTCAGTGAAGCCAAATCATATATCGCGTTGGAACCAACAGCTTGTGTTTTTTTATACGTATGGTATCCAAAATTTTTATCGTAAATAATTTTATTCTTCCGAGCCACCAGTATTCTCATTCCAGGAGTCATCATAGAATCAATAGCGGTTTGGGCCAGTTCGTCGACGCGTTCCAACAGTTTTGGGTCAAACCCTTGAGAAGCGGGGGAAGCAAATCCCAAACGATGGGGAACGCTCAAGTCAATTCCAGCACCCTCCTGAAAGGATTCCGAAACGTTTACAGGCAGCCTTCCACGAAGAGTTTGTGCACCAAATAAGGCGTCTGCACTGAGCTGCTGTGATTGAGAACTGTTCTGGTAACTCATCAACAATGCATTGATGCCCTCTATTTTTTCTAAGGGAGCAAGTGCATAGGGCTTTACAAAAACAGCCAAAATCAAGGTTTTGTACTGTGCCAGTTTCTTTATAACCTGAAGCTGTTCTTCTGAAAAGTCAGAGGCTTTCCAAGGGTTCTCATTGGAACGATGAAAACTGACGATAAGCGTATCCACACTAGCGGTTTTCTCTAGGGCATTGGAAACTGAAATGTCTTTAAAACTTTTTATGTCCCCGTACTTCTTTAATTGGTTTAAAAAAACAGTACTGGAATCCTCTCCTAAAGCGAGGTGACCAATCGTTTTTTCACTTTTAAGGGGTAGCACTTCATTCTCATTTTTTAATAGAGTCAAAGCCTTTCCCATGGCTTCAGTGTACAATTGTTCATCTTCCACCGTATTTAAGTCTTCAAATAAATCGTCAGTTTTAACAGGCTGGTACTCGTGCAACCCAACTTTATATTTGGCTTTCAGTATTTTTTTTACAGAATGAGACAGGCGTTCCTCAGTCACAATTCCCTTTTGATAAGCAGCTGCAATGGCTTGGATTCCTTTAGGGATATCGTTCGAGATCAACAAAAGATCATGACCAGCAAGAAAAGCCGTTAAATCAATATTCCGAACTTTTGAATATTCGGAGACACCTTTCATATTCAAGGCATCGGTAACAACCAGTCCTTTAAAGTCTAATTGTTTCTTTAAAATATCTTGAATCACATCTTTGGAAAGAGAGGTAGGTAATCCTTCCTCCGTAATACTGGGCACGTTGAGATGGGCAACCATGACTGAGGAAAGACCTTCACGAATCAACTGTCTATAGGGTTCCAGTTCAACCTGCTGGATCCGCTCAGCAGAAAAAGCCACTGTGGGAAGGGTTTTGTGAGAATCTTGAGCAGTATCTCCATGTCCTGGAAAATGTTTCCCAGAAGTCAAAATACCTGCATCGTGGTGGCCTTGCATTACAGCTCTGGCTTGCCGAACTACCCGTTCGGAAGAAGCACCGTAGGAGCGATTTCCTATAATGGGATTTTTGGGGTTGGTATTGATGTCTAGTACAGGGCTAAAGCTGAAATGGATCCCTAAGCGTTTTTCCTGTATTCCCATCCGTTTTCCAATGGCTCTGAGCAGCGTGGTGTCTTTAACCGCCCCCAAAGTCATGGGCCAAGGAAAAGCTTGTACAGAATCCAAACGCATCGCTACCCCCCACTCCGCATCCATAGCAATCAACAAGGGGGTTTTTGAAGCTGCCTGAAAACTATTTAGCCAGTGTGATTGTTCAATAGGCCCTCCCAAGGAAAAGACCAATCCACCCAGTTTGTGTTCCGTAACTAAATTTAAAGTGTTGTTGTAATGCGTACTGTCTTTTTCTGTAAACACCATGGGCATAAACAACTGACCTACTTTCTCCTTGAGCGTCATCTGGTTGTAAAGACTGTCCACCCATTGCTGTTGTCCTTGGGGATTTTCTAGATCCAATAGTGGATCGGGAGACTGCGCGAAAAGAAGTGCAGGAAAAAAAAGTAAAAAATGCTTTAAAATATTCATCGAGTTGAAATCCAGTTTTTATTTTGAAAGAACACTTATTTAATAAAACGACTATGCCAACTTTCTCCAGCAGGAATCTCCCAAAATTGTCTGTAATCTCCTACAGTATCGACAAGATTGTTGAATACAATAGTTTCTTTTGAAACGGAATGGGCTTTTGCCATTTTCACAAATTCATTTAAGGGTTTGTGAGCTAGAAAAGCACCTTGGCGGAAGGTAACATTCATCTTGTCCAATAAGACCAAATCAAATTGTTTTTCTACCTCTTGGATAAATCGGACGGAAGCATCAATAGAGCACCCGCTCGCTTGGACTGATTCCTGATTGACTCCAAGAACAATAAAACGATTGTAGGGTAAATCAAAAGCAGCTTCTAAAGTTTGATTGTGTGCTGTCCATTGGGACAAAAATTGGGTTAAAGCGTCTTCTAAGGCAGTTTTCTCATTTTCTGAAAAAGGACGATGTGCAGGATAGATCCAGACCCGTGCTTCATCGGGGAGCGTTTCAAAGGGAACCGTCATGACTATAAATCGTTAGCGTTCGCAATCAATTCTGCAATATCCATAATCTGAATTTTACCTTCTTGTTGCTTATTTTTTACTCCATCGGTCATCATAGTATTGCAAAAAGGACAAGCGGCCGCAATAATATCAGGCTGGATTTCTAGCGCTTCCTCTGTTCGTTCAATATTGACTTCTTTATCCCCTTTTTCAGCATCTTTAAACATTTGGGCTCCTCCCGCTCCACAACACAAACCTTTGGACTTACACGATTTCATTTCAACCAGTTCTGCGTCTAGTTTTTTTATTAAATCGCGTGGCGCTTCGTAAATGTTATTTGCACGTCCTAAATAGCAAGGATCGTGGTAGGTAATCCGTTTTCCTTTAAAGGTCCCTCCTTCTACTTGCAATGCACCCGTTTTCAATAGGTCTTTTAAAAACTGGGTGTGATGCATTACTTTGTAGTGGCCTCCTAATTCGGGATATTCGTTTTTCAGAGTATTGAAACAATGAGGACAAGTAGTCACAATTTGCGTCACCCCATATTGATTTAAGGTATTGATGTTTTGAAGGGCTTGCATTTGAAATAAAAACTCGTTCCCAGCGCGTTTTGCGGGATCGCCCGTACAGGTTTCTTCAGTTCCCAATACAGCAAAATCGGTTTGAGTTTCAATCAAAATTTTGGCAAAGGCCTTGGTGATTTTTTTTGCCCGGTCGTCAAAACTCCCAGCACAACCTACCCAAAAGACTACAGTTGCCTTTTTTCCTGCTGCAGCAAGCTCCGCTAATGTAGGGACGTTTAGTTTCATCGGTTATTTTTGAGATTGACCGTCATCAAACACTTCTATGGTTACCTCCTTTTCGATTAAATCGGTAAACTTACCGTTGTACCGTGTTGCCTTGACCAAATGATTATCAATCCAATGGTAGTTTCCTCCGCGCGGTTTGCCCATCAGTAAACTGTGGTATTTAAATCCATTGTCCCTAAGCCAGCTTTCGGTTACTTTTCTATGTGCTTCTACACGGGAGGTGAAAAAACAAATTAAATGTCCTTCGTCATACCACTTATTTAGTGTTTCTAAGGCATCGGGATACAACTTTGCAGTAGCCATACGTTCGGGTTCCTCATTGGGAATATCATCACAGATGGTCCCATCAATATCGATTAGATAATTTTTAATTCCCTCGGGTAGAACAGGGCTAATCAATTCCCCATCTTCTACTTTTTTGTGTAAATAACTTTCTGCTTCTTCTCGTTGCATTTTGATAGATTTAAATTAAACGTCATTTGCCCATTGCAAACGATCTTGATTACTAAATGGCCAGGGCGCACCATTGTTTTCGATATTCGACATCATCGCGTTGAGTGCTGCAGGTGCTGCGGACTCTTCTAATGTCAGATACTGCCTCATATCCATGATGATGGACAAAGGGTCAATCGCTATAGGGCAGGCCTCCACACAAGCATTACATGAGGTGCAGGCCCAAAGTTCTTCAGGACTGATGTAGTCATGGAGCAGCTGCTTTTCATCGGCAATAAAGTGCCCTTTATTCGTGTTTATATTTTTTCCTACTTCCTCCAAGCGATCACGAGTTTTCATCATGATGGCACGGGGAGATAACTTTTTCCCAGTTACATTCGCAGGACATACACTGCTACATCTTCCACATTCGGTGCAACTGTAAGCATTCATCAATTGTACCCAATTCAAGTCAAAAACATCGGTAGCGCCAAATTTTTCTGGAGGAGTTTCCCCGCTATCCTCTGAAACTGCCTCAGGGTTCAGCATGAGTTGAACTTCCTTTTTTATATATTGGTTCACCTCAAACTTTCCTTTTTCCTCCAAATTTGAATAATAAGTATTAGGAAAAGCTAGGAGTATATGTAAGTGCTTCGAATAGTAGAGGTAATTCAAAAAGATCAAAATTCCAACAATATGAGCCCACCAAAAACTACGTTCTAACAGCAGCAGCGTTTCCACAGATAAATCAGCAAAGAGAGGAAGTAAATACTGCGAAATAGGAAAGCTACCCGCTTTTGTATACGATTCAATATTTGCCTGTTGCAATAGGGAATCTGTTGCATTCATTGACAAAAACAACACCATAAGCACTACTTCAAAGTAAAGAATAAGGTCCGCATCTTTCTTTGGCCATCCTTTCATTTCTGGCTTCCAAAAGCGTTGTATTTTCATCACATTGCGACGCGTCCAAAACAAGATTACCGCAACCAAAACCAACAGTGCCAATACTTCAAAGGAAGCAATCAAAAAATTGTAAACACTGCCTAAAAAGGGAGCAAATATGCGATGGCCACCCGTGAGTCCATCTAAAATAATTTCAAGTAATTCAATGTTGATAAGCACAAACCCCACATAAACCAATAAATGTAGTACTCCAGCAACGGGACGGGAAACCATTTTGGACTGCCCAAAAGCAACCCGTAACATTGTTTTCAATCGAAGCTTAGGACGGTCACTTCGGTCCACCTCTTTTCCGAGTTTAATATTTCTAGAAATCCGTTTAAAATTCCGAGCAAAGAGACCAATTCCCGCAGTTAAAAGAAAGAAAAAAATGAGATTTGGCAGGTAGGCCATGGAGTTTATTCTTTCTGGTTAGATTTTTCTTTTCGTCCAAAAATCGAAAAATGAACATAGCGTTTTGGATGTTCTTTCAAGTCTGTTAGGAGTGCATCCAGTGATTCAGATGAGGTTACTAGATTATCGTAGAGGGCCTTGTCGTTCAGCAATTGCCCTGCAGAACCCTCACCAGACTCCAATCCGTCAATTATTTTCTTGAGCTGGGCAGATGTTGCTTCAAAATTTTTAACTGTACTCACTAAAGGCATTTGATTGAGAGAGTCGGTCAGTTGCGTCAAATTTTGCGTGACGTCATCCAAGTTATTGAGGGTACTCGCAAATCCTTTTTCATTGGCTTCAAGGATGCGATTGACACTAGAAGAAAGTGCATTGATGTTGTTTACCGTAGCAGCTAGTCCTTCCAAAGTGGCTTTGATGTTGTTTTGCGTTTGGTAATTCATCACATTGCTGACCCCTGCAAAGAGTGAGTCTGCGGAGGTGAGCAGTCCTTCAATTTTGTCTTGCAGTGGGGCAATTTGCTGATTGACCAACTCTGTTAAACCGGGTTTAATTTCCGATGGAAGTACATCGTCATCAGCTACTGCCTCAACCTTAGAATCATATTGGGGAAGTATCGCAATGGCTTTTCCTCCGATCAAACCGGCCTCGTAAAGCTGGGCAACACTTTGATTGGAAAAGACCAAGTCTTCTCTAAGGGTAAAAGTAACTTTGATTTTGTCATAATTTTCATCAAAATCTATAGCACGTACCTTTCCGACATTCATTCCGCTAATAGTCACATTGGCTCCTACTACCAGACCTTCCACATCGTTGTAAAGGGCATGAACTACTTTTTCTTTACTGAGTAAAGAAGAGCCTTTAAGATAACTGAATCCAAAAATAAAGACCAGAATACATCCAATAATAAAAAAAGCTGTTTTTAATTCGCGAGAGAGGTTCAAATTTTAGTTTTTTGGTACCTAACAAATTTAAAAATAATTTCTAGAACAGCCTCATTTAAAATGACTGAGTGCCTCGCTAATGGTTATTTTTTTATCCCCTTCAAATGCAACGATAAAAGCTTTGGTGTACCCCTTTTGTTTTGCTTCTTTCAAACGCTCTTGGGCTTGGTCGTAAGTCAGGCTTTCACTAAAGTAATAGCGGTAGAGATTTCCAGACTTGACAACAGCTAATCCCATTAAACCCTTAAAATTGTAGGGTTTTAAATCCACATTTTTCTTGCTCGCAGCAATTTGAATTTTAAATTTTAAATCTAGGGAGCGAGCTTTAGAAACTACTTCGTCTTCCTCATTAGCAATGACTATAGCTTCCGATTGAAAGCTGGCGTTACGACTGTTTCTAAAATTGATAATTGCTTTGGAAAGAGTACTTGCCATATCGTTTTGACCTTTTGCAGAGTTCAAATAAGCACCTTCTTTGGGATTGGTCAAAAACCCAGTTTCAACCAAAACACTGGGCATGTAAGTGTATTTTAAGACAACGAAACCGGCTTGCTTTACCGTTCGGTCTTTACGATTCAGATTACGAACAAAACTTTCCTGAATCGTGTTTGCAGCGACAATACTTTGATCCAAGTAAGTTTCTTGCATTAGAAGAAGACTGATGACCGATTCCGGATCATTAGGGTCAAATCCGTCGTAGTTTTTCTCATAGTCTTCTTCCAAAAAAATCACAGCATTTTCTTTTTGAGCGACTTGAAAATTGCGTTCGTTTGCGTGAAGTCCCAACACAAAGGTACCTGCACCATAAGCTTTTGGTGAAGTAAAAGCGTCACAGTGAATGGAAACAAAAAGATCGGCATCTGCTTTGTTCGCAATATTCGCGCGTTGAATTAACTCTACGAAAACATCTGTCTTTCGAGTATAAATCACCTTAATTCCGGGAATCTTTTCAAGTATTTTTCCCGTTTTTAAAGCAATGTTGAGTGCTATATTTTTCTCGGAAAACCCAGCTCCAGGCCTTCCTGGATCTTTTCCGCCATGCCCCGCATCTAAGACCACTACAAAGGGTTTTTCCTGAGCTTGAGTTTTCGTAGGGTTCCACAAAATGATGAAAAAAAATAAAACGGTAAGAAACGTTTGTATTTTTAACATAAGAGGAGGAAAAGAATAAGACGGGAAATCTTGATGCATCCTTAAAATTATCATTAATTTTGATGGTTTAAACCGACCACAACAAATTTAGGGTTTATCACTTTGCAAACAAAGTTTTATTATATAGCTTCTTTTCTCTTTTTCCTTGGAACCGCGTTTTCCTTTGGACAGGAGCGTGAGGAAACTCCTGACCAAAAAGTCTTACTGGACAGCCTCAATACCCCTCCTAAAAAGCCTTTACTTTTAGCCAAGGTAAAATATACTGCGAAAGACTGTGTTCGGATCAACCGAAAAGAAAACAAACTTATTTTGTACGATGAAGCCGAACTGTATTACCAGGATATTGAGTTGCGTGCTGGAATCATCGTATTGGACTACAAAACAAATGAAGTGAATGCCGGCCGCATCGAAAAAGACTCTGTACTGGTTCAATATCCCTTCTTCAAGCAAGCCAGTAATGAAGTGAACCCTGACTCTATTCGATTTAATTTTGACACCCAAAAAGCGTTGATCTGGAATTCCAAATCGGGACAGAACGGGATGGACATCTTTGCTTCTTTAACCAAAAAACAAAACGACTCTACCTATTATATCAAAGATGCTCGAGTGAGTACGGCTGGGAAACTGGTAGGGGATGACGAGGAAGGAATAGACTATTACTTCAAAGTAAGAAAGGGGAAGATAATCCCCGGAGGAAAGATTATTACAGGGTTTACGAATATGTTTATTGCGGATGTGCCAACTCCTGTAGGACTTCCCTTTGCCTATTTTCCCTCTTCTCAAACCAAAGAATCTGGGTTTATTATACCCTCGATTGGTGAAAGTAATTTAAGGGGGTATTACGTTCAAAATGGGGGTTACTATTTTGCATTATCCGATTATTTTGATTTGTCTTTAATCGCAGATTATTATACCAATGGGAGTTATGGCTTTCGAGGGGATTCACAGTACAATGTCCGTTATAAATTCAGAGGAAATTTTAGTTTTCGCTACGAGAATCTAATCAATGAATCGCGTGGTTTACCCGATTATTCTAAATCTACTGTATTCAACCTGCGTTGGTCCCATTCCAAAGACCCCAAATCCAGTCCAAACTCTACCTTTTCTGCCTCAGTAAACTTTGGAAGTAGTGATTATTACCGTCAATCCATCAATCAACTGAATTCTCCAAACTTTTTGAATAACAATTTGAGTTCCTCTATCTCTTACTCCAAGTCTTTTCCCGAATATCCAAGGGTGAATATTTCCCTTACTACAGCCATGTCGCAAAACTCCCAATCGAAATCGGTAAACTTGACCTTACCCACTTTTCAAGCCACCATGGAACGGATTTTTCCTTTTGCACCTAAAGTAGGAGCAAAAAAGGGGTTTTTCCAGAACATCAACTTTCAATATGCAGGACGTGCAGAAAACCGGATTATCACCACAGAAGAGGCCCTCTTCGGCCCTACTATGTTTGACAATGCCAAGTCGGGAATGAAGCACACAATTCCCATTAGTACCAATTTTAAATTGTTTAAATATTTAAGCATGTCCACCAGCGCCAACTATGAAGAAGTGTGGACTCAAAACACAGTGCGTTTCCAAGATTTTGATCCTCAAACCAATACTCCGGCAGTATTAGATACTATCTCTAAAATTGGAACCTTCCGACAATACAGTCTCAATGCCTCTCTGGGGACAACTATTTACGGAACTGTCAATTTTGGAGAAGACAAAAAAATTCAGTCCATACGCCATACCCTCCGTCCGAGTATCGGATATTCTAACCGACCGAGTTTTGAGCAATACTACGACACCTACATAGTGGATGCAGAGGGAAATACAGCGGAATACACACGTTACAAGAACAGTCTTTTTGGGGTCCCTGGAAGAAGTTTGTCCAACAACATGAGTATCGCTCTAGGTAATAATTTTGAAGCCAAAGTTCGTGACGAAGACTCAACCGCTACAGGGCCTAAAAAGATCGTTTTACTCAACAACTTAAATATTTCAACCGCACACAATTTTGCTGCCGATTCCCTGCGGTGGAGTCCTGTTCGACTAAGTACCGGTTTGTCTTTGTTAAAAAACAAAATGAGTATTAATATGGGAGCCACTATGGACCCCTACACCCTGAACGAAAACAAAGTGAGGGTAAACACCTATCACATTGCAAATGGCGGAGGACTCTTGCGACTTACCAGTGCGAATGTAAATTTAAATTATTCGTTTTCTAGCACACAATTTGAAGGAGATAATGACAATGAAAATGAACTCAATCAAAGGGAAGCGACCTCCAGCGGAGGTCGAGAAGACGACCTTTTTGGTGTGGCTGAAGATTTTTCTGACCGAAGGCTCAATGCGGAAGATGATACTCCACCTCCTAAGTACCCGAGTTACCGCTCCAAAATTCCCTGGGATTTGAAGGTCGCCTACTCCCTTACCTACAACAACAGCAGGGGACAACGGGACTTTAGCAATAACTCGCTTATGTTTTCAGGAAATGTGGATTTGACTCCCAAATGGAAAGTGGGCGTCTCCTCGGGGTATGATTTTAAGGGTCAGGGATTTACTTATACCCAACTGCGTTTTGATCGAGATTTAAACAGTTGGAGGCTTAACTTTAGCTGGGTACCGTTTAGCGACAGAGCCTCTTGGAACTTTTTTATTGGAATCAAATCGGGCTTATTGAGTGATATTAAATACGAAAAACAAAGTGAACCCAACCGTTCCTATTAAATCACTTTTTATTAGTATTTTTAAATAAATCTTTTAAAGTGAAAAAAGAAATCATAACCACCCTCAATGCCCCAGCACCCATAGGTCCCTACAATCAAGCCATTAAAGTAGGCAATACACTTTATATTTCTGGACAAATACCCTTACTCCCGGCCACCATGGAACTCTTTAGTGGGACCATCAAAGAAGAAGCGCAATTGGTTATGGAACACCTTCAAGCAATTTTAGAAGCTGCAGGTATGAACTTTGATCACGTGGTAAAAAGTTCCATTTTTCTAGATGATATGAACAATTTTGGAGAGATCAATCAAGTATACGGCGCTTATTTTGATAACGAAACGGCTCCCGCTAGAGAAACAGTAGCCGTAAAAACCCTACCCAAGTCCGTTCGTATTGAAATCTCAATGATTGCCGTGAAATAATCTTATTATGTCTTACCTCAAAAGACGTATGTGATATTTTACCAGTTCCTCTATAGGGCGCTGTACTATACGTCCCATTGTCAGTCCTTTTTCTTCTAATGCTTGCTTTATTTCTTCTTTTAAGAAAAAAGAAATTGATCCTATAAAGTGAATGGGAACTTGCTTCGCGTTGTCAAATTGTAAAATCTGATGATTGATAAATCGCTCCAGTCCGTTTTTAATGATCTTTTGAAACAGTTCGTTGTCTTTGTGTTTGATCAAAAATTTGGAAAAGGTAGCGAGGTAGGTATTGGGATTTTCCCGTCGGTAAATATTCTCTTTAATCGAATCGGGCGATAGGTCGTATTCTTTCTCAAATTCGTCTGCCAAAGACTTGGGCATCGTATTGAAATAATAGCTTCGGATGAGTTGCTTCCCATAAAAATTTCCACTGGCTTCATCCATCAAAATGTACCCCAAAGAGGTTACCCGTTGCTCAATATCCTTTCCATCAAAATAGGTGCAATTGGAACCTGTTCCAAGTATGCAAACTACAGCTTTTTCTTCGGGTTTAGAAGCTGCATATACAGCCGCATAGGTGTCTTCTTTAATTGTTTTTTCAGCATTTGTAAAAATCTCGTCAAAAACTTTATTGATCCGCAATTGAGGGGATTCTACACCACAGCCCGCACCGTAAAAATAAAGGTGTGTGACCTGCTGTCGATTTTGGTACAGATCAAAATTGTTGATGATCCGTTCTTTGAGAATAGCACTGGAAAGCACTTGCGGATTGAGTCCTAATGTTTGTGTAGAAAACAAGATTTTACCTTTGGCATCAACGGCAATCCAATCTGTTTTAGTCGATCCACTATCTACAACTAAAATCATTTAAAAAAGATTAGAGTTGGTTGATGTGTTTGGCAAGGTCAATGAGTTTGTTGGAATAACCACACTCATTGTCGTACCAAGAGATAATTTTAAAGAATTTAGAATTTAATTCCATCCCTGCACCTGCATCAAATATAGAAGTGCGTACATCACCAACAAAATCTTGAGAAACCACAGGTTCTTCGGTATAGCCCAATATGTTTTTTAAATCCGATTCGGAATGCTTACGCATTACATTTTTGATCTCTTCATAAGAAGTGTCTTTTTCGAGCTTTACAGTCAAATCAACCACAGAGACGTTGGCCGTAGGTACCCGAAAAGCCATTCCGGTTAATTTCCCAACTAATTCGGGAATCACTTTGGTTACTGCTTTGGCAGCTCCTGTAGAGGCAGGCATGATGTTGACTAACGAACTTCTTCCGCCTCTAAAATCTTTTTTAGAGGGACCATCTACGGTAAATTGAGTTGCTGTAGTTGCGTGAACTGTGGTCATCAGACCTTCTTGAATCCCAAAATTATCATTGAGTACTTTTGCAATGGGTGCCAAACAATTTGTGGTACAGGATGCGTTGGAAACAATAGTTTGATCTGAAGTCGCTTCGTTGTGATTTACCCCCATTACAAACATAGGAGCATCAGCCGAAGGAGCTGAAATGACCACTTTTTTTGCTCCTCCATCGATGTGAAGTTGCGCTTTTTCTAAGGTGGTAAAAATTCCAGTACATTCGGCAACAACATCTGTATCTACAGTTCCCCAACCGATAGCAGCTGGATCGCGTTCTGCAGTAATTCGAACTATTTGTCCGTCCACTACTAAATTGTTTCCTTCTACCTCCACGGTCCCGTCGTATTTTCCATGAACGGAATCATACTTTAGAAGGTATGCCAAATGATTTACATCTAACAAATCGTTGATTCCCACGATGGTAACATCATTTTGTTTCATTGCTGATCGAAAAACAAGTCTTCCTATTCTTCCAAATCCGTTAATTCCTATTCTAATTGCCATATTTACTAATGATTATTATTAATTAATTTATAGAGAGAGTATATCCGATACTCTGATTAAGTTTTCATTGATTTCTGATTTTCCTTTGATCGCTTTGCTTAAGGGGGTCCGAATCATTTGATCTTCTTTGAGCCCCACCATTACGTTGGATTTACCTGCTCTGAGAGATTCTACGGCTTCTACACCCATTCGGGAGGCGAGTACTCGATCAAAACAGCTCGGGCTTCCTCCGCGTTGCATATGCCCTAAAACCGACACTCGAACTTCATAGTGTGGCATATTTTTTTCTACATATTCTGCAATTTCGAAAACATTTTTCCCGGTTTTATCCCCTTCAGCAACAACAACAATACTCGAAGACTTCCCTGATTTTTCACTTCGATTCAAAGATTCCAATAATCGATCCAGCCCCATATTTTCTTCTGGGATGAGGATTTCTTCGGCCCCTGCTCCTACTCCTGTGTTTAGAGCAATGTGACCGGCATCTCTTCCCATTACCTCAACAAAAAAGAGTCGATTATGGGAAATGGCCGTATCGCGAATTTTGTCTATCGCATCTATTACTGTATTTAGTGCTGTGTCGTAGCCTATGGTATGTGTGGTTCCAAAAATATCATTGTCAATCGTACCGGGAATTCCAATTACTGGAATACCGAATTCTTTTTGGAAAATCATAGCTCCTGTAAAGGAACCATCCCCACCAATAACTACTAGGGCATCTATGTTGTGCTTTTGAATGACACCAAATGCTTTTTTTCTACCTTCTGGCGTTCGAAACTCAAGACAACGAGCCGATTTAAGTACCGTTCCCCCTTTGTTAATGATGTTGTTGACACTTCTCGGGTTCATCACCTTGGTATGGTCGTCAATAAGACCTTGATAGCCTCTGTAAATGGCAATACAATCCAACTCATAAAAAGCAGCGGTTCGGACTACAGCTCGAACTGCAGCATTCATCCCGGGAGCATCTCCTCCAGAGGTTAGGACTCCGATACGCTTAATTGGTGTACTCATTAATCTGATTTCGCTGCAAATTTAAATATTAAATCCACAGTATACCAACAAGCATTGAAATTTTACAAAATTCCTCAATAGTGTCATAAATCTGTTTTCTTGACAAATTTAATCAGGTTGTTTTCTTCGCTTTGTTGCGCTGCATTTAAAAGTTCTGAATTGAGTGTTTTTTGGGAAGTTATTTTTTGGATTAACTCTTTAAAGGTGTTGAAATCTACATCATAAGAGAGTCCCACTCCCTGGGTGTAGCCCAATTCGTCTCCAATATATCTAAATTCATTTTCCTTGTTGAACACTTTGGCACGTAAAGAACCCTCTTCATTCAGGATAAAATCAATTTGAACATTTCCTACAATTAGGGTTTGTTCTACCCCGCCCACTGGAACTCCTATTTTGCCATTTAATAAAATTTTATCACTAATTTGGGTAGAGAGCGTAAAACCTAAACGATCCTCTGTTGCGATGTCCAAGAGCGCACTTTTATCCCCTTGCAAATAATCGATCCCCACTTTCAGTTTATCGTTTTCCTCACTTATCAAGTTACTGACAATATCAGAAGCTTTTTGGTATAAATTATTGGTTATTCCTTGCATGGAGACACTCACTTCGTTTATAAAAATCCCCTGAGACAGCAAAGAAATTGCTTGTAGTTGACTTCGTTGTGGATCTGCCAGTCGGTAATTTATTTCAGAAGCCACAGTCCCACTGGTATTTGGAAATCCAATTTCAAAAACGGGGTCGTCCGGTTTTAAAAGATTCCCTTGTAGTCGTATCAGTACTTCCGTAGGAATCTTTTTATTAAAATTGGGATTGTCCAGCAAGAGCGCAGGATTGGCTCCTCCAGGAACGTCATAGACCGCTTCCAAATCCATTTGAGCTTCTAGTGGATTTCCTTCCCAGACAATAGTTCCTCCTGGTTTTACATCAAACTTTTTGTCGATTACGCCCAGATTTTTAAAATTGTAAATCCCGTCGTAGGTAATAAAATCACCCCACATATTAAACTTTCCAAGGGTATTGACTTCCATAAACAAATTCCCCGCTCCTCTTCCACTCAGGAAACTCCCCGTTTCTTGATCGATTACGATTTCTACAGTGGCCTTGTTGTTCACGTCCAATTCAAAATCCAACTCCAATCCCTTGACCTCTTCAATCTGCTGTTGTACGGTTTCTTTTCGGTTCCCGTCTTTGGCGTATTTATTGACAAAACGCACAAAAGAAGTATCGGACAAGCCATAATTTTCTGACCAAGGAATTTTGATGGAAGTTCCCTGTTCTGTGGCCCCTTGCAAAGAAATTTGCAATCCTTTTGTAGGACCTCGAAGTTGAACTGTACCCTGGAGAAATCCTTCTCCAAAAAACAACGATTCTGGTTTTTGTTCCGTATTGAGCAACAGCATTCGCTCCGAACTAATTTCGAGATCAGTGACCCAATTTGAAAAATTCGTATGAGAAAAATTTCCGTTAAGTACCCCCGAGGTACCTTGATCGGTGTCGTTGAGTACCACTGTTTTAAAGTTAAACGTTTGGTTGCTCAAACGCACTTGTGTCGGTTCAATTTCATAGTCCAAATTGAGAAACGGCACACCAAAACCACCACGAGTCCAATCTAATGTCCCTTCGTGTTTTAAATCCTTTAATGGCCCCCAAAGCGTTACCTCCCCGCCTACTTTACCACGTATTTTGTTTACGGCTTTTTTCCCTAAAGGAGAAAGAAATGCGAGATCCAAGTCATTAAAATTTAAATTAAAATTCAAACTTGGGTCTTCTAACCCTCTCCAAAGTCCTTTGAGTCCCATCTTTTGTTGACCCGATTGCCTCAAATCTAGATCTGCAAAATAGGCGTTGAGTTCCGTATTTCCATTTGCGGATAGATCCAAATCGCCCAAATCTTCTCCGTTGATGTTTAGCGAGTCGATTGTCGCACTGATTCCTAAATTATTTTCTTCCGTAGAGCGAACTATAGTAAATTCTAAATTTCCTTTTCCCGCCAGAGTAAAGGTGGGGACAGAAGGTAGGATGTTTTGAAGAATAAGATCTTCAACGTCAAGATTTAAGTTAAAGGCCTCTGAATTTAAATACATTCCTGATAAAGCAATCGATTGGTCCTCAGAAGTCGCATTGAGCGCACTCAATCGGGTTTGTTTATTGTCAGGGAAATAACTCAATTTTTGTTTGTTGCTGTTTTCAGGATTAATCGTCCAGGTGTCGCTTCCCAAGGGAACTACAGATTTTTTAACCCCAAAATGGGAAGTTCCGTTCGATTCTCGGGTGTGGTAAAAATTAACTTCAAAAGAACTTTTGGCTCGTGAAGCACCCTCAAATTCAGAACGGAAAAAAAGTGTATCCCTCAGTTTTGTACTGATCAAATTAAAGTCCTTTCCCTTGTAGTATTCATGTGAAACTTGTGCGACACTCAAAAAGGTATTGTATATCGGGTTTTTTGTGTCAACTTGAAAATGGAGCTTTTGAAACTGAATATCCTTGTAACGCAATAGTGGCGCATCTAATACAAATTGACTACGTCCTTCTGCAGAATCAATTTTACCGTTAAGTGCAATGTTTTCAGAAATGGAAAAGCTCGGATACAGTGCATCTAAAAGTTTTTCATAAATTTTTAATTTAAAAGTAACCGATTGACCTTGAACTACTTCTTTATCGGGGAGAAATGGATAGACTTGATGAAAGGTATGCTGCAATAAAGCGCTGAGCTTAGAGGTTTCAAACAGACCTCTGGCTTCCCCAGCAATACAATCGTTATTTTCTATTTGTAACAGGTTTTGATTTCCTTGCAACGTCTGACGAATGGTAATGGGGTTTAAATCCATAGCTTGCAGCTCATTTTCAATAGTAGCAGAGGAGATTTTAATTTCTCCTTCCAATTCATCCAAACGATTTCCTTTAAAATTAGAGAGAATCACCCCTTTGAAATTTCGTTTCCCAGTATCTAACTGTAAGCCTACTGCATTTAAATCCCATTGACTGATGTTTACCAATAAAGTAGTTTGAGGAGGGCTTGTTTGGGTATTGTACAACAGATCACTCTTAAGTTTGATTGGAACAGAATTGATACTCAATGTATTTCTAAGTTGTTGTTGCTCCAATTTTCCTTCCGATGCAATACCCGTTAGAGTGAGGTTTTTGGAGACTAGGGAGGCTTTGTCAATCTGCCATGAGAATTGGGGATTTTGCTTATCCGAAAAATCTCCTTGAGCCTTTACGCTTCCTCCAAAAACAAGCTCTAAATTTTGGGCGATCCATGGGGAAAGGGATAAATCCTTAATTGTAGCATTGACCGCGAAACCCTTGCCCGATTCACTTTGATCCAAAATACCTTTTCCCAATCCCCCATTGATTTTAAACTTCCCCCAAGGGTTGTTTGCTTCCAAATCAAACTGTACGGAATCCGAATTGATGGAAGTCACTCCCGTCAAATTCAAATCGGACACTCGAGACAATTCTTCTTTAAGGGGTGTCGGAATAAAGGACAAAGAATTCAATAGTTCCATATCTATTTGAAGTGCCTTCATTGTCAGTTTCAAATCGGAAACGCTGGGGTCAAAAACTTTGTTTACCAACAAACTCCCATCAAAGTTTAAGTGAGGATGGGAAATCACTAAAGGAGAAAGCTCGAGCTCTTGAAGTTTCCCCTTTGCTTTGAAAGTAGCCTCCAAAGCTGGAATATTTTTTAAGTTGGAATCTTCCGGGAATAAAGTAGCAAAATCCAAATAACTGGACACCACATTCATTTCAAGCATCCCTGTAGATTTAAAATTCCTTAAACTTCCTTCCGCACCAAGCAACTCTAGGCTTCCCACTAGTTTACTTTCCTTTGAAACCAATTGCCATTCAGTCAGCTGAAGCCGTCCAGGTTCATAGCGAATCAAAGCTGTGGTACGCAAGGGTTTTACCTGTGGAGTTTGCATCACCCCTTCTAGATTTTTAAGTTGAACTTTCAACTGGTTTTCTTCAAAAAGAAAATCGTTTGCATCTAGATCTAAGGAATCGAATCGCAGAGATTGTGCTTTTGTTTGATTCTCATCCTCATAAACAAAAGAGACGCGTTCCAAATCTAAATCATCAATTTTAAAGCGGGTATTTCTTTTTTTGCTACTGTCTTTTTTGAACTTTTCTAAAAGGATTTTTAGAGAATGGGTTTCTTCTCCTCGGTATTTTTTGAGTTTTATAAAAAAACCTTCCGCTTCCAGCTTGCTTAAGTCAAAATTATTTTGCTGAAGACCCTTAAAATCAAGCAAGGATGTTCTCAACGATTTGACAAATAGAAGGGTGTCCTTGTGATGGTCTTCTAAGTAAAAATTGTTGAATTCTAATTTACCATTCCAGCGCAATCTCAGGTCCTCAAATAAAATTTGCTGCTGTGTGGTTTGGGTAAAATTTTTGGTGAGTTGTTGTACAATTCGGGTTTGCACATAAGAAGTAGAAAGTAAACCAAAAAGGAAGATTCCTAGAAGTAAAAAACCTCCTGTAAGGATCAATGCTATTTTATACTTCTTTTTGATATTGAATCGTTTATTTTTGTAACGTTTTTAAAAGCACAATGTTGCACAATACTAATCTTATACTCGCTATAGAATCCTCATGCGATGATACTGCTGCTGCAGTGCTCCGGGACCGAAAGGTACTTTCCAATTGCATTGCCAATCAAGATTTGATTCACAAGGCGTATGGGGGTATTGTTCCTGAACTCGCATCGCGTGCACATCAATCTAAAATAATCCCTGTTGTGACACAGGCATTAACAGAAGCAAATATCGATAAAAAAGAGCTAACCGCCATCGCCTATACGCAGGGTCCTGGTCTGTTGGGTTCGCTTTTAGTAGGGAGTGCATTTGCCAAGTCTCTGGCCCTCTCTTTAGACCTTCCCTTGATCCCCATTCATCATATGCAAGCCCATTTACTCGTTCACTTTATCGAAGAAAAAAATCAAAGATCACCTCAATTTCCTTTTCTCGGGGTAACTGTATCGGGAGGACATACACAATTGCTTTGGGTAAAGGAACATTTTGATATGGAGCTCTTAGGAACTACTTTGGACGATGCCATCGGGGAGGCTTTTGACAAATGTGGAAAGCGCATGGGACTTTCCTATCCTGCAGGACCAGAAATAGATCGCCTTGCGCAGAAAGGAAATCCTCATCGCTTTGAATTTCCAATTCCGAATGTAAACGGATATGACTTGAGTTACAGTGGAGTTAAAACTGCGTTTACCAATTTCATTCACAAACAAGAGCAAAAAGAACCCGACTTTATAACAGCACATCTCAACGATTTGTGCGCAAGTTTACAATACACCTTAGTTCAAATCATTTTAACCAAGATTGAAAAAGCAGCTCTAAATTACAATCTCAAACAAATTGTAATTGGTGGGGGTGTTGCTGCCAACTCTGAACTTCGAAAACAATTGGACCTCAAAGCGAAAAAGAGGGACTGGGAAGTTTTCCATCCTCCCCTATCCTATACTACAGATAATGCCGCTATGATCGGTATTGCTGCGTATTACAAATTACAAGAAAAACAATCGGGTAATTTGTCGAATAGCGCTCAAGCCCGTTTAAAAATGTAACTATGCTTTTATTCTACGATACGCAAATTACAGCAGTAACTCAAGAGTTTACCTTTGACCGAGCCGAGAGTAAACACCTAACAAAAGTGTTGCGAAAAGAAGTGGGAACCGAAATCACCCTTACAAATGGAAAGGGGCTCCAATGGACTGGAAAACTTAGCCTTGTTTCCCCACAAAAGGTCTGTGCAGAAAAAATTGAGGCGAAACAACACATTCCACCAAAAAAGCATATCCACCTGGTCATCGCGCCAACCAAGAGCAATGATCGAATGGAATGGATGGTAGAAAAATTGACAGAGCTGGGTATTTCCACCATTACTCCGCTCCTATGTCATCATTCTGAACGAAAAGTCGTAAAGGTCGAACGGTATAAAAAAATTGCAATAGCAGCACTAAAACAGTCCCAGCAATTTTTTCTTCCCGAAATTCTTCCGTTAACCTCATTTCAAGAACAATTGGAAGCGCTTCAGTGTCCGGCACTTATTGCGCATTGTGCCCCTACTCCCAAAAAAACAGTGTCCGAATACGCACTTGATTCAAATGAAATCAGTCTTTGGATTGGTCCAGAAGGAGATTTTAGTAGTGAGGAAATTCAAGCTGCAACAAAAGCTGGACTGACCCCTGTTAGTTTAGGCACACAACGTTTTCGAACAGAAACAGCCGGGCTTTTGGGGTGTCACAGTCTTTATTTAAAGCAACATAAACCATAACGTTTAGAACCTGTAATTAATTTGTACTCCTCTTTTTAAATTTCAATAGTCAAAGGAGATCGAGTCCTTTATTAATCCAAGATGTTTTCTATCTTTAGCCTATGAATGCCAAAGAAATCACGAAAGGAATCTTTTGGGCGGTACTACAACTCTTAGGTTTGTGTGTATTGGTTTGGTTACTATACCAACTCAAAACCCTCTTAATTTATATGCTAATTGCAGGCGTCGTTAGTCTCATTGGACGACCCATCAATCATTTTTTGATGAAACGCCTTAAAATGCGTGCCGTTTTGGCTACCAGCATCAGTATTGTTTTGTTGTTGGGAATTTTAATCAGTCTTTTTTCACTCTTTGTTCCCCTTTTGGTTCAACAAGGTGAAAATCTTTCTTTGTTAGACGTAGATCTGTTAAAAGCCAATATTCAAACTTTAGTGGAAGAAATTAGTGCTTATTTTCAATTGGACAACAGCTTTTGGCAACAACAATTTTCGGTGGATAATCTGTTCCAAAATGTCAATTTTGGTTTACTTCCCCAACTGTTGAATGAAACTTTAGAATTACTTGGAGGTTTTACTATCGGTCTTTTTTCTGTGGTGTTTATACTGTTTTTCTTCTTAAAGGACAGTCACTTACAGGAACGGATCATTTTGGCTTTGGTCAATGATAATGTAAACGATCGAGTTGAAAAATCCATAGACAAAACCAAAGGACTGCTCTCCCGCTATTTCTTAGGTTTGCTTTTACAAATCAGTATCCTTTTAGTGATCAACAGTGTGGTCTTGAGTGTGTTTGCAGTAGAAAATGCCTTTATCATTGCTTTTTTATGTGCACTCTTAAATTTAATACCCTATTTAGGCCCTATCATCGGTGCGGTACTAATGCTGCTACTGACCATGAGTAGTTTTATCGGTGCAGACTTTAGCACGGTTATCCTTCCTAAAACAATCTACGTCATGATCGGATTTTTTGTTGGACAGTTGGTTGATAATTTCTTTAGTCAGCCTTTTATCTTTTCAAATAGCGTCAAATCCCATCCGTTAGAAATTTTCATTGTCATCCTCGCTTCGGGCACCTTGTTAGGACCCGTGGGAATGATCATTGCGATTCCTCTTTACACGACTCTGAAGGTCATTGCCCAAGAATTTTTAGCCGAAAATAAAATTGTTAAATCGTTGACAAAAAACTTTTAAAATGAATAAAACTCTTTTAGCACTGTGCTTTATTGGCGCCTTTAGTAGCTCTTTACAAAGTCAAAAACTGAGTAAAACCGAACGTAAAATCATCGACAAAGTCCAAAGTTATGACGAGGAGAGTGTTGATTTTTTAGAAAAAGTGGTCAATATCAATAGTGGGTCCTTAAATCTAGAGGGAGTTCGTGAAGTCGGTTCTGTCTTTAGTGATGCTTTTGATTCAATTGGCTTTGAGACGCGCTGGATTGACATGCCCGAAGAGATGAATCGAGCGGGACATCTGTTTGCTTCTATTACAGGTAAAAAAGGAAAGAAGCTCCTTTTGATTGGGCATTTGGATACCGTTTTTGAGGAGAACAGCCCCTTCCAAAGGTTTGAACGTAGAGACAGCATCGCCTATGGCCCAGGAGCCAATGATATGAAAGGGGGTAATGTGGTCGCACTTTATGCTCTAAAAGCCTTATACGATTTAAATCTACTGAAAAATGCTTCCATCACCGTAGCCTTTACTGGAGATGAGGAAAGTACGGGTAAGCCCCTGTCAATTTCCAGGAAAGATTTAATTGAAGCGGGGAAAGAGGCAGATATTGCCTTAGGCTATGAAAATGCCTCAGGTTTTGACCATGCTACGATCGCCCGGCGCGGAGCCTCAGGGTGGCGTGTGGAAACCCAAGGGAAACGAGCACACTCCTCGGGAATCTTTAATGAGCGTGTGGGTGCAGGAGCCATTTTTGAAATGAGCCGAATACTCAATGCCTTTTACGAAGAAGTACGTGGAGAAGAGTACCTCACCTTCAATCCCGGAACATTACTTGGCGGAACCTTTGTGGACTACGACAAACAAACCAGTAGCGGAACCGTCTTTGGAAAATCCAATGTCGTAGCCCAAAAAGCAATAGTCAACGGAGGACTTCGCTTTATCTCCGAAGAGCAAAAGGAAACTACCCGTGCTAAAATGCGGGAAATTGTGGCAAAAAATCTTCCTCAGACTTCTGCCAGTATACGTTTTACAGACAGCTATCCTGCAATGGGTCCTACGGAAGGAAACCTAGCAGTACTTGCGGAATTAGACAAGGTGAGTAAAGACATGGGACAAGGGGGCGTGGCGCCTTATGATCCGCTAAAACGCGGTGCCGCAGATATTTCTTTTGTAGCGGACTATACAGATGGGATAGACGGACTGGGAACCATGGGATCGGGTGCGCATACGCCACAAGAAACCGTTAATCTAAAGACCATGAATGCCTTAATTCAACGGAGTGCACTTTTGATTTATCGGTTGACGCGCTAATCTTAAAACTTTTTTATGCCCCAAACTCAATTCGGAACTATTGATGACTTGTTTGACCGCTTCAAACTAAATTAATTTATATTTCTAAAAACAATTTTGCATATCTTTGACGTTAGTAACGCATTTCGTTATTATGATTCTTACATTCGGCTCCAAACAAACTGAACAACTATGAAAAGGCTTAACAACATTCACCCGGGAGAGGTTTTATTAGAGGAGTTTCTCAAACCCTTAGGAATCTCTGCTTATCGTTTGTCGAAAGATTTAAACATTCCACAAACTCGTGTCTCACAAATAATTAAAGGAAAGCGAAAAGTAACTGCGGATACCGCATTACGACTGAGCAAGTATTTTGGTAATTCAGCTCAATTTTGGTTGGGTTTACAAAATGATTACGATTTAGAAGTTGAGCAAATCAAAAACAATAAGGATTTTGCTCAAATCACAAAATTCAAGGTAAAGGTCGTCTAAACTAAAAATACTTTTTATAGTGCTGTTGCTGTGTCTCTAAAGCCGTTTGAAATTCTTTTTTAAGTTGTTCGGTAAGTTCTGCTACGGATTTAATATCACTGATAGAAGTTACCCCCTGCCCTGCGGACCAAATGGTTTTCCAAGCCTTAGCTTCTGCCTGAGCCGCATCCAATTCACTTCCAAAATCTACTTTTTTGCTCTGTTTCCAAAGGGCTTCTGTAATTCCCATAGACTCCAAACTAGGCCTTAAAAAACTAGCATGTACTCCAGAAACTGCAGCAGTATAGACGATATCCTCGGCTTTACTGGAAAGTATCATTTCTTGGTAGGCCTTATCCGCCATACTTTCTGTGACATTGATAAAACGGGTCCCCATATAGGCCAGATCCGCTCCCATTTGTAGCGCGGAAGCGATATCATTCCCTGTACTGATACAACCTGAGAGTAAAATAGTTTTATGGAAAAAGGTTTTGATTTCGTTTACTAAAGCCATCGGATTCAAGGTGCCTCCATGCCCCCCAGCGCCTGCGGCGACTAAAATTAATCCATCAACTCCTGCCTCTGACGCTTTTTCTGCATGGCGTCTTTTGATGATGTCGTGAAAAACTAAACCGCCGTAACTGTGTACCGCATCTACTAAATCCGATACAGCACCTAAAGAGGTAATAATTAATGGCACTTGGTGTTTTACACAAATTTCTAAATCGGGCATCACTCGGGGATTGGTTGGGTGAACAATGAGATTTACTCCAAAAGGTGCGGCTTTTTTACCCGTTTCTTTTTCGAATGCTGCCAAAGCCTCTTTGATTTCAATAACCCATTCCTCAAAACCTTCTGTAGTTCTTTGATTCAATGCAGGAAACGTTCCTACAATGCCGTTTTTACAACATTCTATAACCAACTGAGGGCCTGAAATTAAAAACATAGGCGCTGCAACAGCGGGAAGACTAAGGTCATTTATAAATGTGGGTTTCATCTGTTTAATTTTTTATTGTTGTTAAAAGTCAGATGAAATTTGCATAAAAAATAAATCATTCCATACATTGGATTGACCTAATTAATTAGTGCTAATTTCATAAAAAATTATTTTAATAATAGGGTCCATTCAAAATCAAACGTAGAGACAACATCGCCCTGTTCGTCTGTTCCTTTGGCTTGTAACCATAGAGTTTGGGGTTCTTTTGTTTCTATTAAAGCCGCAAATGTTTTCTCAATACGATCTCCTGGCTGACAGGAAAACAATAACTTCCCTTTTGCCTTTTTTGTAAAATTAGCTTTGTTGTTGATGACTAGCATGGAAATCTTGCTTTGAGAGGCTTTTGCCGCTTGCATGATCAACACTCCCGTAGCAAGTTCAGCAGCCATTCCCTGTACTGCCCAAAACATGGATTTAAAAGGGTTTTGATTGAACCACTTCAGGCGAACTTTAGCCTCACATATCTCAGGAGTTAAGGTGACAATACGCACCCCACACCACCAAGCGGATGGGAGTTTTAAAAAGGTATATAAATTGATTCCCGAAGGGCTAATTTTCATGAACTTAAACTATCGATTCGAGTTCAATATACTCCAAATCAAATGCCTCTGCAACTTCTTTGTACACCACTTTCCCCCTAATGATGTTTAATCCTTTTGCCAAGACAGGATTTTCTAGGCAAGCTTGTTTCCAACCTTTATTTGCCAATTGTAAAGCATAATTTAATGTGGCGTTGGTCAGCGCGGTTGTAGAGGTATTGGGAACGGCTCCGGGCATATTGGTTACCGCATAGTGAATGATTCCTTCTTTGATTACAATAGGATTATCATGTGTGGTGGGTTCGCTTGTTTCAAAACACCCTCCTTGATCGATAGCTACATCAACCAGTACGGTACCGGGCATCATTTTAGACAGCATTTCTTTACGCACTAATTTTGGTGCTTTTGACCCTGGAATTAGTACCGTCCCAATGATTAGGTGGGATCTTTGAATCTCTTTTTCTAAGGTGTACGAATTTGAAAAAACAGGGGTTACGTTTGCTGGCATGGTACTTTCTAGATAACGTAGGCGCTCCAGATTGGTATCAAAAATGGTTACGTTAGCCCCCAAGCCTGCTGCCATCAGAGCAGCTTCAGTTCCTGCTACTCCACCACCAATGACCATTACATTAGCAGGTTTTACCCCTGTTACACCTCCTAAAAGAATTCCAAACCCTCCAAAGGGTTTTTCGAGGTACTTAGCACCTTCTTGGGTAGCCATTCTACCGGCCACCTCGGACATGGGAATTAACAAGGGAAGTCTTCCTTGATCTTCCACTGTTTCGTAAGCCAAACAGACCGCATTAGACGCCAACATTGCTTCTGTGAGCTTTCTACTAGATGCAAAATGGAAATAGGTAAACAGCAATTGATCGGGTTGGATTAAGGGGTATTCTGATTCAATAGGCTCTTTGACCTTAATGATCATTTCCGCAAATTTATAAACCGATTCGATATCGGGTTCCATTGTACAGCCCACCTCCAAATAGGCATCGTCTGAAAAGCCACTCAATAGTCCTGCACTTTTTTGAACATGGACTTCATGACCCGCGCGTATGAGTGTTAAAGCACCCGCAGGGGTAACACCTACGCGAGCTTCTTGAGGTTTAATCTCTTTAGGAACGCCAATTTTCATAGTACAAATTTTATCGAATATAGGAATTTAGGTTATTTGATAATTCAAAAATAACAGGAATTTATTATTGACTATTTAACTTTAGTAGAACCCGATACAATTCCTATAAACTAGTTCAATAAAGTACGAACTATAGTATAAAAAGTGATAAAATAGGACAAACAGAATAATTACAAAAAGACCTTGAAGTCCGCGAAGGCTGAAGACAGAAAAACTCCTCCAAAAGAGAAAAAAAAGTTGACTAGAAATAAAAAAACCACAAGTACCTTATATATAAGGACTTGCAGTTTTAAGTAGTGATCGCGATAGGATTCGAACCTATGACCGTCTGCTTAGAAGGCAGATGCTCTATCCAGCTGAGCTACGCGACCTATATTTTTATGCACTCTTCTGAACCGTGATCATTCCGATTCGAAATCGGAATCCGTAATTCCAGCTGAGCCCTGCCTAACGTATGGCAAGCAAGCGTTTAAAAACGAGAGCAAATATACTATTTCTTGTTTTTATGCCAATTCTTTAATCCAAATTATTCAAACTAAAACTTAGTTGTTAAAATAGCGAGATAAGTCTCAATTCCCATCAAGTAATTTCCAATTCTTAAGTTTTCATTGGGACTGTGTTGATTGTTATCCAAATTCACTGTTGGCACCCCTATAGCTGGAACCCCCAACTCTGAGACAAAAGGTGAAATCGGAACTGATCCACCGCTTGTTCTTATTATTACAGGGCTTGTACCGTAGTACTCTTTCAAAATTTTTGTAAGCCATTTTCCTTCTTTGGCTTGGGTATCGGTTCGGAACGCAGGATAGGCGATCTTTGAAGTCAGCGTAACTAGTTTCGAATTACTCAGCCTTTCCTCTTTAGAGGGGACATGATCTAATAGGGCAAAACCTAAACTTTCAATATGCGTTTTAACTCCAGTAATTAAGGCTTCAGGGTCACTTTCTACTACCAGGCGGATGTCCATTTCGGCAGTGGCGGTAGCGGGAACTATAGTTCGGGCTTCCTTTCCAACCCAACCGCTTCGCATCCCACGAATATTCAAAGAAGGGTACTGTATAGATTCTTGATAATTAGTACCTACTTGATCTGTGGTTGCAATTTGAGTTCTTGCCATAATGGAGGCGTCTTCAGAGGGAACGGCTTCCAAAACTTTTTTGATTACCGGATCAATCTCAATTCCTTTGTAAAAATCAGGAATCAATACCCGCCCCTGATCGTCCTTCATGGAGGCTAAAATTTTAGTGAGTGCCAAAGCAGGATTGGGAACGTAATTGCCATAGTGACCGCTGTGTTGCGCAGTAATCGGTCCGTAGGTCGTTAGGGTTAAAGTAGCGATACCCCGGTTTCCAAAAACAAGGGTAGGTTGTTTAGAAACGTGCATTGGACCATCAAAAATAAGTAATAGATCTGCTAGTAAATCCTCTTTATGTGTTTTAACCGATTCTGGAAGTCCGGGCGAACTTTGTTCTTCTTCGAAATCCAAAATCAATTTCAGATTAAATGCAGGACGTTTCTTTTTACTTTTCAAAATATCCAAAGCCGTTAACAACATGGCAAAAGGCCCTTTGTCATCCGAACTGGAACGCGCAAAAATGCGTAACTCATCAATATTTTCACCCTCCAAAGCTTCCCAAGGAAGGGTTTCGAAACCCGACGCTGTTTCTTGTTTAATTACAGCCTGATAGGGATCGTCTTGATTCCATTTCGACCGATCTACCGCCTGTCCATCCAGATGCATATACAATGCGATAGTGGGCAATTTTTCTTTTATACTCAAATTGGCAATCATCAAGGGCAATGAAGAGGTTTCTAAAAGTTTGATTTCAAACCCCTGATCCTGAAGCTGTTCTTTTACCCAACTGATGTTGTCTTGAATTTCATCTCCCTTGGAGGCATCGTTTGCGAGTGCCAAAAAAGTTTTAAAGCGCGTTAAACTTTCAATTCCCACTTCCCTAGCCTGCTCCTCAAAAACTCGCTGTGAATGCACACTCAAGCTCAGTAAAAACAGACAAAAAGTCCAATGTAAATACTTCATAATTTTCTATCGTTTTTTTGATTCTTAAAGATAGGTCATGTCTCCTTTTTAAAAGACCTTACTGCTTAAAATTTTATTTGTACTTTTCTGACGAAAAAAACTAAAACAAATTGGATTTGAAAAACTTTCTCCTGGCCCTGAGTATGCTGTGTTGTACCTCTGTTTTGGCACAAAAGAACAACCCCAATCAGAATCTAAATTTCCCAATTACTTTTTTAGATACAGAACCTACTGTAGACGGAAATATATTGGGTGAAGCCTTGTGGGAACAAGTCCCAGCTATTACAGACTTAAAACAAATCAAACCCAATTACAACGCTCCTGCATCAGAAGAAACGGCGATACGCGTAGCGTACACAAACAAGACCCTGTATATCGCAGTAGTCTGTTATGACTCCGCGCCAGATAAAATTGTGATCTCAGATTCGCGCCGAGACGCAGATTTAAATGATGAGGATAGTTTTCTGTTTATTCTGGACACCTACAACGATCAGCAAAATGGATTTTTATTCGGTACCAATTCCAACGGCATGGAATATGACGCACAAATCGATAATGAAGGAGAAGGGAATTTTAGTGCCAATCGGCAGCAAGGAGGTGTCGTAGGGGGAACCAACATCAACTGGGATGCCTCTTGGGAAGTTCGCACCGAAACAGGAGCTTATGGCTGGAGCGCAGAGTTTGCTATTCCACTAAGATCCATCCGCTTTAACAGTGGTTCGGACAAAATCTGGGGGATCAACTTTCAACGAAACATCAGCAAGCGAAGTGAGACGGCTTATTGGGCCAATCTGCCCCTGGGATTTGACATCAAGCGTTTGTCTCTAGCTGGAAAAATGACCGGAATTGATTTAAAATCACCGAAAAACCTGAAAATCATCCCTTACGGACTGACGCAAGTAATCCGAGACAATACCCCACAAAAAAATACTAGTTCTACTGCTGATTTTGGTGGTGACATCAAATACAGCCTTACTCCTGGGTTGACATTAGATTTAACTTATAACACTGATTTTGCACAGGTAGAAGTGGACGAACAACAAGTGAACTTGGATCGTTTTAATCTCTTTTTCCCCGAAAAACGACCTTTCTTTTTAGAAAATGCGGGTCAATTTAGTGTGGGAAGTCCTGGAGAAGTCGATTTGTTTTTTAGCAGAAGAATTGGAATTGGGGAGGGCGGTTCTTTAGTTCCCATTATAGGCGGCTCGAGAGTCTCAGGAAAAATAGGCCAAACCAATGTGGGACTGCTGAGTATGTTTACTGACGAAATGGAAGGTGAAGGAGGAGGTCTTGATCTTGTCAAAAATAATTATTCAGTAGCACGTGTGAATCACGATTTCGCGAAAAGTCGTTCTTCTTTGGGAGGTATTTTTGTAAATCGAAATGGCATTGGTCTTACTGATGATTACAATCGTGTTTTTGCTCTTGATGGAAGATTGGGTCTCGGGAAAAAAGCCCAAGTAACGGGTTATCTCTCAAAAAGTAGTACCCCAGGAATTGAGAGTAAAGATCACGCCTTTAACATTCTTGCGGTCTATAATTGGAACGGGTGGAACTTAAGGGCAGGCTACACTGAAGTCGCAGAGAATTTTAATCCAGAGGTAGGGTTTTTATTGCGATCTGCTTTTAAAAAGCCCGAGTTTCTCATTTTTAAACAATGGCGTCCAAAAAACACAGGTAAATTTTTAGAGGTACGTCCCCACATTTCCTACCGAGGCTATTGGAATTTTAACAATACACAAGAAACTGGTTTTTTACATGTCGATAACCATTGGGTTTGGGAAAGTGGCTTTGAAGTTCATACGGGAATCAATTTTACAAAAGAAACGGTACTGGAAGCCTTTCCTATTTCTCAAGTGACGGTGGATCCGGGTGTTTACGATCATCAGGAACTCCAATTTGTACTGTTTACCAATCCCAATAACAAAGTCGCTTACCGAACAAGGACACTAATTGGAGGCTATTTTGGAGGGAATCGGATTTCGAGCAATAACACAACGAGCTTCCGTTTGGGTGACAAATTTAATGCCGAAGCCAATTTAAATTACAACCGATTAAACCTTCCCAACGGGACTACCGATGTGGTCATTACTGGAGGACGCCTGGCGTATTCTTTTACCCCCCGCATGTTTTTACAAAGCTTGGTCCAGTACAACAATGTGAGTCGAATTGCTTCTGTAAATGCTCGTTTTGGATGGTTGAGCAATGCCAATACAGGACTTTTTGTCGTAATCAATATCGTGAAGGACAATGATTTTATGGATCAGTTAAACAATCAAAGTATTACCGTAAAATACACCCACCAATTTGACTTATTCGGAAAGTAAATCCCCTAAAAAAAGGAGTTTAAATTGACTGTATTTCCGCTTAAACTTGGTAATCCCGAGCTTCGATTTCCCAGAAGGTTCCAACTTTCCCTTCTTTCACAGTATAGGCCTTGCTGTATTTCGCTACAGTAGGACAAATATGATAGGGAATCGCGTAAAATAGATCGCCAACTTTAAAATCATTGGGTTTGTGGTACTCTACCATTAGATGCTCTTCACTTTGCCCTTTGTGAACGGCACCTTCCAATCCAAAAATTTCCACCCGCGGCAAAGGCATTTCTGAAGCCACTGCTTTGTGACCCAAGTCAAAACAATAAATATTTGTATTGGGTTTGCTGATCAGCCTTGTGACCAATACGGCGGCATGTAAAAATGGAGATTCATTCCATATTTTTTGATAGCCTAAATCCCATAAAAGCGTAGTCCCGGGACTCAGCCGATTGTTTGTTCTCAAGGAATGAGGATAAAAACTGGGCGACCCTCCAGTAATGAATTCTGGTACCACCCCTCCCTCCTCTTTAATTTCTCTGATCAACTGTTCAACAGCTTGGAAATCGGTATTACACCGATCTACGCGCTCTTTAAGTTCTAACGGACGGATATGACCATCATAGATATGCAAACCCATCGCGTTGAGATTTGGGTCGTGAAATAATTGCATATAAAGTGCTTTGGCTGCTTCGGGTATAATACCCGTTCGGTTCATACCGTTATTGATGTCAAGCCAAAGATTCATTTGTTGTTTGTTAGCCTGTGCTAGGTTAGAGAACAGGGTCAATGAATCTGAATTGTCCACTAAGGTCGAAAATCGAATCTCGGGGTGCTCTTCTTGAGCTTTTAAAATTCGAGTTACTTTTTCTTTGGTGGGCTGAATCGCAAGTAAAATATGTTTTACACCACAAGCTATCAACATTTGTAATTCCCCCAGCGTAGCACATTTAAATTCTTGAATCCCATAGCGCATTTGCATTTTGACAATCGCTTGCATTTTATACGTTTTCACATGGGGAATCAATCGATTTACATCGCCAGCAATTCGAATCATGGATTCAATATTGTGTTTTATACGATCTGGGTAAACCAATAAGCCGGGAGTCATCAGCTGAGCTTCGTCTTTAGCTCGATACCAGGGATTTTCTGACATATCTAGTGTATATTTAAATAGCTTGTTTAAAAATAAGAATTTAAAAATCAAGAGCCTTTATGTGTTTCCTCTAAAATGAATCAGATTAAATCAATAAATTGCAAATTAATTAAAGAATTTAATAAAATTCTTTATTTGCGATTCCACAATAAGTGGGTATTACATTTTCAATGGATAGTCGTGGCAGAGCCTCGAGGAATTCTTTTAGATTAAAACTAGTGAAGCACTATTTCTATACTCTTCTTTTTTTGCCCTTTGCGCTTTTATCCTTTAGTCAAGACATCTATACACCTCCAAAAATACAGAATGCTATCCCGACCCTTGACGGTGTGATTCAAGCTGGTGAATGGGAGTTCGCAGAAAAAATTCTTTTGGATTTTGAAGTAGATCCGGGAAACAACATCAATCCTAAAGAAAAGACGATAGCCTATGTTTCCTATACCAATACGCATCTCTATATCGCAATACATGCTTTTGCAAACCCCAAAGACATTCGAGCCTCTGTTCGATCGAGGGACGATTTTGGTTTGATTGGAGATGACTTTGTCTTGCTGCGCTTTGATACCTATGCCGACGGGAGAAACAACTATTTATTACTTGCCAATGCCTTCGGAAGTCAATTGGATGCAAGAGCTATTAATGCCCTAACCGACGATGAGCGATACGATAGTAGCTTTAATCTAGACTATGAAACCCAGGGTAGCATCGTTGCAGACGGCTACCAGGTAGAATTTAAAATTCCTTTTTCCTCCCTTCCTTTTCCCAACGGTACCAATCAAATTTGGAATTTTAATATCACTAGACAAGCCTTTAGGGAAGGTATTCCGATCGATATCAGAAGTCAACCCTTTGACCGTACAGACCCTTGTCAGGTGTGTCAAACCACAGATCAATTGGTTTTAAAAGACATCACCATCGAAAAAAGGGTAGAACTACTCCCCTATGTAGCTGGAGGGCTTTCCGGGCAAAAAAATACCATCCAGGGATCCCTTGAGTACGACAAGTTAAAACCCAATGCAGGACTGGGTTTAAACCTTGATCTCAACAAAAACATCACTATGGAAGTGACCTTGAATCCAGACTTTTCCCAGGTTGAAGCGGATGTGACTCAAATTGATATCAACTCTTCGGTGGCATTGGAATATCCTGAACGCAGACCCTATTTTAACCGAGGGACAGACATTGTTCAGTACACAAGTGGTGCGTTCTACTCCCGATCCATCAACAACCCACTGATCTCAACAAAATTAATCAGTCAAGGGAGGAAAGACCGCATCTATTTTCTTACCGCTTTAGATCAAAACTCCGTCTATCAGATTGCGGGGGAAGACCGCTCCTATTTGGGTTCTGGAGGACAATCCTTTGTTAATGTATTCCGATACCAGCGCTTTTTGAATAAAAATGCACGTCTGGGGCTTCTCTCTACCAATCGCTATTTTAACGGGGGTGGTTTTGGAAATGTATTCGGAACCGACGGATGGTTTTTATTTTCTAAAAATTGGCGTTTAACCTATGAATTCTTTTTAAATAGTAATAAAGAGCCTACCGCAAACTGGATTGATACCGAAGATCGGATTTTTGATCGCAGCGTTTCCCTAGACGGCGAACGTTTTAAAGGGAGCGCGCTTTTTTTGCAACTCTATAGAAATACCCGAAACTGGAAGTCTTATTTAAGCCTGCGGGACATTTCTCCAAACTATCAAGCCGATGTAGGATTTGTTGTAAAAAACAACCGCCGATGGGCTACGCTTTATCACGTCTATCAAAACTTTCCAAACAAAGAAGGACTTCAATTTTTTAGTTTGGGAACCAAAGCAGATGTCAACATTACCTACCAGGATTATCTCAAAGCGGTGAGTGTGGATGGTATCCTCAGCCTGAATACGTTCTTCAACACCTCTATCAATTACACTTACGATTGGGACATCTTTAAAAATTTCTTGGGAAGAAATTATCGGAATGTGGGTAAAAGTGAGCTGCAAATTGATAGCAATCCCTCGGAGTCTTTATCGTTTAATTATAGAATGACTTTTGGAAAAGATTTAGCGTATAATGAACCGCAACCTGAGATTGGAAGTGAATTGACACTGTTTTTTATGCCGGGCTTTCAGTTGAGCAATAAATTAAAACTCTCCCCTTCCATCCGCTATGCCCGATTAAAAAATATTCAAACTCAAACCAACTACTTCGAGGGTGCTATCACCCGTTTTTCAGCTCGTTATCAATTCAATAATTTTTTCAGTATCCGTCTTATTTCAGAATACAATACGTTTTCTGAACGTTTTTTTATTCAACCGCTTATTCAATGGAATCCCAACCCTTCAACCGTGTTTTATATCGGAGGAAATCAGAATTCACTTAATGAATTCAATGATGATTTGTATTCTCTTTTTCGTGTTGACCAAACCCAGTATTTTTTAAAATTCCAGTACTTAATTGGAATTTAAAACGCCTTTACAATTGCTTTTTGATTTCATCGAATTGTGCAGTTAATTCTGCAAAACGGTCATAGGCATCCTGACCCAATGCCTGATCTGCTCTTGTCGTCATTCCGTACAGATATCTCAATTGATCAATCAACATAGGCTGTCTATACGTTCCCTCTTTTGTTTCCAATTGGCCAAGAGCACGCTCTAGGTAAGCTGATTTACGCTTCTTGGATTTTTTCTTAGAGATGGAAAGGTTGATTTCTTCTGCCAATTGATTGGCTTCTTTTATTTTATCGATAAGTTTTAGCTGAAACTCTTCAAGTTGTTCTAAGGCAACTCGAGGAGTGTCTGTATTGGGATCTTTTAAAACAACAAACTCTTCCGTTAAGACGGGCCGCTGATCTACTGCAAGCTGAACCTTATATTTTCCAGGTTTTACCAAAGGTCCACGAAGGTTTTTCCCTTTTTCGCTCCCTACAATTCCTTGATGTCTAAAATCCCACCGAAAGCGATTGTACCCTTCATTGCGTGTGACGTTTGAAGTTTTAATTACCGTAAACTTACTCAGTTGCATATTGTATTCATTGGTGTCTTCTTCTGCTTCTGAATCATTTGAATAGGCATTGATCATTTTTCCCTCTTCATCAAAAATGGAAATGGAAACGTTCTCATACTCTTTTTTGTCCAAATAATACGTAATGAAAACGCCAGGTGTTAGGTATTCATTAACTTTAGATCGTGGAAGTGTGTATCGGTATCGGACAGTTTCGCTAGGCATGATTAATGTAGGCTGAGCCGGGTTTATGTCCGTTCTCAAAAATTGAATGTCATCCAAAATCCAAAAAGACCTTCCCATGGTAGAAAGCACAAGATCGTTCCGATGAATTTTGAGATCCGTAATCGGAGTGATGGGTAAGTTTTTTTGAAACTCAGTCCAAGAATCGCCAGCATCTTTTGAGAGGTACATTCCAAATTCAGTTCCTGCAAAGAGCAAGCCTTCTCGGATGGGATCTTCACGCACCACTCGAACGGGGTAATTGTTTGGGATTCCCTTGACAATCAGCTTCCAAGTCTCTCCTTTATCTTGTGTCCGATAAATGTGAGGCGACCAATCCCCTAATTGATAGCGCAAAATGGTGATGTAAGCTATGTTTGGATCGTGTTTTGAGGGCTCTACAGAATCCACCCGACCGCCTCCTAGAATATTTTTGGGTGTCACATTTTTCCAACTTGTTCCCCCATCCTCTGTCATATGAACCAAGCCATCGTTGGACCCTACCCAAATCTGACCTTCTTTTAATCGGGATTCTCTGATGGAATAAATCGTGCTATAAAATTCTTCTCCTGTAATGTCTCGAGTAATGGGAGCTCCTGATATGACTTGCTTTGACGGGTCGAATTCGGTTAAATCAGGAGAAATCTGTTCCCAATTCACCCCCCCGTCTGTGGTTTTGTGAAGAAATTGAGACCCGTGGTAAATCACATTTTCATCATGAGGAGAAATATGTATGGGCGATACTCTTTGAAATCGATATTTTAAATCCTTGGGGTTGTGGCCGTACATATTTTGTGCCCCAACATAATATTGTTTTTCTTGCCCTGTTTTTTTATTGTATACACTAAACCTCCCTTTACAATTGGAATACACGATGTCGGGATTGGTTGGATGTGGAACTGCGGGACCCGTTTCACATCCTCCCGTTGAAAGAATCCAAGCATTGGGTCCAGCTTGAATGGGAAAGGGAGGCTGACTAGGAACAGAAATGGTACTGTAGTTGTCCTGCTGCCCACCGTATAGCCAATAGGGATATTGGTTGTCCACTTCTACTTGGTAAATCTCAGCAGTAGGTTGGTTGAATTGAGTGGTCCAGGTGGCTCCCGAATTGAACGTGATGTTTCCTCCTCCATCATTGGATTGGATCCAAATGTTATCGTTTTTTGGGTTGATCCAGAGGTCGTGGTTATCACCGTGCGGGGTGCTTTTGATTTCCCAGGTTTTACCTGCGTCTTGTGAAGCCATAAATCGGTTGGCACTGGAATACACAACATCTGCGTTGTTTGGATGAGCGTAAATATTACAATAATAAAAAGGTCGGTTCACCAGTTCCTTTCTATGGCTCATCGCTTTAAATTGCCCTCCTTGATCATAAGACACATATACGCCGCCTTGGCCTTGGTCTGCCTCAATCAGCGCGTAGAGTCGGTTGGGATCTGCGGGAGTTATCGCTAAATCAATTTTTCCAATATTCCCCGTGGGAAGTCCTTCAGATAACTTGATCCAACTTTTACCCGCATCCATGGACCTGTATATCCCTCCCGCTTTGGAACCACTTATAATGGTCCAAGGCTTGCGATCTACTTCCCAAGAAGCCGCATAGAGGATGTCTGGATTTTCAGGAGAAAATTCAAAGTCCACAATTCCAATTTTGTCCGAAATAAAAAGAACATTCTCCCAGGTTTTTCCTCCATCTGTGGTTTTGTAAAGCCCTCGTTCACTGTTGGGCTGAAACGCCTGTCCGATGGCCGCTACATAAACTGTATCGGGGTTTTCTGGATGAATTTTTACCGCACCAATTTGACCTGTATTTTCAAGTCCTACAAACTCCCAACTGGAGCCTGCATCTTTTGATTTATAGACTCCCTTGCCTACTATTACATTAGAGCGAATTCCATCTGAACCGGTCCCAACAAATAAAACGGAGGGATCTTTTTGAAACACATCGATAGAACCGATGGAGGGGGATTTGAAATAACCATCGCTAATGTTATTCCAGTTTAAACCTCCGTCGGTCGTTTTCCATAAACCTCCCCCTGTTGTTCCCAAGTAAAAAGTAAATTGAGCCTCTGTCACCCCACAAACTGCTGTGGCTCTCCCTCCTCTTGTGGGACCCACATTTCTATATTTTAATTCTTTAAATTCAACATCCGTTGTTTCTTGCCCAACTAAATTGTGAGATGTAAAAGTAACTACGGTGAATAAAAGGAGAAGTTTTTGAAATCGTTTCAACATTATAAAAGGTATAAAGTGTTCGTAAAACACAAATATATTAAGTTCAGAGGAGTACTTCTTTTATAAAACAGTTTAAAATATAGTTTTGACAACTGACTCTTCCCCTGTTTTTTGAGAATTGTGTTCTTTAGGTTCTGTTGGGTTAAAAAAAGTAACTGAAATTGCTTTGATTGTAATTTATATTCCTACACCTATCCACAAACCCCAAACAACTCCCCCCCTAAAACCACAACACAAGAATCTTTCGTAAAGGCAATGATTTCAATGGATTAGGGAGTATTTGGATTGGAGGCATTGGTGAAAAAGAAAAACCCTCCGCTTGGATGGTTATCCTAAATTAGTATAAGCCCAATAAATGAGTAAAAATTGAAGTGGGATTCTTAACCAAAGAATCCAAGCAGATATTCCAAGACTGTTGGCAGGGAAAAGCATATTTATATGGACTAATAAAAACACTAGAAGCATCGCTATAATTCCCCATAAAGCGAGTGTTCTGGTTTGAGGAAGTAGAACCCCAATACCTAATAGAATTTCAGCTACACCGCTAAGGTAAATGAGTAAATCATGTGTTGGTAGGAACTTTGGCATAAAGGGTCTGTAAAAGCCCGTATTGGTAAAATGAAGGATGCCTAAAACAGTATAAAGAATTCCCATGAAATATAATTGAGCCATTCTGCTTTATTTTTTGCTGTTAAAACAAATACTTGAACATAAATTAGTTTTTTCGTATCAACAATATATAGAGAATGGAATACATATCAAATCCCAACCGCCTATTTCAATAAAAAAACTGTTTTCTAAAACCCATCCCCCTGTTTTGGATTAGGAGTGCCTTAGAAGTCTTAGATTTTCACCCATCACGTATCCACACAAACCCTTAACAAACAACCCCTGTTTTGTCACAAGGGAATCTCTAATTAAGGTAATGATATCAATGGATTAGAGGGATTTTGATTGTGTCCATTAGTGTAAAAGAAAAACCCTCCGCTTGGGAGGGTTATTTTGGTATCATTCGATTTGCAGATTACTCCAATCTGCTCCAAAGTTCAAAAAATCCATTCCCCAATGAATCAAGTGTTCCTTGAGAGAAATCATTTTCAGAGATGTTGATGGTGGCGGTAAAGCGGAAGCCATTTTCACCTTCTTTAATTTGAGAGTCTAACCAAGATTCTACATTATCAGTTCCAAAAACGACATATTCCATTAATTGATCACCTTCAACTGAATAATTCGTAGCAAAAGCACCAGCTCCTGTATAAAGATCCTTGTTGGTCACAGTATCGAGATTGATTCCATTGTTCAGCCACATCATGTGTTTTTTTGTGTACAATTTGTAATGGCTTGCTTGGTTTTGTTCATTTCCAAATTTTGTAGTATCCATAGGCTTTCCATCTTTATAGCTTATGTTTCCCACTCTTTTCCAAACCCCTTCTAATGGAGATTTTGTTTCTATAGCTTTTTCCTGACAAGCCAGAATAAGAATTGATGTCAGAATTAACAATGTTTTTTTTATTTTAATTGATTTATAGTTAATAATACCTCTAAGATATAGAGAATGGGATTAATTTCAAAACACACTACAAATTTCTCCCAAACAACTCCCCCCTAAAATCAATAAACAGGAATCTTGCGTTAAGACAATGTCATCAATGGATTAGAAGGGATTTGGATTGGAGGCATTGGTGTAAAAGAAAAACCCTCCGCTTGGGAGGGCTAAGTTTATTGATTGATTACTTTAACTATACAACAGTCATTACACCTTTCACTGCTGCAACAACATCGTCTGTAATTGTCATTTTGTGAACTCCAGTAGCATGGTCTGCAACTTGAGCCATCACTTCGTCAACTGATCCTTTCGCAACAAAATCACAATCGTTTCCTAAATCTGCGCATTTTACTTGTTTCATTTTAATTGATTTATGGTTAATAATACCTCAAAGATATAGAGAATGGATTACATATCAAATCCCAACCTCATGTTCCAATAGAAAAACCGTTTCCTAAAACCCATACCCCTGTGTTTGGGTTAATACTGGATGTAAACTTTCAGCTTTTTATTAAACCATCCCAATCATTTTCCTCAGCGAAGTCAATCAGGTCCCTTTTTATTAGTTCAAGTGCTTGGCATAAATGATATACTTCTATTGTAATATTCCTTTTCATATCACCCACTCTATCAAAATCAAAGTAATGATCAATATCCAGCT
>Ga0209654_1000023_pt1 | contig 166207 bp, 159 predicted proteins | sample SaaInl1SG_22_DNA_FD_184646 | JGI IMG/M metagenome (GOLD analysis project Ga0209654, IMG submission 184646) | Marine microbial communities from expanding oxygen minimum zones in the Saanich Inlet - ESP_161SG_22_DNA (SPAdes) (version 2) | ecosystem: Environmental > Aquatic > Marine > Intertidal... | reverse complement strand
CTGAATGCACAAACAGATATTCTTTTAAATTCTTTTTAGAAGCATATCAAGTTATTGACCAGTATATTAAATGGTACAATTATAAAAGACTTCATTCTTCTTTAGGTTATAAGTCACCTCTAGAAATGGAAATGGAATTAATAACGAAAAATAATAAAAATGTAGCTTAAAAATTAGTACCAAATTTATTAGGTAGTCCACTAATCCTATATCTAACTTAAGTTGTATAAAATTAATTTTAGGTTTTATCTTATCTACGAAATCACTCACAAACTTTAAATCTGTGTTTTATTCACTAATTTTGTTGCTTAAAACTCGTAACTAATCTTACACACACACTAGCTAATTTCACTCCAAATTTTAGAGTGTTTACTCATTTTTACATAGGCTTTTTTAATAGGTACGTTTTCTGGTTTAGATAAGGTATCATCTTCTTGTAATACAGCCATAGCTGTATTTCTGGCAGCAACTAAAATTTTAGAATCTTTTACAACATCAGCAATTTTTAAATTTAAAATGCCACTTTGTTGTGTACCCATTAAATTTCCAGGTCCACGTAACTTTAAATCTACCTCTGCAATTTTAAATCCATCTGTAGTTTCTACCATGGTTTTTAAACGCGTTTTACCTTCTTCAGATAATTTATAGCTAGATAATAAAATACAATAACTTTGGTCTGCACCTCTACCTACTCTACCTCGTAATTGATGTAATTGAGACAAGCCAAAACGTTCTGCACTTTCTATAATCATTACACTTGCATTGGGTACATTTACACCAACTTCAATCACAGTTGTGGCCACCATAATTTGAGTTTCTCCATTCACAAATCGCTGCATTTCAAAATCTTTGTCTGCAGGTTTCATTTTACCATGTACAATACTAATTTGATAATTTGGCGATGGAAATTCTCTAGAAATACTTTCATAACCATCCATTAAATCTTTATAATCCATCGCTTCAGATTCTTGAATTAATGGATAAACCACGTAGACTTGTCTTCCTTTTTTAATTTCATCTTTCATAAATTTAAAAACCGACAATCTATTGCTATCAAAACGATGCACCGTTTTCACTTCTTTTCTTCCTGGAGGTAATTCGTCAATTACAGAAATATCTAAATCACCATATACAGACATTGCCAATGTTCTTGGTATTGGTGTTGCTGTCATCACTAATATATGTGGTGGTAAGGCCTTCCCTAACCCTTCCAAAGGAAGGGAACTCTCAGCTCTATGTTTTAATTCTTCTGAGATATGTTTCAATACTTTATCAATATCTCCAATAACTTCTTCATTGGTAAATCTGATGACTTTGAAACCTAATGTATTAAGAATTTCTGTTCTTAATTCATCTGCTTCTTGCTGTTCTTTTGTATTATGATATTTGCCATCAACTTCTATAATTAGTCTTTTTTCAATGCAAATAAAATCGACTATAAACTCATCAACAATATGTTGTCTTCTAAATTTAAAACTTAATTTTTTAGTTCTTAATTGCTCCCAAAGAACTTGTTCTGCTTCAGTAGTTTGTTGTTTTCTGTTTTTTTGTAATTCTTTCATCAATTTATAAGCAGATGGGCGAGCTGTTTCATAACGATTCCGCAATTCTACTCCTTCCCTTTGGGAAGGTTGGGATGGGCCACCTTTCATCCACAATTTTGCTCTTTGTTTTACACCAAACCTGTGCTGTTCGTCAATAATAGCAATACCAAGATTTTTAAATTGTACTTTATCTTCTAATAAGGCATGTGTACCCACTAAAATATGTAAACTACCATCTTCTAAACTAGCGTGAATTTCTTTTCGTTTTTTTGTTTTTACAGACCCTGTTAAAATAGCAACCTTAATATTCATGCCTTCTAACAATTCTGAAACAGCAATAAAATGCTGATTTGCTAAAATTTCTGTAGGCGCCATAATGGTGGCTTGAAAACCATTATCTATTGCTAAAAGCATGGTTAATAAAGCTACAATTGTTTTTCCTGAGCCAACATCTCCTTGTAAAAGTCGGTTCATATGTGCACCAGATGCTACATCTTTTCTAATTTCTTTTAAAACTCTTTTTTGGGCATTTGTTAAATCAAAAGGTAACTTTTTACTATAAAATTGATTAAAAACAGCACCAACATTTTCAAAAATAAAACCTTTGTTTTTAGTTTTATTGATGAGTTTTTTACGCAATAATTGTAATTGAATAAAAAATAATTCTTCAAACTTTAATCTGTTTTGAGCTTTGGCTAAGTTTTCTTGACTTTTAGGAAAATGTATATTTAACAATGCATCTCTTTTTAACATCAACTTAAAATCACTTATAATTTCTTGAGATAAACTTTCTTGTATGCCGTCATAAAACTGCTGTAATAAATTTTGTTGATAGGTTCGCATCATTTTATTAGAAAAACCAGAATTGGTTAATTTTTCTGTTGATGGATAAACAGGTTGCATTTTAGTTTGTAGTTTCTTTTTGTACTCTGTTACTAACTCCATTTCTGGATGTGGAATACTAAAACTGCCATTATAATGGTTTAATTTACCATAAACCACATAAGGTTGATTAATTTTTAAAGAATCTTTAATCCATTTTTGGCCTTTAAACCAGACTAGTTCCATAGAACCAGTAGAATCTTGAAAAGTAGCTACTAATCTACTTCCTCTTTTTTGAGCTACCGATTTTACACGTGTAATTTTACCTACAATTTGTACTTCAGCGGTACTTGGCTGTAAGTCTTTTATGGCATAAAACTGGGTTTTATCTATATATCTAAAAGGAAAAAAATGTAATAGATCGTTACAAGTTTTTATACCCAATTCTGCAAAAAGCAATGCCGCTTTTTGTACACTTATACCTTTAATATATGTAATAGGTTGGTCTAAATTCAACTTTTAAAAGTTTGTAAAAACGAAAATACAAAATACCTTTTATTTGACGTATCTTTGCACCCCATTAGATTTAAATAAAATGAGATTACACAGAAATTTAACATTTGCTGTTATAGACAGTATTAGAGATATATTTAACGAAGGTGTTTACGCAGATAAAGCCGTAGAAAAAGCTTTAAAAAGAGATAAACGTTGGGGTGCAAGAGATCGTAAGTTTGTGGCAGAAACCATTTACGAAATGGTACGTTGGAATAGGTTATACGCAGAAATTGCAGAAGTAAAAATACCTTATGATAGAGATAATATTTGGAGATTGTTTTCTGTATGGTGTATTCTAAGAGGAATTGCATTACCAGATTGGAATCAAATTGGTGATGTGCCAGAAAGAAGGATTAAAGGGCGTTTTGCTGAATTATCTAAAATTAGAAAATATAGAGAATCTGTACCAGATTGGATGGACGAATTATGTATATCTGAATTAGGAGAAGCTATTTGGACCAAAGAAATTGAAGCTTTAAATGAGCAAGCCAAAGTAATTTTACGAACTAATACATTAAACATTACCAAAGAAGTTCTTCAGAAAAAATTAAGAGCAGAAAATGTAATTACAGAATTTGTACCTAATCATCCAGATGCTTTGGTATTACCAGAAAGAGCCAATGTATTTAAAACAGAAGCTTTTCACAATGGTTTTTTTGAAGTTCAAGATGCCTCCTCTCAATTAGTAGCTGCTTATTTAGATGTACAACCAGGTATGAAAGTAGTAGATACTTGTGCTGGTGCTGGTGGTAAAACCTTGCATTTATCTGCTTTAATGCAAAATAAAGGGCAAATAATTGCTATGGATATTTACGAAAGTAAATTAAAAAAATTAAAAGTAAGAGCCAGAAGAAACAAAGCACATAATATAGATATGCGTGTAATAGATTCTACAAAACCTATTAAAAAACTATATGGTAAAGCAGATAGAGTTTTAATAGATGCGCCTTGTTCTGGTTTGGGTGTTATTAGAAGAAACCCAGATTCTAAGTGGAAATTACAACCAGAATTTATAGATAACATTAAAAACGTACAGCAAGAAATTTTACAGAGTTACTCTAAAATGGTAAAACCAGGTGGTAAAATGGTGTATGCAACTTGTTCAATTCTTCCATCAGAAAATCAAAATCAAGTTAATACTTTCTTAACATCAGAAGCAGGAAAAGAGTTTACCTTTGTATCAGATAAAAAAGTGTTAGCTCATAAATCTGGTTTTGACGGATTTTACATGGCGCTTTTAGAAAAAAAATAACCTTAATATATTGCTAGTAATAGGTTTAATTGCAGAAAAAGAAATATCTATTTTTTAATTTTTAATAAATATGATTAAAAAATTACTTTTTAGTATTCTTACTTTAACCTCTTTAATCTCTTTCTGTCAAGAAGCTTATTATAGTGATATTAATTTACAATTATCTGGTACAGATTTAAAAGATGCTTTAGCAACAAAAATTATTAGTACACACACAAATTTATTAAGTTACACTCCTGGTGTTTGGGAAGCTTCTAAGGTTACAGACAAAGATGTAGATGCATCTAAAGTTGTTTTAATTTATGGTTGGGAAAATGGTACTGACCAAGATATTACAAACGACAGAACTAGAGATAATTCTTTACAAGATAGAGGAAATGGTGATAACTTTGTTTGGAACAGAGAACATGTTTTTTCTAAATCTTTGGCAAGCCCAAGTTTGGTAACAAACAATCCAGGTTCTGGTAAAGATGCACACAACTTAAGACCTGCAGATAAAAACAGAAATTCAGAAAGAAATAATTTTAAATTTGCTTTAGTACTGGTAATTCTTCTCGTTCTAGCGTAACTTACAATGGTCCCGAAGGCCCAAATACAAGAGGTTGGTATCCTGGAGATGAATGGAAAGGTGATGTTGCTAGAATTATTATGTACATGTACCTTCGTTACGGAGACCAATGTTTGCCTACTGCTGTAGGTGTTGGGAGTAATCAATTTACGCCAGATGACATGATTGATTTATTCTTAAAATGGAATGTAGAAGACCCCGTTTCAGACTTTGAAAAAGCTCGTAATACATTTCATGAAAATACTTCGAATACTTATGCGCAAGGAAATAGAAACCCTTTTATAGATAACCCATATTTAGCAACTAGAATTTGGGGCGGAGATGCAGCACAAGATACTTGGGGTATTTACACTAGTAGTGATACATAAGCACCTACTAAGCCTACAAATGTAACTTTAAGCAATATAACTTTAACATCAATCGATTTAAACTGGACAGCTTCTACAGATGATGTTGGTGTTATAGGTTATAATGTTTATGTTAATGATGTTTTAACAAAACAAACTACAACAACAAATACTTCTATAACAGATTTAGAAGCAGGCACATCTTATAGCTTTAAAGTTGTTGCCAAAGATCAAATTAATAGATCTGAAGCAAGTGACATAGTTACAAGACAAACATTATCGGACACAACAGCTCCAACTGTACCTAATAATGTTACAATTACAAATATTACAGATAGCTCTTTCATGGTAAACTGGTCTGCATCAACAGATAATAATGCCGTTGTAAGTTATGACGTTTATTTAGATGATTCTTTTCACGCAAATACAACAGAAACAAATTATACAATCATAAATTTATCAACATCTACTACTTATCGTATAACTGTATTAGCTAAAGACAAAGACAATAATATGTCTGCAAAATCTGCAGCAGCTAGCGCAACAACTACAGATGGTTCTTCTGGTGGTACTGCAACAGAATTATTTATTTCTGAATATGTTGAAGGAAATGGAGGCACTAACAAAGCAATTGAAATTGTTAACCTAACAGGTAGTACAGTAGATCTTGATGGATATGTTTTAAAATTAGAAAGAAATGGATCTGGTGTTTGGACCACACCTTTAGCTTTAGATAAAGGATCTGTAAAAAGTATTGTTCCTGGTGATGTTTTTGTTGTTGGTAACGGAGATAACTCTGCTCCAGAATTACAACCATATTCTGCATCTAATCCAAATGGACAAGTAGATTTAGTACAACCAAATAACCTTGACACAAACTATGGTCAACCAGTAAACTTTAATGGTGATGACGCAGTTGCTTTATTTAAAGATGATGTATTAATTGATATAATTGGCGTTTTTGGAAATAGCGAAAAATTTGCCATTAACGTAACATTAAGAAGAAACGAAGATATTACTGCACCTAACACTACCTTTGATAAAACAGCTGAATGGACTGCTTTTCCTGAAAACACATTTAACGGCGTTGGAAGTCACACTGTAACTCTAAGTACAAATTCAGAGGCTTTAAACGGTTTCAAAATGTATCCAAACCCGGTTACAGGAAACAAGTTATTTTTTAATATCAACGAAAAAGCAACTATAAATATTTATAATGTCCTAGGTAAATTGGTACAATCAGAAACAATAAAAAACGTAAACAGTTCTATAAACGTTTCCAAGTTATCTAAAGGGATGTATTTATTAAAATTATATACGCAAAACCAATCGATCAGTAAAAAGTTTATCAAACAATAAAAATTAAATAGTAAAATTTAAAAGACGACTATTTTTAGTCGTCTTTTTTTTTTGTTAAAAACCTATTGAAAAACTATATAATTTCGAGTAAATAAATCCTTTAAATTCAATTGAAAAAAAGTAAATTTGCGCTATAAAGACAATATGTAAATACAACTATACAATGATTTATTTCTTTGGAAACGTAAATAGCAAAGTTTTTGCTGTTCAAACAACAAAAGAATTCTCTACAGAAACCATCAACAAACTAACTTGGTTATTTGGCAACCAGCCAAAAATAGAAGCGTCAACAATAGACGCTTTTTTTGTTGGTCCAAGAGCAGCAATGATAACACCTTGGAGTACAAATGCTGTAGAAATTACTCAAAACATGGGGATTTCTGACATCCTTAGAATTGAAGAATTTACTACTGTTTCAGAAGACTTTACAGATTATGATCCAATGATTTCAGAGAAATTTAAAGGTTTACATCAAGACAGTTTTACCATAAAAATAGCACCAGAAGCTATTTTAAATATCGATGATATTGCTGCTTATAATCAGCAAGAAGGGTTATCTTTAAGTGATGAAGAAGTTACTTATTTAGAAGGTGTTGCTAAAAAAATAGGTAGAAAATTAACAGATTCTGAAGTATTTGGTTTTAGCCAAGTAAACTCAGAGCACTGTAGACATAAAATTTTTAACGGAACTTTTATCATTGATGGTGTAGAGCAACCCTCCTCCCTATTTAAAATGATTAAAGAAACATCTAAAGAAAACCCAAATGATATTGTTTCTGCATACAAAGACAATGTAGCGTTTATTAAAGGGCCAAAAGTAGAAGAGTTTGCACCTAAAAAACCAGAAGTTCCAGAATTTTATCAAACAAAAGAGTTTGAATCTGTAATTTCTTTAAAAGCAGAAACACACAACTTTCCTACCACAGTAGAGCCTTTTAACGGAGCTGCAACTGGTTCTGGAGGAGAAATTAGAGATCGTTTAGCAGGTGGTAAAGGTTCTTTACCTTTGGCGGGTACAGCAGTATATTTTACCTCTTATTCTAGATTAGAAGAAAACAGACCTTGGGAAGATAAGTTTGAAGCCAGAAAATGGTTGTATCAAACTCCTATGGATATTTTAATTAAAGCTTCAAATGGAGCTTCTGACTTTGGTAATAAATTTGGGCAACCTTTAATTACAGGTTCTGTATTAACTTTTGAGCACGAAGAAAATGCATCTTCAAGTACTGCTAAACCAAGAAAATTAGGTTTCGATAAAGTAATTATGCAAGCTGGTGGGATTGGTTATGGTAAAGCAAATCAAGCGATAAAAGAGGTGCCAAAATCAGGCGATAAAATTGTAATACTTGGTGGGGAAAACTACAGAATTGGTATGGGGGGTGCAGCTGTTTCTTCTGCAGATACTGGTGAATTTGCTTCTGGAATTGAATTAAACGCAGTACAACGTTCAAACCCAGAAATGCAAAAACGTGCTGCAAACGCAGTTCGTGGAATGGTAGAAAGTGATGAGAATTTTATCGTTTCTATTCATGATCATGGTGCAGGTGGGCATTTAAATTGTTTATCTGAATTGGTAGAAGATACAGGAGGAAACATAGATTTAGACAAATTACCTGTTGGAGACCCAACTTTATCAGCAAAAGAAATTATTGGTAACGAATCTCAAGAGAGAATGGGATTGGTAATTGCTGAAAAACATTTAGACACTTTACATAAAATTGCAGATAGAGAACGCGCACCAATCTATAATGTTGGTGAAGTTACAGGAAATGATCGATTTACATTCGAATCTAAAACTACGGGTAAAAAACCAATGGATTTGGCATTAGAAGATATGTTTGGTTCATCACCAAAAACAATTATGACAGACAATACTGTTGTAAGAAATTATAAAAATCCTCGTTACAAAACCAAAAACTTAGAAATCTATTTAAAACAAGTTTTACAACTAGAAGCTGTTGCATGTAAAGATTGGTTAACAAACAAAGTAGATAGATGTGTAGGTGGTAAAGTTGCCAAACAACAATGTGTAGGCCCATTACAAATTCCTTTAAACAACGTGGGTGTAATGGCTTTAGATTATAAAGGTATAGAAGGTATTGCAACCACTGTTGGCCACTCTCCTATTTCTGGATTAATTCATCCAGAAGCTGGAAGTAGAAATGCGATTACAGAAGCATTAACCAATATTATTTGGGCACCTTTAAAAGATAATTTAAAAAGTGTTTCATTATCTGCAAACTGGATGTGGCCTTGTAAAAACGAAGGTGAAGACGCACGCTTATACAGCGCTGTAAAGGCTGTTTCAGAATTTTCTATTGATTTAGGGATCAATGTTCCAACAGGAAAAGATTCGCTTTCTATGAAACAAAAATATCCTGATGGAGATGTAATTTCTCCAGGAACTGTAATTATTTCTGCAGCTGGAAATTGTAACGAAATTACAAAAGTAGTAGAACCTGTTTTACAAGTAGATGGTGGTAATATTTATTACATAAACGTATCTCAAGACGAATATAAATTAGGAGGTAGTTCTTTCAATCAAACTTTAAATGCGATTGGTAGTGAAACACCCGATGTTACAAATCCTTCTTATGTAAAGAAAACGTTTAACACAATTCAAAAATTGATAAAAAGCGATAAAATTGTTGCAGGACATGATATTGCTTCTGGTGGATTTATTACCACTTTATTAGAAATGTGTTTCGCTGATGTAAATTTAGGGGCAGATTTCGATATTTCTGAATTAAATGAAGAAGATTCTATCAAAATTCTTTTTTCTGAAAATGCAGGTATTGTTTTTCAAGCAGATAATTCTATAGAAAGTATTTTAGAAGAAGCTGGTATTTCAGCATTTAAAATTGGTACTGCAAATAATTCAGGTACAGTTACTATTAAAAACAAACAAGAGAATTTTTCTTTTGATGTTGCGCATTTAAGAGATGTTTGGTACAAAACCTCGTATTTATTAGACCAAAAACAAACTGCTAATAATTTAGCAAAAGATAGATTTGACAATTATAAAAATCAACCTTTACAATACACTTTTCCTAAGAATTTTACAGGTAAACTTCCTGCAACAGAAAATACAAGACCTAAAGCAGCAATTATTCGTGAAAAAGGTTCTAACTCAGAACGTGAAATGGCAAATGCCATGTATTTAGCAGGTTTTGATGTAAAAGATGTACACATGACAGATTTAATTTCTGGTCGTGAAAATTTAAAAGACATCCAATTTATTGGAGCTGTAGGTGGTTTTTCTAATTCAGATGTTTTGGGTTCTGCAAAAGGTTGGGCAGGTGCATTTAAGTATAATGAAAAAGCGAATATTACCCTACAAAATTTCTTTAAGAGAAAAGATACTTTGTCTGTAGGTATTTGTAATGGTTGTCAATTATTTATGGAATTAGAATTGATTAATCCAGAACATAAAGTACATGGTAAAATGCATCATAACGATTCACATAAGCACGAAAGTTCATTTACTTCAGTAAAAATTAAAGAAAACAATTCAGTAATGTTAAGCTCTTTAGCAGGTACAGAGTTAGGTGTTTGGATTTCTCATGGTGAAGGAAAATTTAACTTACCAGAAAGTGAAGAAAATTACAACATTGTTGCCAAATATGGCTATGAAGGTTACCCTAACAACCCCAATGGTTCAGATTATAACACAGCTATGTTGACTGATAAAACAGGGCGTCATTTAGTTACAATGCCACATATAGAGCGTTCTACTTTTCAATGGAACTGGGCCAACTATCCAAAGGGAAGAAAAGACGAAGTAACACCTTGGTTAGAAGCATTTGTAAATGCGAAAAATTGGATTTTAGAGAATAAAAAAAGTTAAAACAAATTTCAGTACAATAAAAAAGACCACATTAAAAGTTGGTCTTTTTTTTTAATAAACACTTAGCGACAAATTAATTCATTAAAAAAAAATAAATTAAGTGTCACAAATAAAAAATTAAGTGGTCTTTTTATAAAACAATTCAAAATTCAATATAAAATGAAACATAAAATTACACTACTAATATTTAGTTTATTTCTTTCAACAACTTTTTCTTTTGCTCAAAAAACAATAGAGGCTTCAGATATTATGCAAGATGTAAAAAATGGAAAATCTATATCTTATAAAAACACTACCATTGTTGGTGTTTTAGATTTTACTTACATGGATGATGCTTTAGATAAATTACCAGAAAGAAAGAAAAAAAGTGGTTGGTTTAATTGGAGCTCTAACAACTACTCTACTAACCAAGTTAAAAAAATGATCGATGTAAACATATCTTTTGTAAACTGTATATTTAAGGGTGATGTTTTAGCTTACATTCCTCATGAAGACTCTGGCTATACATTTACAGCAAGTTTTAAAGGTGATGTTATTTTTACCAACTGTAATTTCGAAAGAAAAGCCATGTTTAAGTACTCTCGTTTCGAAAAGGAAGCAGATTTTTCTAAAAGTATGTTTGATGATGACACCTCTTTTAAATACGCTAAATTTGACGACAAATCTAGTTTTTCAAACACTACTTTCGATGAAATTGCAACATTTAAATATGCAAAATTTAGCAGTAACATAAGTTTTTCCAACGCTTTATTTAAAGATGCAGCTACCTTTAAATATACAAAATTTCACGATGGTGTATCATTCAAAAACACAAAGTTTGAAGAAGACTTAAACATAAAATACATGCAAGTTTCTGGAGATTTTATTATTACTAACATGAATGTAGCCTATGATATAGACTCTAAATACACAAAAATTAACGGAAAAAGCTTTAGTAAGTATTTAATAGACGAAAAATAGGTATTCACACCCATATATTTGTAAACGTTTCTTAATAAATTGGTCGTAATAGACAACGTTGATTTTAGAGTCTTACAAAACCAAATAATGCGAACTTATTTATTAAAAGAAGCTAATGTGCTTTTTAAAAAAATAATTCTCCCAAATTATCATTTATAATGAGAGTGATTAATTTCTTTATTCTATAAGAAAAATCTATATAATTAATTATTTGTTAATAATAAATCTCTTTAAATAAGTATTTGTTAAATAGCTGTAAATTTCCTAATTTGCGTTAATCAAAACAAAACACATGTCCATAGAAATTAAAAGATTATTTGATTTTCCATATTACCAATTAGAAACCTATAATTTAAATAAAGCATTTACCACAAAACACCACAGTGGTTGGCAAAGTATTTCTACACAAGAATATATAGATCAAGCCAATAAAATTAGTAGAGGCTTACTTAGTTTGGGCATAAAAGCAAACGATAAAATTGCTGTAATTTCTAGTACAAACAGAACAGAATGGAATATTTGCGACATTGGAGTATTGCAAATAGGTGCACAAAATGTACCAATTTATCCAACTATCTCTAAAGAAGATTACGAATATGTATTAAATCACTCAGAATCAATTTATTGTTTTGTTTCTGATATAGAGGTATTAGAAAAAGTAAATACAATAAAGAAAAACACTAAATTAAAGGGTGTTTTTACTTTTGATGATATTGCTAGTGAAAAATCGTGGAAAGAACTTTTAAAAGCAGGAGAAGATACATCTTTAGATACAGAATTAGAAGCACGAAAAAAAGCGGTAAAGACAGAAGATTTAGCAACTTTAATTTATACTTCTGGCACAACAGGAAAACCAAAAGGTGTGATGTTATCTCATAAAAACATTGTTACAAATGTTTTAGCTTCTAAAGAAAGAGTACCTTTAGATTATGGTAAAGATATAGGTTTAAGTTTTTTACCAGTTTGCCATATTTTTGAACGTATGATATTGTACTTATATCAATATTGTGGCGTTTCTGTATACTTTGCAGAAAGCATAGAAAAACTCTCTGAAAACGCCCAAGAAATAAAACCAAACGTAATGACAGCCGTACCACGTTTGTACGAAAAAATTTACGATAAAATTATTTTAAAAGGAGAAGCCTTATCTGGTATTAAAAAAGCACTTTTCTTTTGGGCGGTTAATCTAGGCTTAAATTACAAACCCAATGGTGAAAATGGATGGTGGTATGAAAAAAAATTAAAAATTGCTAAAAAATTAATATTTTCTAAATGGCAAGCTGCTTTGGGTGGCCAACTAAAATTAATGGTTTCTGGTAGTGCAGCATTACAACCAAGATTAACCAAAGTTTTTACGGCTGCTGGTATGCCTATTATGGAAGGTTATGGATTAACGGAAACATCTCCTGTTGTATCTGTAAATGATCAAAGAAACAATGGTTTTAGAGTTGGTACTGTTGGTAAAGTAATTAAAGATGTAGACGTAAAGATTGCAGAAAATGGTGAAATTTTAGTAAAAGGACCAAATGTAATGATGGGCTATTATAAAGATGAAGAAAAATCTGCTTCAGTTTTAAAAAATGGATACTTTCATACAGGTGACAAAGGAGAGTTTGATAAAGATGGTTTCTTAAAAATTACAGGTAGAACCAAAGAAATGTTTAAAACTTCGGGTGGTAAATACGTAGTACCACCACTTTTAGAAGGCGATTTAAAACAATCTTTATTTATAGAACAAGTAATGGTTGTTGGCGAAGGAGAAAAAATGCCAGCAGCAATAATACAACCCAATTTCGAGTTTATTGTAGGTTGGATTAAACACAAAGAATTAAATATTGGTACTTCTAACGAAGAAATTGCAAATTCTGAAATTGTAATTAAAAGAATTCAAAAAGAAGTAGATAAGTGTAATAAAAATTTCGGTAAATGGGAACAGATTAAACGTTTTGAACTAACACCTAATGTTTGGTCTATAGATGAGGGCCATTTAACACCTACCATGAAAATGAAACGAGAAATTATAAAAGATATTTATAAACATTTATACGAGAAAATTTATAGAGATTAACAAGAAAGCCTTACAAAATGTAAGGCTTTTTTTATATCGTGATAATATCGTTATTAAATATAAAGAGTAATTTACCAGACTTAATTAACTAAAATCTTAGTATTATATTTTTACAAACCCCTATAAATACTAAGAAAATTAGCTGATAATATTTTTAAATTCATTTAATATTTGTAGTATTGTAGTAGTAAAATATCTATATTTTGAAAAAAACAAACGATAATACATCTTGGAAAGAGAAACTTCATGAAGTTATTTATGAGGCAGACACCAAAGAAGGTAAATTATTTGATGTTATTTTATTGATTGCCATTATTGCCAGCATATTATTGGTAATATTAGAAAGTGTTAAAAGTTTTGATGCAAAGTATCATGACTTTTTAAATATAAGCGAATGGATTATTACCATCTTATTTTCTATAGAGTATATTTTGCGTATTATTTCTATAAAAAAACCATTGAAGTACATTTTTAGTTTTTATGGTGTGATAGATTTTTTATCAACCATCCCAAAATACTTATCGTTTATTCTGGTAGGAACACATAGTTTAGTTGCTCTAAGAGCGTTAAGGCTGTTACGTGTTTTTAGAATTTTAAAATTAGGTCGTTATATAGGTGCTTCTAATAGATTAATAGTAGCTTTAAGAGCTAGTAAAGCTAAAATTGCAGTTTTCTTATTTTTTGTTGTAATTGTATGTATTATTTTAGGTACTGTTATGTATTTGATAGAAGGTGAAGAAAATGGTTTTACCAATATACCTGTTAGTATATATTGGGCAATTGTAACTTTAACCACTGTTGGTTTTGGCGATATTGCTCCACAAACACCACTTGGTCAATTAATTGCAAGTGTTATTATGATTTTAGGCTATTCTATAATTGCCATACCTACAGGAATTGTAAGTTCTGAAATGACAAAATCTGAAAGTGACAATAAAGATTATAATACACAATCTTGTCCTTCTTGTTTAAAAGATTCACATAAAGAAAATGCTACTTTTTGTTACAATTGTGGTAGTGTTTTAAATTAAAATGAAAGAAACTAAAAACACCTTACTTGTTGTTGTTGGTCCTACAGCGATTGGCAAAACCGCTTTAAGTATTCAGTTAGCCAATACCTTTGATACAAGTATCATTTCTTGTGATTCTAGGCAATTTTATAAAGAAATGAGCATTGGAACTGCTGTACCAGAACCAGCAGAACTTGCTGCTGCAAAACATTACTTTATACAAGATAGAAGTATTTTTGATACATATAATGTAGGGGAATTTGAAAGAGATGCTCTAAAAAAATTAGACGAACTTTTTAAAGAAAATCCCATTCAAATAATGGTTGGTGGTAGTGGTTTATATGTTGATGCTGTTTTAAAAGGCTTAGATTATTTCCCTGAAGTACCTTTGAAGATAAGAGAAGAATTGACAGAAAAACTACATAAAGAAGACTTAGAAACATTACAAAAACAACTAAAAGAATTAGATTTAGAAACGTATAATACTATAGAGTTAGAAAATCCACATAGGGTTTTAAGAGCATTAGAAGTATGTGTTAGTTCTGGCACACCCTACTCTACTTTTAAAAATAAACCCAAAAAACCAAGAAATTTTAATGTAATTAAAGTGGGTTTAAATGCTGACAGAAGTATTATTTACGATAGAATAAACAAACGGGTGGACCAAATGATAGCAAACGGTTTATTAGAAGAAGCTAAAAAATTATATCCTCAAAAAAACTTAAACGCACTACAAACAGTAGGTTATAGAGAGTTATTTTCTTTTTTTGATGATACTTTTACCAAAGAATTTGCCATATCTGAAATTAAAAAAAATACTCGAAGATTTGCCAAAAGACAATTAACTTGGTTTAAAAGAGACGCATCAACATTATGGTTTGATTATAAAACAGATTTACAAGAAATTGTGTTAACCATAAAAAAGAAATTAGATATTTAACTTTTTTATGTGTTTGATATTTTAGTAAACCCTACTCTTTTATATCTTTGCGGATTCAAAATAACATTATGAAACTAAAAATTACCTTATTATTAACTGCATTTTTAAGTGTAAATGCAATTGCACAAACAAAAGTTGGTACTATCGATAGCGATTATATTATAAATTATATGCCTGAGGCTAAAACAGTTGTAGGAATGGTACAGAATTATGGTGCAAAATTAGATTCCTCTTTTGTAATTAAAGTAGAAGACTTTAAAGAAAAATTAGAAGCCTACAAAGCCAAAGAAAAAGAAATGGGAGAACTTGAAAAAAAAGTTACTCAAAAAGAGTTGAATGAATTAGAGGCAAATATTCAACAATACCAAAAAAACGGGAATACGTTAATGGGCTTAAAAAGAGACGAATTAATGAGACCTCTTTATAAAAAACTTAATGATGCTATTTCTTGGGTAGCTAAAGAAAATGGTTACACACAAGTATTAACTACAACTGGTAACCAATTTGCTTATATAGATGAAAAATTTGATATTACAACTTTAGTTATAAAAAAATTAGGAATTGTAATTCCAAAAGAAAAAAAATAAACAAATAAGTTTTAAAAAAAATCCTCATATTTTTTAAGCATGAGGATTTTTTTTATTCGTATTGTTTCATTTCTTCGTCGTAAAAAGCACCAGCTTTATCCATCAAATCTGCTAATTCTGTAGCAATATCTTCTTCATTTTCTCCGGTTAAATCTTCAAACCATTCTACTTCGTCATCTTTTAGGTTGATAACAAATCTGGGAAACTCTGTATGCAATACAAAAATATCATCAGGAAAATAGCTGTTATCTGCAAGTAAAAATTTTGGTAAATTCATGTTTTTGTAATTATCTTTTTTAAACTATTGTAATTGTTTTTTCTTTATTTGCTATTAATCTTAAAGTTAAGGAATTAAATCTAATAAATAACAAAATTGAAGCTGTTGTTAAGCCTGCTAATAATCCTAGCCAAATACCAAAACTACCATACATATCTTCCTTTCCTAAAAAGTAAGAAACAGGAAAACCTACTACCCAATAAGAAATAAAAGTTAAAATAGTTGGTATTTTTACGTCTTGTAAACCTCTTAAAGCCCCTAAAACAACCACTTGTATACTATCCGAAATTTGAAAAAAAGCAGCTGCTAATAATAAATTAGACGCAATTTTTAACACCTCTGTATTGTCTTTAAAATTGGCAGCATCATTTAAATCTACATAAATATTGGGCAAACTTTTATGAAAAATAAAGAATATAATTGCAAAGATGGTTGCTAATAACACTCCTAATAAAAATATAGAAAATGCTATTCTACGCAACTCTTTATAATTTTGCAATCCTTTTTGATTACCAACTCTAATCATAGAAGCCACACTTAAACCCATAGCTACCATAAATGTCATAGAAGATAAGTTTAAAGCAATTTGGTTAGCTGCTTGCGGATTTTTACCCAACAAACCACTTAACCAAATGGCTGCAGTAAAAATAGCTACTTCAAAAAACATTTGCATGGCACTTAAAGAGCCTAGATTTATAATTTTTTTGATCATAAAAAAATCAATAACAAAGAGTTGAATATTTTTTACAATTCTGCCTGAACGTTCTTTAAATCTTAATAATAACCACAAATAAATGACCATAATAATTCTAGAAACTAAAGTACCATAAGCTGCTCCAACTATGCCCATTTCTGGAAAGCCAAATTTTCCAAAAATTAAAATATAATTTAAAAAGATATTTACAATATTAGCCAATAAAGTAGCGTACATAGGATATCTAGTCATAGACATGCCATCACTAAATTGCTTTATAGCCTGAAAAATAATTAAAGGTATTAAAGAAAAAGCCACCAAATCTAAATAAGGTATTGCCAAAGCAACTACTTCTTCTGGTTGCTGCATTAAAAACATTAATGGCTTAGAAAAAAATACTAATAAAAATAATAAAATTCCTAAAGTTGTACATAATATAAGACCATGTTTGTAAGCTGATCTTGCTTGTGTTAAGTTATCAGAAGAATCTGCTTCTGCTATTAGAGGAGTAATGGCTGTAGAAAAACCAATACCAATAGACATCGCAATAAACATAAAACTATTACCTAAAGAAACAGCAGCCAATTCTGCTGTACCTAACTGCCCAACCATAATGTTATCTATAAAACTCACAAATGTGTGCCCTAACATACCTAACATTACTGGTGCGGCCAGTTTCCAATTGTACTTAAACTCAGATGTGTATTGAGAAATATTCAAAAAAAAAGTTTTTTTCTTTTTGCGAAGATACATATTATCACTAAAAAAAAGGGGTTAGAACTTATTGGTTTTTACTTAATTTTTTGAATAAAAATAATTACTTTTGAAAAACATAAGAAATACAAAAAATGGCAAATATCACGTTAAAAGGAAACGCAATAAACACAATAGGTAATTTACCAGAAGTTGGTAGCAAAGCACCTGAATTTAATTTAAAAACAATAGATTTAAATACAAAAAAACAATCTGATTTTGAAGGTAAAAAAGTTGTATTAAATGTTTTTCCTTCTATTGACACTGGTACTTGCGCTACGTCTGTTAGAGAATTTAACAAAAAAGCAGCAGAACTAAACAATACTATTGTTTTATGTATTTCTAAAGATTTACCCTTTGCACAAGCACGTTTTTGTGGTGCAGAAGGTATAGAAAATGTAGAAATGTTGTCTGATTTTGCTACAGGTAGTTTTGGTAAAGATTATCAATTAGAAATTAAAGATGGGCCATTAGCTCACTTACACTCTAGAGCTGTTATAGTTTTAGATGAAAATGCAAATGTAGTATATACAGAACAAGTATCTGAAATTGCAGATGAGCCTAATTACGAAGCCGCTTTAAAAGCTATTTAATTGTATGAAAAACCCAAATGATAGTTTTATTAAAGGTAGAATACGTAGTTTAAAATTCGCTTTTAAAGGTGCATGGCTTTTAATAACTACAGAAGACAGTATAATAGCACAAATTTTTGTGGCAGTTATAGCTACTGTTTTAGGTTTTTACTTTCAGATTTCTAACATAGAATGGATGATTCAGCTTTTAGCAATAGGCCTGGTTTTAGTGGCAGAATCTTTAAATACAGCTGTAGAAAAAGTGGCTGATTTTGTACATCCAGATTTTCATATAAAAATAGGGTTTATAAAAGATATTGCAGCTGGAGCACCTACTTTTGCTGCTGTTATTTCTTTAATTATTGCTGGTATTATATACATTCCAAAAATCAATTTGCTATTTTAGCAAACACTCTATAAAACATTTTAATATTTAATGGCAAAAAAGAAACTTAGCAGTAAAAAAACAATAACTTCAACAGATGAAAAAACAAATATGTTAGCGTTTTTAAAAACAAAACAAGCAAAAACTATCATTGCTGTATTTTTAATGTCTTTCGCTATTTTTTTGTGTATTGCTTTTATTTCCTTTTTCTTTAACTGGCAAGAAGACCAAAGCACACTAACAAAACTTACAGATAAAGCTGTTAAAAGTAAAAACTTGTTAGGTAAAATTGGGGCTAGTTTAAGTCACTTTTTTATATACAAAAGCTTCGGAATTGCTTCGTTTATAATTGCCTTTCAAATATTCTTAACAGGTTTATACATCCTTTTTCAAAAAAAACTCTCAAAAATTGTTATTTCTTGGAATTGGGCGTTAATTGCAATGCTTTGGCTTTCTGTAACTTTAGGTTTTTTTAACACTAAACTTGCACTTTTAGCTGGTATTGTGGGTTTCGAAATGAACGAATACCTACAAACTTTTATAGGACAAACAGGGTTAGCTATTGTATTAATTTTCTTTTTTATAACGTATTTAGTAATTCGCTATAAAGTTAGTTTTGATGCACTTATAAATAAAATTAAACAAAAAAGAGAGGCTGCAAAAACAGCTAAACTAGCAGAAACTAATGCTTTTGAAACCACTACAAATAAAGAAAACACAAGTGAAGTTGTAGATACAGAAACTACAAACACCATTTCTTTTAAAAACGATAAAAAAGAAAAATCTGAGTTTGAAAAATCTCTCGAGGATTTAAAACCTACAATTTCTAAATATTCAGATGTTTCATCTAAAAAAGAGCAAGAAATACCTTTAGAAGTAGAAGAAAACTTAGAGCCTGTTCTAAAAACAGAAATTGCCAAAGAGGAAGAAACTGTTGCAATAGACATAGAAAAAGTTGAAGAAGAAGAAGCATCTACAGAAAACTTATCTGATAAATTGGTAAAAGATTTTGGTGAATTTGACCCAACATTAGAGCTCTCTAACTTTAAATTTCCAACATTTAATTTATTAAAACAATACAATGAGAGTATTTCTATTGATCCAGAAGAGTTAGAAGCAAATAAAGATCGAATTGTAGATACTTTAAAAAACTACAAAATTGGAATCGAAGAAATTAAAGCCACAGTTGGCCCAACAATTACCTTATACGAAATTGTTCCAGAAGCAGGAATTAGAATCTCTAAAATTAAGAATCTAGAAGACGATATTGCGCTTTCTCTAGCAGCCTTAGGAATTAGAATTATTGCACCAATTCCTGGTAAAGGCACCATTGGTATAGAAGTGCCTAATAAAAAATCTACCATTGTTTCTATGCATTCTGCCATTTCTTCTAAGAAATTTCAAGAATCAAATATGGAGTTACCTATTGCTTTGGGGAAAACGATTTCTAACGAAACCTTTGTGGTAGATTTGGCTAAAATGCCTCACCTTTTAATGGCTGGTGCTACAGGGCAAGGTAAATCTGTAGGATTAAATGCAGTACTAACATCTTTATTGTATAAAAAACATCCTGCTGAAGTAAAGTTTATTTTAGTAGATCCTAAAAAAGTAGAATTAACACTTTTTAATAAAATAGAACGTCATTATTTAGCAAAATTACCAGATACAGAAGAGGCTATTATTACAGATACAAGTAAAGTAGTAACTACCTTAAATTCTTTGTGTATAGAAATGGATAATCGTTACGATTTACTTAAAGTAGCTATGGTTCGTAACATAAAAGAATACAATGCTAAATTTAAAGCCAGAAAATTAAACCCTAATGACGGGCATCAATTTTTACCTTATATAGTTTTGGTTATCGATGAATTTGCTGATTTAATAATGACTGCTGGTAAAGAAGTAGAAACCCCAATTGCACGTTTGGCACAATTAGCCAGAGCCATAGGGATACATTTAATTGTGGCTACGCAAAGACCATCTGTAAATGTAATTACTGGTATCATTAAAGCGAATTTCCCTGCAAGAATTGCTTTTAGAGTAACCTCTAAAATAGATTCTAGAACCATTTTAGATGCACCTGGAGCAGACCAACTTATTGGACGTGGAGATTTATTGTTTTCTGGTGGAAATGAAATAAAAAGAATACAATGTGCCTTTGTAGATACACCAGAAGTAGAAAAAATAACCGATTTTATTGGTTCTCAAAAAGCCTATTCTGAAGCGTACCAATTACCAGAGTATGTAGATGATGAAAGTGGCACCAGTATTGATATTGATATAGAAGATAGAGATAAATTGTTTAGAGAAGCCGCAGAAATTATTGTTACAGCACAGCAAGGTTCTGCCTCTTTATTACAAAGAAAATTAAAATTAGGATATAATAGAGCTGGAAGATTGATAGATCAGTTAGAATCTGCTGGAATTGTTGGGGGTTTTGAAGGCAGTAAAGCAAGGCAAGTATTAGTAACAGATTTAGTGGCTCTTGATCAATTATTAGAAAATGAAAAAAATATTTAAAATGAAAAAAATAACAATTTTATTTTTAGGTTTATTTTTAACAACAGTTGCTTTTTCTCAAGATTCAGAAAAAGCAAAATCTTTATTAGATGAAGTTTCTGCAAAAATGGGAGCTTACAAAAACATGTACATTGGCTTTAGCCAGACATTAAGCAACGAAGATGCAGGGATTAAGGAAGGTGATGAACCCCCAATTAGAGGAGAAATCAACTTACAAGGAGAAAAATACAACTTAAATTACTTAGGAAATCAGTTTATTTACGATGGTAAAAACTTGCATGTTATCAATCATGATGAAAAAGAAATATCAATTTCTGAAGGAGATATAGAGGGTGATGATGGTTTTGTATATCCCTCAAAATTATTAACTTTTTACAAAGAGGGTTATACTTTTAAAATGGGAAAACTACAAAACACAAAAGGAAGAAAAATACAATATGTAATTCTAAACCCTAAAGATAGTAACTCAGAAATAATTCAAGTTGAATTGGGGATAGATGCAAAAACCAAGCATATTTATAAATTAATCCAAACAGGTACCAATGGTTCTAAAACCTCTTTTACAATTACAAAGTTTAAAAACAACGAAGATTTACCGAAAAACTTTTTCACTTTTAATAAAGACAAGTTTTTAAGTAATAATTATATAATTGACTAATTTTTTCAATTAACAATAAATTAGTAGCGTATTATTAATTAAGCAATTACTTTTGTTGCAATGAAAATTTTAGATAAATACATCTTAAAAAGCTTCTTAAAACCTTTTATAGCTACTTTTTTAATCGTGCTTTTTGTATTGGTAATGCAAATACTTTGGCAGATTTTTGAAAATGTAGCTGGCAAAGGAGTTAGTTTTATATTTATTTTTAAACTTTTATATTACACAACTTTAGGTATTGTACCACAAGCATTACCTATAGCCGTTTTACTATCTTCTATCATGACTTTGGGTAGCTTGGGCGAAAACTACGAGTTTGCAGCTGCTAAATCTGCTGGTATTTCATTACAACGCTTGGTAAGACCACTCATCATTTTAACACTAATTTTTAGTGGCATCAACTTCTTATTCTTAAATAATGTTTTTCCGTATGCAACTTTAAAGCAACGTAACCTTTACTATAATATCAAAAAGAAAAAACCTGCGTTAGCATTAGTTTCTGGTAGTTTTAATAGTGATATTCCAAATTATCAAATAAAATTTGAAGAGAAATACGGTGAAGAAGAAAATCTCTTAAAAAAGGTTTTAATTTACGATTTAAGCAACAGAAATGGTAATACAAAAGTAATTACTGCAGAAAGAGGTAAAATTTTATCAGAAGAAGGCAGTAGATATATGACCTTTATCTTATACAATGGATATTACTACGAAGATCATACAAAATCCACAAAGTCATCAGAAAAGCGAAAAAAAATGCCTGCTTCTCAGGCAACATTTAAAGAATATGAATTTAATATAGACATTTCTAATATAGTTGGAGATGGTAAATTAGACGAAGAAAGAGTTAAAAACAGCTATAATATGAGAACTCTAAATCAGTTAAATGATACCATACCAATTCTAAAAGCAAGTTATAACGAATTGTTAGCTGCAAGAGCAAAAACAATAACCAGTATTACTACTGCAAAAAAACTATACAAATACAAAGATTCTTTAAAAACAAAATTTATAGATTCAACGAATATTTTAAATAATTTTAACTTAAGAGAACAAATTAACATTTTAAATGCTGCAAAATCAAAAATAAATTCAGCTTTTAGCAATGTAAAAAACAATGTAGATGGCGTTAAATGGAAAAGAAAAATGTTAAACTTTTTCGATTCTGAATATTATGGTAGAATAGCCCTTTCTTTTTCATGCTTAATATTATTTTTTATTGGTGCTCCATTAGGCTCTATAATTAGGAAAGGTGGTTTTGGTTTGCCTATGATTTTGGCAATATGCATCTATGTACTCTACTTTTTTGGAAATACAATGGGTAAAAACTTAGCAGAAGAAAGTTCAATATCATCTTTGTTAGGTGCTTGGATTTCTACCATGGTTATGGTTCCTTTTGGTATTTTCTTAACTAAAAGGGCTACCAACGACAAAGGTATTTTTAATGTAGATGCCATTACACAACCTATCATTAATTTCTTCAAAAAATTTAAATCTAAAAAAGACATATAACTATATGACTAATTTACAAAGCAAAAAAAACACACAATTAAATAATATTGCAGATGCCATACAAGACATTAGAAATGGCAAGATAATAATTGTGGTTGATGATGAAAACAGAGAAAATGAAGGAGATTTTTTAGCTGCTGCAGAAAAAGTTACCCCAGAAATGATCAACTTTATGGCAACTCATGGGCGTGGTTTAATTTGTACACCACTAACCGAAAAACGTTGTAAAGACTTAGATTTAGGAATGATGGTTTACAACAATACAGATCCGATGGAAACTGCCTTTACAGTTTCTGTAGATTTGCGTGGTAAAGGCGTTACAACAGGTATTTCTGCCTCAGACAGAGCGTTAACCATAAAGGCCTTAATAGAAAAAGATACAAAACCTTTTGATTTGGCAAGACCGGGTCACATTTTTCCATTAGTAGCTAAAGAAGGTGGTGTTTTAAGAAGAACTGGTCATACAGAAGCAGCTATCGATTTTGCACGTTTAGCAGGTTTAGAGCCAGCAGGTGTTATTGTAGAAATTATGAACGAAGATGGAACCATGGCACGTTTACCACAACTTTTAGAAGTGGCAAAAAAGTTCGATATCAAAATAGTTTCTATAGAAGACTTAGTAGCTTACAGAATGGAGCATGACTCTTTGATTGAGAAAAAAGAAGATTTTAACATCAACACACGTTTTGGCGAATTTAGGTTAAGAGCTTACGAACAAACCACAAACAATCAAGTGCATATCGCTTTAACAAAAGGTTCTTGGTCTAAAAATGAGAGTATTTTAACTCGCGTAAATTCAACATTAGTTAATAATGACATATTAGGTACATTAACCAATAATGCAGATAAAAAATTAGACCAAATGTTTAAAGTGATTAACGATGATGGTAAAGGAGCTATCATTTTTGTAAATCAACAGAATCAATCGCAAAACTTAATTAGTAGACTTAAAACATTAAAAGAAAGCCAAGAAAAAGGGATTATGAAAGCCCCAGACATTAAACTAGACAATAAAGATTTTGGTATTGGTGCACAAATTTTACACGATTTAAATATTAGCAAACTAAAACTAATTACCAATTCGCAACAAACAAAAAGAGTGGGTATTATTGGTTATGGTTTAGAAATTGTAGATTATATTGAATATTAGTGCGTATGACTTAGTTTTTAAAATGAATAAAAAAACTTTGCATATTAATGAGATTGAAAATAATTTAAAATTTTCAATCTCATATACTTCAAAATCAAACAACCACTTCTCTCCCACTTTCTACTTCAAAAGGCACTTTATTTTGTTGAAATACTCTTGCAGTATATTTTCCTTGTAAAGTAATGTTGTTGTCATTTACTTCTAACCAACTACCTTCTCTTAAACCCAAAACTGGTGTCTCATTAAACACATGAAACTCTTTAATTCTAGTTGCTCTAGTTTCTCCCATATGCGTAGAATCTTTTACAGGATCTAAATAATGCGCATTAATATTAAAAGGAATACAACCTAAAGTTGTAAAACTTGGTGGATATACAATAGGCATATCATTGGTATTCATCATAGAAACCCCACAAATATTACTACCTGCACTTGTACCTAAATACGGTACACCTTTTTCTATAGCAATTTTTAGTGATGCTAAAACCTCTTGTTTATAAAGTTGATTTACCAATTCAAAAGTATTTCCTCCTCCTGTAAAAATACCTTCAGCCTTTAGAATTGCTGCTTTGTAATTATCAAATTCATGTAAACCTTTTACATTTATATGGATGCCTGCAAAAGCTTTTTTAGCTAAAGCTGTATATTTTTCGTAAGAAATTCCACCTGGTCTTGCAAAAGGTATAAACACAATGCTTTTAACATTTGCAAAGTGCTTTTCTAAAGTGGGTAATAAATACTCCAAATAACCACTCCCAAAAATGGTAGATGTACTTGCAACAATCATTTTTTTCATATCTCAAAAATAAAAAAAATGTTTTTAACAGAAGTTTATCAGATAATTTTATAAATTTAAAACGATTAATATGAAATTTGTTAAAATCATTGTTAATATGCAAAAAAAATTACTCCTATTATTTTTATTAGCATTTGTTGTAAGCTCTTCTTTTTCTCAATTAAGAAGAACAATTATAAATGGTAAAGTAACAGATTCTTTAAGTACGGTTAGAAATGCCAATATTATCAACTTAAAAACCAACCAAGGTACTTTTACTTCTGATAATGGTGAATTTCGAATTTTTGTAAAAGAAGGAGATTCTTTACGTTTTTCTTCTGTACAACACATTACAAAATTTGTAGTTGTAAAAAAGAATAATGTACTAGAAAAACTACTTAAAATAAAATTAAAATATAGAACAATTGTATTAGATAGCATTGTGCTAAAAAAACACAATTTAAGTGGTAGATTAGGTATAGACACCAAAGATGTACCTTTTAATAAAAAAGATTCACTTTTAAGAGAAGTCATGAATTTATCTGATGTAGATATGAATGTTGTTGGTCCAATAGACGAAATAGACAAAGCAAAACCACCTTTAAATAATACAGACCCAACTGTAAACTTTGCAGGTGCAGGTGCTAGTGTTACAATGGCTTTTAAACATTCAGAACGTTTGTGGGCATTAAGAAAAGAACTGGCTAGAAAAAAAGATTTTCCTTATAAAATTATGTCTGAATTAGGAGAAAAATTCTTTTTCGAGCAATTAAAAATACCTGTAGAAAATTACTTTCATTTTTTAGAATATTGCAATCCTTTAGGAATCGAGAAATTACATAAAGAAGATAAGGTTTTAGATATTATTAAAGTTTTTAGAAGAGAAAGTAAAACCTACTTAGAAGTTATAAAAAAAGAGTAAATTGGCGCAATAATTGTTTTAATAACAAGTATGAAAATAAATAAACTACTACTATTCTTTTTAATAGCAACAATATTCTCTTTTACAAGCCATAAATATTATTTAAGTTTAACTCAAATTAAATTTAAAGAAAATGCAAAAGCTGTTCAAATAATTACTAGCGTTTTTATGGATGATATTGAGCTGGCACTAAACAAAGATTACAACATAGATTTACAACTTACCACCAAAAAAGAATTAGAAAATAACGATATCTATTTCGAAAAATACCTAAAAAGCAAGCTAAGTTTTAAAGTTAATGATATTGCTGCCAGTTATAATTACATTGGTAAAGAATACGAAGGCGATTTGGTCTATTTTTATCTAGAAATAGAAAATATAAATCAAGTAAAATCTATAGATATAGACAATAAAATATTAATTAAACATTTTCCAGAACAACAAAACCTTATAAAATCTAAAGTAGGTTCAAAAAATAAAAGTATTCTGTTAACTAAAGAAAATCATCAAAATAAATTCAAATACTAATTCAATAAACAAAAACCAACAATTATGAAAAAACTGGGTTTACTAATCTTTTCTATTTTTTTTATATCAAGTGCATTTTTGGCACAAGAATCTAAAACCAAACAAGGGCATACCAATCAGAACAAGTTTAAACAGTTAAAAGAACTTTTACCAACGCCTAATCTACAAAGAACTGCATCTGGTGCTCCAGGTATAAAGTACACGCAGCAAAAAGTAGATTATACTATGGATATTCTTTTAGATGATGCAAAGACAAGAATTTATGGTGATGAAACCATTACCTATCACAACAATTCAGATGATACTTTGCCATATTTATGGGTACAATTAGACCAAAATATGAGAGCTGCAGATTCTAAAACTCCAGATATTCAAACAAGCAGAATACCTAGTAAAACCTCAAAAACAAGATTTAACAAAGCTTATATAGAAACTCCTTTTGATGGTGGGTTTAAAATAGAAAGTGTAAAAAATATAGATGGCAGCAATTTATCACACACCATTAACCAAACAATGATGCGTATAAATTTAGCCCAACCCTTAGCATCTGGAGAAAAATTTCAATTTAAAATAAAATGGTGGTATAACATCAATAATCACAGAACACAAGGTGGTAGATCTGGGTACGAACATTTTACAGAAAACAGAAACAACAACTACGTAATTGCACAGTTTTATCCAAGAATGTGTGTGTATGATAATGTAGAAGGTTGGCAAAACGACCAATTTTGGGGAAGAAGCGAATTTGCTTTAGAATTTGGAGATTTTACCGTTAATATTACCACTCCAGAAGACCACATGTTAGGTGCTACTGGTATATTACAAAATCCAGAAGAAGTTTTTACTAGAAAGGAATTAAAAAGATTAGAAAAAGCGAAAAAAACTTTTGACGAACCAGTAATTATTAGAACCCAAAAAGAAGCTGAAAAAATAGAAAAAACAAAATCTAAAAAAACAAAAACATGGAAATTTGTTGCAAAAAATGTAAGAGATTATGCGTTTGCAAGTTCAAGAAAATTTATTTTTGATGCTATGGCTGTAGATATTAATGGTAAAACTGTAATGGCACAATCGTTATATTCTAAAGAAGCAAACCCTTTGTATGGAGACCATTCTACAAGAGCAGTTGCACAAACCTTAAAAACATATTCTAGATATACGTTTGATTATCCTTACCACAAAGCAATCTCTGTAGATGGGCAAATGGGAATGGAATATCCTCAAATTTGTTTCAATCCAGGAAGACCCAATCCAGATGGAACCTATTCTGACAGAACAAAATACAGAATGATAAAAGTAACCATTCACGAAGTTGGGCATAACTTTTTTCCAATGATTGTAAATTCAGATGAAAGACAATGGACTTGGATGGATGAAGGTTTAAACTCTTATATGGAAATGTTGGCAGAATTAGATTACGACCCTAACTTCCCTATCACAAGAGGATATCCAAAAAATATTGTAAGATATATGGCTGGAGATCAATCTAGAATTGCACCAATAATGTCTAAAGGAGACCATGTATATAGTTTTGGTAGCAATGCCTATGGAAAACCAGCTACAGCTTTATGGATTTTAAGAGAAACCATTATGGGTAAAGAGTTGTTTGATCATGCATTTAAAACCTATGCACAAAGATGGAAATTTAAACACCCAACACCAGCAGACTTCTTTAGAACTATGGAAGATGCTTCTGGCGTAGACTTAGACTGGTTTTGGAGAGGTTGGTTTTACACTACTGATGTTACAGATATTGGTATCGAAGATGTCCGTAAATTTTATGCAAAAGACGCAACTAATGAAACAATAGAATTTATAGAAGATACAAGCGAAGGTTTATCTATAAACAAACCAAAAAAGGCAAAGTCTAAATATTTTTACGAAATTACTTATAACAAACCTGGTGGTTTAGTAATGCCTATTATTGTAGAATTTACTTATGATGATGGCACTAAACAAAAGAAAATGTATCCTGCAGAAATTTGGAGATATAATGACAAACAAGTTACCAAAGCAGTGCATTCAGATAAACAAATTACTAAAATTGTAGTAGACCCAGAGTTAGAAACTGCAGATGTAGACACCTCTAACAATAGTTTTCCAAGAAACAAAGAAGATGGGTTTAGTAAATTTAAAAATAAAATGAAAAACTAAATATTAATTACAAAAAATTTAAAACTGCTTCAAGAAACATTCTTTAAGCAGTTTTTTTTATAATAAAGATTTGTTAAAACATTAACAATATTTAACAAAATTGCATAGATATGCTTAATTTAGGCGACAGAATTTAAACAAAACAATCAAATATGAAAAAACTATCATTATTAGCTTTTTCTTTATTCTTCATTTCTTTTGTATCAATAGCACAAGAAAACAAAGTAAAGGAAAGCAAAACACAAAAAGGACACACAGACCAAAACAAATTCAGACAAATGAAAGATGTTTTGGCTACTCCAAATGACCAGCATAATGCGGCTGGTGCTCCAGGACATCAGTATACACAACAAAAAGTAGACTATGTTATGGACATTCGTTTAGATGAGCCTAACAATAAAATTTATGGTGATGAAGAAATCACATATCACAACAATTCTAAAGATTATCTAGAATATTTATGGGTGCAATTAGACCAAAATATGAGAGCAGATGACTCAAAAACTCCATTAGCAAAATCTAACAGTGCATCTGCATTTATAACACCAAACAACTTTAAAGGTTCTTTCATGAACGAAAAAAAAGGATTTGGGTACAATATTACAAAGGTAGAAAGTAATGGTAAACCATTATCACATACCATTAATAGAACCATGATGCGTATCAATTTATCTAAACCATTAGCTCCAGGTAAAACGTTTGAATTCAGAATTCAATGGAATTATAAAATAAACGACATCAACAAAGATGGTGGTCGTTCTGGTTTAGAAACTTTTAAAGACGGAAATAACAATTATACAATTGCACAGTTTTTTCCAAGATTAGCCGTTTACAATAATGTAGAAGGTTGGCAAAATATGCAATTTTGGGGTCGTTCTGAATTTGCTTTAGAATTTGGTGATTATGAAGTAAACTTAACGGTTCCTTCAGACCACATTGTAGAAGCAACAGGTACTTTACAAAACGAGAAAGATGTGTTAACAAAAACACAACGTAAACGTATGGAGAAAGCTAGAAAATCTTTTGACAAACCTGTTATTATTGTAACACAAAAAGAAGCTGAAAAAACTGAAAAAGGACGTGCAACTAGTACAAAAACATGGAAATTTAAGGCTCAAAAGGTTAGAGATTTTGCTTTTGCAACTTCTAGAAAATACATTTGGGATGCTATGGCTGTTAACATTAATGGTAAAACAGTAATGGCTACTTCTTTATATCCTAAAGAAGGAAACCCTTTATGGGAAGAACACTCTACAAGAGCCGTAGCAACAACCTTGATAGAATATTCTAAATTAACATTCGATTATCCTTATCCAAAAGCAGTTTCTGTACATTCAGAAAGACAAGGTATGGAGTATCCAATGATTTGTTTCAACTTTGGTCGTCCAAATCCAGATGGAACTTATTCTGACAGAACTAAAAAAGGAATGTTAGGTGTAATTATACATGAAGTTGGGCATAACTTTTTCCCAATGATTGTAAATTCTGACGAAAGGCAATGGACATGGATGGACGAAGGTTTAAACTCTTTCGTAGAAATTTTAGCCGAAGATGTTTATGACGCAGAATTATTTGCCTCAAACCCTGCAAAAGAAATTACAAGATATATGGGCGGTGATCAAAGTAACATCTCTCCTATTATGTCTCAAGGAGATTACGTAAAACAATTTGGTCCAAATGCATATTCTAAACCCGCAGCAGGTTTATATATTTTGCGAAAAACAATTATGGGACCAGAGTTGTTTGACCATGCATTTAGAACATATTCTCAAAGATGGATGTTTAAACACCCAACTCCAGAAGATTTCTTTAGATCTATGCAAGATGCATCTGGTATGGATTTAGACTGGTTTTTTAGGGGTTGGTTTTACACAACAGATGTTACAGATATAGGTATTAAATCTGTAAAACCATTATACTTAACTGACAAAGCAAGCGAAAGAGTAACTAAATTAAAAGAGCAATACAAACAGTATTTTGATAATTTAGGAGACTTAGTTTACATAACAGACAAAAAGGAAGATGCTAACCCAAATGCTATGAATAAATATGCAGATGGTAAAGAAGTACCTTCTTATATCTACTCTGTAGAGTTCGAAAAACCAGGAGGTTTAATTATGCCAATAATTGTAGAATTAACCTACGCAGATGGTTCAACTAAAAGAGAAACTTTCCCTGCACAAATTTGGATGAAAAGTGATACTTCTGCAAAAAGGGTATTTGCTTCTACTAAAGAAATTACCAAAATTGTAGTAGATCCAGATTTTGAAACTGCTGATGTAGATACTGCTAACAATAGCTGGCCTAAAAAAGAAGGTGATAAATTTGATGAATTTAAAAACAAAAGTAAAAACTAAATACTTTTAATTATTTAAATAAAAAGCCTCGTTTACAAATTGTAAACGAGGCTTTTTAAATTATAACTAATATTGATTATTCACCTGAATAACTCACAAAGTTTCTTGGAGTTTCGTAAAGTGTTACTTTTAAATCTAAATGACTGGGTAATAATTTTCTAAGTTTTTGATAGGTAACCACACAAATATTTTCTGCTGTAGGGTTTACATCTTTAAACTCAGGTACTTCTACATTTAAATTTTTATGATCAAAACAATCTTCAATTTCAGATTTTATATAGTTTTTTAAAATCCCTAAATCAAAAACATAACCCGTTTCTTTGTCTATTTCACCTGTTAAAGAGACAATTAACTCGTAATTATGACCGTGGAAATTAGGGTTGCTACACTTGCTAAAAACAGCAACATTTTTTTCATCACTCCAATCTTTTCTATACAATCTATGAGCTGCATTAAAATGCGCTTTTCTATGAACGGTTACTTTAGGCATGGCTTAGTTTTTCGTAAGATTTTTTAAATATAATTTTAAACCACGCAGTATATAATTGCGGATTTTCTTCAATGTCTTTTTTCACATCCTCTAATGGCATCCATTTGTAGGCTTCTGCCTCTTCTTTATTTAATTTCGGTGCATCGTCATAATAACCAATCATCACATGATCTAGTTCATGCTCTGTTAAACCATTATCAAAAGGTGCTTTATAGATAAAAGAAAAAACCTCTTTTAAATCTGTGCTAAACCCCATTTCTTCTTGCAAACGTCTTTTGCCAGCTTCTATATTGGTTTCTCCTTCTCTTTGATGTGAGCAACAAGTATTTGTCCATAATAAAGGCGAATGGTATTTAGAAACTGCTCTTTGTTGTAGCATCAATTCTCCTTTTTTATTAAAAATAAAAACAGAAAAAGCTCTGTGTAATAAGGCTTTTTCATGCGCTTCTATTTTTTCCATTAAACCAACTGGGGTATCATTTTCATCTACTAAAATAACATGTTCTTCCATTATTACAAAAATAGGGAAAGAGTTGTCAAAAAATCTTAAAAAAACAATAAAAATTAACAAATTTTTCTAATGTTTTATATTGATGATTTATCTTTGAAAGTTTAAAAATTTATGCAATGAGAATTTTAAAATTCTACTTCTTTATTGGTTGTTTATTCTTTTTATTTCAATGTAAAAATAAAACAACAACTTCCAAACAAGAAATAGATAGTACAGCTATTGTAAAAAAAAATCTGAGGAAAAAGATCGAAAAAAAAGTAGTAAAACGTTGGGATAGTTTAAACAGTAAAAACGTAGAGGCCTTTTTTACAGCATATGGTAAGCAAAATAAAGAAAACAAAGTTATCATAAAAACAAAGTTTGGTAATATAAAATTGCGCTTATATAATGATGTGCCAATTCACAGAGCCAATTTTATTTTTTTAACTAAAATAAATTATTTTAATACAACAGAGTTTTACAGAATTGCTAGAAACTTTGTAATTCAAGGTGGTAATTCAGACGAAACCTATACCAAAAAACAAAGAAGACTGTATGGTAATTACAGGCTAAAACCTGAATTTAAAAGCCATAGAAGACACAAGTATGGTGCATTAGCAGCTGCTAGAGATTGGGAAGACAACCCCAATAAATTATCAAATCCTTTTGAATTTTACATAGTCCATAATAGAAATGGTGCACATCACTTAAACAAAGAACACACCGTTTTTGGCGAAGTAATTTCAGGTTTTGATACTATGGATAAAATGTCTAAAGTTAAAGTGGGTGTAGATGAATGGCCGCTAAAAGACATTAGAATGACTGTAGAAATTTTAGATTGATATTTCTCTTTGTAAAACCTATCTTTGCACCTCAAATTTTGTAGATGAGCTTTTTAGAAGAAATAAAACGAAGAAGAACTTTTGGTATCATATCTCACCCAGATGCAGGTAAAACAACCTTAACAGAAAAATTATTACTATTTGGTGGTGCCATACAAGAAGCAGGTGCAGTAAAAAACAACAAAATTAAAAAAGGCGCTACTTCCGATTTTATGGAAATTGAGCGACAGCGTGGAATTTCTGTAGCAACTTCTGTTTTGGCTTTTATCTATAAAAACAAAAAAATTAATATTTTAGATACACCTGGGCATAAAGATTTTGCAGAAGATACTTTTAGAACCCTAACAGCCGTAGACAGTGTAATTGTGGTTATCGATGTTGCCAAAGGTGTAGAGCCACAAACCGAAAAACTGGTAGAAGTTTGTAGAATGCGTAGCATACCTATGCTCGTTTTTATCAACAAATTAGATAGAGAAGGTAAAGATGCTTTTGATTTGTTAGATGAAGTAGAGCAAAAACTAGGTTTGCGTGTAAGTCCAATGAGTTTCCCAATTGGAATGGGGTATGATTTTAAAGGAATTTATAACATTTGGGCAAAAAAATTAAATCTTTTTTCTGGCGATAAAAAACAAACTGTTTCAGATGGTGTAGAGTTTGATGATTTAACAAACCCAGAATTAGATAAAGTTATAGGTGATACAGCAGCAAATACTTTACGTGAAGAATTAGAGTTAATTGAAGAAGTTTATCCTCCATTTAATCAAGAAGCATATTTAAAAGGAGAATTACAGCCTGTGTTTTTTGGCTCTGCATTAAATAACTTTGGTGTAAAAGAATTATTAGATGCATTTATAGAAATTGCGCCACCACCACAACCCAAAAAAGCAGAAGAACGTTTAGTAGATTCAAAAGAAGAAAAACTAACAGGTTTTGTATTTAAAATACATGCCAATATGGATCCTAAACACAGAGATAGGTTAGCATTTATAAAAATTGTATCTGGTAAATTCAAACGAAACGCACCGTATTTACATGTTAGAAATGGTAAAAAAGTAAAGTTTTCTAGTCCAAATGCCTTTTTTGCAGAGAAAAAAGAAATTGTAGAAGAATCTTTTCCTGGTGATATTGTAGGTTTACACGATACTGGAAATTTTAAAATTGGAGATACATTAACAGAAGGAGAGCAATTAAACTTTAAAGGAATACCAAGTTTTTCTCCAGAACATTTTAGATATGTAAATAATGCAGACCCCATGAAATCTAAACAATTATACAAAGGTTTAGACCAATTAATGGATGAAGGTGTTGCACAATTATTTACTTTAGACATGAATGGTAGAAGAGTTGTAGGAACTGTAGGTGCTTTACAATATGAAGTAATTCAATACAGATTAGAACACGAATATGGTGCAAAATGTACCTATGAAAATTTACAAGTTCATAAAGCATGTTGGGTAGAACCAGAAAACCCAAAAAACGAAGAGTTTAAAGAATTTAAAAGAGTTAAACAGCGTTATTTAGCAAAAGACAAACAAGATCAATTGGTATTTTTAGCAGATTCTGCCTTTACAATTCAAATGACACAAAGTAAATACCCCACGGTAAAACTGCACTTTACAAGTGAATTTAAAAAATAAAACGATGAAAAATTATGTTTTAGTTTTAGTACTATTTCTTTCGTTTAAATCATATTCTCAGAAGTATGATTTATCTGATATGGTAACTAAAGAGATGCATAATAATATTCGATTAAATTATACTTTAGTCCATCAACCAGATGAAAAAGTAGGTTATAATTTACAACCAACTATGGGGTTTGTAGGTTTAAATTACAACATCCCTTTAACAAATTGGTTATATACAGGTGCTGGATTTCATACAGCAATTACAGGTGATCAAGGAGGATTGTTTACTTTAGGAGTAAATTTAGGGGTTAACTTACCTATTTATAAAAACCTATACTTTGATGCTAATGCACATTTTGGAGGTGGTGGTGGTTATAGATCATTAGTAAATGGAGGTGGAATTATTTATCCTAATGCAGGTTTACAATATAAAAAAAATGGATATTCATTTGGAGTTCAATATGGATATGTAAACTTTTTTACAGGTATCCAAAAAAATGATAATATTTCCTTTTTTGTTGAAATTCCAACAACTTTACGAATTGCTTCTTATAAACAAGCTCAGAAAGAATTTGTTGTTGCAAATTCAACGACAGATAATTTTTGGAAAAAACCTGCAGTAAAAAGCGTTCAACAAGTAACATTCGATTATTTTTTTCCTTTTGGAAATTCCAGAACAGATGCTAGTACAAACCCAAGTTATCAACAAATTAATAAAGTATTATCGATCATAGGATTTGAATATCAAAAATATTTAAATGAAAATACATTTATTTATGCACATGTAGATGCTATGTATGCTGGTTTAACAGCTGGTTTTATGGATTTATTTTTTGGTGTAGGAAAGAACTTTATTGAAACTAAACACGTTAACTTTTTTGCAAAAATGGGTATTGGAGCTGCAGGTGGGAGAATTTATCCTGAAGGTGGTTTAACAATGTATCCGAGTGTAGGCGCAGATATTCGATTTTCAGATAAATTTGGTTTAAGCCTTCATGGAGGCTATCACAGATCTGTTGGTGGTATTGCGAGTTTTCAGGCATATACTGCTGGATTTAGTTTAAAATATTATGGTGTAAGTGGAGGGATCAAAGATCCTTTTACCGAGAAAAAAGCGAAATCTCTTAAAACACAAGGGGTACAAATAGGAGTTCAAAATCAGACCTATTTTAATGTTGCTAAATTTGGCATCCCTCCAAGTAATTTACAATTAATTGCCTTAAAAATAAATTACGATTTAAATAAAAGATTTTATATAGCTGGAGAAGCTTCTTTTGCTTACAAAGGAAAATCTGGTGGATATGCTCACGGTATTTTTGGTTTAGGAATTAAATCAAATAAATTTTTGAACGATAAAATTTCTTTATTTGCAGAAGTTGCTGCTGGTGTGGCTGGAGGAGGAAGAGTGGATTCTGGTGAAGGTATTTTAATTAGACCTACAGCGGGAATCAATTTTCATGTAAATAACGATTTAAACTTTAACATCTCTGGGGGACAAATGACATCTCCTTATGGCAATGTAAATTCAACAAACTTAAACGTAGGTTTTACCTATAGTTTATCATTATTAAATTTAAAAAAATAAAATAAATTAAAACAAGATGAATAACGGATTATATGCAAAATTCACCACACCAAAAGGTGAAATTTTAGTACAATTAGAAGATGAGAAAGCTCCTGGAACAGTTGGTAATTTTGTTGCTTTAGCAGAAGGTAATTTAGAAAACTCAGCAAAAGCTCAAGGAACTCCTTATTACGATGGTTTAAAATTCCATAGAGTAATTCCAGATTTTATGATTCAAGGTGGTTGTCCATTAGGTACAGGTACAGGAAACCCTGGTTATAAATTTGATGATGAATTTCATCCTGATTTAAAACACGATGCACCAGGTAAATTAGCAATGGCAAACTCTGGCCCCGCAACTAACGGAAGTCAGTTTTACATTACCCAGGTTCCTACTCCATGGTTAGATGGCAAACATACTGTTTTTGGTACTGTTGTAGAAGGGCAAGATATTGTAGATACTGTTGCACAAGGTGATGATATGAAAGTAGAAATTTTAAGAGTTGGTGGTGAAGCTGAAAGCTTTAATGCCATAGAAGCTTTTAGAACTTTTGAAGGAGCAAGAGAAAAAAGAGAAGCAGAAGCAAAAGCAAAACAAAAAGAAATGTTAGACGAAATTGCTGCTGGTTATGATGAAACTGATAGTGGGTTACGTTATAAAATCATTCAAAAAGGTACTGGAAAAAAAGCTACAAAAGGTGCAGGAGTTTCTGTACATTACAAAGGCCAATTATTAGATGGTACAGTATTTGACTCTTCTTACAAAAGAAAACAACCTATCGATTTTAATGTGGGTGTAGGACAAGTAATTTCTGGTTGGGATGAAGGTATACAATTATTAAATGTGGGAGATAAAGCGCGTTTTGTAATTCCTTCTAATTTAGCATATGGTGCTGCAGGTGCAGGTGGTGTAATTCCACCAGATGCTACTCTTATTTTTGATGTAGAATTAATGAATGTAAAATAAAAATCTATTTTTATTAAAATAAAAAACCTCAAAACAAAATACTGTTTTGAGGTTTTTTGTTTGTTAAATACTTATCTACACTAAAGCTGCTGCTATTTTTTTGTAAGTACCATCTTCTAGCTTTGCTCTAATTGCAGAAAAAGCAGTAATGGTTTCATCAATATCATCTTGTGTATGGGTTGCTGTTGGTATCAGCCTTAAAATTATTAACCCTTTTGGGATTACAGGATATACAACAATAGAACAAAAGATTCCATGATTTTCTCTTAAATCATTTACCATAGCCATAGCTTCAGGTATATCACCTTTTAAAAATACAGGTGTAATACAAGTTTGGGTAGTTCCTAAATCGAAACCTGCATTTCTTAAACCAGATTGTAGAGCATTGGTGTTTTCCCACAACTTTTCTTTTAGTTCTGGCATAGTTCTAATCATGTCTAAACGTTTTAATGCACCTTTAACCATTGCCATTGGTAAAGATTTTGCAAACATTTGAGAACGTAAATTATATTGTAAAAACTGAATTACATCTTTATCTCCTGCTAAAAAAGCGCCAATACCTGCCATAGATTTGGCAAAAGTTGCAAAATACACATCAATATCATCTTGTACACCTTGTTCAAAACCTGTACCTCTTCCTCCTTCTCCTAAAGTTCCAAAACCGTGTGCATCATCAACTAATAATCTAAAATTATATTGTTTTTTAAAAGCTACAATTTCTTTTAAACGCCCTTGCTCTCCACGCATTCCAAAAACACCTTCAGAAATTACTAAAATTCCTCCACCTGTTTTTTCCGCCATTTTTGCAGCACGTTTGATGTTTTTTTCAAAACTTTCCATATCGTTATGACGATATACAAAACGTTTTCCTGAATGCAAACGAACCCCATCTATAATACAAGCGTGCGTGTCCATATCGTATACAATAATATCATTTTTAGAAACCAAAGCGTCTATTGCAGACATAATACCTTGATAACCAAAATTTAAAAGATATGCTTTTTCTTTATTTACAAATGCTGCACATTCACGCTCTAATTGTTCGTGATAGGGAGTGTGACCAGACATCATTCTTGCCCCCATAGGATAAGCCATACCATGCTCTAAAGCAGCTTCTCCATCAACTTTTAAAACTTCAGGATGGTTTGCCAACCCTAGGTAATCGTTAATACTCCATGTAACTACTTTTTTACCATTAAAAGACATTCTGTTAGAAATAGGACCTTCTAATTTTGGAAACACATAGTACCCTTCTGCTTGTTCTGCCCATTTTCCTAAGGGCCCTTTGTCTTTAATGATTCTATCAAATAAATCTACCGCCATTGTTTCTACTGTTTTTAAGGTTGACAAAGGTAGAAAAAATTGACAGTTTATCCAATTTATAAATAAAATGAGAAAAGCTTTATTTTAATCAATAAAACCTTGATTTTTCATCCAAGAATCGTTGTAGATTTTATTCATATAACGCGATCCATGATCTGGAAAAATAAGTACAACAAAACTATCATCATTAAAATAATTTTGTGCTGCATATTGTTTTGTAGCTTGTAAAACAGCACCTGATGTATAACCTGGAAAAATGCCTTCTTTTTTTACGATTTCTCTTGCAGAAAATGCTGCATCTTTATCAGATACTTTCTCGTAAATATCTATAACATCAAAATCTGTAGCTGAAGGTATAAGTGTTTTGCCTAAACCTTCAATTTTATAAGGTTGTATTTCGTTTTTATCAAATTTTCCTGTTTCGTGGTATTTTTTTAATACAGAACCAAAAGCATCTACTCCTAGAATTTTTATGTTTGGATTTTGTTCTTTTAAATACTTACCAGTGCCAGAAATAGTACCACCTGTTCCACTTGCTGCTACCAAATGTGTTATTTTACCTTGGGTTTGTTGCCAAATTTCTGGTCCTGTAGACCTGTAGTGTGCTTCTATATTAAGCTCGTTAAAATATTGGTTTATATAAACCGAATTTTTTGTTTTTTTGTGAATGGTTTTGGCCACTTCATAGTAAGATCTTGGATCGTCTGCAGGAACATTTGCAGGACAAATATGTACCTCTGCTCCCATTATTTTTAATAAATCTATTTTATCTTGAGAAGATTTATCGCTTACAGCTAAAATACATTTATAACCTTTTACAATACTAATCATTGCTAAACTAAAACCTGTGTTACCGGATGTAGTTTCTACAATGGTGGCTCCTTTTTTTAAAATGCCTTTTTTTTCTGCAACATTAATAATGTGCAATGCAATTCTGTCTTTAGAAGAATGACCTGGATTGAAAGCCTCAACTTTAGCAAAGTAAGAGCCCTGTAATTTTTTTGTAGTTTTTCTTAGTTTTACGAGTGGGGTTTCTCCAACTAATTCTAAAATGTTATTATGAATTCCAGTATTCTTTATCATGATGTTTTTTCATGAAAAACCTCACAAGTTGTACCTGTGAGGTTTCACTTTTACAATGTGCAAAAGTACGTTTTTAAGATTGAAATAAAAACAGATTTTAAAGCTTTATGGCTTCTGTACCTAATTTATTTTCTAAAGCTAAGAAAAATGTATAATCTTTAGCTGTTTCTTTTAAAGCGTCAAAACGCCCAGAAGCGCCCCCATGTCCAGCTTCCATATTGGTATGCAACAATAAAATATTGTTATCTGTTTTTAAGTCTCTTAGTTTTGCTACCCATTTTGCAGGTTCCCAATATTGTACTTGACTATCATGAAAACCAGTGGTTACCAACATATTTGGGTAGGCTTTAGATGTTACTTGGTCGTAAGGCGAATAAGATTTAATATAATCATAATATTCTTTGTTATTTGGGTTTCCCCATTCGTCATATTCTCCTGTGGTTAATGGTATGGAATCATCTATCATTGTAGAAACTACATCTACAAAAGGTACAGCTGCTATAATGCCATTGTATAATTCTGGATTCATGTTTACCACAGCGCCCATTAACAAACCACCTGCAGAACCGCCCATAGCATATAAGTGTTTTGGAGATGTATAATTATTATCAATTAAAAATTTAGAACAGTCTACAAAATCTGTAAAGGTGTTTTTCTTGTGTAACATTTTACCATCTTCATACCAATCTCTTCCTAAATATTGGCTACCTCTAATATGTGCTAAAGCATATACAAAACCTCTATCTAACAAACTTAAACGTGTGGTAGAAAATCCATCAGGAATTGTATAACCATAAGAGCCATAAGCGTATTGCAATAAAGGTGTTTGTGAAGTTAGTTGGGTGTCTTTATGGTAAACCAAAGAAATTGCTACTTTTTTTCCATCTCTAACTGTTGCCCAAACTCTTTCACTTTTGTAATTATTTTTATCAAATTTACCTCCTAAAACTTCTTGTTCTTTTTTTACTTCTTTAGATTTATCTGCCATATTAAAATCTATAACAGATGCTGGTGTTGTAAAAGAATTGTAAGAATAACGTAAGGTATTTGTATCAAAATCTGGATTGGAATACACACCTACAGAATATGTTTCTTCATTAAAAGGTAAATAGTAATCCTCTTTAGCATCCCAACGTTTGATGCGAACTTTGCTTAAACCGTCGGTTCTTTCTTCTAAGACTAAATACTCTTTAAATATTGAAAAATCTTCTAATAAAGTATCTTCTCTATGAGGAATTACATCTACCCAATTATTTTTTGTGGGTGCAGAAACAGGCGTTTTCATCAATTTAAAATTGGTTGCTTCGTCTTTATTGGTTAAGATGTAAAAATGGTCTCCAAAATGAGAAACACTATACTCTAAATCTCTTTCTCTAGGTTGTATCATTTGCAAACTTCCTGTTGGATTATCTGCATCTAAAAATTGTGCTTCTGTAGAAACTGTACTGTAAGAGCCAATAATGATATATTTTTTAGACTTAGATTTGGTTACATAAACGCCAAAAGTTTCATCTTTTTCATGATACACCTCTACATCTTCTGATGTTGGTGTGCCTAAAACATGTCTAAATATTTTTTCGCTTCTAAGTGTAATTGGGTCTTTTTTGGTATAAAAAATCGTTTTATTATCATTTGCCCAAACAGAACCACCTGTTGTATTGTTTATAATATCTGTATAAATATTACCTGTTTCTAAGTTTTTAATTCTTAAAAAATATTGTCTTCTACTTACAGTATCTGTTGCAAAAACAGCCAATTTATTATCTGGAGAAACATTTAAACCTCCTAATTGATAATAATCGTACTCTTTAGCCATGTCATTTACATTAAATAAAATCTGCTCTTCTGTGTCTAAAGTTTCTCTTTTACGGCTATAAATTGGGTATTGCATCCCTTTTTCATAACGTGTTATGTAGTAATAACCGTTATTTTTATAAGGCACAGAAGCATCATCTTCTTTGATTCTGCCCTTCATTTCTTCAAATAATTTTTCTTCGAAGTTTTTTGAGTAAGCTGTAACATCATCATAATAAGCATTTTCTGCATCTAAATAATCAATTACTTCTTTTGTTTGCTCGTCTTTAACCTCTGCCAATTTTTGTGCATCCGATAAACGCATCCAAAAATAGTTGTCTATTCTTACATCTCCATGCATTTCTAATTTGGTAGGTTGTTTTTTAGCTACTGGAGCTTTTGAGTCTGTACTCTTCATATCGTTATTTTTACAAGCGATTGCAAAAATAAGACTAAATATGCACGTGTATAAATATATTTTTCTCATTTTTAGATGGATTTAATTCCTAGTAAATTTAGTAAATTTGCACCTAAATTAACACGAATAAAATAATAAAATATGTTTGGAGACATTTCTGGAATGATGAATAAGCTTAAAGAAGCTCAAAAAAAAGTAGCAGCAACTAAAAAAAGGTTAGATACGGTTTTAGTTGATGAAAATTCTACAGACAACAAACTAAAAGTTACCTTAACTGCTAATAGACAGATAAAAGCAATTTCTATAGATCCTTCTCTTTTAAATGATGCAGAAGAATTAGAAGATTATTTAATATTAACTTTAAACAAAGCCATCGAAAAAGCAACAAATATAAACGAAACAGAAATGGCTGTTGCTGCTAAAGATGGTATGCCAAATATACCAGGAATGGATATGTTTAAATAGACTTTGTTCTTATTTTTAATAAATAAAATTTAGTAAGCAAACATTCCTCCTATAATGGTTAATAGAAAAAATAACACGTAGATAGAAATAATAATAATTGTAAAAACACCTACAAATTTGTAATGAGACTTTAAGTTTTCTAAAGCAGCTGCTAAATCTTCATCAATTTTAGATTGTAAAGCTATTTTCATTTTGGTAGAAAATTTAAATAAATACAAAATTGGGAAAAAGTAAATTAATGCCATTACTAGATAAATAATGGTCATAAATGGCCCAAAATTAAAAGGCATTGCCTCTGAATTTGGTAAGTTACTAAATAATGCACCAGCAAAAAAACTAACTAAAACCATTAATCCTACAAAAACAAAACCAACAATAGACAAAAAATAAGTCCATTTTGCTGTTTCTTTTAAAAAGCTTCTAGAGGCATTGTTTAATGTAAGTTGTTCTAATTGGGTAATTGGATTTTCCATCATAATTTTTAAAGTTTTAGTTATGTACCAAATGTAATAAAAAAAATGTTTTTAAAGATGTACCTAAAAAAAGCTACAATAAACATTGTAGCTTTTAGTTAGATAATTACTTTTTAAAATCCGAAATTGTATTTTTTATAATCTCAATACAATCTCTTAACTCTTCCTCTGTCATTACCAAAGGTGGGGCAAACCTAATGATATTTCCATGAGTTGGTTTTGCTAATAAACCATTGTCTCTTAGTTTTATACAAATATTCCAAGCAGTTGCGCTATCTTCTGTATCGTTTATTAAAATTGCATTTAACAACCCCTTACCTCTTACAGATTTTACCAAATCGTTTTCTTTACAAAATTCAGCTAATTCTGCTCTAAAAATATTTCCTAACCTATCTGCATTTATGGCTAATTTTTCATCTGCAACTACCTCTAAAGCAGCCATTGCAACAGCGGCTGCAATAGGGTTACCACCAAATGTAGAACCATGATTTCCTGGTTTAATTACATTCATAACAGCATTATTTGCCAATACTGCAGAAACAGGATATGCACCTCCAGAAAGTGCTTTTCCTAAAATTAAAATATCTGGTTTAACCTCTGGTGTGCCAGAACAGTTTTTATCTTCACAAGAGCAATTACCACAGGTAGCCAATAAACGACCAGTTCTTGCAATACCTGTTTGCACTTCGTCTGCAATAAACAAAACATTATGGTCTTCGCACATTTTTTTAGCTGCTGCTAAATAACCTTCAGAAGGTACATATACACCCGCTTCACCTTGTATAGGTTCTACCAAAAATGCAGCAATAGTATTACTACTTTCTAAAGCTTGTTGTAATTCTTGTAAATTATCGTATTCAATTTTTAAAAAACCTTTGGTATAAGGCCCAAAGTTTTTACGTGCAACAGGATCGTTTGAAAAAGAAATAATGGTAGTAGTTCTACCATGAAAATTATTTTCGCAAACAATAATTTCTGCTTTATTTTCATCTATTCCTTTTACTTCATAAGCCCATTTTCTAGCAATTTTTAAAGCAGTTTCTACAGCTTCTGCACCAGTATTCATGGGTAATAATTTATCAAAGCCAAAATATTCTGAAGCAAATTTTTCGTATCTACCCAACATGTTATTATAAAATGCACGCGAAGTTAAACTAAGTGTTTTTGCCTGTTGTGTCATTGCATCCACAATTTTTGGGTGGCAATGCCCTTGATTTACTGCAGAATATGCAGATAGAAAATCGTAGTATTTTTTCCCTTCTACGTCCCAAACATGTACACCTTCGCCTCTACTTAACACCACTGGTAATGGATGATAATTGTGTGCACCATATTTGTTTTCTAATTCGATTGCTTCTTGCGAAGTTAATTGGTCTAAAACAGCCATTTTAATTTTATTAAATGTTTATACTAAAAACATTCCTGTTCTACCTTTATCTTTCTAGAGAGTTCTAGAAATTCAGCGTGGGAAAGAAATCATCCTCGAAGTTTTACAAAAATAACAAATTAAATTCTTTATATGAATAATTATTTGGGCGTTTCCTAAAGGTCGCGCTTTACGTTGTATCTTTTTATGGGTTTTCGTTACCATTGCGCTAAAAAAGCGTAATTTCTCAAAATGACATTAAAAGGATGCCACTGCAATCGCTAACGCAGTTTGTTAGTATAAAATAGCATTGTTAACATGAAAAATATAAAGGTGTTACAATTAGTTAGCAAACAGGTTTAGCCCTGATTGAGGGGTTTGTTTGAGCTCTTTTTTATTCTATTTTGAATAAAAAAAGCGAGTAGCGAAAGCAGGAAATGGCTACAAAAAAATTAGTCAATCATATTTTTTAGGTAAAATTTTTCTACTTTTTCTCTTGCCCAAGGTGTAGTTCTTAAAAATTTTAAAGAAGATTTGTAAGTTGGGTTGTTTAAAAAGGCTTTTATACCTAAAGAATAGCCTAGTTCTTCCCAGCCATATTCTAAATACAATTGCTCTAAAATTGTGGCTAATTTGATGCCATGTAAAGGGTTATTGGGTTGTTGTTTACTCATTAATCGTCTAAATTTGGTAGTACAAAATCGTTTAAAACCGATTTTTTAGCCATCATTTTTTCTATCTCTTTTACGGTTCTTGGTGCTTCTGCAGATAAGTTTATAGGGCCATTTTTGGTAACCAAAATATCGTCTTCTATTCGAATCCCAATTCCCCACCATTTTTTATCGCAATTACTGCCATCTGGAATGTAAATTCCTGGTTCCATAGTTACTACCATATTTTCTTCAAAATTACCATAATTACCAGGATCATGCACATCTAAACCAATATGATGCGACGTTCCATGAGGAAAATAAGGATGTTTTTCATCTACAGATTTTATAATCCCTAATTTATACAAACCTTCGTTGGTAATTTGCCTTGCTATTTGGTTGGGTTTAGCCATACTTTCGCCAATTTTATAGGCAGCAATACCAGCTTCTTGTGCTTTATAAACAATCTCATAAATTGCTTTTTGTGCATCGGTAAACTTTCCGTTTGCAGGTATGGTTCTGGTAACATCGGCTGTGTAGCCTCTATACTCTGCACCTAAATCCATTAAAACCAAATCGTTACCAACTTTTGTTTTGTTGTTTTCTATGTAATGTAAAATACAACCATTGTTACCTGCACCTACTATACTTGGGTAGCCTTCATACTCTGCTCCATATTTTTTATACACAAATTCATGAATTCCTTGTAATTCTGTTTCAGACATGTGTGGTTTCATAGCTTTCATGACTTCTACTTGACCAATGGCAGAAATACGAACAGCTTTGGTTAATAATTTTAATTCTTCTGCTGTTTTTACTTCTCTTAACGTAGCTAAGTTTGATGATAAAAAAGAGACATCAATATTTGTTTTTGCATCTAATTTTAAAGAAATTTTTTGCTGTAAATCTTTTTTTACTTTATCAGACGTTGCTTCTTTATATTGCATTAAGTCTGTATCTTTTTTTAAAGAAGGATCATAAGCTACAGCTCTACCTATTATTTGTGCCACATTTGCACTATTTTCTATAGGGGTTGCTTTTACCATCTCATATATTTGTTTTTTTAAAGGCGATAAAAAGTTTTTTGGATTGTAAGCTGCCTTTTCTTTAAAAGATCGCACCAAATCGTAAATTTCTGCTTTTTCTCTGTTAGAGTTTCTATAATCGTCGTTAAATTTTTCTATAAATATTCTATCAAACTTTTTAAAATCAATCGTAGTGTTTATAAACGCTTCTGCATTAAAAGCAACTTTAAAACCCAACTCGTTTTTTGCACCTTCTACCCCCAAGCGTTTTCCATTCCATTGTTCTGCTCTGGCATCTCTTTTTTGTACATATAAAATTTCATTATACGTTGTACCATCTGCATCGGTTTGGTTTTCAGAAAACATTGCCAAAACTCCATTAGGTTCTCTATACCCCGTTAAATAATAAAAGTTTGGGTCTTGATGAAACATATAATCTACATCATTTGCTCTATTTCTTAATGGATTTGCAAAAACAACAGCCACAGAATTGGCTGGCATTTTAGCTCTTAAAGCTTCCCTTCTACTTTTATGAAACTCTTTACCCAAATAATCTGTAGGGGTTTGAGAAAAAACACTAAAAGTGCTTACTAAAAAAAGGGCTATTAAAAACTTATAGGTATTCATTATTTACTGTTTTTGGATGATGACCAAATGTAAAATAAAAAAATTTGGAAAAGAAAAAATTAACGAAAAATTAGTTGTTGATTATTGTCCATTTTTCAATAATTTAGCTGAAATTTTAAGAAATCTATAAATGAAAAATATAGCTTTAAACAATTTACACATTTCTTTAGGTGCTAAAATGGTGCCTTTTGCAGGCTATAACATGCCTGTACAATACGAAGGTGTAACAGCAGAACATATAACAGTTAGAGAAGCTGTAGGTGTTTTTGACGTAAGTCATATGGGAGAGTTTTTAGTATCTGGCAAAAATGCTTTACCATTACTACAAAAAGTAACTTCTAACGATGTGTCTAAATTAGCCATTGGAGATGCACAATACAGTTGTTTTCCTAATACAGAAAATGGTATTGTAGACGATTTAATTTGTTACAAAATTAAAGAAGAGCAATATTTATTAGTGGTAAATGCCTCTAACATAGAAAAAGATTGGAACTGGATTTCTAAGTATAATAAAGAGTTTGGAGCCGATTTAAGAGATTTATCAGATGATTATTCACTCTTAGCAATACAAGGCCCGAAAGCTGTGGAAGCAATGCAATCTTTGACTTCTTTAGACTTGGCAGCTATTCCGTTTTACAAATTTAAAGTAGGTGATTTTGCCGGTATTAAAAACGTAATCATTTCTGCAACTGGTTATACAGGTTCTGGTGGTTTTGAAATTTACTGTAAAAACAGCGAAGTTGAACAAATTTGGAATACAGTTTTTGAAGCGGGTGCTAATTTTGGTATCAAACCTATTGGCTTGGCAGCAAGAGATACTTTGCGTTTAGAAATGGGGTATTGTTTGTATGGTAATGATATAGACGACACAACCTCTCCCATAGAAGCTGGTTTGGGTTGGATTACAAAATTTACCAAAGACTTTGTAAATGCAGAGGCTTTGGCAAAACAAAAAGAAGAAAAACCACAAAAAAAATTGGTCGCTTTTCAGTTAGATGAACGAGGCATACCAAGACACGGGTATGATATTGTAGATGTAAATGGAAATTGTATTGGAAACGTAACTTCTGGAACCATGAGCCCTTGTTTGCAAAAAGGAATAGGCATGGGATATGTACCTACTGCATTTGCAAAATCTGGCACACAAATTTATATACAAGTACGTAAAAAAGCAATTCCTGCCACTGTAGTAAAATTGCCCTTTTATAAAGGATAAAAATTCATTTTTTAATTAAATACATAAAACCTTGCAAATTGCAAGGTTTTATAATTTTAAAAAACTATTTTCGTCTCACATTTTTTTTTAAATTTTACTATGAATTGTTTATTAACAGGCACAAGCTGCATCTGTACCTACAAGTCCTGGTTGGTGATAAAACAACTACTAAAAGATAAAACAAATTATAAAATATCAAACTCAACAATGAAACAAATTTTCACATTTTTAGCAGCAGTATTATTCACTGCAACAACATCTGCCCAAGTGGGTATAGGCACAACAACTCCAGACCCTTCTGCAGCTTTAGATATTACTTCTACCACAAAAGGATTATTAATACCACGAATGACCAATGCTCAGCGTCAAGCTATTTCAAGCCCAGTGGCAGGGTTAATGGTCTTTGTCACAGATTTTGATGGAGGTAGATTTATGTTTTATAACGGAACAGAATGGGGTACACTTTCTTTTGCAGAGACACGTCCAGACGCTCCCACAATTACGGGGGTGACATCAAGTATCTCACAACAAGTTACAGTTTCATTTACAGCCCCATCAAATAATGGAGGCTCAGCAATTACTTCCTACACAGCAACTTCAAATCCAGGCGGTTTTACAGGAACAGTAAGTCAAGCAGGAAGTGGCAGCATTACAGTTACTGGTCTTACCAATGGCACAGCCTATACATTTACAGTTACTGCAACCAACAGCATTGGAACAAGTTTACCAAGTGCTACTTCAAATGCAGTGGCGCCAGCGGCAGTACCTTTTTCTCCAACAATTACAGGAGTGACATCAGGAGATGGACAGGTATCAGTTGCATTTTCAGCGCCTGTAGATAATGGCGGTTCAACTATAACCTCTTATACGGCAACCTCAACTCCAGGCGGTTTTACAGGAACAGTAAACCAAGCAGGAAGTGGTACTATATCAATACCAGGCCTTACCAATGGCACAGCTTATACCTTTACAGTTACTGCAGCCAACAGCGCTGGAACAAGTTTACCAAGCGCTGCTTCAAATGCGGTGGCGCCATGGTCGCCTTCAGGTCCCGTAAATTACACCATACTTGATCAATATACCAACAGAGTGCCAACTGGAACCAGTTATAACCAACTAACAAATTATAATGAATATGTTGATGCAGGATCTGTTGATGCTTCCCCTTTTATCATCACAAAACTAACTTCATACGCAGGCGGTATTCTATTTTATGGTACTACAGAATTGAATTCAGAAGCTTCAGAAAACACGTTTCGACTTACGGCTAGTACCGGGAATTTTGATTTTATTTCATTTTACCTTGATAATTTGGAAGGAAACATATATCCAGGAACTTCATCAACACTTCCAAGAATAACGCTTACCTCAAGTTCTGGATCTACTGTGACTTATGAAGCTAAAGTTATGAGTTGTGATGAAGATATGGGTTGCATGTATGATTATAATGAAACTGGTGTCAAAACGTTAAATTGGAATAATGTGGAATGGGTTGATATCAAAACGCAATATACAAAAGCTAAAACAAAAAATTTCGTTCTGAATAAACTGTAAGGCTTGTTTTTAAAAAACGTGACTCTATAAATTCAATTTAAATAATGCTCTAAGAAACATAAACCCTTAAATGAATAATTATAAAACTTAAAACGTCAATTCTTTGTGGTATTTAGACTTTAAAAAAACCTTATAAAGTCCTTTATGATTATAAAGAAAAACGTATCAACCTAAGTATAGATACCCAATATATGGGTGAGAGATATTATAAAAAAATCCTAATAATTACTTATTAGGATTTTTTTTTATTTTTATTTTAAAAGTTACTTAAACGTTAAATCTAAAGTGCATTACATCTCCATCTTTTACAACATACTCCTTACCTTCTACTCTCATTTTACCAGCTTCTTTAACTTTGGCTTCAGAACCATAAGTAACATAGTCCTCATAAGAAATGGTTTCTGCTCTAATAAATCCTTTTTCAAAATCGGTATGAATTACACCTGCTGCTTGTGGTGCTGTTGAGCCAATAGGAATTGTCCATGCTCTTACCTCTTTTACACCTGCTGTAAAGTAGGTTTGTAAGTTTAATAATTTATAGGCAGAACGTACCAGTCTAGAAACACCAGCTTCTTCTAAGCCAATATCTTCTAAAAATAGTTGACGCTCTTCGTAATCTTCTAATTCTGTAATATCTGCTTCTGTACCTACTGCCAACACAATAACTTCTGCGTTTTCATGCGCAACTGCTGCTTTTACTTTGTCTACATAATCGTTACCAGAAACAGCGGAATTTTCATCAACATTACACACATACAATACTGGTTTTGCAGTAATAAATTGTAAAGGTTTTACAAATTCTTGTTCTTTTTCAGAAAAATCTAAAGCTCTTACAGATTTACCTTCTAATAAAGTTGCTTCTACTTTTAGCAAAACTTCTAATTCTACTTGCGCTTCTTTATTTCCTGTTTTTGCAGTTCTTTTTACACGCTCTAAACGTTTTTGAACCGTTTCTAGGTCTTTTAATTGCAACTCTATATCTATGGTTTCTTTATCTCTAACAGGGTCTATAGAATTGTCTACGTGAATAATATTATCATTATCAAAACAACGCAAAACATGTAAAATTGCGTCTGTTTCTCTAATATTTGCTAAAAATTGATTTCCTAAACCTTCTCCTTTACTTGCGCCTTTAACCAAACCAGCAATGTCTACAATTTCTACAGTTGCAGGTAAAACACGCTCTGGGTTTACCAATTCTTCTAATTTTTCTAAACGTGTATCTGGCACGTTTACAACCCCTAAATTAGGTTCTATGGTACAAAAAGGAAAGTTGGCACTTTGCGCTTTTGCGTTAGATAAACAGTTAAATAAAGTTGATTTTCCTACGTTTGGTAATCCTACAATTCCAGCTTTCATTTTTCTTTATGTATTTGGATAAAAGATGCAAGAATCAAGAGTTGATTTTTGCGATGCAAATATATATGATTTAAAAATAAAAAATTCCGAAATTACTTCGGAATTTTTTATTTATTTCTTGATAGTGTATTCTTGTATTTATCAATTAATCATTATGCATAAACTTTTGTTTTGCTAACAATTCTTCTTCCGTTTCTACGATATCTTCATCTGGCACACAACAATCTACAGGACAAACGGCAGCACATTGTGGCTCTTCATGAAAGCCCATACATTCTGTACATTTATCTGGTGCTATGTAATACACTTCATCAGATATTGGCTCCTGATCTTCATCTGCATTTACAGATTTCCCATTTGGTAAAACTACATTTCCAGTTAAATCTGTACCATCTGCATATTTCCAATCGTCTGCACCTTCATAAATTGCAGTGTTTGGACATTCAGGTTCACAAGCCCCACAATTTATACATTCATCTGTTATTATAATTGCCATAATTTTCTTTTCTAATTTGTACCTTTGCGATTGCAAAAATAAAGCCAAAAAAAGTTACATCCAAAATAAATGACACCTATTCAAGATAGAATTGCTGCTTTTAACAAATTAGGCATCTTTTTAAGTCAATTTTCTACCAAAAAAATTGAAAAAAAAGCCCCTATTGAACATAATGATTTGTTTTTTGATGGTTTTAAACATCAACTAAAACTAGCACAAGAAAATAACTCTTGGTTTACCAAAGAAAATATTTTATTTGCTTTAGAAAGCTGGTCTAAAGCTTTAACAAACAGCAATTTAGAAAAATGGATTTCTAAGAACGCTGTTCACACAAAAACATCAAAAAAAGTGGCTATTGTAATGGCTGGTAATATTCCTTTAGTGGGTTTTCATGACTTTTTATCGGTTTTAATTTCTGGGCATACTGTACTGGTAAAACAATCTTCTAATGACAAACACTTATTGCCTTTTTTAGCCAAGTATTTAGAATATGTAGAAGGTAGTTTTAAAGGAAAAATCACTTTTACAGAACAAAAATTAGAAAATTTTGATGCTGTAATTGCTACCGGAAGCGATAATACAGCACGTTATTTCGAATATTATTTTAAGAATAAACCCAATATTATTAGAAAAAGCAGAAACTCTGTAGCTGTTTTAAAAGGGAATGAATCTGAAGAAGAATTACAAAAATTATCTGATGATGTGTTTACCTATTTTGGTTTGGGTTGCAGATCTGTATCTAAATTATATGTTCCTAAAGATTACGATTTCAATCACTTCTTTAACGGAATGTATGTAAAAAAAGATATGATTAACAACGCTAAATATGCCAATAATTACGATTATAACAAGGCTGTGTATTTAATGAGTGAGTTTGATTTGCTAGAAAACGGTTTTTTAATGATTAAGGAAGATGAAAGTTACTCCTCTCCTATTGCCACCGTTTTTTATGAATATTATGATAATGAAATTGATTTAAAAATAAAATTACACGAAGAAAGAGAAAAAATTCAGTGTATTGTTGCCAAAGACTTTATAGAAAATGAAGTTACATTTGGCGAAACACAAAACCCACAATTGTGGGATTATGCAGATGGTATTAATACCCTAGAATTTTTATCAAAAATATAAATTAGTTGTTGGTTCATGGCTTCTAGTTTTTATTTGTAAAAAACTTTGAAACTTTGAAACCTTGTAACTCAAAAAGAAAAAAATGAAAAAACATAATTTTAGTGCAGGGCCTTGTATTTTACCACAAGAAGTTTTGCAAAAAGCATCAGAAGCTGTTGTTAATTTTAATAATGATGATTTATCGTTGATAGAAATATCTCACAGAAGCAAAGCTTTTGTTGATGTGATGGAAAAAGCTAGAAGTTTGGCTTTAGAATTGTTAGGCCTAGAAAACAAAGGATACAAAGCGTTGTTTTTACAAGGTGGTGCTAGTTTAGAATTTTTAATGGTAGCTTATAATTTACTAAACAAAAAAGCAGCTTATTTAAACACAGGTACTTGGTCTGACAAAGCGATTAAAGAAGCCAAAGCATTTGGAGAATTGATAGAAGTTGCCTCGTCTAAAGACAAAGGTTTTTCTTACATTCCTAAAGATTTTACAATACCACAAGATGCCGATTATTTTCACTGTACAAGTAATAATACTGTTGCTGGTACTCAAATAAAAGAATTTCCAGAAACCAATGTTCCGTTGGTTTGCGATATGAGTTCAGATATTTTTTCGCGTCAATTAGATTTCGAAAAGTTCGATTTAATTTATGCAGGCGCACAAAAAAATATGGGCCCTGCAGGTACTACTTTGGTCATTATAAAAGAAGAAATTTTAGGCAAGGTAGAAAGGCACATTCCTTCTATGCTAAACTATCAAATTCATATAGATAAAGACAGTATGTTTAACACACCGTCTGTTTTTGCGGTTTATGTTTCTATGTTAACTCTACAATGGTTAAAAGATTTGGGTGGCATTCCGTTTATAGAAAAGGTAAACAATAAAAAAGCGGCACTTTTGTATGCAGAAATTGATAGAAATCCTCTTTTTAAAGGAATTGTAGCCAAAGAAGATCGAAGTATTATGAACGCTACTTTTAATCTAGTAGATGATGCTCATAAAGAAACCTTCGACAAAATGTGGCAAAAAGCAGGTATAAATGGTTTACATGGCCATAGAAGTGTTGGTGGTTACAGAGCAAGTATGTACAATGCATTACCTTTATATAGTGTGCAGGTTTTAGTTGATGTAATGCAAGCATTAGAAAACAAGGTGTAAGGTTTTGTATTTAATATTAAATAAACTTTGAACGCTTAATTTTAAATTTTGAACATTTTTAAAAAATGAAAATATTAGCAAACGATGGAATTTCTAAAAGTGGTATTGACACATTAGAAAAAGGAGGATTTGAAGTAATTACTAAAAAAGTTGCTCAAAATCAACTAGAAAATTATATAAACGAACACAATATAGACGCAATTCTAGTTAGAAGTGCTACACAAGTTAGACAAGAATTAATAGATGCTTGCCCTAGTTTAAAATTAATTGGACGTGGTGGAATTGGTATGGATAATATTGATGTAGATTACGCCATAGACCAAGGTTTGCATGTAATTAATACCCCAGATGCTTCTGCAAGTTCTGTGGCAGAATTGGTTTTTGCTCATTTATTTGGAATGGCAAGATTTTTACATTCAGCTAACAGAGAAATGCCTTTAGAAGGCGATACACGTTTTAAAGAATTGAAAAAAGCATATTCGCAAGGTATCGAGTTAAGAGGAAAAACGTTAGGAATTATTGGTTTTGGAAGAATAGGACAAGAAGTTGCAAAAATTGCGTTAGCATTGGGAATGCAAGTTTTAGCCGCTGATAATGAAGTATTAACTGTGCCTATAACGTTAGATTTTTTTAACGGACAAAAATTAACTTTTACTATAGATACGATAGAAAAAGAGGAAGTATTAAAAGAAGCCGATTTTATTTCTTTACACGTGCCTGCACAAGAAAATTACATTATTACCAAAGAAGAATTTGCGAAAATGAAAAATGGTGTTGGTATTGTAAATACAGCAAGAGGTGGTATATTACATGAAGTAGATTTGGTAAATGCTATCGAAGAAGGCAAAGTACAATTTGCAGGGTTAGATGTATTTGAAACAGAACCAACCCCTGCTGTTCAGTTGTTAATGAATCCAGAAATGTCTTTAACCCCACATATTGGTGCTGCTACCATAGAAGCTCAAGATAGAATTGGTACAGAGTTGGCAAATCAAATTATTGCTTTGTTAAAAAATTAGTATTTAGTAATAATGAAAATACTTCGACAAGCTTAACTTTACGCTGGTTAAAAATATCAACTTAGAAACGCTGAATTTTAAACTTTAAGAAATAACATGATAAAAGAAAATTTACAAAAAATAAAAAATACAATTCCAGATAAGGTTACACTCGTTGCCGTTTCTAAAACCAAACCTGTTGCAGATTTACAAGAAGCTTATGATGCTGGTCAGCGTATTTTTGGTGAAAATAGGATTCAGGAAATGGTAGAAAAATATGAAACTTTACCCAAAGACATTAAATGGCACATGATTGGTCATTTACAAAGTAATAAGGTAAAATACATGGCGCATTTTGTAGATTTAATTCATGGTGTAGATACGTTTAAAAAGCTAAAAGAAATCAACAAACAAGCAAAAAAACACAATAGAGTTATCAACTGTTTGTTACAAGCTAAAATTGCAAAAGAAGACAGCAAATTTGGTTTGTCTTTTAATGATATTGAAGAAATTTTACAATCACCAAAATTAAAAGAACTAGAAAATATTAAAATTGTTGGATTGATGGGAATGGCTACCTTTACAGATAACCAAGAACAATTACAAGAAGAGTTTTCATCTTTAAACGTGTTTTTTAAACAACAAAAAAATACTATTGAAACTAAAAATTGCCGTTTAGAAATTTTATCAATGGGTATGAGTGGCGATTATTTATTAGCAATTTCTAACGGAAGCACAATGATTCGCGTAGGAAGCTCTATATTTGGTAGCAGAAATTAAAATTAACAATTACTCCGATAATAAATAATTTGTACGCAATATTAGACATTGAAACTACTGGAGGTAAATTTAACCAAGAAGGCATTACCGAAATTGCTATCTATAAATTTGATGGACACGCTGTTGTAGATCAATTTATAAGCTTAATAAATCCTGAAAAGGAAATCCAAAAATTTGTAGTAAAACTTACAGGTATTAACAATGCTATGTTACGAAACGCCCCCAAGTTTTACGAAGTTGCTAAAAGAATTATAGAAATTACTACAGATTGTACTTTAGTTGCCCATAATACTGCTTTTGACTATAGAATTTTAAGTACAGAATTTGAAAGGTTAGGATACGATTTTAACAGAAACACACTTTGTACTGTAGAACTAAGTCAAAAACTAATTTTAGAGCAACCCTCTTACAGTTTAGGGAAACTTACAAAAGCATTAGGTATACCAATGACAGAAAGACATAGAGCTTCTGGAGACGCTTTGGCAACTGTTCAATTATTTAAGTTACTGTTAGAAAAAGACACACAAAAGTCTATCATACAACAATCTGTAAAATATTACGATAGACGAAAAGAAAAACAAAGATTACAAAAGCTAATAGATGCTGTACCAGAAGAATTGGGGCTATTTTACATTCATGATGCAAATGGTAAAGTACTCTATATTGGACGTGGTAAAAATGCAAAAGCAGAAGTAAATAGATTGTTTTTAAAACAGACCAAAAGAGCTATAAAAATTCAACATAAAGCAAACTCTATCACTTTTGAAAAAACTGGTAACGATTTATTTACGCGTTTAAAATATTATATAGAATTGGAAACTTTATCGCCAAAATATAATTTAAAAAAGAGGAGAAAACCCAACTTACACCCCTTTAATAACGACAACTTTTTAATAATTGATAAAGGAAGAGAAATTGAAGAACATGCCATTATTTTAATAGAAAACAATGAGGTTTTTGGGTATGGTTTTACAAATTTGGCATATCAAGAAAACAAAGTAGACATTTTAAAAACAATGCTTACACCTATCGAATATAAAGGGTTGGCCAAAACCATTATCAAGAACTATTTAAACAAACATAACGTCAAAAAAATTGTTAGGCTTTGAGCGATGCAAAATTAGACTTATTAAGAGCCATAACAGCTGCATCCTAAAATATTTTAATTATACAAACCAAGCATTTTTGCTTGGTTTTTTTATAATAAAATAAAAATGGCAATCCCAATAAAAACAACAATTTGTATGTATTTTAAATAGTAACTAATATTTGTATTTCCTTTTATAGTTGACGATATTTTACCAGCAAGTATGGCTATTAAAGCAAATACAATAAAAGAAACCAACATAAATACAAAACCTAAAACATAAAACTGAATTACATTAGATAAAGTAGAACTAAATAAAAATCCAGGAAAGAAAGCTAAAAAGAAAATAGATACTTTTGGGTTTAAAACATTCATAATAAACCCCTGTTTAAATAATTGCTTTGTGGTTTTTGATGGTGTGCTTTCTGAAGGCAAAACTATTTTTCCTTCAGATCTAAAAACTTTGTAAGCTAAATATAATAAGTAGATAGCACCAAATATTTTTATCGCATAAAAGATACTTTCAGACTCTTTTATAATTGCAGAAACACCAAAGGCTAATAATGTAGTATGTATCAAACAGCCAGAAATTAAGCCAAAAACAGTAGCTAAACCATATTTTTTACCATTTACAATACTCTGTGTAAGTACAAAAATATTATCTGGTCCAGGAGAAATTGCCAATAAAAAAGTTGCAAAAGCAAAAGACAGTAGCGTTTCTATCATTAATAATTATATGATTGATCTAAAAAATAAAAAGCTGAGAGATTATTTTATAATTTATGTAAAACGGCTTTATTAATTTTCTTAATCAAACTAGGGCCTTCATAAATAAAACCTGTGTAAACTTGTACTAAATCTGCGCCAGCCTCAATTTTTTCTATAGCATCCTCTGCAGTATGTATACCTCCTACTCCAATAATTGGAAATGCTTTGTTAGAGTTTTTAGACAAGTATTGTATTACTTTAGTACTTTGATTTTTTATGGGCTGCCCACTAACACCACCATTGCCAATTTGTTGTAAACGTTCTGAAGATGTTTTTAAATTATCTCTAGTTGTAGAAGTGTTTGAAGCTATAACACCATCAATTTTTGTTTCTGCAACCAAATCAATAATTTCATCTAACTGTGTGTTGTTTAAATCTGGAGCAATCTTTAAAAGTATTGGCTTTTTAATTTTAAAACGATTATTCTGATTCTGACAAGCTGTAATCAACTCAACTAAATAATCTTTGTCATTTAATTTTGCATGACTACCAACATTTGGACAACTTACATTTAGCACAAAATAATCAACAAAAGGGTGTAACTCTTTAAAAACTTGTAAATAATCTTCTGTGTAATCTTCTGGTTGGGTAGCTGTATTTTTACCAATATTTCCTCCAATAATAACTTTATGCTTGTTTTTTTTAAGGTTTTTAATGGCAGCTTCCATTCCATCATTATTAAACCCCATTCTGTTAATAATCCCTTTATCTTTTTTTAATCTAAAAAGTCTTTTTTTAGGATTACCAACTTGACCTTTTGGGGTAACCGTACCAATTTCTATAAACCCAAAACCAAAATTTGCTAATTCGTTATATAAAACTGCATTTTTATCGAAACCAGCAGCTAAACCTACAGGATTTTTAAAAGACAAACCAAATAAATTTTTCTCTAAACGAGGATCATTCATTTGATATATACTTCTAAAAATAGAAGCTACAAAAGGAATTTTACACAAGATTCTTATTAAAGAAAATGTAAAATAGTGTACTTTTTCTGGATCAAATAAAAATAAAATAGGTCTTATCAGTTGTTTATACATAAATGTAATTTATCTGTTATAAAGGTCGAAAATTAATTTCTATCATTAAAAAAAAGCCCCAAATATATTGGAGCTTTTCTGTTATCTTAAAACAGCATTTAAATTTTTCTCAAAAGTGTGCTGTAATTTTTGCATAATTTTATCTATTTGCTTGTCTGCCAAGGTTTTTGTTTCGTCTTGTAATAAAAAACTTACTGCATAAGATTTTTTTCCTTCTGGAAGTCTATCACCTTCGTATACATCAAATAAATCTACTTCTTTTAATAATTTTTTTTCTGATTGAAAAGCCAAATTATAGATTTCTTTAAACTCAGTGTTAGTATCTAACAATAAGGCTAAATCTCTTTTTACAGTTGGAAATTTTGGTAAACTAACCACTTTAACAGTATTGTTTCCTGTTATTTTTAAAATAGTATCCCAATTAAAATCAGCAAATAAAACTTCTTGTTTGATACCAAATTCTTTCAATAAAGTGTTTTTTACAACACCAAATTCTACCAACTTCATTTTTCCTAAACTTAAGGTAATTCCTTCAGAAAAAACATCTTGTTTGCTAGGTGTTGTTTTAAGATTTTGAATCCCCAATCGTTCTAAAACTGAGGTAATGACACCTTTAGCATAGAAAAAATCTGAATTACTACCTGCTGTTTTCCAACTATCTACAGTTCTTTTTCCTGTTACAAATAAGCTTAAATGTTTGTTTTCTTGGTATTTTTCGTTGTATGTATGGTAGGTTTTACCAAACTCATAAAACTTTAATGAGTTGTTTTTTCTGTTGATATTATAAGCAACAGATTCTAAACCACTAAAAAGTAAAGACTGCCTTAACACCTTTAAATCGTTACTTAAAGGGTTTAACATAGCTACATTAGCCTCTTCATTTAGTTGTTCAGACAAATCTATGTAGCTTGATTTTGTTAACGAATTTGCCATGGTTTCATTAAAACCCAAAGCAGATAATTGATTCGCAACAAGGTTTTCAATTTTTGTTTCTTTTGTAGAATCGAAAGAAATAGAAGTATTTAATTTATGAGAAAATTCGATGTTATTATACCCGTATACTCTTAAAATTTCTTCTATAATATCTGCTTCACGTTGAACATCTGTTCTGTAAGACGGTATGGTTAACCCTAAACCTCCTGCAGTTTCGCTATTAATTTTAATTTCTAAGGAAGCTAAAATTTTCTTGATCGTATCTTTAGGAATTTCTTGACCTATTAATCTGTAAGCGTTCTCATAAGACAGAAAAACCTGAAAATCTTCTACTTTTTCTGGATAAAAATCAGAAATATCTGAAGATAATTTACCACCGGCATATTCTTCTATTAACAATGCAGCACGTTTTAATGCATACTTTGTCAAATTAATATCTATACCTCTTTCAAAACGGAAAGATGCATCTGTATTTAAAGCGTGTCTTTTTGCTGTTTTTCTTACTAAAACCGGATTAAAATAAGCGCTTTCTAAAAATATTGAGTTGGTATGTTCTGTGACACCAGATTGTAAACCTCCAAAAACACCGGCAATACAAAGAGGGTTCGATTCAGTATCACAAATCATTATATCTTCTGATGATAATTCTCTTTCTACTTCATCTAAGGTTGTAAATTTTGTGCCTTCTTTTAAGTTTTTAACTAAAATTTTATTGCCTTTTATTTTTTGTGCATCAAAAGCATGTAAGGGTTGCCCAAGTTCATGCAAAACATAATTTGTAATATCTACAATATTATTTTTAGGTACAATACCAATGGCTTTTAGTCTATTTTGTATCCATTCAGGAGAATCTTTCACTTCTATATCTGTAATGGTAATACCACAGTATCTTGGAGTTTGTTCTTTATTTTCTACTTCTACATCAAAACGCAAAGTTCTTTCGTCTACATGAAAATTGCTAACAGAAGGAGAAATAAGTTCTAAATTAATATCATTTTGCATAAAACCAGCACGCAGGTCTCTGGCTACACCAAAGTGACTCATAGCGTCTGATCTGTTGGGGGTTAAACCAATTTCGAAAACCTGGTCTGTTTCTATGTTAAAAACTTCTGCCGCTGATGTGCCTGCCTTTAAAGCTTTATCAAGAACCATAATTCCATCATGGCTAGAACCTAAACCTAATTCGTCTTCTGCACAAATCATTCCATGGCTTTCTTCTCCTCTTATTTTTCCTTTTTTGATTTTAAAAGGAGCATCTTTTTCATCATATAAAATAGTACCAATTGTTGCAACTGGTACTTTTTGACCAGCAGCTACATTAGACGCACCACAAACTATTTGAACAGGATCTCCTTGTCCTAAATCTACAGTGGTAACTTTTAATCTATCTGCATTTGGATGTTGTACACAAGTTAAAACCTCACCTATTACAATGCCTTTTAGGCTTCCTTTGATAGATTCTATGGTTTCTATACCTTCTACTTCTAAACCTAAATCAGTTAATAATTCTCCTGTTTTTACAGCATCCCAATCTGTTTGTAAAAACTGCTTTAACCAATTGTATGATATTTTCATCTTTTTCTTTTGATGTTTTCGATGGCAAATTTACTGATTTTTATCTTTTTTAAAGACCATTTTACAACATAAAAGATGTTAGTTTATTCACAATATTATTTAGTGTTAAATATTTATATGAAAACAATAGATAAGATGTTTTTAAGGCTTTTTATTAGCTTGAGATGCTAATTATCAGTAAAATTTTTAAAATAAAAACAACCTTTAAAATGCCGTTATCGTAATAAAAAATTTGGAAACTATTTAGAAAAAAAAACTTTGTCTATCTTTTTGTAAAGCATAAAATACAAGTTGCCAAAAATAGTCCCAGTAATAATTCCTACAAGAATATCTAAAGGAAAATGTACGCCTAAATATATTCTGCTATAAGCAAATAAAGCAGGAAAAAAGAGTATTAAATATGCGTATTTATATTTTTCTTTTAAAAGTAAGGCAGTATAGACTGCAAAAAAAGTAGATGTTGTTGCATGCCCAGAGATAAAGCTATAACTTCCTGGAGATATTAAGGTTCTTAATAAACTTTTAATTTCTGGATCATTGTTAGGTCTTAATCTTTGTGTGGCATCTTTAATAAATACTGTAAATTGATCTGAAAATGCTACTAACACGACTAAAGAAAGAATTAACAACCCACCTCGTTTCCAACCAAAAGCACTGATAATTAGGTAGAATACAAGAATAAATAAAGGCGCCCAATAAAATTGATTCGTTACAGCCAACCAAAAAGGATCCCAATGTTCGTTACCCAAATTATTTAGAAATACGAGTAATTGTTTGTCTTTTTGTATGAGTGTATCTATCAAATTACTTACCTACTTTTAAGATTTCTACTTCGAAAACCAAATCTGCTTTTGCAGGAAAAGGACCGTATTTATCCTTACCAAAACCTAAGTAATAAGGTATAAATAATCTTGCTTTTTCACCTTCTCTTAAGGTTAAAACACCTTCTTTAAAACCGGTAATCATTGGTTTTTTTTCATCATCTAATTGAAAAACCAAAGGTTGCCCACTATTTTCTGTAGATTGTATTTTTTTACCATCTGCTATGTAAATGGTGTAATTTGCAGTAATTGGTTTGTTGGCTACTACTTTTTTACCATCAGAAGATTTTAATTTTAAAATACGAAGACCAGAATCTGTTTTAGTTGCTTCGGCTTCCTCCATTTCGGCTAAAAATACTTTCTTTTGCTCTAAATATTTAGAATATCTTTTTTCTTCTAGCTTTTTTTCTTCTTTTATTTTTGCTTCTTGAGATTTGTTAAAATTGGCTACTTCTCTTTCAAAAACCTCAGGAGCATCAAAATCTTTGGCAATGCTACCAACTCTAACAATGTTAATGGTATTTATAGTATCTTTTTGTACAATTTTATGAACCACTAACATACTTACAGAATCTATAGCTTTTTGTAGTTTTAAAGAATCTGTATATTTTGCTTGCAACTCTCTTAATTGCAGAGAGTTAACAGTTGTTTTACCAAAAACACTGTGTTTACCATCTAAATGAGGTATGGCTCTGTGTGTTATAAAAAATTGGCTGTTATTTGTTTTTGGCCCACCATTAGCCATAGAAAGTACCCCTTTATCATCATGCTTAAAAATAAAGTTACCATTTTTATCTTTTGGAAACTCATCACCAAATAAATACCCAGTACTTTTTCTACCATTTGGTGTAAAACCACCTGCTTGTATTACAAAATTGGGCACTACTCTGTGAAATATAATTCCTTCGTAAAAATTACTTCCTTGTAAAGAATCTGGTAATCTTGTGTGTGAACCTTCAACTAAAGCTACAAAATTTGCTACTGTTTTTGGAACTTGTTCTGCATGTAATTTTAATAGAATATCTCCTTTGTTTGTTTGTATTTCTGCATACAAGCCATCTTTTAAACCCTTGTACCTTTTTGGAGTACAAGAGCTTAAAAGAAGAATTGCTATTAAAAGATAAAAAGGTTTTGTCATTATTTATCTAAAATGTCTAAAACTTCAATTTCAAAAATTAAAGTAGAAAAAGGTTTGATGTCTGCACCTCTTTGTTGAGCACCATATGCTAACTCTTGTGGAATAAAGACTTTATATTTAGAACCTTTTTTCATTAATGCTAAAGCTTCATTAAAACCTGGTACAAATACGTTTGCATTAGATTCGTAAGGTTGCTTTCTATCAACAGAACTATCAAAAACTTTCCCATCTATTGTAGAACCATGATAGTGAATTTTAACTTTGTCTGTTGGTTTTACTAAATCTCCACGACCTTTTTTCATTACAATATATTGCAAACCACTGTCTGTTGTTTTTACACCTTTTTTTGATTTATTTACTGCTAAAAATTCTTCACCAGCTTTTTTGTTTTCACCAAATTTAGCTTCTGCTTCTTTTGCAGCTTTTTCTTGAAGCTCTTTTTGCTGAGCCATTTGTTTCTTTTGAAAATATGTGCTAAGAATTTTTTGAATGTCTTTGGTTTCTATTAATAAATTGGTAGAATCTAACCCATTTCTAATTCCTTGTGCTAAAACATCTTTATTTACTTCGCTAAAACTAGATTTTAACTGCATAGACATACTCATACCTACTGCATAACTTACAGAGTCTATTTCTGTTTCTAACGATTTTACTTCTTTTACTTGATTACCACAAGAAAATAAAGTTGCTGAAATGGCAACTATTGCTAAATTTTTAATACGCTTCATTTTTAATTTAATTTATTTATTTTTATTAAGGTTACTGTACTTTTAATGGTTTGTTTAAAGCCAATTTTATTTCCATCTCCAGAAATTCCAAAGGCATTGTAAAACGGAATTACAAATGTAATGGTTTCTCCTTCTTTCATCAACTTTATTCCTTTTTGTATACCAGAAATAAAATCTTCTTTATCTATTTTGTAATTTTTTAATCCTAAATCTTCTTTACTGTAAATAATATCATCATTTAAAGTTGTTATATCATAACTTAATACTACATCATCACCCTCCTTTGGTGTAAAGGTATCTTTTTCAACTTTATCTACATAAGTATACCAAAAACCATTGTTAGAATTTATGTATGTTTTTGTAGAATCTTGTGCAAAGTAATCTACTATCTTTTTGTTTTCTTCTTGAATTATTTTTTTTGATGCTTCTATATTCGCTTTAAAAATTGTGGCAGAAGGTTTTGGGTTTATAGGCCTTCTAGGTGGTGTTTTTGTACAACCTATTATAAAAAAAAATATAAAAACAATGTAAAAACTATGCTTCATAAGACGAATTTAGTTCTTCTATATATTTAGGTAACAAACTTTTAAAATTCTCGGTTACTTCTTCCATGCTTCCATCAAACCTACCTCCAGCAGCATTATCATGACCACCACCATTAAAATAAGTTCTAGCAAATTTATTTACAGAAAACTTACCTTTAGATCTAAACGAAATTTTAATAATTTGTTGTTCTGTATCCTCTATAAATATGGCTGCAAAAATAATATCTTTTAAAGAAAGTGCATAATTTACAACACCTTCTGTATCTCCTTTTTGAAAATCGAACTTTTTCTTTTCTGCTTCTGTTAAAGTGATAAATGCTGTTTTATATTCTGGTAAAATTTGCAAATTACTAAGCGCTTGCCCTAACAAAAGCAATCTACCATACGAATTTGCATCGTATACATTATTATGTATTTTATCGTTTTGAGCACCCTTATCAATTAAATCCGCAATAATTCTATGTGTTTTACTTGTGGTAGATCTAAATCTAAAAGAACCCGTATCTGTCATAATACCTGTATACAAACATGTAGCAATTGCAGTGTCAATCAAATCTAAATCGTTGTTCATTTCTATAAATTGATACACCATTTGACAAGTAGAACAAATTTCTGTATCAGAATACATATATTTTACATCATCGGGTTGTTGATGATGATCTATCATTGCAAAATCGTTCTCATATTTTTCTAAGGAATTTTGCATATCGGTGCCAACTCTATGCAAAGCATTAAAGTCCAGTAGAAAAATAATATCAGAATTTTTAATAGCTTTTTGGGCTTGCGAGTTTTGCCAATCGAAACGATAAGTAGCATCTGAACCCGGTAACCAGTGTAAAAAATCTGGATATTCGTTAGGTACAACAACAGTTGGTTGATGGCCTTTTTTTGAAAAATAATGAGATAAAGCTAAGGTAGACCCCATGGCATCTCCGTCTGGATTTCTATGGCCTACAATAACAATATTTCTTGGTTTACTAAGAAATTCTTTTAAGTCTTCAAATCCTTTTAAAATCATAGTTGGCGAAGATACAATTTAATTAAAAAAATTGTGTAATTTCGCGCCGAATTTGTAAGGTAAAATTTTACAAATAAAATAGAAACAAAAAAATCTATACAATGGCAACAAATAGAACATTTACAATGTTAAAACCAGATGCAGTAGAAAACGGACATACTGGTGCAATTTTAGAGAAAATAAACGCTGCAGGATTTAGAATTGTAGCAATGAAAAAAACACAAATGACAAAAGCTGATGCTGAAACTTTTTATGCTGTGCATAATGAGCGTCCGTTTTTTGTTGAATTAGTAGCATTTATGACACGTGGACCCATTGTTGCAGCAATTTTAGAAAAAGATAATGCTGTAGAAGATTTTAGAACTTTAATTGGTGCTACAAACCCAGCTGACGCTGCAGAAGGTACTATTAGAAAGTTGTATGCAACTTCTATGGGAGAAAATGCAGTACATGGTTCTGACTCTGATGAAAATGCTGAAATAGAAGGAAATTTTCACTTTTCTGGAAGAGAGCAATTCTAATTTAGAATTCTTAATTAACAATACTGAAATTATTTCAGTTAGATATATTTAGTTAAAAACTCACAACAAATGCTGTGAGTTTTTTTTATGAGTTTTTTGAAGATTTTAGAGAAATACAATTTGTAAAATCTAATAATTATTTAATTTTATAAAAAATGATTCATGTTTAAGTTTACCGTAAACCATATTGCCATTTCCGTAAAAGACGTTGTAAAATCAATAGAATTTTATCAAGAAGTATTTCAATTAAAAGAAATTAAAAATACTGCTTCAAATTCTAAAACCAGATGGTTGGTTTTTAATGATAATAGGCAGTTGCACTTAATACCAAAACCTAATGAGGTTGTAAAAATCAATAAAGCTGTCCATTTTGCAATCTCTACTATAAATATACAGGAGTTTATTAGTCATTTAATAGCTCTAGAAATAGGATATTCTGACTGGTTGGGTACAGTTAAAAAAGATTATGTTAGAAATGATGGAATTATACAAGTGTACTTTCAAGATCCCAATGGTTATTGGATTGAAGTAAATAACGATGTAAGGTAAATTTATAAAAAACTAAACCAACATTAATTTAGAGATTACTTTACCTCCCATTTCTTCATTTATCATTTTTATGATTTTTTCCTTACCATAACTCAATTCTTCTCTTAAAACAGAGGAAGATAGTTGTATGATTAAAGTTTTGTTTTGCAATTTCACAGAGTTTGTATGGCTTGCAATACCTGGTCCCATCATTTTGTTCCAAGTTTCTTCTATCTTAATTTTTTGCATGCCCTTACTTAGATTGTTCTCTTTAATAAAAGACTGCATTAAATCTTGTATTGATAAAGAATTGTTTTCTCTTTTTGCCATTTATAAGATCATTTGATTTTTCAATTTTTTACTTTATACTTTTAAACTATAATTTAAAAATCTGATACGGTTTGTTACTCTGTTTTACAATATTTTCGGTTCTTTCTGAATGTGTATCTGTAATAAAAATTTGCCCAAACTCGTCGTTATTTACCAAATTTACAATTTGTAACACTCTATTTTCATCTAATTTATCAAAAATATCGTCTAAAAGTAAAATTGGGGTTACTTTAGATTGTTGTTTTATAAATTGAAATTGGGCTAACTTTAAAGCTATTAAGTATGATTTTTGTTGCCCTTGTGAACCAAACTTTTTAATAGGGTACTCTCCTATTTCAAAATTTAAATCGTCTTTATGAATACCCACTGTTGTGTATTGCAAAATCTTATCCTTTTCTAATGATTTTTCCATGAGAGCGTCCATAGAAAAATCGTGTAATTGACTTTTATAATTTAAGTTGACTTGTTCATTATCGTCAGAAATTTCTTTGTACTTTTGGTTAAAAATAGGAATAAAAGTGGCTAAAAACTCTTTTCTAGCTTCGTAAATTCTACTACCATATTCTGCAAGTTGGTCATTATAAACTCCAATATTTACAGCATCAAAAGTTCTATTAGCTGCAAAATATTTTAACAAAGCATTTCTTTGACTTAATACTTTATTATAAGCCAACAAATCTTTTAAATAAGCTTTGTTTTGTTGAGAAATAACACCATCTATAAATTTCCTTCTGGTATCACTACCTTCTGTAACTAAATCTCTATCTGCTGGAGAAATAATCACCAAAGGCAATTGACCTATATGTTCAGAAAACTTATCGTAATTTTTTCCGTTCCTTTTTAAAATTTTCTTTTGTCCTTTTTTTAAACTACAAACAATTTTTTCATTTCTATCGTTTAAAATATAGTCTCCTTCTACCATAAAAAAGTCTTCTCCATGCTTAATATTCTGTATGGCTACAGAATTAAAATAACTTTTTGCGAAAGATAGGTAGTAAATAGCATCTAAAATATTGGTTTTACCCACACCATTATTGCCTACAAAACAATTAATTTTCTCCTGAAAATCAAAAGATTGCGAGGTAATATTTTTAAAATTAACTAAAGAAAGCTTCTGTAAATACATCAATTAAATAAATTATTAAAAAGGTTTTGCAAATTATTGAAAATTTTGCGAATTATCTCCTTTTAAAATCCAATTAAAAAAACTATTTTTGTCGCCACTAATTTTTAAGCAAAGATGGCAACATACAAGAAAAGAGGATATAAACCTAAAGATAAGAAAGATCAACAAAGAGTTGAAGAAATAGACAGCACAACTGCTGAAGTGTTTAATACTTTAGACGAAACTGCTTCAAAATCTGAACAATGGATAGAAAAAAACAGCAAACCGTTATTTTTAGCATTGATAAGTGTTGTTGTATTGTTTTTAGCTTATTTAGGCTACAGTAAATACATTGTAGAGCCTAACGAAATAGAAGCTTCTAATGAGTTGGCTTTTCCAAGAAAATATTTTGATGAGGCCGCAACTGCAGGTTCTGGAATAGACTCTTTACTAAATTTAGGTTTAGAAGGCGCAGATGGTAAATATGGTTTTTTAGATATTGCAGAATCTTACAGTAGTACAGATGCTGGTAATTTAGCAAACTATTATGCTGGTGTTTCTTATTTACAAATGAAAGAATACGAAAAAGCAATTGCTTATTTAGAGAAATTTAATTCAGATGATACTTTATTAGGTCCTGTTTCTTTAGGTGCTATTGGTGATGCTTTTGCTGATATCGATCAGCCAGAACAAGCCTTAGAATATTACGAAAAAGCAGCGAACAAGCAAAATAACGAGTTTACAACGCCTCTTTATTTATACAAAGCAGGGCAAACTGCAATGCAATTAAAAAAATACGATAAAGCAGTTTCTTTATTTACTAAAATTAAAGAAAACCACCCTACATCTGACCAAGGTAGAGATGTAGAAAAATTTATAAATGCTGCTAAATATGCTAAAAATTAGTAGACAGTAAGCAAACTGCAATTAGTTTTTATCTAAACTAAATACAGTAAACTGATTACTAAAAAATAAACAAAATGGCAACAACAAATTTATCTTATTACGATAAAGCTACAATCCCAAATGCGAAACCTTTTCGATTTGGGATTGTTGTTTCTGAATGGAATCCTGAAATTACCAAAAACTTAAAAAAAGGAGCCATAGAAACTTTACTAGATTGCGGTGCAACCAAACAAAACATCATTTCTTGGGATGTGCCTGGTAGTTTTGAGCTTGTTTATGGTTGTAAAAAAATGATTCAGTCTAAAAATGTAGACGCAATTGTTGCTATTGGTAATGTTATTCAAGGAGAAACCAAACATTTCGATTTTGTTTGCGAAGGGGTTACACAAGGTATTATAGACTTAAATGTAAAGTATGATGTACCCGTAATTTTTTGTGTTTTAACAGACAATACCAAACAACAATCTTTAGATAGATCTGGCGGAAAACTAGGTAATAAAGGAATTGAATGTGCCGTGGCCGCGGTAAAAATGGCCGCTATAAAAAACACAGGTTTACAAAAAGAAAGTATTGGTTTTTAACACTAGTTTATTTTTGTTTGCAAGATTAAATTCTTTCTTCTTTTTTGTAATAAATTAAGAATACTTTTTACATCTATCTTAGGCATTTTCCTTTAATTTATTTAAATTTGATTTGCTTTTAAAATTGGTATAAAAATTAATTTAGACTTATTTCTATGTACCAGTTATTTTTAAAATTATGGGATTTTTAAAAAAAACAAATAAAAAATTTAATTACCAGCCAAGATATTATAAAGGAGAAGGAAATCCTTTTAAAATTGAGCATAAATTAGATCATTTTAGAAAAACTGCTGGAAAAAATAAAGGGCTTAAAGGCAAATTTAATGATGCTTTAGAAGATTTAAAAACACCAGATAAAGGTGTAAACAAAACACTAATAATTATTATTAGTATTTTAGTTTTTATCTTTTTATATATCATAGATTTTGATTTATCTATATTCATAAAATAATTAATGTCAGATATCATTCAACTTTTACCAGATCATGTTGCAAACCAAATTGCTGCAGGAGAAGTAGTACAAAGACCTGCTTCTGTTGTAAAAGAGTTATTAGAAAATGCAATAGATGCTGGTGCAACCAATATAAAATTACTTATTAAAGATGCTGGTAAAACCTTAATACAGGTTATAGATGATGGCAAAGGGATGAGTGCCACAGATGCAAGAATGAGTTTTGAGCGTCATGCAACTTCTAAAATACAAAAAGCAGAAGATTTATTTAACCTATGTACTAAAGGCTTTAGAGGTGAAGCTTTGGCGTCTATTGCTGCAATTGCACATGTAGAGCTAAAAACAAAAACACCAGAGGAAGAATTAGGTACTTGCATTAAAATTGAAGGTAGTAAAATAGTTTCTCAAGATTTTATTGCTACAGCAAAAGGGACTAGTTTGGCGGTAAAAAATCTGTTTTACAACATTCCTGCTAGAAGAAACTTTTTAAAATCAGATACTGTAGAAACACGCCATATTATTGATGAGTTTCAAAGAGTAGCATTGGCACATCCAGAGATTTCATTCTTATTACATCACAATAATAACGAAGTATATCATCTAAAAGGTGGTAATTTTAGACAGCGTATTGTAGCTGTTTTTGGGAGTAAAATGAATGAAAAATTAGTGCCTATAAACGAGACTACAGATATTTTAACTATAGAAGGTTTTGTTGCTAAACCTGAGTTTTCTAAAAGAAAAAGAGGCGAACAATTCTTTTTTGTAAATAACCGATTTATCAAAAGTTCGTATTTAAATCACGCAGTTGTAAATGCTTTTGATGGTTTGTTAGAACAAGGGGCACATCCCTCCTATTTTTTATATTTAACTGTACCCGCAAATTCTATAGACATTAATATTCACCCAACAAAAACAGAAATAAAGTTTGATAACGAGAAAGCATTATACGCCATGTTAAGAGCTACTGTAAAACATAGTTTGGGACAATATAATGTAGCGCCAGTATTAGATTTTAATAGAGATGCTAATTTAGACACTCCTTATCATTTTAAATCGACATCTAAAACTGCATCCGTACCCAAAATTTCTGTGGATCCAGATTTTAACCCTTTTAAAGAAAGCAACCCAAAAGATACTAGCAATACATTTAAAAGAGAAAAACAAACAGAAAGCTGGGAGGCTTTATACACTTCTGTAGATACTTCTCAAACCACTACAGAAAGTTTATTTGAACATCAAGAAGCAGAAAAAACGAAAAAAACATTTCAAATACAACGTAAGTATGTAATGAGTTTGATAAAATCTGGTGTAGTTTTAATCAATCAATCTTTAGCACATCAAAGAATTTTATACGAGCAATTTTTAGAAAGTATTACTGTAAAAGAAGCCAACAGCCAACAATTACTATTTCCTGTAAAAATATCTTTCTCTTCGGCAGAAATAGAAATGATTTACACCATAAAAACAGAGTTAGAAAATGCTGGCTTTTCTTTTGACGAATTTACCAAAGACAGTATTACCATAAAAGGAATACCCGTTTCTGTTACCGAAAGTAAAATTAACATTATTTTAGAAGAATTGTTAAACGAGATCAATTTAGAAGTACCAGATAGTAGTTTTAGTCATTTTGATATTATGGCAAAATCATTTGCAAAAACATTATCTATAAAAACAGGAACTTTATTATCTGAAAAAGAGCAAGAAAGTTTGGTAAACGATTTATTTTCTTGCAAAGAACCAAGTGTTTCTCCTTTTGGAAAAGCAACCTTTAAAACATTAACCCTACTCCAAATAGACAACCTATTTAATAGTTAATTGTATGATGAAACTAACAGATGCCATAAAACACTTAATTATAATAAATGTAATTTTATTTGTAGCTCCTCAGTTTTTACAATTAGATTTTACAAATATTTTGGCTTTGCATTTTCCTGAAAATGAACATTTTGGAATTTGGCAATATGTATCCCATATGTTTATGCATGGTAGTTTTGCGCATATTTTATTTAACATGTATGGTTTATGGGCTTTTGGTACACCTTTAGAACAAATGTGGGGTAAAAATAAATTTATTTTCTTCTATTTTTCTGCGGGTATTGGTGCAGGTTTAATTTATACATTAGTTAATTATTATCAGTTTAATGGAATTTACGAACTCTTTATAAATGCTGGTTTAAATCCATCAGAAATACTCACTATACTAGAAAAAGGAAGCACAAGTGATGCGAGAGTGGTAAATGCTATTTCGCAAGAGCAATTTAATAAGATTACAATGCTTTACAATACTCCAGCAGTTGGTGCTTCTGGTGCAGTTTACGGTGTTTTAGTTGCTTTTGGCTTGTATTTTAAAGATGCGAAACTAGCATTAATCTTTTTTCCAGTGCCAATTGCCGCAAAATATTTTATTCCTTTAATGATTTTAGGTGATTTATTTTTTGGAATGACCAGTTACTCTGTTGGTAATATTGCACATTTTGCACATATTGGTGGTGCTTTAATTGGATTTATAATTGCTTATTATTGGAAGAAAAATCAATTTAAAAATTATTAATGAGTTTAATAAACAAGATAAAATACAAGTTTAAAACAGGCAGTATTATAGAGAAATTAATCTATATTAATATAGCTGTTTTTGCTTTTACACTGCTAATTACAATTATACAAGGTTTGTACAAAGGACAAACAGGTTTTGTTATACAATGGTTTTCTTTAGATGATAATTTTAGTAATTTACTTACAAAACCTTGGACAATTGTTTCCTACGGATTTTTACATTCTGGCTTTATACATTTATTATTTAACATGATTGGTTTGTATTTTATCGGCAATTTATTTATCCAGTATTTTACACAAAAACAAGCGTTAAACTTTTACATTTTAGGTACTGTTTTTGGTGGTATCTTTTATCTATTTAGCCAAAACTATTTTCCTTTATTTGAAGGCAATTCATCTCGTTTAGTAGGTGCTTCTGCAGGTGTTTCTGCCATATTTATTGGGCTAGCTACCTATATGCCTAATTATCAAATAAACATTCGGTTTATAGGTTTTGTAAAAGTCTGGCATTTAGCAGCAATTTGGTTGGCTTTCGATTTAATTGGTTTAATTGGCCCTAATGCTGGTGGAAGTTTTTCTCATTTAGGAGGCGCTTTGTTTGGCTTTTTATATGTTAATCAGGCCAGTAACAAAAAAATAGATCTTTTGGGTAGCCTTTTCTCTTTATTCAAAAGAAAAGAAAAACCCTTACAAGCTGTTTATAAATCGAAAAACAAAAAAGAAAGCTCCAAAACAAAGGCTCCTAACCAAAAACAAATAGATGCTATTTTAGATAAAATTAGCAAATCTGGTTATGACACATTAACAAAAGCTGAGAAGGAATTTTTATTTAAGCAAGGCAAAAAGTAAATGAAAAAGTTAACCTTTTTAGATAAAATTCTCTATTTAATAAACAGCCTACTAGCTGTGTTATTGCTCTTATCTTTTTTATTACCACACATTTCACCAAAAAAAATTCCAGATTTTGCAGTGTTAAGTCTTTTTGTACCTGTACTTTTAATTGTAAATATATTTTTTGTCATTTATTGGCTACTCAAATTAAAAAAGCAATTTCTTTTATCTTTTCTGATCTTAATTTTAGGGTGGATGATAATGACACCGTTTTACAAACTATCTGGAAAAAACTCCTCTTTAAACTCAGATTTAAAGTTGATGAGTTACAATGTAAAAACCTTTGACTTATTTTCTAAAAAAGAAGATAGTACTGTAAATGGTTTTGCCTTTATCAAAGAGAAAAATCCAGATATATTAGCAGTACAAGAATATTACCAAACCTCTAAAATAGATATCAATTATCCTTACCAATACATCAAAAAAAACACAAAAAGTAAAAAATATGGTTTGGCAATTTATTCTAAATACAAAATTATAAATTCGGGTTCTTTAGATTTAAAAAGCGAAGGAAACAACATTATTTTTATAGACATTTTAAAGCAAAAAGATACTATCAGAATTTATAACGTACATTTTGAATCTTTAAGAATAAAGCCTAATGAAGAAAATTTTGGCGAATCAAATTCAGAAAAATTATTAGAAAGAGTTGCTAATGCTTTTAAAAAACAAGCCCTACAAACAGAGCAATTTCTAAGACACGAACAAACCTGGAAAGGCAAAAAAATAATCTGTGGAGATTTTAATAATACAAGCTATTCTTGGTTATATCATAAAATTTCTAAAGATAAAAAAGATGCTTTTATAGAGGCTGGTAAAGGTTTTGGCAAAACATTTAACTATTGGTTTCCAATGCGAATTGATTTTATTTTAACGGATAAAAATAGTATAACAAATAGTTTTAAGACTTTTGATATCAAACACTCTGACCATTTTCCTATTGTCGCTAAAATTAATTGGAAATAGTTGTTTTTTTATTGTTGATTAATTTAGTTCGTTCAATTTTATTTTTTCTGCAAATGTTTAAACAGAACCTGTTGCATATTTTAAAATTTCTGCATTACCCTCTAATGTATGAAAGGCGTTTAAATATGATACATCTAAAGCCCTAATAAGTAATCTTTCTGTTTCAAAAATCATGAATATTATCGTACTTTTGCAAATGCTAAATGTAACAAAATGAATGCGAATAAAAAAGTTGCTTTTTACACGTTAGGTTGCAAATTAAATTTTTCTGAAACGTCTACCATTGCTCGTAATTTTGAAAATGAAGGTTTTAATAGAGTAGATTTTAATGAAAAAGCAGATATTTATGTGATAAATACTTGCTCTGTGACAGACAATGCAGACAAGCGTTTTAAAAGTATTGTAAAAAATGCTTTGAAAAAAAATGAGGATGCTTTTTTAATTGCTGTGGGTTGTTATGCGCAATTAAAACCAGAAGAATTGGCAAATGTAGATGGTGTAGATTTGGTTTTAGGGGCTACAGAAAAGTTTAACGTTACTAGTTACATCAACGATTTATCTAAAAATAATGTTGGCGAAGTACATTCTTGTGAAATTTCTGATGCAGATTTTTATGTAGGTTCGTATTCTATTGGCGATAGAACTCGGGCTTTTTTAAAAGTACAAGATGGTTGCGACTATAAATGTACGTATTGTACAATTCCTTTAGCTAGAGGTATTTCTAGAAGTGATACTTTGCAAAATGTTTTAAATAATGCCAAAGAAATTTCTTCTAAAGGCATTAAAGAAATTGTTTTAACGGGTGTTAATATTGGGGATTATGGAAAAGGTGAGTTTGGCAACAAAAAGCACGAACACACTTTCTTAGAATTGGTAAAAGAATTAGATCAAGTTAATGGCATTCATCGTTTAAGGATCTCTTCTATAGAGCCAAATTTATTAAAAGATGAAACTATTAATTTCGTAGCAAAATCTAACTCTTTTGTACCTCATTTTCATATTCCTTTACAATCTGGTTCAGACAAGTTATTAAAAAAAATGAAGCGTAGGTATTTATCTGACACCTATACAAATAGAGTTACTAGAATTAAACAAGTAATGCCAAATGCATGTATTGGTGTAGATGTTATTGTTGGTTTTCCTGGAGAAACAGATGAATTATTTTTAGAAACCTACAATTATTTAAACGAATTAGATATTTCTTATTTACACGTTTTTACATATTCAGAAAGGCCTAATACAGAGGCTGTAAATATGGCAGGTGTTGTTCCTAAAAAAACACGTGCAAAACGAAGTAAAATGTTGCGTGGTTTGTCTGCTAAAAAAAGACGTGCATTTTACGAATCTCAATTAGGAAATACTTTAACTGTACTTTTTGAAAGTGAAAACAAAGAAGGGTACATCCATGGTTTTACAGAAAATTATGTAAAAGTAAAAACACCATGGAATCCTGAATTAGTAAACACTTTACAATCAATAAAATTAACAAACATAGACGATGATGGAATTGTTCGTTTTAATTTTATAGAAGATTTTGTAAATATTTAAGTTTATAAAAATATATAACACCTATTTTGATGTATATATTTAGATAAAACAATAAATATGAAAAAAACTCCTATTTATTTTGTTCCAGGTTTGGCAGCTGGTCCAGAAATTTTTGAAAACCTAGATTTAGATCCAGATAAATATACTTTACATTTTTTAGAATGGATAAAACCACTTGCTTTAGAAGAAGATATTGGCAATTATGCATATAGATTAAGCAATAAAGTAACCGAAAAAGAGGCTGTTTTAATTGGTGTTTCTTTTGGCGGAATTATGGTGCAAGAAATGGCAAAATTTGTCAATCCTAAAAAAGTAATTATCATTTCTAGTATTAAAAATGAAAATGAACTTCCTAAAAAATTTAAATTAGCCAAATTCACAAAAGTTTATAAGTTATTTCCAACGAAGGTTGTAGAAAATTTTGAGGATTATGCACAATACTTTTTAGGAAAGTCGCTAAAGAAAAAAGCAACTTTATATAAAAAGTATTTATCTGTTAGAGATAAGATGTATTTAGAGTGGGCTATCTATAATGTTTTAAAGTGGAAACAAGTAAATACTCTTAAAAATATAGTACATATTCATGGTACCAAGGATACTGTTTTTCCAATAAAAAGAATCAAAAATCCAATTAAAATTAAAGAAGGTAATCATGTAATAATTTTAACAAAAGCAAAAAAAATATCTAAAATTATTGCAGACATATTAACTTGCTAAACCAAAGGTGTTTTCTTACTTTTATGGTAAATTATTGTAAAAATATGAAAACAGCTAAACGTATCTTTTCTTTTTTAAGTGTTGTTATTGTAACCGTCCTTTTCTATAACGCTATCAACAAAAAACATTTAGAAAAAGATAGTGATACTTCTAAAGAACCTGAAACACAAACGCATAAAACCTATAAAATAAAATCTCTAAAACTACCAGAAAATTTAAATTTAGCTGGTGAGCGTGTTCCTTTAGAAATACCAGATGTTAGAGAAAGAATGGAAAGAGAATTATTGGTAAATACTTACTGGCAATCTAATGGACTCTTATTAATTAAAAGAGCTAACAAGTATTTTCCAATTTTAGAACCTCTTTTAAAAAAATATAATTTACCAGACGATTTTAAATTTTTGGCTTTGGCAGAAAGTGGTTTTATAGATGAAACATCTTCTGCTGGTGCTGCAGGTATGTGGCACTTTATGAAAACTACAGGCAAAGAATATGGTTTAGAAATAAACAGTAATGTTGATGAGAGATATGATATTGAAAAATCTACTAAAGTTGCTGCAGAATATTTAAAAAAATCTAAAGAACGCTTAGGAACATGGACTTTAGCTGCTGCTGCTTATAATGCTGGAAATTACGGAATTTCTAAAAGATTAAAAACACAACAAGTAAGTTCTTATTACGACGCGCTTTTACCCAATGAAACAGAAAGATATGTTTTTAGAATATTAGCGTTAAAAGAAATTATAACAAACCCTAAAAAATATGGTTTTGTTTTTGAAGAAAAAGATTTATATCAGTTAGAAGAAAGTAGAACCGTTAAAGTAGATACTGCTATTAGTAATTTAGCTGTATTTGCAAAAGGGTTTAGCATGAATTATAAAGAGTTAAAAATACGCAACCCTTGGTTAAGAGAAAATAAGCTGAATAATAAAAGCAGAAAATTATACCATATTAAAGTACCTTTAGAATAGTAATTAATCTACTATATTTTTCACTCTACCAACAATACCAGACTCTAATTTCACTTTTATTCCGTAAGGATGACTTGGTGATTTGGTGAGTATTTTAGCAACCTTACCACTGGTTAATTGCCCAAAAAGTTGATGCGGTTTTTGTATAACTTCTACAAATAATCCAATTTTAATATTTTTTCTTTGCCTTCCGTCAATCATAAGATTTCAAAAATACGTAAATAAAAAAGCCTATCAAATCTTGATAGGCTTTTAGATAAAAAATTAACTAGTAATATATTGTTATATAACTTTTACGTTTACTGCGTTTAATCCTTTTCTTCCATCTTGTAAGTCGAATTCAACTTCATCGTTTTCACGAATTTCGTCAACTAATCCTGACACATGTACAAAATGTTCTTTGTTTGTTCCTTCTTCAGTGATGAATCCGAATCCTTTAGATTCATTGAAAAATTTTACGGTACCTTTATTCATTATAAAAAATTATTGTGTTATCAGTTTATTTACTAACAACGTTTATTATGACGCAAAGATACTACCAATTATGTTAATGAAATGTAAAATATTGATTTTCTTTTCATTAAATCTCTTAAAGCTTATGTATAAAGGCTTTGACTTCGTTAAATTCTTCAATAATTTCGTTAAAAACCTCTTTTACATGTTTTATTTGGTGAATTAAACCTGCAATTTGGCCTATTTCTAACTCTCCATTATCTAAATCTCCTTCAAACATTCCTTTTTTTGCACGTGCTCTACCTAATAATGCTTTTAAAGCTTCTAAAGTTGGTTTTTGTTGATACAATTCTTGTACTTCATTATAAAATTTGTTTTTAACCAAACGTACAGGCGCCAATTCTTTTAAAGTTAGCTGTGTATCGCCATCTTTTACATCAACAATGGTTTGTTTAAAGTTTTTATGTGCAGAAGATTCTTCTGTTGCTGCAAACCTACTTCCTATTTGTACCCCATCTGCGCCTAAAACCATAGCTGCTAACATGCCTCTACCAGAACCCACACCACCCGCAGCAATAACAGGTATTTTAAGGTGTTCTTTTACCATAGGTATTAAAGTGAAAGTAGTAGTTTCTTCTCTTCCATTATGCCCTCCAGCTTCAAAACCTTCACAAACAACAGCATCTACACCTGCACTTTGTGCTTTTAAAGCAAATTTTACAGAACTAACTACATGCACTACAGTAATCCCTTTTTTCTTTAAGTAAGATGTCCAAGTTTTTGGATTGCCAGCAGAAGTAAAAACAATTTTTACTTCTTCTTCTACAATGATATCCATAATTTTTTCAATTTCTGGATAAAGCATAGGTACATTCACCCCAAAAGGTTTTTTAGTTGCTTTTTTACATTTTTGAATGTGTTTTCTTAAAACCTCTGGGTACATAGAACCTGCACCAATTAAACCCAAACCACCAACATTAGAAACTGCAGATGCTAATTTGTAACCAGAAACCCATACCATTCCACCTTGTATAATTGGGTATTGTATATTAAATAAGTTACTAACTTTATTTTGCATTACTGTTTTATAATTTTAAAGGTTTTCTGCAAATTATTCCTAGAAATTCTTAACAAATACAAGCCTTTTTTTAAGGTTGATATATCTAAAGTAGGTTTTGTTAATTTTTGTTGCTGATAAACTACTTTGCCTAAAACATTAAATATTTGAATATCAAAATCTTGTAAACTCTCTTTAAACCCTTCAAATTTAAAAGTATTTATTACTGGGTTTGGAACAATTTTTAAATTCTCAAAAAAACAATCTTCTACAGAACCAGTAGAGCCAATATATTTATATAAAGCTGTTTCAAAATTAGGAATACCATAACCATGTTGTGCTGTGGGATTATTAAATCTATCTGCAGATTCGTACAGAGCTTCTTTTAAATAAGCATTAAAGTTTTTATTTTGTTGTTTAGCTGATTTTAAAAGAAACCCCTCATTATCATTCAAACAAGCTATTAAACCAGCCATAATTGGCGATGAAAAAGAAGTACCATTGTAGTTTACAATACTACCATTTTGATGATTTATAACTGCTGATGCTGTTCCTTGTGCTAAAATTTCTGGTTTTATGCGACCATCAAAACTAGGTCCAAAAGAACTAAAAGAAGATATGTTTCCATTTATATCCACAGCACCCACAGTAATTACTGAAGCTGCATCTGCAGGAGCCGAAATATATTTCCAAGAACTAGTACCTTCATTACCAGCAGAATTTACCACTAAAATACCTTTATGGGCAGCAATTTCTGCTCCTCTAGAAATAAAAGTAGTTTTGCCATCCATATCAGCATAACTGTAATTGTGTTTTGGGTTGTCAAAAGTAGAATACCCTAAAGAGGTATTAATAACATCAACCCCTAAACTATCTGCCATTTCAGCGGCTTCTACCCACAAGGTTTCTTCTAAAACTGTTTCTGTTTCTGCAATTTCTGATATGAATAAATAAAATTTTGCATCGGGTGCAGTACCTACAAATTGGTTTTCTAAATAACCTCCAATAGTAGATAAAACATTCGTACCATGATTGTGTCTTGTATAAAAATTTGCATTTCTGTCAGCAAAATTATAGCCTCCTAAAATTTGATTATTATCTCTTAATCGTTTAAAAGCAGCTAAGGTATTTACATTCGGGAAACCCGCATCTATCACTGCAATAATTTGGTTTTTACCTGTCAAACCTTCTGTATGTAAAAAATCTCCTTTTAACATTTTAATTTGACTCTCTGCTGCACCATAATTAAAAGTTTCTTCGGTATTTTTAAATTTATTTAGGTGGTGTGCTTCGGTTTTTTGAAAAGTTCTTTTATTAGATGTATTTAAAGTTTTATCTGCAAAGTCAATACTTTTTACAAAAGTAAAATCTATTTTTAGGCTATTTATAGCTGTTTGTGTGCCTTGAATGTGTAATGCATTTAACCATTTAGATTTTCCTAAAACAGTAATTCCTAAAGAATTTTTAATGTTATTAATATAACTTTGGTAAATTGGAACATCTGTTTCATCTATAGTAATATTTTGCTTTCCTCTTCTATCAATAGCTTTTTGAGTAAGCATTGTTAAAGGGTTTGCTATATAAGCCGCAGCGTTGGGTTTGTCTTTAAAAAATAACCAAGCGTCTTCTTGCTGTGCAAAAAAAGTTGTACTGCAAATAAAAACAAAAAATAGTAGATTTTTTTTCATAGTTCTTTAAATGAAATATAAAAATACTACTTTAATTAAGGTAAAAAAAGTTTTTAAGAAATTACACCAGAGCCTAGTAATTCTTCGTGTTTGTACCAAGCCACAAATTGCCCTTCTTGTATGGCAGATTGCTTATTTTCAAACTCTACATACATACCTGTTGCAACTTTATATAAAGTTGCTTTTTCTAAAGCTTGTCGGTAACGAATTCTGGCTTCAACTTGCAAGGTTTCTCCTTCTTCTAAAATAAGATCTTCACGAATCCAATGCGTTTCTTCATTAGAAACAAACAAAACATTTCTATACAAACCAGCGTGGTTTTTACCTTCTCCAGTAAAAATAATATTAGTATCTACATCTGTTTCAATGACATACAAAGCCTCTTTTGTACCACCAACGTTTAAACCTTTACGTTGACCTTTTGTAAAATAATGAGCACCATTATGTTTGCCTACAACTTTACCATCATCTTTTTGATAGCTATATTTTGTAGCAAAATAGTTTAATTCGGCTTCTTTATTTTCAAATTTTGGTATCGATTTTGTGTACTGATAAAAATCAGCAGGAATAGTTACAATTTCGCCATCTTTAGGCTGTAATTTTTGTTGTAAAAACTCTGGTAACCTAACTTTTCCTATAAAACATAAACCCTGAGAATCTTTCTTTTCTGCAGTAATTAAATCGGCTTTTTTAGCAATTTCTCTAACCTCTGGTTTTGTTAATTCACCAATTGGAAATAAAGCTTTTGCCAATTGTTCTTGTGATAATTGACATAAAAAATAAGATTGATCTTTGTTATGGTCTTTGCCAGCTAATAATTTAAAAACTGGTTTTCCGTTGATGATTTCTTCTCCTTTTCTACAATAATGACCAGTTGCCACATAATCTGCACCTAATTTTAAGGCGATGTCCATAAAAACATCAAACTTAATTTCTCTATTGCATAAAATATCTGGATTTGGTGTTCTTCCTTTTTCGTATTCTGCAAACATATAATCTACAATTCGCGCTTTATACTGTTCACTTAAATCTACAACCTGAAAAGGAATACCTAATTTTTCGGCAACAATCATTGCATCATTACTATCTTCTAACCAAGGACATTCGTTAGAAATGGTTACAGAGTCATCATGCCAATTTTTCATAAAAAGGCCAATAACTTCGAAACCTTGTTCTTTTAATAAATGTGCTGTAACACTAGAATCTACTCCACCAGAAAGGCCTACAACTACTCGTTTCATTTTCTATTTTTGAAGGTGCAAAGATACGAATTAGAAATGGTTTATAAGGATTGAAAGAATTGATAATAGGATTGGTTTCTGTGATGTAATAGTTTCTAATATGAAAATTTTAAACAACTTTTTCTAACTTCCAACTTCCAACTAAAACCTAATGCTCTTTTTTTCTCTTATAAGTATTTTTCTTCTTTTTATCTTTTTCTGTGGCTATTTCCCCATCTAAATAATACTGCCACTTGCCTACTCTTTTACCATTTTTATAAATACCTGTTTCTTTTAAGTTGCCATTCAATTCAAAATATTTTGCCAATCCATTTGGTTTGCCATTCTTATAAGTAATTTCTTCTATTAAAACACCTTTACTTGAGTATTTACTAGATACACCCTCTAATAAACCATTTTTATATTCTGCATATTCAGTTACTTGTCCATCTGGATAATACACCAATTGCTCTCCATGTAATTGACCTTTTTTGTTATAATTTTCTTTAGACATTAAAGTACCATCTGGATAAAAATATTTCCAGTTTCCTACTCTTTGTCTTCCATTCATAACTCCCTCTGTTTTTATTTGTCCTTTTAATGTATAAAACTGCACAAATAAAGAATCAGAATCTTCGAAAAAGGTTTTTATAATTAATGGGTTTTTAGAGGTGGTAATGTCATAAAATTTAAAAACACCAACTTCTTTGCCGTCTTTAAACTGACCTGTATAACGTATTCTTTTGTTTGGATAATACTTTTTCCAAACACCAGTTCTCTTATTATTTTTATCAAATTGATTTATTTTTTGAGCATTACAATCAATACTTGAAAAATAAAAAGTAAAAAAAGTAAAAATAAAAAGGAGTCTTTTTATATTTATCATTTCAAAATAATTTTCATACAAATATACATTAATAGTGTCCAAAACAAATCAATTGTATCTTTTAGAGCAGTTAAATAACTTAGAAACTGCTAAAAGAGAAAACAGACAAAGAATTGCAAATATTGTATTAGAGCAAGCTTTTTTGTTTGAAGAATTGGTAACTATTACATTTTGGATAGATAAAAAAATTTCTATAAAAGCTGCTTGGGTATTAGAATGGATTTGCACACACCAGAATCTAGATTTTATTTTACCTTATTTAAATGAATTTACCAGCAAAATAAGCAGCTTAAAATTTGACAGCGCCATTAGACCTTGCGCAAAAATTTGCGAATATTTGGCAACTGCATATTATGCTAAATCAGCAAATAAAACAAAAGAAACCCTTACCTTAGTACATATAGATGCCATTGTAGAAACGGGTTTTGATTGGTTAATTACACCACAAAAAATTGCAGTTAGGGCATACACAATGAATACCTTATACTTATTTGGTTTAGAAAAAGAATGGATTCATCCAGAGTTAAAACACCTTATTGAAACCAAAATAATACACGAAAGTAAAGGCACAAAAGCTCGTGGAAAACATGTTATAAAATTGATTGAAAAACATACAAAAAGCCATTAATAAATGTGTTTTAATGCTTATTTTTGTTGCTTACAATACAACAAAAATGAATTTAACAAAACTAAATGCCATTTCTCCTATTGATGGACGTTACAGAGGTAAAATTGAATCACTTGCTAACTATTTTTCTGAGAAAGCTTTAATAAAATATCGTGTTCGTGTAGAAATAGAATACTTTATTGCCTTGTGCGAAATACCTTTACCACAATTAGAAGATTTTAATACTTCTCTTTTTGAAGATTTGCGTAAAATATATACAGATTTTTCTACTGAAGACGCTCAAAAAATTAAAGATATTGAGAAAATCACCAATCATGATGTAAAAGCTGTTGAGTATTTTATCAAAGAGAAATTTGATACCTTAAAATTACAAAAATATAAAGAGTTTATCCATTTTGGATTGACCTCTCAAGATATTAACAACACCGCAATTCCGCTTTCTATAAAAGAAGCTGTAAAGGATGTGTATATACCACAATATTTTGAGGTTTTAGAAAAGCTACAAGAATTGGTAATTGAGTGGAAAGACATTTCTATGTTAGCAAGAACGCATGGTCAGCCAGCATCTCCAACAAGATTAGGTAAAGAGGTTGAAGTTTTTGTTGTGCGTTTAAAAGAACAATTTAATTTATTAAATAACATACCAAATGCTGCAAAATTTGGTGGTGCTACTGGTAATTACAACGCACATAAAGTTGCCTATCCAGCTATTAATTGGAAAGAATTTGGAAGTAAATTTGTACAAGAACAATTAGGTTTGCAACACTCTTTTCCAACAACTCAAATAGAACACTATGATCATATGGCTGCTTTATTTGACTGTTTAAAACGTATAAATACCATTATTGTAGATTTAGATAGAGACTTCTGGACCTATGTTTCTATGGATTATTTTAAACAAAAAATTAAAAAAGGTGAAGTAGGTTCTTCTGCAATGCCACACAAAGTAAACCCAATAGATTTTGAAAATTCTGAAGGGAATTTAGGAATTGCCAATGCTATTTTTGAACATCTTTCTGCTAAATTACCAATATCTAGGTTGCAAAGAGATTTAACAGACAGTACTGTTTTAAGAAATGTTGGTGTACCTTTTGGACATACTATTATTGGTTTTACATCAACCTTAAAAGGATTGAATAAGTTATTGTTAAACAAAGAAAAGTTTGAACAAGATTTAGAAAATAATTGGGCTGTTGTAGCAGAGGCTATTCAAACTATTTTAAGAAGAGAGGCATATCCAAACCCTTATGAAGCCTTGAAGGGTTTAACAAGAACGAATGAAAAAATAAATCAAAAATCGATTGCAAATTTTATTGATACTTTAGAAGTTTCATCAGAAATTAAAGAAGAATTAAAAGCAATTACTCCTGCTAATTACACAGGAATATAGTTTTAACTAGAAGTTGGAAGTGATTAAAAAATAAAGAATGATAAGTATCAAAAATATTTTTAAGAAATGGAATTGGGAGTTTAAAATTGGAATATTTTTAACTACTCTTCAAACTTTATGCTTCTTCCTTTTAACCTCATTTTTTTTATTTAGTGCCTGTTCATCAGAAAAAATAGATGCGAATAGATTTAAGGAAGGTGTTTTTGAAATACCTGCAGGAAATGGTTACAGCAAGACAGTTATTACCAGAGTTGATAGTTTGCAAATAGAAGAATATGAAAAAATTATTAGTATTTCTAATGATAGTGTAATTACAGAAAAAAGAGTTAAAAGAATAGATACTTTATACATAAAATGGAAAAGTAACTTCTTTTATTCTTTAAAAATGAAATCTCCAAAAAAACAGTTAGATAAAGATGCTATTTATGTTCAAATAACGAAAGTTACAGATAGTTCTTATGATTTTTCTGCTAAAATTGGCTTCAGCAAATTTGCTACAGATGGTACAATTTATAAAGTAAAATAACATGGAAATTTTTACACATGCAGATACATGGGTTGCTTTATTAACCCTTACTTTTCTAGAAATAATATTAGGTATAGATAATATTATTTTTATCTCTATTGCTGCAAATAAATTACCAGAAAATCAAGTTAAAAAAGCCACTCTATTAGGATTGGCTTTGGCTATGATTACAAGAATATTGTTACTTTTTGGAGTGTCTTATTTAATTGCATTAAAAGAACCTTTTTTAAAAATAAACACAGATTGGCTTAATACAGGTTTAACAGGGCAAAGCATCATTTTGTTTTTAGGAGGGGTGTTTTTAATTTACAAAAGTACCAAAGAAATTAGACAGAAAGTAGAAAACACCAATGAAGATGAAGTTTTAAAATCGCCAAAAGTAGTTTCGTTTACAAATATTATCATTCAAATTATTTTAATAGATATCGTTTTTTCTTTTGATAGTATTTTAACTGCTGTTGGGATGACAAATGGCATTGATGGGGCTTTAATTATCATGATAATAGCTGTAATAGTATCTATTTTAATTATGATGCTTTTTGCAAACCCAATTAGTAGTTTTGTAAATAAAAATCCTACCATACAAATGTTGGCATTATCGTTTTTAATTTTAATAGGTTTTATGCTAATTACAGAAGGAGCTCATTTATCGCATACAGAATTTTTTAACAAAACTGTAGGAGCAATTCCTAAAGGATATTTGTATTTTGCGATTGCGTTTTCTTTAGGTGTAGAAATGCTGAATCTAAAAATTAGAAAAAAGTAACGTTTTGTGTAAAAAACTACTAAGTATATTTTTTCTTTTACTATTGATGCTTCCTGTATCCATAGAAATTCTTCATGATTTAGAAAACCATGAACACAATGTTTGTACCTCTGTTGGTGAACAACACATACATAAACAAAATATAAATTGTGACGAATTTCATAAGCAATTAACCGTTTTTTCTAAAGAAATTAGTGCTAACTGCAATGTAATTCCAAAACATTTTTATAAAACTTCTTTTGTTGATAAACCTCAAAAATATTTAGATTTTTATCAATTAAAAAAAACTCCTAGAGGCCCACCTTTTTTTACTGTTTAAAAAATAGTTTTCTACAAAAAGTGTAGAAAATATAAACTCTAATCGTTTTTTTAAAAGATATAGATTTATATGTCTATATGCAATAAACAGTAAAATAATAACATGAAAACAATTATAAAACTGCTATTTTTTTTAGCAATATATACAACTAATGCACAAAATAGCATTTCAGGAAAAATTACAGATAACCAAAACAATCCTTTAGAAAAAGTACAAATTTATATAGAAGAAACCCATAAAGGAACTGTTACCTCTAAAGAGGGAACTTATGGGTTTAAAAATCTTCCTAATGGCAAAATTAAAATTACCTACACCTATTTAGGTTATAAAACAGTTGTTAAAACTATAGATATTAATTCAGAAAATATAGTAATCAATATTCAATTAAAAGAAAGTTTTTTTCAAATAGATGAAATTATTGTTTCTACTCCATTTAACAAATTACAGTCAGAAAATGTAATGAAAGTAGAACGTTTAAGCGCTGTTGCTATTAGAAAACTTGGTAACACAACCTTATCTGAAGGTATTACAAACATTGCAGGAGTTTCACAAATATCTACAGGAACTTCTATTGGAAAACCTGTTATTAGAGGTTTAAGTGGTAACAGAGTTTTGGTTTACACACAAGGTATTCGTTTAGAAAACCAGCAATTTGGTGGCGAACATGGATTGGGAATTAATGATGCTGGCATTAGCTCTGTAGAAATTATAAAAGGACCTGCTTCTCTACTCTATGGGTCAGATGCTTTGGGTGGTGTTTTGTATTTAAACCCAGAAAAATTTGCTTTAGAAAACAATTCAGAATTTAATGTAAATCAACGTTTTTTCAGCAATACCTTAGGTACAAACACATCAGTGGGCGCTAAAATATCAAAAGAAAATTGGAAATTTTTAGCAAGAGGAACTTATGCAAATCATGCTGATTATAAAATTCCTACTGATGAAAGAGTTACCAATACACGTTTTAACGAAAAAGACTTTAAAACAGGTGTTGCCTACTCTAAAAACAAATTTACATCAGAACTTCGTTATAATTTTAATCGTTCTAAATTGGGCTTAACAGAAGGGATTGCAGCACAATCTACAAGTACAGATATTTTAGAACCTTATCAATTTATAGACAATCATATAGTAAGTTCTCATAATCATTTTTTCTTCGGAAAATCGAAGTTAGATATCGATTTAGGCTATACTTTTAACGATAGACAAGAGTTTGAAGAACATGAAGACCATAATGAAAATGAAACCGAAGAAGCACATGAAGAGCATGAAGAAGCTGCTTTAAGAATGAAGTTAAAAACGTTTTCTTACAATGCAAAATATCATTTTCCTAAAATTGGTAACATCGAAATACTTTCTGGTATACAAGGTTTGCATCAAACAAATACCAATTTTGCTAAAGAAATTCTAATACCAGATGCAAATGTAAACGACGTTGGTATTTTTACAACAGCAAACTATACATGGAATAAAAATACTTTACAAGCAGGAATTCGTTTTGATAATAGACAAATTTCTACTGAAAGAATGGAAGTTGTTCACGATACTGAAACACATATTTTTGATGCTATTGATAAGTCTTTTAATAGTTTTACAACTTCTTTAGGTTTAAAAACTTCTTTTACAGAGGCAATTACTGCAAGATTAAATGTTGCAACCGGTTTTAGAGCTCCAAATTTAGCAGAACTAAGTTCTAATGGTGTACATCATGGAACCAATAGGTTCGAAAAAGGAAATGCGAATTTAAAAAACGAAAAAAATACTCAAATAGATGTGTCTGTAGAATATAAAACAGAACATTTTGAATTGTTTGCCAATGGTTTTTACAATCATTTAAAAGATTATATTTTTATAACACCAACTAATGAAATTGAAGATGGTGAACAAGTTTTTACCTACATTCAAGAAAATGCCAAATTATATGGTGGCGAATTTGGTTTTCATTTACATCCACATCCACAAGATTGGTTGCATTTAGAAAGTGTTTTTGAAACTGTTATTGGTAAACAAGACAATGGGAATTTTTTACCCTTAATACCTGCAAATACTTGGAGAAACACTTTTAGAACAGAGTTTTCTATTGGAAAATGGTTGCGACAAGGCTATAGTTCTGTAACATTACAAAGCACTTTTGCACAAAATAATAGTAGTGCATTTGAAACAACTACAGAGGGTTACAACCTACTAAATTTAGGTTTTGGTGGCGATATTAACTTTAAAAACATAAAGGTTTCTACCTCTATTTCTGTAAATAATTTATTAAATAAAACATACATTCATCACTTATCAAGATTAAAAAACGATGGTATATTTAACCAAGGTAGAAATATTGTTTTAGGTATAAATTTTACAATTTAAAATATTTTAAAAAGAATGAAAAAAGTGTTGCTTTTGTGTAACACTTTTTTCTTAATTTTGGTAATTATTACGTTTGCTGTTTTAGATCTTTTATTAAGTGATAAAAATGCTCGAATAAAAAAGCATTTTTATGTCTAAATTACCCAAGAAATATCAATTTATAGATTTGTCAGATTATGGCAGACCCATTGCAAGGGTTATTGCAAATTCATTAAAAACAACTTCTTTTACACCTGTACACGTCACTATTGCATTTGTAATCTCTGGTTTAACTGGTGTTTTTTGTATTACACAAGGGCATTATTGGACAGCTGCTTTCTTTTTAATTTTTAAATCTATTTTAGATGCTGCAGATGGTGAGTTGGCAAGAATAAAAAAAACACCTTCTTATACTGGTAGATTTCTAGATTCTGTTTCAGATATTATTTTAAATTTTATTATTTTTATTACTATTTGGCAATTAACAACAATAAATTTTTACTGGATGTTACTGGCTTTTTTCGGAATTCAATTACAAGGTACTTTATACAACTACTACTACGTAATTCTTAGAAATCGATTTTCTGGAGACACTACAAGTAGAATTTTTGAAGATACTACACCCATTGCTTTACCAGGAGAAAAGCAAAAAAACGTAAACATCCTTTTTTTTCTATACACCTTATTTTATGGTATTTTTGATAAAATAATTTATGCTTTAGATAAAAATGCATCCAAAGGAAAACCATTTCCTAATTGGTTAATGACCTTAATTTCTACTTTTGGCTTAGGCTTTCAACTTTTGATTATTAGCCTTCTTTTAGTTTTCAATTTAAAAGAATTTATCATTCCGTTTTTTATTGGATATTCCGTTTTTATTTTTGTTTTTATCTTTATTAGAAAAGTGTTTTATTAACGTACATGTTTTGTACTCTTTAAAGTACTTAAAACAATAAATGAAGCAAGAAAAAATAAAGCTAAAGAAAGTACACTCCACTGCATAGAATCTGTTAAATAAATTAAGAAACCAAATACAAAAGTTCCTAAAACAATGGCAATTTTCTCGGTTACATCATAAAAACTAAAATACGTTGCATGGTCTTTTGTTTCTGGTAATAGTTTAGAATATGTAGATCGAGTTAGAGATTGTATAGCACCTAAAACCATACCCAACAAACCACCTAAAGCATAAAAATACAAATCAACATTAGGTAGTTCTTTTTCTAACATAAACGCACTAAAACATACTAAAACCCAAATAAATAAAGTAATTTTTATGGCTTTAAAATTTCCATACTTTTTTGATACATTAGAAAATACATAAGCCCCTAAAATAGCTACAAATTGTATTAACAACACTGTAACTATTAAATTAATGGTACCTAAACCTAACTCTGAAGACCCAAAAATAGTGGCTAATAAAATAATGGTTTGTACGCCTACACTTAGTAAAAAAAATGCAATTAAAAAGTTTCTCAATGTTGGATAATTTTTAAGTTCTATCGAAACTTTTTTTAATTCTTTAAAACCTTTCCAAATAAAATCTTTTTCGGGCTTTCGGTTAAACACATTATTGGGTAATTTTTTAAATGTTATTTGCGCAAAACCAATCCACCATAAACCAACCATTACAAAAGAAATTCTCATGGCTTTTAATGAAGCTGCATTTTTTACGGTTTCTAAAGCTGCTGTTATTTCTTCATCTGAACCATTGGCTGTAATATTTTCTGGTATACTTAAATCAAAACCAAAAAAAGAAGGTTGTAAAATCATACCTAAACTAATTAATAAAAGTATAATAGAACCAATATAACCATATATAAAACCTTTTGCACTTGCAGCATCTTGTTGCTCTGGGCTTGCTACTTCTGGTAAATAAGAGTTATAAAAAACAATACTAGACCAAAAACCAATACTTGCTAAAATTGTACAAAGTATTCCTATCCAAGTTGTGCTAACATCTTCAAAAAAATACATACTAATTACAGAAAAACCACCCAACCAACAAAAAAACTTCATAAATTTTAATTTATTACCTGTATAATCTGCAATGGCAGATAATATGGGAGAAATAAAAGCTACTATTAAAAATGAAAATGATAAAGAATAACTGTATAAAGTGTCAGGATAATCCCAATCCATCCAAAGAAAACGAACGGTTTTTCCTTTTGTAATAGCATCATAAAATAATGGAAAAACTGCAGTACTAATTACTAAAGAATATACTGAATTTGCCCAATCGTAAAATGCCCAAGCATTTATTAGTTTATTACTCCCTTTTTGTAACATAAAATTTTTTTAAATAAAAATACCGTTCATTTTATTTTGAACGGGACACAAGATAGTAAAAGTTTTACTACTTTTTATTTTAAGGTTGTAACGCCATTATATTTTGCAGCATACTTTTTTGCTGTTGGTAAATAAGTTCTTAAATCATTAATTCTAGATTCGTTTGATGGGTGCGTTCTTAAAATTGCAGGTTGAGAATTTTTATCTGAACTTTGACTCATTCTAACCCAAACCTCTGCTGCTTCGGTGCCATCATAACCTGCCATAATCATAAAGACCAAACCTAATCTGTCTGCCTCTTGCTCATGTACTCTACTAAATTTTAAGACTCCTAAACCAGAACCAACCCCAAAAGCAGCATTCCATATTTTTTGCGTTTTACTATCTTTTTCAGAGGCACCTAGAGCAACGGCCAAACCACCAATTTGCTGTAATTGCCCATGAGACATTCTTTCTTGTCCGTGTTTTGCAAAAGCATGCGCAACTTCATGCCCCATTACTGCTGCAACTCCATCTTCATTTGCACAAATTGGCATAATACCTGTATAAAAAACCACTTTTCCTCCTGGCATACACCAAGCATTTAAGGTTTTGTCCTCTACTAAGTTAAATTCCCATTTGTATGCATTTGCTTCAGATGTCATGTTGTTTGCTCTCATAAATCTATCTACAGCTGCAGAAATATTTTTACCAACATTTTTAATTTGGTTGGTCATTTCTTTATTAGTAGACAGTTTATTTTCTTTTAAAAATCCTTTATATTGTGCAAAACTAACAGGTAAAACTTTTGAATCACTTACAAAATTTACTCTACTTCTGCCTGTAATTGGCACTTTACTGCATTCTGTAAATAAGACGATTGAAAGTAAAAAAATAGCATATTTTTTCATTTGTAATAACTTTATATTTCTTATTTATTTGATTAGCAATTTATAAATTTTATCTATACTATGAGTACTCATTACATTTTAAAATAACTTAATAGTATATTTTTAAAAATTTATTAAGTTTTCTTTAAGAATTTCGGTTTGTATATTTGTGTATGAAATTGATATAAATTTCGACTAAAATTAAAGTACGAAACATAAATAATAAAATAATATGAATAAAATAATTCCATTTTTGTCGATCATTTTTTTAATGAGTTGCAATAGTAAAGCGCAAAATAAAAATGAAGAAAATAAAATATATACTATTGTTAAATCTGAAGAACAGTGGAAAAAAATATTGACAGACAAAGAATATTATGTATTAAGAGAAGCTGGTACAGAAAAAGCATTTACAAGTCCATTAAATAACAATAAAAAAGAAGGCACTTATCTGTGTGCTGCGTGTAAAACACCTTTATACCAATCTAAACACAAATATGATTCAGGCTCTGGTTGGCCTTCTTTTGATAGAGCTATAAAAGGAAATGTAGAAATGGATGTAGATTATAAAATTGGTTATGCTAGGACAGAATTAAAATGCAATACTTGTGGCAGTCATTTAGGCCATTCATTTGATGATGGCCCACAAGAAACTACTGGAAAACGCCATTGTATTAATGGTATTGCTTTAAATTTTACACCCAAAGAGAAGTAATTTAAAAAATAATTAAACTCTATTTAAGTACACATAATCATTTTTTTTAGCACTTTATTTCCGAAGAAAATATAGTCTAAAAAAGCTACTATAAGCCTTTTAAAATAGTGGTTATTTCTTATATTTGTGTTTCCTAAAAAAGACACAAATTATGTTTAATAATTTAAGCGATAAATTAGATAAAGCCTTACACACCCTAAAAGGGCATGGTAAAATTACAGAAGTTAACGTTGCAGAAACTTTAAAAGAAGTTAGAAGAGCACTATTAGATGCCGATGTTAACTTTAAAATTGCCAAAGAATTTACCAAGAGAGTACAAACCAAAGCCATAGGACAAAATGTATTAACAACCATAAATCCTGGGCAATTAATGGTAAAGTTAGTTAAAGACGAACTTACTCAATTAATGGGTGGTGAAACTGTGGGTGTAAATTTAGGAGGTAGCCCTACTATAATTTTAATGTCTGGTTTACAAGGTTCTGGTAAAACAACTTTTTCTGGAAAATTAGCAAACTACCTTAAAGACAAAAAAAATAAGCAAGTTTTATTGGTAGGTTGTGATGTATACAGACCAGCAGCTATCAATCAATTACAAGTTGTAGGAGAACAAATTGATGTAGAAGTTTATGCAGAAGTTGGCAATAACAATCCTGTAGAAATTTCTAAAAATGCAATTGCCCACGCTAAAGCAAACGGAAAAAATGTGGTGATTATAGATACTGCAGGTCGTTTAGCAGTAGATGAAGAAATGATGTCAGAAATTTCTAACATCCACAAAGCAATAGAACCACAAGAAACTTTGTTTGTGGTAGATTCTATGACAGGGCAAGATGCCGTAAATACAGCAAAAGCATTTAACGATATTTTAAATTTTGATGGTGTTGTACTAACAAAATTAGATGGTGATACACGAGGTGGAGCCGCACTTTCTATAAAATCTGTAGTTGATAAGCCAATTAAGTTTATTGGTACAGGAGAAAAAATGGATGCAATTGATGTATTTCATCCTGATAGAATGGCAGATCGTATTTTAGGTATGGGTGATGTGGTTTCTTTAGTAGAAAGAGCCCAAGACCAATATGATGAAGAAGAAGCTAGAAAACTGCAGAAAAAAATCGCAAAAAATCAATTTGGTTTCGATGATTTCTTAAATCAAATTCAGCAAATAAAAAAAATGGGAAGCATGAAAGACCTTATGGGTATGATTCCTGGTGCTGGCAAAGCTTTAAAAGACGTAGATATTGATGATGATGCTTTTAAAGGAATCGAAGCAATTATTCATTCTATGACACCTTCTGAAAGAAGCACACCTTCTACCATAAACGCTAGCAGAAAGAAAAGAATTGCTAAAGGTTCTGGAACTTCTATCCAAGAAGTAAACCAATTAATGAAGCAATTTAACCAAATGAGTAAAATGATGAAAATGATGCAAGGTGGTGGTGGCAAAAAGATGATGCAGATGATGAAAGGAATGAAATAGTGAAGTGTGAAATAATAAAAAATAATAACAAATGTTATTTCGAAATGAGCTTTTTTTAAGTGATTTAGAAATCTCCAATTGTAACTTTGAAACCATAAAATGATTTTATTAGACGGAAAAAAAACAGCAGCAGATATTAAAGAAGAAATTTCTTTAGAAGTAGATTATTTAAAAAATAATCATAAAAAAGCACCACATTTAGCAGCCATTATTGTAGGGAATAATGGCGCAAGTATTACGTATGTAAATGCAAAAGTAAAAGCTTGTGAACGTGTTGGTTTCGAATCTACATTGATTCGTTTACCAGAAGATATTACCGAAGAAGCGTTACTAAATGAAATTGCTGTTTTAAATATAGATAATGATATTGATGGTTTTATCGTTCAGCTTCCACTGCCAAAACATATAGATGAACAAAAAGTAATAATGGCTGTTGCCCCTGATAAGGATGTAGATGGATTTCATCCAACAAATGTTGGTAAAATGGCTTTAAACTTACCAACTTTTATTTCTGCAACACCTTTTGGCATTTTAGAATTGTTAGATAGATATGAAGTAGAAACTTCTGGCAAACACGTTGTTGTTTTGGGTAGAAGCCATATTGTGGGTAGCCCAATGAGTATTTTATTATCTCAAAAAAGAAAAGTAGGTAATGCTACTGTTACAATGTGCCATAGTAGAACAAAAAACTTAAAAGAAATTACTTTACAAGCAGATATAATTGTAGCTGCCATAGGAATACCAGAGTTTTTAAAAGCAGATATGGTTAAAGATAATGTAACTGTAATTGATGTTGGAATTACCAGAGTTGCAGATCCTTCTAAGAAAAATGGTTTTAGATTGGTAGGTGATGTTGCTTTTAAAGAAGTTGCAGAAAAATCTCAATATATTACTCCAGTTCCTGGTGGCGTAGGCCCAATGACCATCGCAATGCTCTTAAAAAATACTTTATTAGCGTGCAAGAGAAAAAACGCACATGACTCAAATGATTGTTAAAAATTATTTTTTTAAATATTTTTATTTATTAAAAATCATCCATTTTCTAAATAAAACATAAATGGTAACAGCTCCAAAACATCAACTAAATATAGCAATATTTCTTTAAAAAAAGAAAATTTTAATTAATAAAAAAAATCTTGTCTTATTATTTTGGGTGCTATTTTAATTATTCATTCATAATATTTTAAAGCAACCTATAAAAATAGAGCTAAAAAGTATCATTATCAAAATTTTAATTTAAATGAAGATAGCTTTTAAACCTTTAATATGATTATTTAATTTTATAGATTGCAAAAATTATTTTTATTAAAATGAATTTTTTCTTAGAAGAAAACAACCATTTTGTACCTTTTACAGGTCAACATTTGTGGGTAATCACTATTATTTTTTGTTTGAGTTTTTTATTGATTTACTTTACTAAAAAACAACCCAAAAAATTACAAAATAGAATTGGTAATGTATTTGCGTTTTCAATTTTTACAACTACTCTATTGGGGGTTATTTTAACTATGTATATTGGTAATTTTAATTATAAAACAGATTTACCTCTACATTTGTGTAGTTTTTTAACTTTGGTAATTCCCTTTTTATCTGTAACTAGAAAATTGTTGTATTACGAAGTATTCTTTTTCTTAGTGATTGCTGGTACCCTACAATCTTTAATTACACCCGATGAATATAATTACTTAAATTTTAAATTTTTTAGGTATTGGTATATACATGCTGGCTTGGTAACTTTTATGTTTTTTGCAACTTTTATATACAAATTAAGACCTACTTTAAAAAGTGTGGGAAAAGCATTTTTAGCAATGCAAATTTATATGCTATTAATGTTTGTTGTAAATTACTTTTTAGGCTCTAATTATTTTTACACCAACAGAAAACCTAATGCCGCCACTTTATTAGATTTTTTTGGTGATTGGCCACAATACATTTTTGTGGTAGAATTAATTGTAATACCGTATTTTTTGTTGATTTATCTACCTTTTTATTTGACTAGAAAAAAAACTTAAGACTCTTCCCTATTTACTAAATCTACAGAAAAAGCAGGTAAACAAATGGCTAGATACTCGCATTCCTCTTTAAAGGGATTCGAATATTGCACTCTTGTGTTTTTATTGATTTTGATAGATTCTCCAGCTTTTAAAACAACAGTTTCATCCTCTATGATAAATTGTTTTTTCCCTTTTATGATATAGGTATATTCATCAAAAAGAGGTGTTTGAAAAGGCTCGCTCCAACCAGAAGGCACAACCATATGAGCAATACTTATTTGGGAATTACCATCTGTGGCATTACCAAAATGTTCTTCAATTAATTTGCCATCTGTTGTGGGTACTACAAATGGTGATTTTTGTATGGTGTATTTTTTTTTCATAACGGGTTGCATTTTGCGTAAGTGATTGAAGTGGCATCCTTTTTTTATAAAATATAAAAGGTGTTATTTGTCTAAGAATTCATTATTTTTATAACAGAAAGCGAAACAAGTACTGCATTAAAAAAAAAAAGATATAACGGAAAGCACGACCACACCTTTTTGTGTGGGTACGCCCTAATTAAACCAAACCACCAAAGATTTCATTTTTGCTAAATCTGGAATTTGCTCTAAACTTACTTTTTGAGTGCTAAAATCTCTTAAACCCAGCTCTTCTTTGTCTATAGCAACTGTTATGTTAAAATCGTTAATAAATAGTGTTGCAGTAGAAAACGTAGATTCTATTCTGTTGATATTATTATTGGTATTTATTTCTGCAAAGGTAGAATTGATATTGACACCTGTTTCTGTTGCATATCTAGCATCGAAAACTTCGATACTTTTGATGGTAGAAAGAGAGTCTAATTGCTGTTTTGGTATAATGGTTAAGAGGTGCTTTCCTCCTTTTTCGAAAATTAAATATTCATCATCATCTTGAAAATAATTGTCTCCTAAAGCGCCTTCGCTTAAGTTTTTTACAATAGAGTCATTTTCGAATATTTTATTTAAGTCAGATATTTTAGTTTTGGTTGATAAATGTCCTACTTTTCCTTTTTCGATTTTATATTTACCTCCATCTCCACAGCTTGTTAATAAAACTGAAAACATTAATAATACAGCTACTACACAATTTTTTTTAATCATTTTGTTGAATTTACACATTTAATAACGTTATTTTTAGATTGATATTTTAATTCTTTTTTTAAAAGACCAAATGCTACTCTAATATATGTAGCACTGGTTACTACTTTTATAATTGGACTTTTGGTTGAGCCTATCTTAGAAATGCTGCTAATTTCCTTAGCTTATTCGTTCTCTTTCTCTCTCTTTTTGTTTTCTAAACGCCTGTTCTTTAATTACCTTTTCCCAATATTTTTTAGCAACAAACAATAAGCCAAAACTTTCGCTTTTTTCTTTACCTAGTTGTTTGTGATGCATTTTATGCGCCCATTTAATAGCTTTAATATAAGTATTATTACTTCTGGAAAACCATTTAAAACGCTGATGAATAATAACATCATGCACCATGAAATAAGCAAAGCCATAAAGTGCAATACCAAAACCAATACCTGCAAGCCAAAACACTTTATCTTGCAAGCCAAACATAATACACAACCAACTTGGTATGGCAAAAATTAAAAAGAAAGCATCATTTTTTTCAAAAAAGTGAGCATTTGGTTTGTGGTGATCTTCATGTAAATACCACAAAAAACCGTGCATTACGTATTTGTGCATTGCCCAAGTAATGCCCTCCATTATAATGAAAGTTGTTAGGGTAATTGATAAGGTAAAAAGAAAAATCATTTATAAAATAAACTAATGGTTATAAAAAATATAAGCTGAATCACATATAAATAAAAAGCGAATATATTCTTTTTATTAAAATTCAAATTTACAAATAAATACTGTAAAATTAAACTCCCAAAAAACCAACATACATAATTATAAATTGGAATTTCCCCAAGTGGATACCATTGCCAGAAATTTAATTTAATAGCAACAGGCTCTAAAAATAGGTCTAGAAACACTGCCGTAAAAGCTCCAATTATTGCCAATAAATGAAGTTCTATTTGACTAGAAACTTTAAAATTAAAGTTTGTTTTAAGCCAATTATAAGATTGAAATGTTAAACTTCCAACGCAATACATCGTTATAAACCATAAATTGCCTAATAATATAGGGACACCAGATATTTTATACCCCATAACAATAGAATATTCATAATCACCAAAAAGAAAACCTGTATTTACCCCAATAATTTCATAAATAAATCCTGCCAAAAAACAAACACTAAAAAAAAGCCAAAATGATTTATTAATCTTTTGTTGTGTGTAAAATAACAATAACATTGATATGATTAAATTCAAAGGAGTATTGTTAATAAAGAAATCATTATATTCAGTAAAAAGTAAGCCAATAATGGCACTTATATGAAATAATAAACTTATTCCTAATGCTAGTTTATACTTGTATTTGATTAAATTACTGAATATCATCTGCTACCAACTTTGCACTTTTAAAACATAAAGGAATTCCTCCTCCTGGATGAACACTCCCTCCACAGAAATATAAATTTTTATAATATTTACTTCTATTTTGTTGTCTAAAAAAAGTAGCCATTTTACTATTACTACTTGTACCGTATAAAGACCCCATAAAACTCGATGTTTTTTGTTGAATATTTAATGGAGAAAGTGTTTCCTCTACCACAATATAATCTTCAATATTTGTGTTTAACTGTTTATTTATTTGTTTAATAATAAACTTTTTTACTTTTTCTTTTTGTTCTTCCCAATTATGCTCGTTATGGGCAGGAGCATTTACCATTACAAACCAATTTTCACTTTTATTTGGAGCATGATTTTTGTTGTATTTAGAAGTTATATTTACATAAATGGTTGGCTCGTCAGGTAAAACTGATTCCTCAAATATTTGTTTAAACTCTTTTTGATAATCCTCACTAAAAAAGATATTATGCAAACCTAATTCTGAAAAAGTGGCATTAATACCCCAATAAAATATAAAAGCACTACTGCTACGTTCTTGCTTTAGTACTTTATTAGCAAAATTTTTATCCGTAAGTAAGTTTTTATAGGTATAATAAATGTCCATATTACTTACAACGATGTCTGCATGATATTTTTTTTCGTTTACTAAAACACCTGTTACTTTACCTTTTAGAGTTTCAATTTTTTCTACTTTACTATTTGTGTAAAACTTAACACCAACATCTTTTGCTAGCTGCACCAGAGCTTTGATAATACTTATCATTCCCCCATCTGGATAAAAAGTTCCTTGGCTTTGCTCTAAACTTGATATCATGCTTAACATTGCTGGTGCTTTGTAAGGGTTACTACCATTATAGGTTGCATATCGATTGAAAAGCTGAATCATTTCTGGTGTTTTAAAACTTGATTCGTTGAAACTATTTAAGGACTTTGAGATGTAAGGTAATTTTACACTAAACAAAGCTTTGTAAGTTTCACTTTTAGTAATTAAACTTAAATCTAAAGGAAAATCTATGAAAAGTTCTCCTATATTTTGATAAGCTATTTTACTATTCTGAAGATACTTTTTAGTATTTTCTGCGGGTTCTCCGAAAACTTTTTCAGCTTCATCTGCAAATGCTTCCAAACTTTTTTTTGCAATAATTTTTTTTCCATTCGAAAAAAAATAACGACAACTTTCATCTAAACCTTTGTATACAAAGTAGCTAGATATATCTTTTTTGGCTAAACTAAAAAGTGCTTCTATATTTTCTGGTGCTGTAAAAAGAGAAGGTCCAGTATCAAAAGTAAAACCCTCTTTTTTTATTGAAGATAATTTTCCACCAAGGTAAGAATTTGCTTCAAAAACAGAAACGTTATGATCCTTTAAAGCTAATCGAATAGATGTGGCTAAACCAGCAATTCCACTACCAATAACAGCTACTTCCTTCATTTATTTATTTTTTCTGTAAAAATAAAAAACAAAAAAGTATTAAACATTATATTTATGAATTATATGTAAATATTTAATCAAATATGAAAAGTAATTAATTTTTAAATAAAACAAAAAAAATATAATGGAAGTATAACGTAAGGTAAATGTATTATTTTTCAATTTTTTGTTGAATGGTAAAACGTGTAAACATATCTTCACTATACCATTTTTGTTTTCTTGTTTTTTTGATAACCGCTTTATGTTGTGGCATTTTATAGGCAAAATTTTTCATCATCTCTTTTGATTTCCAAACACTAAAAGTTGCTTGTTTTACCCAAGGAACCTCACCAACTCCATAAGAATTTATAAACCCGTCTGCTGTAGACATTTGAGAGGCAATTGGAGCTACGTTTTTCCAAAAATAACGTAATTTATTTAAACGAATTGTTGCTCTAGTTAGCACAGCTATTTCTCCTTCATAGTTAGAAGTTGCTGGCAAATTACCAAAGACCTTTTTTTGATCCCATAAACCATGACCTTCAATTGGTTTTAATATATAGATAGTTTGTTTTTTACAAAACAAATTAAACCATTTTAAAATAAAGCTTCCAAATTGAGTGTTTAAATTTAAATCACCTTCATAAGTTACTAAAATAGCCCATTGAGATAAATCTGGAATTTTATCAAATGTTCCATTTTTACCTGTACCCATTAATTTATAAAATTGTAGCTTTTTATTAAAAAATAATGGTATCCTAAAAATAGCCATTGATAAAAAACCAAAAATGGCAAAGACGGGGTAATATTTAACAATGATTAAACTAGTTTTCAAAATGATATCTTTTTTTGTTTAAGAATAAGATCAAATATAACCAAAGTAATCAAGTTGAATCATTTTTGAATGTACTGTTTTTAATCTTATTTCAAATTATTAAATCCCCCAAATAAATAGCATCTAGAATTTTAAAACTAAAATTGAAAGTTTAGTCAATCCAATTTTTAAAATCTTTTACACGCTCTCTACTTACTATAATTTCTTGGTTATTATAAGTGTATAAAATCAATTTTAACCGAGAATTTGAATACGCAATAATATCTTTTATTGCATTAATATGTACAATATACGTTCTGTTGACTCTAAAAAAATTCTCAGAATCTAACTGCTCTTGCCAATGCTCTAAAGAGTTGTCTAATAGATAGTTTCTGTTTTCTGAAGTATGTATATAAGTTGCTTTATTTTCGCTGTAAAAGCATTCAATTTCATCAATATTTATAATTTTGATGTGCTGCCCAATCTTTATAGAAATTCGTTTTTTAAACTTTCTATCTACAGGATTTATTAGTAATTTTTTAATATCATCTAAATTTACTTGTATTCCTGTATGTTGGGGTTGATTGGTTTTAAATTTATCTACGGCCACTTTTAATTCATCTTCATCTAAGGGTTTTAGCAAATAATCTATACTATTTAATTTAAAAGCTTTTAAGGCATATTCATCATAAGCAGTTGTAAAAATGATAGCAGATTTTACATCTATTTCTTCAAAAATTTCAAAAGACAAACCATCTGACAACTGGATATCTAAAAATATTAAATTTGGATGTGCATTATTTTGCAACCAGTTTAAAGATTCTTCTACAGAATGTAACATTTGTTGTACTTCTATATCTAGAGTTGCCAACATTCTATTTAGCCTTCTAGCTGCTGGTTTTTCGTCTTCTATAATTAGAACATTCATTTATTTAAATATTAGTTATTAATCAAATCAAAAAAACACAAAATATTAAAAGAAAATTCTCTTTTCTTCCCACTTCATACTTGTCCCTTAATTCTTGATAATTTCTTAGCTTACTCTTTATTGCTCATCATCTTTTTCCATCAATTCTTTAATCTTTCTTTCTTCCCAGTCTTTTCCGAACCCTAAAGATTTAAAGCCAAAAACGCCTAACCAGTGAAAAAACATTCCTATTCCCCAAAAAAATGCTGTTGAATATGTTCCGAAATTGGTAAGTGCTTCGCCAAAAGTATCACCACTTTGTGTTAATCCAAAAATTATAATTCCGCTTATAAATAGGTTTACAAGTACATATACAATTAAGTGAATATAAAAGCCTTTAATATCTTTTACACGTTTTTTTGCACGTATGTAATTTTGTTCGTTTATAAAATTCTGTTCCATAATTATTTGTTATTCTCAATCATAAATTCCTTAATTTTTTTCTGTTCCCAATTTTTACCAAAACCAATTAAATGAAAACCGAAAACAGCTAGCCAATGAAAAAAAATACCCAAACTCCAACCAAAAACAGAAAACCAAAACCAATGAAATTGGGGAACAAATGTTAGGTTTACGAAAATAATAAGAGGAGTTACCAAACAGTAAACAGCAAAGTGCGTGTAAAACCCTTTAATCTCTTTTACTCTTTTTTGGGCTCTTATATATCGTTTTTGTTGTGTGTAATCTTGTTGCATTTTATTTGATGTTATTTTGTTCATTCATGTATTTTTTAATTTTTTGTTGTTCCCATTTTTTATTAAAAATAAAGTTGATTCCAAAAGTATTTAGTACTTGTAAAAAGATTCCTATTCCCCAAAACATCCAAATTTTATAATTATGATAATCGGTAAAAGCTTCTATAAAAGTGTCTCCATCATTTACATCACCTGCAATAAAAATGGCACTTAAAAAGGTGTTTATAATTACGTATACTACTAAATGTTTATAAAACTTGCTAATTTTTTCTACTCTTTTACGAGCCAAAATATATTTTTGCTCTTGTGTAAATTCTTTTTCCATTATCATATTTTTTTATTGATTATTCTTATTTTCTTGCTCCATCATTTCTTTAATTTTTCTGTCTTCCCAATTTCTTCCTAAGAAAATATTATAATTATTTACTTCTAAAAAATGAAAGGTTAAACCAATTCCCCATCCAAAAATTGGAAACCAAAACCAGTGAAAACTTGGAAAAAACTTTAAATTGATAAAGATTAAAAAGGGAATTACTAAGCAAAAAGAGACTAAATTCTGATAAAATTCTTTTAGTTTTTCTACTCTTTCTACTGCTTTTACATACTTACTATTTTCTAAATTGTCTGAATACATAATATTGTTCATTTTGATTAATAGAGGTAAACTCACCTTAAATTTTTTGTTATTATTTTCTATTTTTACTCCTCTTTGAGTAATTAACCCATACCTATCTGCAATATTTTGTAATCCAATTTTGGTACTTTTACCTAAAGCTTCTTTTGGGTTGATATTATTTTCTATAATTAAATAATTATCTTTTTCATAAATGTTAATGGTAAGTGGTTTAGAGGTAGAAACCACATTGTGTTTTACCGCATTTTCTAATAAAAGTTGTAAAGACAAAGGCACAATTTTAAGCTCATTAGTACTAATGATATCTGGAATGTTAAATTTTACAGCATCTTCAAAACGCATTCCTAACAATTCCATATACGTTTTTGCAAACTTTAATTCCTCTTCAATAGGCACTAGATCTTTGTTTCTTTGCTCTAAAACATATCTATAAACTTTAGAAAGTTTTGTGGTAAACCTTTCCGCCTGATTTGGATTTTCGCCAATTAAACTCGTTAATACATTTAAACTATTAAATAAAAAATGTGGGTCTAATTGGTTTTTTAAAGATTCAAATTTAGCTGTTTCTGTTTTTGCTACAATTTCTTGTTTGGTGTTTTCTTTGGTCATAGCAACTTTCCAGTTTTGCATAAAACCTTTGGCATGTAAAAAGGCAGAAACTGCTAAAGAAAGAACAATATAAAACAAATGCGCCCAAAAGAAATTACCTTTAAAAAAGGTGTCTGAATTGTTATTATTAATAACAACAAAAACAACATAATTAATCATTAAAACAATAGGCACTGTATATAGAACTGAGGCAATAATACCTGCCCAAACTCTTTGATTAGTGTGTTTGATCCAATCCCATTTAGTAGACAAATAACCGTTTATAAAACCATTACCAAAACCAATTCCAAAAGAATACATTCCAGAAATTATAAACGACCAAGCAATACCTTTTATTGTTGTTTGCCAAAAAATCACACTAAATAATAGACCAAAAATAATAGTTAGTTTTAAACATAAAATAGCTGCATTTTTTACACTTTTTATGGTATATACCTCTTGGCTAGTCATAGATTTGTTTATTATTTATTGTTGATAAATGGGTAGCGAAATTTACTAAAAATTAATATCTAAATGTAGATTTTTATTTTTTAATAAAAATTTTGCGTTTTCAAAAGTTGGTGGTGCAAAAGCCATTACATTATTAGAAGCTCCGTAATCTTCTAACGGCATTCTATTTGAAGAAAAATCCATTTTATTATTATTATTTTTATCATGATAGCAAATTATGGCATATTCGCCAGCAGGAATATTTTCAAAAATAACCGTACTTTTTCCATATTTAATTTTACCTTCTTTACTTAGTAATGGTTTTCTCATAAAATTGTCTTTTGTGTACAAAGCAAATCCTATTTTACCAGCATCTGAAGTTGCATTTAAAACAGTTACTGTAATTTCTTTTGTGTCTGTACTTTTGTTTTGCGCTGTCATACTGTTTGTTATAGCTAATATGACTAAGATTAAAAATGATGCTAAAAACTTCATAATATATATTTTTAAATGTTATTTAATGGTTCAAAGATGCAATTCAAATAGTTTTTTTTTAATAAAACATTACCCAACTGTATTTTTTTCATACCGAATTGTAAAAAATTCTAAATTAAAGTATCTATTATAGACTTTTAACAAATAAAAACTTAACATCTTTTTCAAACTGACCACAATTTTAAAAGCGTTTGATAAATATTAATCAATTAAGAGGTTGTTTTTTTATCAATTTGATAAAAATTTTTAAAAAACATTATTTTTTATCTTTTAAAATAAAAAATAATTTACTTTTACATCATGATTACTTCAAAAAATAAAACAAATACGATAGTACCCAGATTGCGCTTTCGCAGTCTACTGCGCTAATACTAAAAACAGAGCACAAAAGGGAATCTATATTTTTTATTTTTTTATCATGTATAATACAACAAACTTTACGAGCAAACAAAATTTAAATATTACAACTAGTAATAACAAACGCTTTGTACGCCGTTTTTTTATAATTCGCCCTTTGGGTGTTCAATAAATTATGGAATTAGGTGCGTCCAATTCCGCTTCTCAAAAAAACAGTAAAATTATAAATACACTTAAAAATAACAATACAATGAAAATTGTAATTGCTGATAAATCTCATATCGTATATGCAGAAATCATCTGTAAAACTATAGAAGACGCTGCACAGGTTAGAGGTACTGGTATTGCAAAACGAAAACCAGAATATATTGCCACAAAAATGGAAAATGGTAATGCTGTTATTGCCTTAGATGGTAATAAATTTGCTGGATTTTGTTATATAGAAAAATGGGGTCATGGAAAATTTGTTGCCAATTCTGGCCTAATTGTTCATCCAGATTATAGAAACTTAGGGTTGGCTAAAAAAATTAAAAAAGTAGTTTTTGAGCACTCTAGAAACAAGTTCCCAAATTCTAAAGTGTTTAGTATTACAACGGGTTTAGCTGTAATGAAACTAAATAACGATTTAGGTTACAAACCGGTAACATTTTCTGAACTTACAGACGATCAAAGCTTTTGGGATGGTTGCCAAACCTGTAGAAACTTTGATATTTTATCAAGAACAGATAGAAAAATGTGCTTATGTACAGGAATGTTGTTTGATCCTAAAAACAATAATAAAGAAGCTTCTAAAGAAGTTAAAGAAAACGTATTTAAAAGATTAAAAAAAATGAAACAAAATTTGTTTCTAAAAAAAGGTAAAAAATGAAAAAATTAGTAATAGCCTACAGTGGTGGTTTAGATACTTCTTACTGTGCAGTAAGTTTATCAAAAGAATATGACGTACATGCAGTTAGTGTAAATACAGGAGGTTTTACAAAAGAAGAAATTTCTAAAATTGAAAGTAATGCTTATAAAATGGGCGTTTCAACCTATAAAAATATTGATGCGATATCAACTTTCTACAACAAAGTAGTTAAGTATTTAATTTTTGGTAATGTCTTAAAAAACGCTACCTATCCATTATCTGTAAGTGCAGAAAGAATTATTCAAGCTATTGAAATCATAGAATACGCTAAAAGTATTGATGCAGAATACATTGCACATGGCTCTACTGGGGCAGGAAACGATCAAGTAAGGTTTGACATGATTTTTCAAACTTTAGCGCCAAATATTAAAATTATTACACCAATTAGAGATCAAAAATTATCAAGACAAGAAGAAATAGATTACTTAAAATCTGAAGGAATTGATATGCCTTGGGAAAAATCTAAATATTCTGTAAACAAAGGTCTTTGGGGTACGAGTGTTGGTGGTGTAGAAACTTTAAAATCAGAAAAACCTTTACCCAATGAAGCATACCCTTCTCAATTAGAAAAAGAGGGTGAAGAAAAAGTAACCCTAACTTTTAAAAACGGAGAATTTGTAGCTTTAAATGGTCAAGAAAACAAACCTGAAATCAATATAAAAAATCTAAACAATATTGCCTCTAAGTATGCTATTGGTAGAGATATTCATGTAGGTGATACCATTGTGGGCACAAAAGGTAGAGTTGGTTTTGAGGCTGCTGCTGCTTTAATCACTGTAAAAGCGCATCACTTATTAGAAAAACACACACTTACAAAATGGCAATTACAACACAAAGAATATTTGTCTAGTTTTTACGGAATGCATTTGCACGAAGGTCAGTATTTAGATCCTGTAATGAGAGATACTGAAGCTTTTTTACAAAGTTCTCAAAAAATGGTTTCTGGTAATGTAGTAGTTACGTTGAAACCCTATCATTTTTCTTTGGATGGAATTGTATCTAACCACGATTTAATGTCGAGTAAATTTAGCACTTATGGTGAAGAAAATAAAGCTTGGACAGCAGATGATGCTAAAGGCTTTATTAAGATTTTAGGGAATCAGAATAAAATTTATCAGCAAGTAAATAAGTAATGTTAAATCGTGTAATTGTTTAATTGTTGAACTATATAAATGAATATTTTAAAGAGGCTTTTACACGATTAAACAATTAAACTTTTAAACAATTTTTTAAGAATGAAAAAATTAGAAATAGGTATTATAGGTGGTGCAGGTTATACTGCTGGTGAGCTGGTAAGATTGTTATTAAATCACCCAAAAACCAATATCAACTTTGTGTACAGTACATCTAATGCAGGTAATAAATTACATCAAGTACATCAAGATTTAATTGGTAATACAGAAATTAATTTCACATCAGAAATCAATAAAAATATAGATGTTTTATTTTTATGTTTAGGGCATGGAAACTCTACTGCTTTTTTAGCAAATAACTCGTTTTCAGAAAACACAAAAATCATTGATTTAAGTAACGATTTTAGACTAATAGCAGACAAAATTTTTGAAGGAAAAGAATTTGTATATGGTTTACCTGAATTGCAAAAAGAAGCCATAAAAAACGCTAAATATATAGCAAATCCTGGTTGTTTTGCAACTGCATTACAATTGGCCATTTTACCTTTGGCTGCAAATGGATTGTTAAAAAAAGATATCCATATTAATGCTGTAACTGGTGCTACTGGAGCAGGAACATCATTATCAAAAACCACTCATTTTACATGGAGAGATAATAATTTTTCTCATTACAAAGCTTTTACACATCAGCATTTAGGAGAAATTAATCAAACTGTAAATCAATTACAATCAGATTTTAATTCAGAAATTAACTTTATGCCAAATAGAGGAAATTTCTCAAGAGGAATTTTTGCAACAACCTATACAAAATTTGAGGGATCCATAGAAGATGCTATAAAAATTTATAAAGATTTTTATAAAGAAGCAGCTTTTACGTTTGTTTCTGATAAAGAAATTCACATGAAACAAGTGGTAAATACCAACAAGTGTTTAATACATTTAATGAAATTTGAAAATAAATTATTAATTACTAGCACCATAGATAATTTACTAAAAGGAGCATCAGGTCAAGCAATTCAAAATATGAATTTAATGTATGGCTTTGAAGAAAATTTAGGATTAAATTTAAAAGCAAATTATTTTTAAGCCTTGCAAAGGCTTAAAATACTGAACTTGTTTCAGTATCTAATTATTAACAGTTTTAACTTTTGAAACATTCAAACTTTGAAACTTTGAAACTAAAAAGATGAAAGTAGCAATTATTGGAGCAGGAAGTTTAGGGCAATCTATTGCAAAAGGTTTATTAAAAAATAAAGCAGTTAGCGCAATTTGTGTAACTAAAAGAAATTTAGATTCTATAAAAGAATTTAATAAGTATAAAAAAACAACACTAACTTCAGATAATGAAAAAGCTGTTAAAAATGCAGATGTGATAATTTTTGCTGTACAGCCAAGGCATTTAGGTAAAATATTAGAAAAGTTAAAATATACTATAAACAAAGAGCAATTAATCATCTCTGTAATTACTGGTTTTTCTATTGCTAAAATAGAAAATATTATTGGTGCAAAACATTATATAATTCGTGCCATGCCAAACACAGCTGCTGCTGTAGGCCAATCTATGACGTGTATTGCTGCAAACGAAAATGGAAAACAAAAAGTAGCTATTGCAAAAACCATTTTTAGTAGTTTAGGAAACTCTATGGAAATTCCAGAAGAGCAACTGCAAGCTGCTACAGTAATTTGCGCAAGCGGTATTGCATTTTGGATGCGATTAATTAGAGCTACAACTCAAGGAGCTATACAATTGGGTTTTGAAGCTCAAGAAGCACACGAATTAGCCATGCAAACCTGTTTCGGAGCCGCAAGTTTATTAAAAGAATCTGGCAAACACCCAGAAGCAGAAATAGATAGGGTTACCACCCCTGGTGGTTGTACTATTGAGGGTTTAAATGAGATGGAACATCAAGGTTTAAGCTCATCTTTAATAAAAGGAATTAACAAATCTTTTGAAAAAATTAATCAAATTAAAAAATAAAAATCATGCCATTATTTAACGTTTACCCTTTGTATGACGTAACTCCTGTAAAAGCAAAAGGAGCCTATGTTTATGATGACAAGAAAGTAGAATATTTAGATTTATATGGTGGCCACGCAGTAATTTCTATTGGTCATGCACATCCTAAATATGTGAAAGCAATTAAAAACCAAGTTTCTAAATTAGGTTTCTACTCTAATGCAGTTCAAAATCCACTGCAAGTAGAACTAGCAGATAGGTTAGAAAAGCTTTCTGGCTGTAAAGATTACGAATTGTTTTTATGTAATTCTGGTGCAGAAGCCAATGAAAATGCTTTAAAATTAGCCTCTTTTAAAACTCAAAAATCAAGAATTATTGCTTTTAAAAATGGTTTCCATGGGCGTACCTCTGCTGCAGTTGCTGCAACAGATAATAAAAATATTATTGCCCCAATTAACGCACAACAAAAAGTTACTATTTTAGATTTAAACGACATCGATACTGTAAAGGCAGAACTCGAAAAAGGTGATGTTTGTGCAGTAATTGTAGAGTTTATACAGGGTGTTGGTGGTTTAGACCAAGCAACTGCTAATTTTTTTGAACAAGTTGATATACTTTGTAAGGCAAACAATACGCTGTTTATCTCAGATGAAGTGCAATCTGGCTATGGCCGATCTGGAAAATTCTTTGCCTATCAACACTATAATGTAACTCCAGACATCATTTCTATTGCAAAAGGAATGGGAAATGGTTTTCCTATTGGCGGTATTTTAATTCACCCAAACATTAAAGCAAAATTCGGAATGTTAGGTACCACCTTTGGTGGAAATCATTTAGCTTGTGCAGCGGGTTTGGCTGTATTAAAAGTTATTGAAAAAGAAAAACTGATAGACAACGTAAATCAAATGTCTGATTATTTTATGAAAATTGCCCAAACAATTTCGCAAATAAAAAAAATTAAAGGTAGAGGCTTAATGTTAGGCTTAGAATTTGATTTTGAAGTGGGTGATTTACGTAAAAAATTAATTTACGATCATCATATTTTTACAGGTGGTTCTTCTAATAAAAAACTATTAAGAATTTTACCTCCATTAAATATCAAAAAACATCATATAGATGAGTTTTTTGAAGCTTTAATTGATGTTTTACATTAAAAAAAAATGCAATTAACACCAAAATAAATTAGAATATTTATTAAAAATGAACACATTATTATCCATAGAAACAAGAAATAATGTTTTGCTTAGCATGGCAGAACTTTTGGAGGCTAATAGAGCTGAATTGATTAGCATCAACCAAAAAGATTTAGAGGCTTACAATGGTGATGATATTTCGATGTTTGATCGTTTAAAGGTTACAAATGCCAAAGTTGATGAAATGATTGCCGCTGCAAAACATTTGGCTTCGCAAGAAGATCCTGTTGGTGTAGAACGTTTTAGTTTTAAGCACGATAATGGGATGCAAGTGTACAATAAAACTGCCTCTTTTGGTACCGTTTTAATTATTTATGAATCGAGACCTGATGTTACAGTAGAAGCTGCTGGCATTGCTTTTAAATCTGGAAATAAAATTTTACTAAAAGGTGGTAAAGAATCCTTACAATCTAACTTAAAAATTGTCGATTTATGGCACATAGCCTTACAAAAGCACAATGCAACTACAGATTGGGTAACCTATTTACAATTTAACAGAACAGAAACGCAAGCTTTTTTAGAAAAACCATCTCAAAGAATAGATTTAATTGTACCAAGAGGTGGAGAAAGATTGATTGCATTTGTAAAACAACACGCAATTTGCCCAGTAATTATAAGTGGTAGAGGTAATAATTTTGTATATGTGCATGAAGAAGCAGATACTAAAACTGCAATAGATATCATTATTAATGGAAAATCTAAAATTTCTGCCTGTAATGCTGTTGATAAAGTTTTAGTTGATGAAAATCTACCAAACAAAAAAGAGTTTGTTACAAAATTAATCAAAACCTTAAAAGAATATAATATTCAAGTTTTAGGTGATGATAACACCTCAAAATCTCATCAAGTAGAAAAAATTCATTCAGAAGATGTATGGTCTCAAGAATTTTTAGATTATAAAATTGTGGTAGGTACAATTTCATCAAACTCGGCCGCAATTCAAAAGATTAACAAGTTTTCTGGGGGCCATTCCTCATCAATAATTACAAAAAATAATGAAGTGGCTAAAATATTTATGGAAAATGTAGATACTGCAGCTGTATATCACAACGCTTCCACTCGTTTTACAGATGGTGGTCAATTAGGTTTGGGTGGCGAATTAGCCATCAGTACAGACAAATTACATCAACGAGGACCAATTGGTCTGCAACATTTGGTTACCAATAAATGGTATGTTCATGGAACTGGACAAATTAGATAGAAATTAGAGGTTTCACATTAAAATATTTTAATTCATAATTGAATTTAAATGCAAAAAAAGAAAAGAATTTTACTAAAAATAGGGTCTAATACACTTACCAAAGAAACCAATAATATTTCTCGGGGTAAAGTTGAAGATATTGCAAATCAAATTGCAAAATTAAAAGACTCATACGAATTTATTATTGTGAGTTCAGGTGCAATTGCCGTAGCAAAACAGTTTGTAAAATTAGAAAGTAAACAAGAGGAAGTTTTTGTAAAACAAGCTTTAGCATCAATTGGTCAGCCTCATTTAATCAGAATATATCAAGAGATTTTTAGAGAATACGGTTTGTTAAGTTCGCAATGTCTACTCTCCTATTCAGATTTTAAAAAAAAGGAAAGTAAAACAAATATTATAAACACCATTAATGTTTTAGTGAACAACAATTACATTCCAATTATCAATGAGAATGATACTGTTGCCACTGATGAAATTAAATTTGGTGATAACGATAAATTAGCCGCATTAACAGCTACTTTGTTAGAAGTAGATTTATTAATCATTGCCACAAATACAAATGGAATTTACACAAAAGAATCCATTAAAAACAATACACTAATTACCATTAAAGAAGTTACAAATTTCGAAAATTTAAATAATGAAGTTGTCAATTCAAAATCGTCTCATGGTAGTGGTGGTATGCAGTCTAAAATAGCAGCAGTGGCATTGGCAAAAAAAGCAAACATAGAAACTTGGATTGTAAATGGTTTAGAAGACAACTTTATTACAAATGCATGTGAAAATAAAGTACCGTTTACAAAAATTAAGTAAAAAAGTGTAACTGTTTAAATGTGTAATTGTTTAATCGCCTTAGAACTTTTAAACAATTAAACGATTAAACGATTAAACAATAAAAAATGATGAATTACACATCCATAAACGACATAGAAAACATCAACTCTTGGATTGAAGAGGCTAGAAAAATAAAAGAAAACCCTCTAAAAAATAAAGAATTAGGCCAAAACAAAACATTAGGTTTATTATTTTTCAACTCGAGTTTACGTACACGTTTAAGTACACAAAAAGCCGCATTAAATTTAGGCATGGATCCAATAGTTATGAATGTTTCTGGTGATGCTTGGGGAATTGAATTTGGTGATGGAACTGTAATGAACGGTAATACTGCAGAACATATAAAAGAAGCTGCAGCAGTAGTTTCTCAATATTGTGATGTAATCGCTGTAAGAGCTTTTCCAAGCTTAACAGACAAAGAAAAAGACGAGTCTGAACAAGTTTTAAATTCTTTTGTAAAATTTGCTTCTGTGCCAATTGTAAGTATGGAAAGTGCAACGGGTCATCCTTTACAAGGCTTAACAGATGCGATTACTATTGCTGAAAATTCTAATAGAAAAAAACCAAAAGTGGTTTTAAGTTGGGCTCCGCATATCAAATCGTTACCACATGCAGTGGGTAATAGTTTTGTACAAGCAATGCAAAAAATGGATGTAGAATTTGTGATTGCAAATCCAGAAGGATATAATTTAAATCCAGAAATAACAAAAGACACCCCTATTTATCACAATCAGTCAGCAGCGCTTAAAGATGCTGATTTTGTATACACTAAAAACTGGAGTTCTTATGAAGATTATGGTAAAATTTTAGAGGTTGATGATAATTGGACAATCACTAAAAAAAAAATAGGAAATGCTAAGTTTATGCATTGTTTGCCAGTAAGAAGAAATGTTGTGGTAGAAGATGCTGTTTTAGATAGTGAAAATTCTTTGGTCATAGAACAAGCAAATAATAGAACTTTTGCTGCACAATTGGTTCTTAAAAAAATATTAGAGGATTTGTAAAATCTTCGCAATTCTGAACTTGATTCAGAATCTAACATAAAAACAAAAAGACACTGAAACAAGTTCAGCACTTATGGAAAAGCTATCAATCATAAAAATAGGAGGAAATATTATTGAAGATGAAACTTCTTTAAACAATTTCTTAAAACTTTTTTCTAAATTAAAAGGAAACAAAATTTTAGTTCATGGAGGTGGTAAAAAAGCTACTTTTATAGCTTCAAAATTAGGCATTGAATCTAAAATGATAAATGGCAGACGTATTACAGATGCTAAAACTTTAGAAGTAATTACCATGGTGTATGGTGGTTTAGTCAACAAAAACGTGGTAGCAAAACTTCAAGCATTACAAACCAATGCAATAGGTTTAACTGGTGCAGATATCAACAGTATACAATCAAATAAAAGACCTGTAAAAGAAGTTGATTTTGGTTTTGTGGGTGATGTAAAAAAAGTAGCAAATCATTCTATTGATAAATTAATCAAAGCAGATTTTACACCTGTTTTTTGCGCTATTACCCATGATGGAGACGGGCAATTATTAAATACCAATGCAGATACCATTGCAAGCACCATTGCTGTTGCTATGAGTAAAATTTACAATACATCTATTTACTATTGTTTTGAACTGAATGGTGTTTTAGAAGATTTTAATGATAAAACCTCTGTAATTCAGCAAATAAATACAGAAAAATACCAAAACCTTTTAGCAAAAAATATCATTACAGATGGTATGATTCCTAAAATAGACAATTGTTTTGATGCATTACATAATGGTGTACAAAAAGTACATATTGGCAATATAGCTATGTTTACAAAAGAAAATACAAACTTTACAACCATCACTTTATAAAATGGAACTAAAACAACTCACAGAAAAAGCAATAGCACTTTTAAAAGGTTTAATAGAAACACAATCTTTTTCTACTGAAGAGGATAAAACAGCCGTTTTAATAGAAAACTGGTTTAAAGCGTATGAAATTCCGTTTAAAAGAACTAAAAACAATGTTTGGGCAACCAATAAATATTTTGATGAAACCAAACCTACATTGTTACTAAACTCACATCATGACACTGTAAAACCAAATTCTAAATACACAAATGATCCTTTTAAAGCCTTTGTAGAAAATGGCAAATTATATGGTTTAGGGTCTAATGATGCAGGTGGTTGTTTGGTGTCTTTAATAGCAACTTTCACAAAGTTTTATGCAGTAGAAAATCTAAAATACAACTTGGTTATTGTGGCTTCTGCAGAAGAAGAAAATAGTGGAAATAATGGATTGAATAGTATGTTACCAATCATACCACATATAGATGTTGCCATAGTTGGCGAACCTACTTTGATGAATTTAGCAGTTGCAGAAAAAGGTTTAGTAGTTTTTGATGCAGAAGTTGATGGAACTCCAAGTCATGCTGCACACCCAAATGATAACAATGCAATTTATAACACTATTGAAGTTTTACAATGGTTTAAAGACTTTAAGTTTGACAAATCTTCTGATGCTTTAGGTGATGTAAAAATGACAGTTACTCAAATAAACGCAGGTTCACAACACAATGTAGTTCCTGGTCATGTAGATTTGGTGATAGATGTGCGTGTAAATGATGCCTATTCAAATCAAGAAATTGCAGATATTTTACAAGCACAAGCACCTTGTACTAAAATTACACCTAGAAGTTTACGCCTGAACTCCTCTTCTATTTCTTTAGAACACGATTTGGTAAAAGCAGGAATTGCTATGGGAAGAGAAACTTATGGTTCTCCAACATTATCAGACCAATCTGTGTTAACTTGCCAATCTTTAAAATTAGGACCTGGAGATAGTACACGTTCTCATTCTGCCAATGAATTTATATATTTGGCTGAAATTGAAGAAGGAATAAAGATTTATGTGGAATTGTTGGAAAATTGTTTAAAAGTGTAATCGTTTAACAGTTTAAAAGTCAAAACGAAATACAATTCAACAATTACAAGATTAAACAAGGACAATTACACGATTAAACAAATAAACGATTAAACATTTTTTATATGAAACTTTGGGATAAAGGATTTACCATAGACAAACAAATAGAAAACTTTACAGTGGGTAATGATAGAGAAATAGACATACACATTGCTAAATACGATGTACAAGCTTCTTTAGCGCATGCAATTATGTTAGAATCTATTGGTATTATTTCTGCTGATGAGTTGACTGACTTAAAAAAGGGTTTACAAGAATTAGCAACAGATATCGAAAACGGAACTTTCGTAATTGAAGCATCTTTTGAAGATGTACACTCTAAAATTGAGTGGGAACTAACCAATAAATTAGGCGAAGTTGGAAAAAAAATTCATACGGCACGTTCTAGAAATGATCAAGTTTTAGTGGCTTTGCAGTTGTATTACAAAGAAAACTTGGCAATTATTAATGATAAAACAAAAACGCTTTTTGATACGCTTTTAAACCTAGCAGAAACTCATAAAAAAAGTGTATTGCCTGGTTACACGCATCTACAAGTAGCCATGCCATCGTCTTTTGGTTTGTGGTTTTCTGCCTATGCAGAGTTGTTAATAGACGATGTTTATATGTTAAATGCAGTTGCAAAAGTAGTAGATCAAAACCCTTTAGGTTCTGCAGCAGGGTATGGTAGCTCCTTCCCTATTGATAGAGAGTTAACTACCAAAGAATTAGAATTTGCAACCTTAAAGTACAACGTAGTTGCTGCTCAATTAAGTAGAGGAAAAAGCGAACGTTCTATAGCATCTGCTCTAGGTGGATTGTGTAACACAATGGCTCGTTTTTCTATGGATGTTTGCTTGTATATGAGTCAGAATTTTGGCTTTATTACGTTTCCTGATGAATTAACTACAGGAAGTAGCATTATGCCGCATAAAAAAAATCCAGATGTTTTTGAATTGATTCGTGGGAAGTGTAATAAAATTCAGGCATTACATTCAGAAATGTTACTGATTACTAATAATTTACCAACAGGTTACCATAGAGATTTTCAGTTATTAAAAGAGAATATTATCAATGCTTTTGAAGATGTAAAAGACATTTTAGACATTTTTAATTATGCCATTCAGCAGGTAATTGTAAAAGATATCGATTTAAATGATGAAAAATACCAATATTTATTTACAGTAGATTCTATTAATAATTTAGTGGTTGAAGGCATGTCTTTTAGAGAAGCTTATCAAAAGATTGGAGGGCAAGTTCAGGAAGGAACTTACACACCAGATTTAGGAAAAGAACATACACATTTAGGGAGTATTCATAATTTAGGGTTGGATAAAATTGCTGAGAAATATCCTAAATTATAGAAATAAGTATATGAAGCTACATAAAAAATCCTTCAATTTTATATAATTTGAAGGATTTATTTTTTTTAAAACGTGTAAGCTTTAAAGTCTTAAAAAGTTGACAAACTGTTTGCGTTAGGGATTGAAACGGCATCCTTTTTGCTTTTTCTGCAAAAAGATATAGTGTAAAGCCCGTTAAAACGCCCAAAAAAAGTTAAATCAAATTTTGTTCTCTAAAATATTTTAATGGGACAAACAACATACCAAAACATTGACTGTCTTCTTTACCCATATTTTTATGATGAACTTTATGCGCTTTTCTTAATGCTTTTAGGTATTTGTTATTGGTATTTTTAAACCAACTAAATCTTCTGTGAATTAAAACGTCGTGCACTAAAAAATAAGCGAGTCCATAACATAAAATACCTAAACCTATAAAAAATAAGTAGGTTTGTGGTGTGTAACTTCCTAAAAAGAAAAGTGCTATACTTGGTACTGCAAAAACTACAAAAAATGCGTCGTTTTTTTCGAAAACATGAGGATACCCAGGCTCATGATGATCTGCATGCAAAAACCAACCAAACCCGTGCATAACGTATTTATGGGTAAGCCAAGTAATACCTTCCATTATTAAAAATACACCAATTGTGGTAAATGCATATAACATTTTAAATTAAATTTAATTTATATTTTACATAACTTCTTGCCAACAAATTTATTTTCATTGGATCTGAAATTCGAATTCTAGTATCCATAATTTTTTCTGAAGGTACACTGTTTAATTTTTTTAATAATCTTCTGTAATATCTATAAGCCATATAAACACCAAATTTGGCTTCTACTGGTAATTTTAAAACACCATTTGTAAAGGCATAATTAAAATCTTCTTCAATCTCGTCTATTATTTGCTGTTTAGAGGCTGGATCTAGTTTGCCTAAATCAATAGTTGGAAAATAAGACCTGTTTAACAACTCAAAATCGTCTTTTAAATCTCTTAAAAAGTTTACTTTTTGAAATGCTGACCCTAAACGCATCGCTGCATCTTTTAATTCGTTAAACATTGCATCATCTCCATTTACAAAAACTTTTAAGCACATTAAACCAACCACATCTGCAGAGCCATAGATGTAGGCATCATACTCTTCTTTTGTTTGGTATTCTGTTTTGTGCAAATCTGCTTTCATACTTCGTAAAAAAGCTTGCACCATTTCATCTGGTATATTATATGTATTTACTGTTTGCTGAAAAGAATTTAAAATAGGGTTTAAACTAATGCCTTGTGCTTTTGCGATGTAATAATCTTTTTCAAAATGAGCCATGAGCTCTTCTTTATTATACTCATGAAAAGTATCTACAATTTCATCCGCAAAACGTACAAAACCATAAATATTATAGATATCGGCTCTTATTTTTGGGGATAGCATGTTTACAGCTAAAGAAAAAGAAGTACTATATTTTTTAGTCACTAATTTACTGCAACTGTGAGAAACATTGTCAAATAATTCTTTCATAATGATCCTAATTTTTAGTAATAAGTTCAGATGCTATTTTACCAGAAATTAATGCTGGTGGTACACCAGGACCTGGAACTGTTAACTGGCCTGTAAAGTACAAATTATTTACTTTACTACTTTTTATTTTTGGTCTTAAAAATGCTGTTTGCAGTAAAGTGTTCGCCATTCCATAAGCATTTCCTTTATAAGAATTATATTCTTCTTTAAAGTCTTTTACGCAAAAAGATTTTTTAAAGATAACATTATTTTTAACATTTTGATTGGTTAATTTTTCAAACCTGTCCATAATTTTATGAAAATACTGTTCTCTAAGTTCTTCTGTATCTTCTATACCAGGTGCTAAGGGGATTAAGAAAAAGCCAGCTTCTTTACCTTCTGGAGCGGATGTTTTATCTGTCATAGAGGTAAAGTTTGCATAAAATAATGGTGCTGTTGGCCATTTTGGATTGTCGTAAATTTCTTCTGCGTGAGCATCAAAATCTGTATCGAAAAATAATGTATGGTGACTAGCGTTCTCTATTTTTTTATCAAAACCAACATAAAACAATAAAGATGATGGGGCAAAGGTTTTTTTGCTCCAATAATTTTCTGAGTATTGTCTTAAATTTTGATCTAATAAGGTTTCTGTATGATGATAATCTGCACCACTTAACACTAAATTAGCTTTAATTTCCTCTCCATTTACCAATAAACCAGATACGTTTTTATGATCATCTACCAATATTTTTTCTACGTTGGCCTTTACTCTAAAATCTACCCCTAAAGAAGTAGCTAAAGAAACCATTGCTTCGATAACTTTGTACATACCTCCTCTTGGATGCCACGTACCTAAACCAAAATCGGCATAATTCATAAAATTATAAAATGCTGGTGTATTGCTTGGTTTTGCACCTAAAAATAATACAGGAAATTCTAATATTTGTATTAATTTTTGATTGGTAATTTTTTTTCGCACTTGTTTTCTAACCGTAGAAAAAAATTGACTAACTCTAGCAATAGTTGTAGTTGTAACCAATTCTAATGGAGAAATACCTGGTCTGTATACCAAATCTAAAATGGCCGTTTCATAATTAGATTTTGCTGAGTCTAAAAATGTTTTTAAATGTTTACTACTCCCCTTTTCTACTTCTTCGAACGTTTTGTAAATGTCTTCTAAGTTTTCAGAAATTTTTAAAGAATCCTTTTCTCCAAAAAACACTTCGTAACCGGGATTTAACTTATCTAATGTATAATAATCTGAAGGTTTTTTTCCAAAATCTGCAAAAAAACGTTCGAAAATATCTGGCATCCAATACCAAGAAGGTCCTAAATCAAAAGTAAAACCATCTTTTTTGTATTGTCTTGCTCTACCACCTATCGTATCGTTTTTTTCTAATACAGTTACTTTATAACCTTCTTTTGCAAGGTAACAAGCGGCAGACAAAGCAGAAAAGCCAGAGCCTATAATATAAATTTGTTTATCCATTTAGGTTTGATTGTTTAACAAATAAAATTAAACATTTATTTTTTATAAAGTGAATATTATAATTCTTTTAACACATCTGTAACAGTATCAAAGAAACTTATTTGAAAATTGTAATTATTATTTTTTACCAACTCTGTCTTTCTACCAATAGCAATAAATTCATGATTTGTGTCTTTTAAAATATCATTAATCTGATTAAAATAATCATCTATTTTATCATCATAAGGTTGCACTGTTAAAGAGGTTACAAAACACAACTCTCTATCGTTTTTAAAGAAATAGTCTAAATTGTCTAAGGGCAAGCTTTGTCCTAAATAAATCGTATGATTACCTCTTAAGACCAATTCGTAATTTAGGTATAACAAACCTAATTCATGAATCTCATTTTCTGGTAAAAATAAAACATAAGTTTTTTTAGAATAAGTTATACTATATTGTAAATTCTCAGTATTAATATGAATTTTTTGCGCAATTAAATTAGATATAAAATGCTCATGTGCTGGCAATAAAGTATCTGTTTGCCACAAAAAACCAATGTGTTCTAAAAAAGGAATAAAAACATCTTTAAAAATTTCTCTAAAGGTTTTTTTATGCAACAGCTTGTCATAAGTATTATTAAATAGTACTTTATCAAACTGTAACATCGATAATTTAAAAGAACTTAAAGCTTCATCATTAATGGCCTTAGAGAAAGCCAATTCTCTTGCCTGAAGTTTAATTTCTTCTTCAGACATTTTAGCAATTTTAGAAATTTTGTGATTGTTTTTATTCAACAAAACAATGTTTAACAACTTTTGTAAATTGCTGTGAGAGTAATACCTAATGTTTGTACTTGTTCTTTGGGGTTTTAATAAGCCATATCTTTTTTCCCATATACGTATAGTATGAGCCTTGATACCAGAGATATTCTCTAAGTCTTTAATTGTAAAATCCTGCTTAATATTGTTCAATTTATATGTATTTTAATTGAACAAATGTAAAAAAAATAACTTCAACAATTTTTTTTTTAATAAAAATGTAACAATTTGCATAATATTGCTACTTATATAAAACAATTAATCAACCAAAATCAAATTGCAAAAAGATTTAGAAGCTAAATTTTTAAAGGACTTTGAAAAAAATCAGAACATAGCACATAAAATTTGTAGAATATATACCTCAAACAAAAGTGCTCATAATGATTTATTTCAGGAAATAACTATCCAGGTTTGGAAAAATTACCCAAAATTTAGGGGAGATTCTAAATTTAGTACTTGGATGTATAGAGTTGCTTTAAACACAGCTATCTCTTTGTATAGAAAATCTACTAGAAGAGTAAAAACGCAAGATATTAGCAATCTTGCTTACAAAATTAAAGCAACCGATTATGATGATACAGAAGAACAACAATTAAAAGCACTTTATAAAGCTATTCATACATTAAATGATATTGAAAAAGCACTTATTTTCTTATACCTAGAAGATAAACCTTATAAAGAAATATCTGAAACTTTAGGTATTTCTAGTGTAAATGCAAGAGTGAAAATGAATAGAACAAAAGAAAAATTAAAAAATATTTTAAACCCATAGTTATGGATTTATTAGACAATTATAAAAAAGCCTGGACCAATCAACCAGAAGAAACTAGTAAATTATCTGCCATAGAAATTTATAAGTTAGCACATTCCAAATCATCATCAATAGTAAAATGGATTTTTATTATTGGTATTCTAGAATTTGTAATCTTAAATTCTTTGTACTTTTTTGTAGATATGGAAACTGTTATGGAAGAGTATCGAAAAATTGGGTTAGAAAATTTTATATACTACTCTAACATTTTAGCATACATTATTATTTTTTACTTTTTAGTAAAGTTTTACGTAAACTACCAAAGAATTTCTATAGTAGATTCTACAAATACGTTAATGAATAAGATTTTAAAAACCCGAAAAACGGTTAAAAACTATGTAATTTTTAATTTAGCTTATGTAGCTATATTAATGATGGTAGCAACTACTGCAAAGATTAACGCAAATTATACAGACTTAAATACAACTCAAATTTTTATGGTAGTTGGGGCAACGTTACTTGCTACTCTTTTATTTTTAGGTGTCTTGTGGTTGTTTTATCAACTACTTTATGGGTTTTTATTAAAAAAACTAAAAAGAAATTACAAAGAATTGGCTAAATTAAACAGCACTAATTAAAAGTATATTTCAATTAAAAAATACCATCCTTTTGCCTTTGCCATTAGAAATGTTGTTTTATATGATAAAATCAAGAGTGTTTTACAGAGTTATTTTCTCTTATAATAATAGGTTTTTACTTCTAAAAATCTTTTAGTTCTTTTAATAATACTTGATGCATTTCGTCTGTATAGTTTAAATGGGTTACAATTCTAATTTTACCTTCTCCCATAGGTGTTAATAGAATATTTTTGTCTGCCATTTTATCAATAAAATTGTCTGCTCCTATTTTTTCATCCACATAAAAAATTAAAATATTGGTTTCTACTGTTTCTATTTTTGAAATGTAACTACAGCTTTCTAAAACTGTAGCAATTTCTTTGGCTTTTTTATGATCTTCTGCCAATCGAGAAATATTATTATCTAAAGCATAATTGGCTGCTGCTGCTAAAAAACCAACTTGTCTCATACCACCACCTAATAGCTTTCTTAAACGTAAAGCTTTATTTATATGCTCTTTAGAGCCCAACAACATAGAACCAATAGGTGCTCCTAATCCTTTAGAAAAACAAATAGAAATAGTATCAAACAAGGCACCATATTGTTTGGGCGATTCGTTTTTAGCTACCAAAGCATTAAATAAACGTGCACCATCTAAATGAAAAGCCAAGTTATTTTCTTTTGCAATTTGATATATCTTCTCAATTTCAGTAAAGTCCCAACAAGCTCCACCACCTTTATTGGTGGTGTTTTCTATACAAACCAACTTTGTAAAAGGTAAGTAAATTTGTGGTTTTGCAGTAGCAATATCTACTATTTGATTAGCCGTAAACATGCCTCTATTACCATCTATTAATTTACAAGTTACGCCAGAATTAAAGGCAACTCCGCCACTTTCGTAATTGTAAATATGTGCGTATTTATCGCAAATAACCAAATCTCCAGGTTGCGTATGTAATTTTATCGCAGTTTGATTTGCCATGGTTCCAGATGGAAAAAAAAGAGCTGCTTCCACACCAAACATATTTGCAACTTTTTCTTGCAAAGCATTTACTGTTGGGTCCATATTAAACACATCATCACCCACTTTTGCTTGCATCATAGCTTGTAACATTTCTGGTGATGGTTTAGTTACTGTGTCTGAAATTAAGTCTATTGTCATTCGCTTTTCTTTGTTAGTTTTTAAATATTCTTTAAATAAAATTTCAAAAATTTTTTACTTGTAAAAATAACTTGTCCTTATTTTTATCATAATAAAAAGTAAAATAATCCTTCTAGCTTGCTAATTCCTTTTTATAATTTTTTTCCAGATTTTTCTATGAAAATTGAGCAAAGCCATTAAAAGATAAGCTTGTAAAAAGTAGTAATTTTTTCATGGTAAAAATATTTTTTATAAATCTATAAAAATAAGGCTTAGTTTTAAAAGAAGAAATCATAAAAAATCGTTTATTTTTGTGATGCTTATGATTACACAAGACCAACTAAAAAATATTTCTAAAAGAATTGAATTACTAAAATCTTATTTAGAGATTAATAAAAAATTAATTGAGATAGCTAACGAAGAAGAAAAAACGGCTAATCCAGATTTTTGGAACGATCCAAAAACCGCAGAAATTGTAATGAAAGAACTGCGTTTCAAAAAAAAGTGGGTAGAAGATTACAATACCTTAGTGGTTATGGATGAAGACATACAGGTTTTATATGATTTTTATAAAGATGGTGAAGTTGAAGAAACAGAAATTACAGCACAATTTGAAAAACTTAGTACTTTTTTAGAAGATATTGAGTTTAAAAACATGCTTTCTGAAGAAGGAGATTCACTATCTGCAGTTGTACAAATAACAGCGGGTGCAGGAGGTACAGAAAGTTGCGATTGGGCAGAAATGTTGTTTAGAATGTATACAATGTGGTCAGAAAAACAAGGTTTTAAATTAAAAACGCTTAATTATCAAGCAGGTGATACTGCAGGTATAAAAACAGTAACAGTTGAAGTAGATGGCGATTATGCTTTTGGTTGGTTAAAAGGCGAAAATGGAGTACATCGATTGGTGCGTATTTCTCCTTTTGATAGCAATGCAAAACGTCATACCAGTTTTGCTTCTGTGTATGTGTATCCTGTTGCAGACGATTCTATTGAAATAGAAATAAACCCAGCAGATATAGAAATTACCACTGCACGTTCTAGTGGTGCTGGAGGGCAAAACGTAAATAAAGTAGAAACAAAAGTTCAATTAACACACAAACCAACAGGTATACAAATTTCTTGTTCCAATTCTCGTTCTCAGCACGATAATAGAGCTACTGCAATGCAGATGTTAAAATCTCAATTATATGAAATTGAACTGCAAAAACAACAAGCTGCTAGAGATGATATAGAAGCTAACAAAATGAAAAACGAATGGGGAAGCCAAATCAGAAATTATGTAATGCATCCTTATAAATTAGTAAAAGATGTAAGAACTGGGCAAGAAACAGGTAATGTGGATGCCGTAATGGATGGAAATATAAACGCATTCTTAAAAGCGTATTTAATGTTGAATGGGCAAAAGAAAGAGTAAGCTGTAAGCAAAAATAGAAACTTTGAAACTAAAAATGATAAAAATATACCACAACCCGAGATGCAGAAAATCTAGAGAAGGTTTAGCTATTTTAGAAAATTCTGGTAAAGAATTTCAAATTATTAAATATTTAGAACATAATCTTACAGAAAAGGAATTAAATGAAATCATTAATTTGTTAAACATCTCTCCTATTGATTTAGTTAGAAAAACAGAAAAAATTTGGAAAGAAAATTACAAAGGCAAAGAGCTTTCAGATAAGCAAATTATTACAGCTATGTTAAAATACCCTAAGCTTATAGAACGCCCTATTGTTGTAAATAATAAAAAAGCGGTTATTGGCAGACCTTCAGAAGAAATTACAAACATTATTTAGAATTAATTTTTTTAATATTTATTAACTTTTGTTTAACTAAATGCAGTTAAACTATGTGTGAAATTTGTAGTCATAAAAATTTTAAAAAAAAGTTTTGATAAAAAATCTTACACTACTACTTTTCTTATTACTAGCAAACAAATCATTTTCTCAACAAATAAACGATTCAAACAATATAAAAATCTATGGTAAGGTTATAGATGCTACTTCAAATAAACCCTTAGAGTATGCTACTATTGTTTTAAAAAATTCTATTACTAATAAATTATCCGGTGGTATTACTGGTATTGATGGTGAATTTAATGTAGAAGCTCCAAAAGGAACTTACGAAATTAGTATAGAATTTATTTCATTTAAATCTAAAAAATTCCCAAAGCAAACCATTACCAAAGATTTAAATTTAGGAACCATTAAATTATCTGAAGACACCAGTTCTTTAGATGAAATTGTTGTGGTTGCAGAAAAAACAACAGTAGATATTAGATTAGATAAAAAAGTATTTAATATTGGTAAAGACCTTTCAATTAGAGGTGGTAATGCTAGTGATGTTCTAGGTAACGTGCCTTCTGTACAAGTAGATGTAGAAGGGAACGTAAGTTTACGTGGAAATGAAAACGTAACTATTTTAATTGATGGTAGACCAAGTGCATTAGTGGGTATTAATGGTGCAGATGCATTAAGACAAATACCTGCAGAAGCTATTGAAAAAGTAGAAGTTATTACCTCACCTTCCTCTAGGTATGATGCAGAAGGGACAGCAGGTATATTAAATATCATTCTTAGAAAAAATAAACTAAAAGGTTTTAACGGTTCTTTACAATTAGATTTAGGATATCCAGAAAGAGTTGGTACTGCATTTAATGCCAATTGGCGTACAGAAAAATGGAACTTTTTTACAAACACAGGGTTTAGATATAATGAAACCCCAGGTAGCTCTTATTACGACACAAAATATGTTAATCCAACATCAGAAAATATAAATAGAATTATAGAAACAAGAAATTTTGATAGATTGGGAAGGTCAATATTTACAAGCTTTGGTGCTGAATATTACCTAACAAAAAGTTCTAGTATTATTGGTAATATAATTTTTAATGGTGGTAATGATGATGATGTAAATACAAATATTATTGATAGATTTGAACCTAATGGAAACATAAAACAAGCTACTAAAAGAACAGAAGACGAATCAGAAGATGAAGAAAGAATACAGTACACCTTAGATTATGTGAATACTTTTGATGATTCTGGAAAAAGATTATCTGTAAACTTACAGTACTCGACAGAAGTAGAAGATAAAATAAACTTTATACCAGAGATTGATGTTATAGCTGATTTTACTGATGAAATTGAAGAAGTTATCGAAAGCCAAAATGAAGATAGAGCTTTACTACAAATTGATTATGTACATCCAGTAGGAGAAAATATTCAGTATGAAGCAGGTTATAGAGGAAATTATAGAGACATTTTTAATAGTTTCTTTTTAGAACAAACAGATTTTAAAAACAATATACCTACAGAAGTCCTTTTAGACAATAACTTTAATTATAAAGAATTTGTAAACGCAGCCTACTTTCAATATGGTCAGAAATTTAATAATATATCTCTTTTAGCTGGTTTACGTTATGAATATACATCTGTAGAAATTGATCAAGCTAATGTTAGCGTTCCTAAAAAGAGTACTTATGGCAATTTATTTCCTACTTTAAATTTAGGATACGAAATTAAAGATGGCGAAAATATGACCTTAGGATATAATAGAAGAGTTCGAAGACCTAGAGGAAGAAGCTTAAACCCTTTTCCTAGCAGATCTAGTGAAGCAAATATTTATACGGGTAATGTAGATTTGAATCCTGTATTTACTGATGCTGTTGATTTAGGATATTTAAAACGATGGGAAAAATTTACGTTAAGCACCTCAATTTATTATAATATAAGTAATGATAGTTGGGAAAGAATTCAAGAAGATACAGGAGAAACCACAGATAATGGTGACCCAATTACTAGAAGATTTCCAGTAAACTTATCTACACAAGAAAGGGTTGGGTTTGAATTTACGTTAAACTATAGACCTTTTAAAGTTTGGAACATCAACAGTGATTTTAATTTATTTAATGTTACTACAGATGGAGACTACACAAACCCTGTTACTAATAAAACTCAAAATTTTGATTTTCAAAATACAGCATTTTCCTTACGTTTAAATCAAAAAATAACACTTCCAGGGAAAACTGATTTACAAATCAACTCTAATTACAGAGGTGCATCTCAAAGTGCCATATCTCAAACAAATGGAATTTTTACGATGAACATTGCAGCTAGTAAAGATATTTTTAACGAAAAAGCTTCTTTAAGTTTAAATATTAGCGATGTTTTTAATGGACGTAGAAGTGAACGAACAACAATAATACCAGATTTTTCAGAACAATACAGTGAATTTCAATGGAGAGAACGTCAAATAAGAGTTAGCTTTGTATATCGTTTCAATCAGAAAAAACAAAAGTTTAAAGGAAACAGAGATTACAATGGAGGTGATAATGATTTTGAAGGATAAAATCCTATCCCTAAATTGCAAAAAGCAATTTAGACCTTCCCAAAGGGAAAGCAACAAAAAACTCGTAACAAATTAATGTTACGAGTTTTTTGTTGTGAATATATCTTAATGTTATCTGCCTTCAGCAGCTTCTCTAGCTTCTTTTTTCAACTTTAAGTTTTCCCAAATAGTTCCACCAATCCAATATGGTACTACAAATGTTAGTAAAAAAATTAACAACCAAAAACCAGCTGTAAAAATAAACATGAATAAAACTAATCCAGAAAATTGAGAAAAATCTAACATTTTAAATTCTTTAAATAATTAATATTGCAAAAATAACACATATTTTCAAATTTCACTATCAAAAACTAAAAATTTTCAACATAAAAACAAGCAAAATGTTTATAAATAATATGCCTGCTTTTTTGTAAATTTGTTGGCTACACAAACAATCATTCAAAATGAAATACAGAATAGAAAAAGATACAATGGGGCAAGTAAATGTGCCTGCAGATAAGTATTGGGGAGCTCAAACAGAACGCTCTAGAAATAACTTTAAAATTGGGGCACCTGCATCTATGCCTTTAGAAATTGTTTATGGTTTTGCATACTTAAAAAAAGCAGCGGCCTATACAAATACAGAATTGGGAGTGTTATCATCAGAAAAAAGAGACTTCATTGCAAAAGTTTGTGATGAAATTTTAGAAGGTAAACATAATGATCAGTTTCCTTTGGTAATTTGGCAAACAGGTTCTGGTACACAATCTAATATGAATGTAAACGAAGTAATTGCTAACAGAGCTCATGAAATAGCTGGTAAAGTAATTGGTGAAGGTGAAAAAACAATTCAACCTAATGACGATGTAAACAAATCGCAATCATCAAACGATACTTTTCCTACAGGGATGCATATTGCTATTTATAAAAAAGTGATAGAAACTACGATACCAGGCATTATTAAATTAAGAAACACCTTAAATAAAAAGGCAGTAGCTTTTAAAGATGTAGTTAAAATTGGTAGAACACACTTAATGGACGCAACTCCTTTAACGTTAGGACAAGAATTTTCTGGATACGTTGCTCAATTAGATTTTGGTTTAAAAGCTTTAGAAAATACCTTAGCACATTTAAGTCAGTTAGCTCTTGGTGGTACAGCTGTTGGTACTGGTTTAAATACACCTAAAGGATATGATGTATTAGTCGCAAAATATATTGCAGAATTTACAGACTTACCTTTTGTAACTGCAGAAAATAAATTTGAAGCTTTGGCAGCACATGATGCTTTAGTAGAAACTCATGGAGCTTTAAAACAAATAGCTGTTTCTTTAAATAAAATTGCAAATGATATTCGTTTAATGGCCTCTGGACCAAGATCTGGAATTGGAGAAATTATAATACCTGCAAACGAACCAGGTTCATCTATTATGCCAGGTAAAGTTAACCCAACACAGGCAGAAGCTATTACAATGGTATGTGCACAAGTTATGGGCAATGATGTTGCTGTTACCGTTGGTGGCACACAAGGTCATTACGAATTAAATGTGTTTAAACCAATGATGGCTGCAAACGTATTACAATCTGCACAATTAATTGGAGATGCTTGTACTTCTTTTGAAGAAAATTGTGTAGCTGGTATAACACCAAATCACTCAAGAATTAATGAATTGGTAAATAATTCTTTAATGTTAGTTACGGCTTTAAACACTAAAATTGGTTATTACAAAGCAGCAGAAATTGCAAATACTGCTCATAAAAATGGCACTACTCTAAAAGAAGAAGCTGTTAATTTGGGGTATGTAACTCCACAAGAATATGATGCTTGGGTAAAACCAGAAGAAATGACAGGTAGTCTAAAATAGAGAGAATATTTTACTAAAAAAAAACCGAAGTTAACTCTTCGGTTTTTTTTATAAATAGTATGGAAAATAAATATACCTTTTATGAGGATAAAGCTATAATTTTATTTTAATTTCGTTTTTCATTTTTACAAAATGTTTTACCACCAAAGAAAATTTCTTGCTTTTTTATTAAAATCAACCAACCAACATGGGGTACACTCCCCTTTTATTTTTAATTTGGTTACCAAAGGATTGTACAAAAAAATAAACGCCAAAAAATGGGAGGCTTTTCAAAACATAAAAAATCAACTTTCAGATACTAAAAGCTTTAAAAAAGTAACAAATTTTGATATTGATTCTAATGTTTTTAAAACTAATACACTTCAAACTCCTAGAATTGAAAAAATAGGTCCTATTTCTAATAAAAAAACACGTATTTTAATCAAAATTATAAAGTATTTTAAACCTAAAAGCATTTTAGAAATTGGCACTTCTTTGGGTGTGTATACAACTGCCTTAAAAGCTGGAAACAAAACATCGAATATAACCACTTTAGAAAACTGTAAAGAAACTTCAAAAGTGGCTAAAAACATTTTTGAAAACAACCATTTAGAACAAATAAAAATAATAACAGGCAAGTTTTCTAAAACAATATCAGATGTTACAAAAAACAGCACTTTTGATTGTATTCTTTTTAACGAGAATCATACAAAAAAAGAAACCCTAGTACATTTTAATAATTGTGTTTCAACTATTCATAATAACTCATTTTTTATTTTTAATGATATTTATCGGGATACAGAAATGGAAAGTACTTGGATTGAAATAAAAAACAATCCAAAAGTTACTGTAACAGTAGACCTTTTTTATTACGGAATTGTATTTTTTAGAAAAGAACAAGCAAAAGAACATTTTAAAATTAGAGTTTAACATTTTCTTAGAAAGTAAACTTTGTAACTTTGAATTTTAAACCCAAAATCTTGAACTCATCAACATGAAAATTTACACAAAAACAGGAGACACAGGTACAACAGCTCTTTTTGGCGGCACAAGAGTAAAAAAATACAATTTACGCATCGAGAGCTATGGCACTGTAGATGAACTAAACTCTTATATTGGGTTAATAAAAGACCAAGAAATTTCTAAAAATGCAAAAAATCTTCTTTTAAATATTCAAAATGAACTGTTTACACTAGGTGCAATGTTGGCTACTCCTCCAGAAAAAGAAACCTTAAAAAGTGGTAAACAACGATTAAATATTCCTAAAGTTGATAAAAAATCGATTGCCTTTTTAGAAAATGAAATCGATAAAATGGAGGCTGAGTTACCCCAAATGACACATTTTATACTTCCTGGAGGGCATCAAGCAGTGTCATTCTGTCACATTGCTAGATGTGTTTGTAGACGTGCAGAAAGACTTTCTGTTGAATTAAACGATCAAGAAAATATAAATAATGACATTTTAATTTACCTAAACAGACTTTCTGACTTTCTTTTTGTGCTGGCACGAAAATTGACTAAAGACACACAGGTAGAAGAAATAAAATGGATACCTACAAAAAATTAATACGTTCTTTTTTTATTGAATTAAAAATTATTTTTAAGTTTTAATAATTAGTTATCAGTATAATTAATCTTAAAAATAACTTTTTATTATATTTCTTAAAAAAGACTTGCATAATTGCGTAAAAAAATTATTTTTGCACAAAATTAAACATTAAGAAATGTATTGGACATTAGAATTAGCATCTTATTTAGCAGATGCACCTTGGCCAGCAACCAAAGACGAATTAATAGATTACGCTATTAGAACTGGAGCACCGTTAGAAGTTGTAGAAAACTTACAAGACATAGAAGATGAAGGTGATTCATATGACTCTATTATAGAAATTTGGCCAGATTATCCAACGGAAGATGATTATCTTTGGAATGAAGATGAATATTAAAAATCCAAAAATGATATAAAAAAGTCTCTAAAGAGGCTTTTTTTTTGTTTTTAAGTTCATCAAAAATAAATCTTTTTGTAGATTTATAATAAATTGATATACAAATAAATACAAATTCAATTTGTAATAAAAAAATAAATAATAATGAGCATATTAAATTCTGTAATAAAACTTTTTGTAGGCGATAAGCAACAGAAAGATTTAAAAAATTTACAACCTATTGTAGAGGATGTAAAAAAGTTTGAAGCAGCACTTTCTAAACTTTCTCATGACGAGTTAAGGGCAAAAACTATAGAATTTAAAGACAAAATTAAGGCAGCAACTAAACAATTTACAGACAAAATAGATGCTTTAGAAATAGACGCAAAAACGGCCGATATTGACAAACAAGAAGATATTTATGCAGAAATAGATACTTTAAAAGACCAAGCCTACAAAGCCTCTGAAGATACGTTATTAGAAATTATGCCAGAAGCATTTGCAGTCGTTAAAGAAACTGCAAAACGTTTTGTAGAAAATGAAGAAATACAAGTTACTGCCACACCTTTTGATAGAGAATTATCTGCAGAAAGAGACAACGTAACTTTAGAAGAAGACAAAGCTTATTGGGCTCACTCTTGGGATGCAGCTGGAAAACCAGTTACTTGGGACATGATACACTATGATGTTCAATTAATTGGAGGTTCTGTTTTACATCAAGGTAAAATTGCAGAAATGATGACGGGTGAAGGTAAAACACTTGTATCTACATTACCTGTATATTTAAATGCCTTAACAGGAAAAGGGGTGCATTTAGTAACTGTAAACGACTATTTAGCAAAACGTGATAAAGCGTGGATGGGACCCATTTTCGAATTTCATGGTTTAACTACAGACTGTATCGATTACCACCAACCAAATTCTGATGCACGTAGAAAAGCCTATAATGCAGATATTACTTATGGTACAAATAACGAATTTGGTTTCGATTATTTACGCGATAATATGGCTAGCTCTAAAGACGATTTGGTACAAAGAACACCAAATTATGCCATTATAGATGAGGTAGACTCTGTTTTAATTGATGATGCAAGAACTCCTTTAATTATTTCTGGACCAATTCCACAAGGAGATATACACGAATTTACAGAGCTTAAACCTTTGGTAGCAGATATTGTAAGTTTACAAAAACAACATTTGGTAAGTGTACTTGCAGAGGCAAAAAAATTAATAGCAGAGGGTAATGATAAAGATGGTGGTTTCTTATTATTAAGAGTATACAGAGGGTTACCAAAAAACAAAGCCTTAATTAAGTTTTTGTCTCAAGAAGGTATCAAACAAATCTTGCAAAAAACAGAAAATTACTACATGCAAGATAACAACAAGTTAATGCCAGAGGTAGATGAAGACTTATGGTTTGTTGTAGAAGAAAAAAACAATCAAATAGATTTAACAGATAAGGGGATTGCACATTTATCTGAAAAAACAAACAACGATACCTTTTTTGTATTACCAGACATTGGTGTAAAAATTGGCGAAATTGATGCTTCTGAAAATTCTGCAGAAGAAAAAGCCTCAGAAAAAGAAGAATTATACAAAGACTTTAACATTAAAAGCGAGCGTATTCATACCATGAATCAACTACTAAAAGCATATACTGTTTTTGAAAAAGATGTTGAGTATGTAGTAATGGATAACAAAGTAATGATTGTTGATGAGCAAACAGGACGTATTATGGACGGTCGTCGTTATTCAGACGGATTGCACCAAGCTATAGAAGCAAAAGAAAATGTAAAAATTGAAGATGCTACACAAACTTTTGCAACAGTAACCTTACAAAATTACTTTAGAATGTATCGTAAATTGTCTGGTATGACAGGAACTGCGATTACAGAAGCTGGAGAATTATGGGAAATCTACAAATTAGATGTAGTAGAAATTCCTACCAATAAACCTATTCAAAGAGATGATAAACAAGATTTAGTTTATAAAACTGCTAGAGAAAAATACAATGCAGTAATAGATGATATTGTAAAATTAGTAGAGCAAAAAAGACCTGTTTTAGTAGGTACAACTTCTGTAGAAATTTCTGAATTATTAGGTAGAATGTTACAAATGCGTAAAATTCCACATAATATTTTAAATGCAAAATTACATAAAAGAGAAGCAGATGTTGTTGCAGAAGCTGGTAAACCTGGTATTGTAACTATTGCAACAAACATGGCAGGACGTGGTACAGATATTAAACTTTCTAACGAAGTAAAACAAGCTGGTGGTTTGGCAATTATTGGTACAGAACGTCATGACTCTAGACGTGTAGACAGACAGTTAAGAGGTCGTGCTGGACGACAAGGTGATGTAGGGTCCTCTCAATTTTATGTAGCTTTAGACGATAATTTAATGCGTTTATTTGGCTCTGATAGAATTGCAAAAATGATGGACAGAATGGGCTTAAAAGAAGGTGAAGTAATTCAGCACTCTATGATTACAAAATCTATAGAAAGAGCTCAGAAAAAAGTAGAAGAAAACAACTTTGGTATCAGAAAACGTTTATTAGAGTATGATGATATTATGAACGCACAACGTGAGTTTGTATATAAAAGAAGACGTAATGCATTAGATGGTAAACGTTTGCAATTAGATATTGCTAACATGATTTATGACACTTGCGAATCTATTGTAAACAGTAACAAATCTGTAAAAGATTTTCAGAATTTTGAGTTCGAATTGATTAAATTCTCTTCTATGACTTCTCCTTTTTCTAAAGAGGAATTTGAAAAACTATCTGAAAAAGAAATCACAGACCAATTATATAATATTGTTACAGAACACTATAAAAATAAAATTGAAAAAAATGCTGTTTTAGCATATCCTGTAATTAAAGATGTTTATGAAAATGAAGGTGATAAATATGAACGTATAGTTGTACCTTTTACAGACGGAATTAAATCTTTACAAGTAGTTACCAATTTAAAAGAGGCTTATGAAAGTGAAGGTAAGAGCTTGATTACCGATTTTGAAAAAAACATTACACTTGCTATTATAGATGAAAACTGGAAAGAGCATTTGCGTAAAATGGACGAGTTAAAACAATCTGTACAAAATGCTTCTTACGAACAAAAAGATCCGCTTTTAATTTATAAATTTGAAGCTTTTGAATTATTTAAAACTACGGTAGATCACATCAATAAAGAAGTATTATCTTTCTTATTTAAAGGTGAATTACCTGCACAAGATAGAAATCAAATTTCTGAAGCTCGTCAGCAAAAAAGAGAAAATTTAAGTACTAGTAAAGCTGATGTGCAAAATACAACAGAACAAGCGATTCAAAACTCTCGTCAGCAATCTTCAGAACCTGTAGAAACCGTTGTAAGAGAACAGCCAAAAATTGGCAGAAACGAACGTGTTACTATTAAAAATGTAATGAGTGGCGAAGAAAAAGTGGTGAAATTTAAACAAGCCATTCCATTAATAGAAAAAGGAGAATGGGTTTTGGTTAGTAATTAAAAACTATTTTTTATTACTGCATAAAACAAAAAAAATAAGATTTAAACTTTTTATTGTAAACAAAAAATCCCGATTTAAATTTTAAAATCGGGATTTTTTTTTAATAACTAAAACAGTATACTAAAAATGCGTATCCATTTGTAAATATTGTAAAAACTCTTTTTTAGTTTCTTTTTCTTTAAACTTTCCTCCAAATTCAGAAGTTACTGTAGAACTTTCTATGTCTTTTATACCTCTAGAATTTACACATAAATGTTTTGCATCTATTACACAAGCTACATCTTCTGTACCCAAGGCTTCTTGCATTGCTTGTACAACTTGCATGGTTAAACGCTCTTGTACTTGTGGTCTTTTTGCAAAATACTCGACAATTCTATTCATCTTAGACAAGCCAATTACTTTGCCGTTAGAAATATAAGCCACATGTGCTCTACCAACAATTGGCAATAAATGATGCTCGCAAGTAGAATATACCACAATGTTTTTTTCTACCAACATTTCGCCATAATTATAATTATTATCAAATGTTGAAGCAGAGGGTTTGTTTTTAGGATTTAAGCCCATAAAAAGCTCATTTACAAAAGCTTTCGCCACTCTTTTTGGAGTTCCTTGTATACTATCATCTTCTAAATCCATACCTAAAGTGTATAAAATATCTTTAACACTTTCTTGAATTTTATCTATTTTTTCTTCGTCAGAAATAGAGAAAGCGTTAGCTCTTAGTGGATTTTTTGCAGACGTTGCTACATGGTTATCGCCTATTTCTTCAATTCTTTCGTCATTCATTTTGCTGTTCAATTCAAACATTTCAATCGTTTATAATAATGCAAATTTACGTGTTTACAACGTATTATTTTAGTTTCTGAATAAGTTATCGTTATAATTCTATCAATTTTCATTTAAAATTAAAAAAAACCAGTCTTTGATTAGCTTATTCTAACAGGGTAACTTATAAATTTGTATAGTTTAGAAAGTTAAGCTATTGTAGTTTAATACTATTTTAATTCTTTTATCAATTCTTCTAAATTGTAATTATTTTGCTCTCCAGAAATCATATTTTTCAAAGTGAATTCTTGGTTTTCTATTTCTCTAGAACCTACAATTACTACAAACGGAATTTCGCGTTTATTGGCATAATTCATTTGTTTTTTCATTTTTGCATTGTCTGGAAAAAGTTCTGACTTTATATTTTCTGCTCTTAATTTAGCAATTGCTTTCATAGCATATAAAGTTTCATTTTCTCCAAAATTGACAAACAAAACTTTTGGTTTTGGCAAGTCTACAGTTTTAAACAAACCTAATTCTTCTAATACTAAATAGATTCTATCCAAACCAAAAGAAACACCTACACCAGAAACATCTTTTAAACCGAAAATACCTGTTAAATCGTCATATCTACCTCCACCTCCAATAGAGCCCATTTTTACACCTTTGGGGGCTTCTACTTCAAAAATAGCACCAGTATAATAGTTTAAACCTCTTGCTAAAGTAACATCTACCTGTAAATTAGCAGATTGCAAACCTAATTCTTCTATAGAGTTGATTACAAAACGTAACTCCTCTACCCCTTTTGTGCCTTCTTTTGAAGTTTGTAACATTTGTTCTAAAGAAGCTAATTTCTCTAAATTAGAACCCGTAAAATTGAATAATGGTTGTACTTTTTCTATGGCATTTTCAGAAATTCCTTTGGCTAACATTTCTGCCTCTACCTTTTCCTTTCCTATTTTATCTAGCTTGTCTAATGCTACTGTAAAGTCGATTAATTTCTCTTGTGCACCAATCACCTCAGCAATACCAGACAATATTTTTCTATTGTTAATTTTAATAGTAGTTTGCAACAAACCAAGCTTACTAAAAACAGTATCATATAACTTAATAAACTCTACTTCTTGCCATAAAGATTTGCTACCTACAACATCTGCATCACATTGATAAAACTCTCTAAAACGTCCTTTTTGAGGCCTGTCTGCTCTCCAAACAGGTTGTACTTGGTAGCGTTTAAAAGGAAAGGTTATTTCATTTTGATGTTGAACAACATATCTTGCAAAAGGTACAGTTAAGTCGTAACGTAAAGCTTTTTCTGATATTTGGGAAGTTACTTTTAGACTGTCTTTATCAGATAAATAGTTTTCATCTGCTTTTGATAAAAAATCCCCAGAATTTAAAATTTTGAAAATCAACCTATCTCCTTCTTCTCCATATTTTCCCATCAATGTAGAAGAGTTTTCAAAACTTGGCGTTTCAATCGGTTGAAAACCAAAAGTTTCGAATGCACTTTTAATCGTATTCATAATATAAGTACGATTGGCTACTTCTGTTGGCGAAAAGTCTCTAGTTCCTTTTGGGATGCTTGGTTTCATATTTAATTATGAATTTTTTATTGATGTCTTCTCGAGTATAGTAAGATGATATTAATAAAATCTCTACTACACTTGACCAGACATTATTTATTTCAGACGCAAATATCGTGAAAAAGTTATAATTTATTAGGTCTTGTATAGGTTTTATTTCTTCTTCTTAGAGAGTAAATAGAAGCATTTAACTCGAAACCTAAAAGTAAAATAATGGCATTTAACCATATAAATATCATCAATATTAAAAGTGTACCAATAGAACCATACAACTCATTATATTTTGCAAATTCGTTTACATAAAATCCAAACAAATAAAAGGTTAACACCGATAAAATAGTAGTTAAAACTGCTCCTGGAGAAAAAAACCGAGCATGTTTTGCTTCTTTAACTCCATAATGATACAACAAAGAAACGGTTATAAAAATCATGGTTAAAAAGATAAAACCTCTACTTAATTGTAGCCAAATTAAATTGTCTTCTAACCAACCAAAGGTTACAAATTCTTTTAAAATAAATTCAAAAAATATGATAAGTACTACTGAAAGAAATAGAAAAAAGACAATTACAAAAGAAACCAACATGGCTATAAAATATGCTCTAAACACATTTCTAACTTCTTTTATATGATAGGAATATTCGAATCCCCCAAAAATAGCATTTACACCATTAGTCATTAAAAAAATAGAACCTATAAAACCAAAAGATAACAAACCACCATATTGATTATTGATAATATCTATCAATACAGAATCTACTGCATCAAAAGTTTTAGGAGGTAAAACATCAGAAATAATAGAAAGTAAACCTTCTTGAGCGCCATCTATTGGTAAAAACGGAATTAATGTAAGTACAAATAACAAGAAGGGAAAAATCGCCATAAAAAAACTATAAGCAATACCACCTGCCCTAGTTGTTAAAGCGCCTTCTACAATGCCAATAAAATACATCTCTAAAACGTCGTATAAAGACATCCCTTCTAAACCAGGTACTTTAATTTTCTTTCCCAGTTTTACCAACCATCCAACAACTGGTATTTGCGCTAATTTATTTTCTACTTCTTTTGTCATTATTTTGAGTTGGAAAGTTGCAAAGTTACAAAGTTTAAAAGTGTCAAAGATTATTAGTATTGGATTTTATACTTCTTATAAAACTCGATAACATTCTCTCTATCTCTCTTGATAATTCATACAATTCATCAAATTTTTCTTTTGGAATGTATTGTAAATTAAAGGCTATTTCTAATTGTGTTTGTAACTCAAAAGTAATGAAATAGCAATAATTAAAAAACGGAGTTAGTCTTTAACACTATCCCTTCCAAAACCTTCAGAAATATTACTTGGAATTGAAATAGAACAACTTCTTATTTGTGATGTTAACCCAAAGAGTTCTTCATTAGGAAAAGTTTTAGATATTTGATAAACTACAGTTACAAAATTCATTGATTTCTGCCATACTAATAAATCTCTAAAGGTTTTCATTTTTCTTTTTATTTGATAGATGCAGTTTTAAAATAGTTGTAAAGTAGCAAAATTTTGTTTTATTTCTCTACAACTTTGTAACTCTGTAACTTTATTACTTTACTTCTCTACATCTTTATTCTACTCTAATAAAACTCCAGAATCAATTAATAGTCCATCAATATTGTTTCTACTAAATCTTGCTCCTTTCAATTTATTTTCTTCTGGATTTATGTTAAAATTATATGCTGTTCTAAAATCTGCCTTTTCTAAATTTGTACGATCAAAAATAGCGTTTTTTAAATCAGATTGATCAAACAAAGCATTTGCTAAAATAGTTTCTGCAAAATCCACTTCTTCTAAATTGCACTTTACAAATGGGGTATTTGGTATTTTTAATTGATAAAAGGAAGATAAATTTAACTGACAATCTGTAAATTGAAATTGTAATAAAAATGGATCTACCTCATTAAATTTTACACCAATTATTTTACATTTTTCAAAAATAACATCTTTAAAAGCAGTATCTTTTACGATCGTATTACTAAAATTACAATCAATAAATTCACATTCAACAAACTGAATGTTAGAAGCATGAATGCCCTCGAAATTACAATTTAAAAACCTACATTGATCATACTCTCCTTTCTTGATTTGGGTTGTAGTAAAATCAATTTTAATAAATTCTTCGTTATCAAAATAATTATCAATCATATCTTTTTTAAACTTATAAAATTAAAAGGAATTGCTAAACGGCAAATTTTAACTTTTAAGTATTTTTAATTTTGTTACTCTGCAACAATTAACTTGATTCTAAAAAGCTTTTAAACTTAAATCTAAATTATATACAGAATGCGTTAATGCACCAGAAGAAATAAAATCTATACCACATTCTGCATATTTTCTAATGGTTTTTTCGTTAATTGCACCAGAAGACTCTGTAAAACATTGATTGCCAATTAACGCGACTGCTTTTTTAGTATCTTCGTAATTAAAATTGTCTATTAAAATTCTATACACACCATCATTAGAAAGTATTTCTTTAATTTCTTCTAGACTTCTTGCTTCTACAATTATTTTAATATCTATTTTTTTTTCTGCTAAATAGTTTTTTGTTTTGGTGATGGCTGCAGTAATTCCGCCAGCAAAATCAATATGATTATCTTTAATCATCACCATATCATACAAAGCAAATCTGTGGTTTTCTCCACCACCAATTTTAACAGCCCATTTTTCTAAAGCACGAATTCCTGGTGTGGTTTTTCTGGTATCTAACACTTTGGTTTTTGTACCTTCTAATAAATCAGCAAAAAAAGCAGTTTTAGTTGCAATAGCACTCATTCTTTGCATGGCATTTAACACCAAACGTTCTGCCATTAAAATAGACTGTGATTTCCCAGAAACATGAAAAACGATGTCTCCATACTTAACTTTTTCTCCATCATTTATAAAAGTAGTTACCTTTAGGTTGGCATCCACATATTTAAAAACTTGTTTTGCAAATTCAACGCCTGCAATAATCCCCTCATCTTTTACCAATAATTTTGCTTTGCCTTCTGCATCTCTAGGAATACAGGAAAGTGAAGTATGGTCTCCATCTCCAATATCTTCTCTAATGGCGTTTTTAATTATAAGATCTAATTCGTTTTGAAATTGTGCCTCTGGAATCATAAATATTTTTTAATTCTGATGTAAAAATAGCAATGATTTTCAACTTTTTAAGAGTTCTTAAGAATTTATGTTTTAAAACTAATAAATTTGTTTTTTATTTAAATTTAGTAACCTTGTCTCTTCGAGCGCAGTCGAGAGTTTTTTTTATAGGTTTAGACTGTGCTTGACTAAATAAAATTATGAAAATAAAACTACTTGCTATTGGAAAAACCGACAATAAAAACCTAATTAAATTAATTGAGGAATATCAAAATCGTTTAAAACATTACATAAAATTTGAGTTGGAAATTATTCCTGATATAAAAAACGTAAAGAATTTAAGCGAGTTACAACAAAAAGAAAAAGAAGGAGAATTCATTTTAAAAAAGCTACAAAATACAGATCAATTGGTTTTGTTAGATGATAAAGGAAAACATTTTACTTCTATCGAATTTTCAAACTATCTTCAAAAAAAAATGAATACAGGTCTTAAACAATTGGTATTGGTTATTGGTGGCCCCTATGGATTTTCTGAGGCGGTTTATAAAAAAGCAACTGGGAAAATTTCACTATCTAAAATGACGTTTTCGCATCAAATGATTCGATTATTTGTTGTAGAACAACTTTATAGAGGTTTTACTATTTTAAAAAACGAACCTTATCATCATGAGTAAAAGCTATGCTAAACTTAAAAAAAATTAAAGAGCCTTAATCTTTGTAAAAAGCATTTAAATTGACGTATTAACTTTTGTAACTTTGAACACTCAATTTTAAATTTTGAATTTTAAAAAATGGAACTCGTCTTTGCAACCAACAATCTAAACAAACTAAAAGAAGTACAAGAAATGTTATCTGATTCAATAAAAATATTGAGTTTAAAAGACATTAATTGTTTTGATGAAGTTGATGAAACTGAAACTACTTTAGAAGGAAATGCAACATTAAAAGCAGATTATATTACACAAAAATTTGGCTATAACTGTTTTGCAGATGATACCGGTTTAGAAGTAGAAAGTTTAGATGGAAAACCTGGTGTATATTCTGCACGATTTGCTGGAGAGCCTGCAAATGCTGAAAATAATATGCAAAAATTATTATCAGAATTAGAAGGTAAAACAAATAGAAAAGCACAATTTAGAACTGTTATTAGTTTACATTTAGAAAACAAACATTTTTTATTTGAAGGAATTTGTAAAGGTGAAATTTTAACTGAAAAGCAAGGTGAAAAAGGTTTTGGTTACGACCCCATTTTTAAACCAGAAGGTTTTAATGAATCTTTTGCAACCATGAGTTCTGAAGAAAAAAATAAAATTTCTCACAGAGGTTTAGCAATTCAGAAATTGGTAGAATTTTTAACCCATTACAAATAACAGATTTTTATCTTATAGAGCTTAATTAAGATTTTCATTAGATCTTGAGTTTACTCAACCTGACAATTGATACATGAAACAAAAAAACTACAAAAAACCATTTATATTTCTATCAATTCTATTGGTGGTTTTATTTTTTGTAAATGTAAGTTTAGGTTCTATTTCTATCCCTTTTAAAGAAATTTTTAACACTTTAACAGGAAATGCCGTATCTAAAGAAAGCTGGCAAACCATTGTTTTACAATTTCGATTACCAAAAGCAATTACAGCCATTTTAGTGGGCTCTGGGTTATCTGTTGCTGGTTTATTAATGCAAACCTTGTTTAGAAATCCATTAGCAGGTCCTTTTGTTTTAGGTATTTCTTCTGGCGCAAGTTTAGGAGTAGCTTTGTTAATTTTAGGATCTACTCTTTTTGGTGGATTTTTAATTAGTAATTCATTTTCTATTTGGTCTATACCCATGGCAGCTACTTTGGGTTGTTTTTTCGTTTTATCAGCAGTAATTATTGCCGCAAATAAAGTAAGAAACACCATGTCTATTTTAATTATTGGTTTAATGTTTGGTAGTGTAACTTCTGCTATTATAAGTGTTTTAGCGTATTTTAGTAGCTCTGAAAAAATTCAGCAATACTTATTTTGGAGTTTTGGTAGTTTGGGCAACCTTTCTTGGAATGAAGTACTTGTTTTTAGTAGTATTTATCTTTTAGGTATTACAGGTACCATTTTTATCATAAAACCTTTAAATAGCTTTTTATTAGGAGAAAATTATGCAAAAAGCTTAGGGATAAATGTAAAAAGAAGTAGAAATATTATTTTATTAATTACTAGTACTTTAACAGGTGTTATTACTGCTTTTGCTGGCCCAATTGCTTTTGTAGGTTTAGCCGTACCACACATTGCCAGAATTGTTTTTACTAGCTCTAATCATAAAATATTAATTCCTGCTGTACTTATTATAGGCGCTATAATTATGTTAATTTGCGATTGTATAGCCCAATTGCCAACAAGCGAGTTTACATTGCCCATTAACGCAATAACCTCTTTATTTGGTGCACCTATTGTAATTTGGCTCTTAATAAGAAAGAAAAAAGTATTTGTTTAAAAGTTTCTAAAAATCGACATAAAAAATACACATATCGTTTTAAAAACCAAAAATTTAAGTATTGGATATCAACAGAAAAAACAGCAACAAATTGTTTTATCTGACATCAATATATCTATAGAAAAAGGAAAATTAGTAAGCATTTTAGGTGAAAACGGTAGTGGAAAATCAACACTTTTAAGAACACTTTCTAAAGTACAAAAGCCTATTGCTGGTAATATTTTTTTTAATGATAAAAACCTAAACACTATTTCTGAAAACGAGCTTTCTAAAAAATTAAGTTTGGTTTTAACAGAGCGTTTACCAGAAAGCCAATTAACAGTTTTTGAAATTATTGCACTAGGCAGACAACCCTACACCAATTGGATAGATATACTTAGTAAAGAAGATCTTTTAAAAATAAACACAGCTATAGAACAAACAGAAATAGGACATTTAAAGGATAAGAATTTTTATCAATTAAGTGATGGTCAATTGCAGCGTGTTTTAATTGCAAGGGCTTTAGCTCAAGATACAGAAGTTGTTATTTTAGATGAACCTACAGCGCATTTAGATCTGCATCAAACCATACATATTTTTACGCTACTTAAAAACTTGGTAGACAAAACTGGTAAGACAATTATTGTATCTTCACATCAAATTAACTTAGCTTTACAATTATCAGATACTATTGTTTTATTAAAAGATAATCGTGTCATTTATGGTACTACAGATACATTAGTTTCCAACAATGCATTCGATAATTTGTTTCCAAGTAAATTATTAAAGTTTAACAAAACCTTACAACAATTTGTTGTTCACAAAAATTAATTTTGAAACACCTGTAACTTTTTGTTACTTTTGAATACTGATTACTGCAAACAAAATACTTTTTTAAACGATGAAAAAAATACTTTATGTTGCTAGTGCATTCGCTTTTATGGCTTGTGGTTCTAGTAAAAACACGTCTAATGATGATGCAAATATAGACCAAGCTGTAAAATATGCTGCAACAATTACTGCAAAAGACTTAGGCACACACCTTTTTACATATGCTTCAGATGAATTTGAAGGAAGAAATACTGGTGAACCTGGACAGAAAAAAGCAATCGCATATTTAAAAAACTTTTATGTTTCAGAGGGGATTGTTTCACCTTTGGGTGGTGATGATTATTTTCAAGAAGTACCAGCAGAATGGATTAATAAAAATACACGTAGAAGAAAATTTAAAGATTCTGAAAACGTAGTAGCTTTTATTAAAGGAACTGAAAAACCAGAAGAAATTGTAGTAATTTCTGCTCATTTAGACCACGAAGGAATTAAAAATGGAGAAATTTATAATGGTGCAGATGATGATGGTTCTGGTACAGTAGCTATTTTAGAAATTGCACAAGCTTTTCAAATGGCTGCTAAAGCAGGAAAAGGACCAAAACGTTCTGTCTTGTTTTTACATGTAACTGGAGAAGAAAAAGGTTTATTAGGTTCTAAATATTATACAGATGTAGATCCCATTTTTCCTCTAGCAAATACTGTTTGCGATTTAAATATTGATATGGTAGGTAGAATTGATGATAGACACAAAGCAGACCCAAATTATGTTTATTTAATTGGGTCAGATAAATTAAGTACAGAATTACATAACTTATCCGAAAGCATCAATACAAAGTATACTAACATTAATTTAGACTATAAATATAATGATGAGAACGATCCTAATCGTTTTTACTACAGATCTGACCATTATAATTTTGCAAAAAGTAATGTACCTATTATTTTCTATTTTAATGGTACACATGCAGATTACCATAAACCAACAGATACTCCAGACAAAATTAACTACGATTTGTTAGAAAACAGAGCACGTTTGGTATTTCATACAGCTTGGGAAGTTGCCAATATGGATACAAGAATTATTGCTGACAAAGCAGAAGTTAAAAAAGAATCAGAATAAAGTTTCTTTTACTGATAAAAAAACCGAGCAATTAAAATTGCTCGGTTTTTTTTATGCAAATATTTTAAAGCCCACCAAATTGGGTTAATTTATCTATCTATCCAATAAAAAGTATTTTTAATGTAAAATTTTAAACAACAGCTCCTTTAAAATATCCTCTTGTGTTTGGTTTGCGCCCACACCTTTACTTTTAACATCTGCATCTCTTAAAGCGGCAATAACTTGTGCTACTTTTCTCATAGGAAAATTTCTAGCAGCTAAAAAATATTCGTCTACAAAATAGGTGCTAACCCCTAAAGCCTTAGCAACAGAATTTTTAGATTTGTCTTTTAAACCATGAAATAGCAAAAGTTTGGTAAAAAAACCATTCAACAAAGAAATTGTCATTACTGTTGGATTTTTCTTAGGATTTTCTACAAAATAATTTATAATTCTGTTTGCTTTTAGCACATTTTTCTCTCCTATTGCTTTCTTTAACTCAAAATTATTAAAGTCTTTAGAAATACCAATATTTTCTTCTATGTGAGCGTCGGTTATAATGGTTTCTTTAGGCAAAACTAGCATTAGTTTGTCTAACTCATTCGCAATTTTACTTAAATCTGTTCCTAAAAACTCTACCAACATTAAAGCTGCCTTTGGATCTATTTGGTATTTTTTTCCACTTAAAACTCTACGAATCCAGTCTGAAACTTGATTGTCGTATAATTTTTTACTATCATAAACCAAACCCGTTTTTGCAACTGCTTTGTGTAGTTTTTTTCTTTTGTCTAGTTTTTTATACTTATAATTTAATACAAGAACTGTTGTAGGTTGTGGATTTTCTGCATAAGAAACCAATTTTTCTATACTTCTGCTTAAATCTTGCGCTTCTTTAACAATTAACACTTGTTTTTCTGCCATCATTGGATAGCGTTTTGCAGCTCCAACAATATCTTCTATAGTTACATCTCTACCATACATTACTTGCTGATTAAAACCTTTCTCTGTTTCATCCAAGACATTTTCTTCAATGTAATCAGAAATTTTATCTATGTAATAAGGCTCATCTCCCATTAAAAAATAAATAGGTTTTAGAGTACCTTTTTTAATATCAGAAACTATTGCGTTAATTTCGTTCATCTATTTTATAATAATTGCATTTTACAGTGCTTCTTCAGTTAGAAATTCAAACTAGGTTTCCAAAAAGTCAAAATTATCTTCGTTAAATTTAAAATAACTTTACTTAAATTTCGTGTTAATGTATTTGCATAAATTGATTTAACTACAGCAGTATTCCTCCTAATAGATATATCGTAAACTAATTTTACTTACTTTTGATTGATGCAAAATCTTAATTTACCTACTTATAACTTTAAGCTCAAAAATAGCGAAAATAAAACACTTATTTTTGATAGCATAAGAAAAAAATACCTTGTTTTAACTCCTGAAGAATGGGTTCGTCAGCATTTTGTAAAATACCTAATAGATCAAAAAAAATATCCAACTACTTTAATTGCGTTAGAAAAACAATTAATTATTAACAATCGAAAAAAAAGAACCGATATTTTAATTTTTGATGCCAATGGTACACCTAATATTATTGTAGAATGCAAGGCTCCTTCAATAAAAATTACGCAAGACACTTTTGACCAAATTGCACGTTATAATTTAAAACTAAAAGCGAACTATCTTATTGTTACCAACGGTTTAAAACACTTTTACTGCAAAATGGATTTTGAAAACGAAACTTATATATTTTTAGAAAACATTCCTGATTATAAATAATTTTCTAATTATCTATAATGTGTGATGTTTATTATTAAGAAGAAATTAGAAATTAAATAAGTTTTAAAATGTAAATTCGCAACCTTGAAAACAGCAATCGTCATATTAAATTGGAATGGACAAAAATTACTAGAGCAATTTTTACCCTCTGTAGTTAATTTTAGTTCGCAGTTAGCAGATGTTTACATTGCTGACAATGCTTCTACAGATAATTCTGTGGCGTATGTAAAGTCTTTTTTCCCTTCAGTAAAAATTATTAACAATGCAGTAAATGGTGGTTATGCAAAAGGATATAATGACGCTTTGTCTAAAATTGACGCAGATATTTACTGCTTATTAAACTCTGATGTAGAAGTGACCGAAAATTGGTTACAACCTATTTTAGACGTATTTAAAAGTGATGCAAAAACAGCTATTGTACAACCAAAATTATTAGATTTTAAAAATCAATCAAAATTTGAATATGCAGGCGCAGGTGGTGGCTTTGTTGATTTATTTGGTTATCCTTATTGCAGAGGACGTGTTTTTAATAATCTAGAAACAGATACTAAACAGTTTAATGATGTAGAAGATATTTTTTGGGCTTCTGGCGCCTGTTTATTTATTCGTGCAAAGGTTTATCATCAAATAAATGGTTTAGATGAAGATTATTTTGCACATCAAGAAGAAATAGATTTGTGTTGGAGAACTCATAATATGGGTTTTAAAGTAAAATATGTTGGTAATTCTACTGTATATCATGTAGGTGGTGCTACGTTGCAAGAAACCAACCCACAAAAAACCTACTTAAACTTTAGAAATAGCTTATTAAATGTGGTTAAAAATGTACCTAAAAAGTGGTTTTTGTTTGTAGTTTTTTCTCGTTTACTTTTAGATGGAATTGCAGGTATAAAATTCATTTTAGAACTAAGACCTATACACACTTTTGCAATTTTAAAAGCACATTTAAGTTTTTATAAAAACTTTTTAAAATTTTTAGGAAAACGCAAAAAACTACAGAAAAAACAAGATTATAATTTACACACCAGTATTGTTTGGCAGTATTTTGTTTTGGGTAGAAAAAAGTTTAAAGAATTAAAATAATACTCTATTATTCTTTTCCTAAAGAATATCTAAACTTCCTTTTCCCTCTCTAATAACTTCTGGAACATCGGTTAAATCTATTACTGTAGAAGGTTCATTATCTCCATAACCACCATCTACTACTACATCTACCAAATTTTGCCATTTTTCGAAAATAAGTTCTGGGTCTGTAGTATATTCTAAAACATCATCATCATCTCTAATAGAAGTAGAAATAATAGGGTTGCCTAACTCGGCTACCAGAGTTCTAATTATTGAATTATTTGGTATACGGATACCAACCGTTTTTTTCTTTTTAAATACTTTGGGTAAGTTATTACTACCTGGCAGAACAAAGGTGTAAGGTCCTGGTAATGCTCTTTTTAGAATTTTAAAGGTGACAGAATCTATTTGTTTTACGTAGTCAGAAAGATGGCTTAAATCGTTACAAATAAAAGAAAAATTGGCTTTTTCTAGCTTAACGCCTTTTATTTGTGCTATTTTTTCTAGCGCTTTTGTGTTGGTAATATCGCAACCTAAACCATACACAGTATCTGTTGGATATATAACCAAACCACCAGATTGTAGAACTTTTACAACTTTAGCAATTTCTTTTGGATTTGGATTTTCATTATAAATTCTAATAAATTGCGCCATAATCTTATCTATTAAAAAAATGTATTTAAAAATACAAAAAACTCAGCTTGTTTTACAAACTGAGTAATTTTTATGAGGGAAGTTTTTTAGTTTATGATTTGTCTACCAACCTAAAACCTTCTCCATGTATGTTTAAAATCTCTACATTTTCGTCTTTTTTTAAATACTTTCTCAGTTTTGCAATATAAACATCCATACTTCTAGAGGTAAAGTAATTATCATCTCTCCAGATTTTTGTTAATGCTAATTCTCTTGGCATTAAATCGTTTTTATGAATTGCTAACATGCGTAACAATTTACTTTCTTTTGGAGACAGTTTTGTAGGTTCTCCATCCTTGCCAACAGATAAGTGACGTAGTTTAGAGTTAAAGAAAAAACCACCAATAACAAACTCAAATTGCTCTGTTTCTGCACTAGTTTCTGTTTCTTTTCTTTGTAAGATTGCTTTAATTTTATATAATAAAACTTCAGAATCAAAAGGTTTGTTTAAATAATCGTCTGCACCAACAGAATATCCTTTTAAGACATCTTCTTTTAACGTTTTTGCTGTTAAAAAAATAATTGGCACTTCTTTATTTGTACTTCTAATGTCTTGTGCTAAAGAAAAACCATCTTTTCTTGGCATCATAACATCTAAAATACATAAATCATAATCGCTGTTTTTAAACATTATAAGACCTTCTATACCATCTTTTGCGTGTGTTACGTTATAATCGTTTAACGCTAAATAATCTTTTAGAACCGTTCCAAAATTTGGATCGTCCTCTACTAATAAAATTTTTTTACTTCCCATTTTTAAATCTATTTATTGTGTTAATTTTATATTAAAGGTAATTTTACTGTAAATATGCTTCCTTGTCCTTTTTCGCTTTCTACAAATACGGTTCCATGATGTTTTTCTATAATTTCTTTTACATATGCCAAACCTAATCCATGGCCTTTTACATCGTGTATATTTCCTTTTTGTTCTCTGTAAAACTTATTAAATACTTGTTTTTGTACAGCTTTACTCATTCCTATACCAGTATCTTTTATTTTAAAAACAAAAAATTTGTTGGTACTTTCTGTATATACATCTATAATTGGTGCATCTATAGAGTATTTTATTGCATTTTCTAACATATTAACCACAACATTTGTAAGGTGAAATTGATTACCAGGTAATTCTGATACTACTGCCTTAAAATGCGTAGTTACTTTTCCGTTTCTGTCTGCAACTAACAAACTTACGTGAGAAATTGCTTCTTCTAGTATGTCGTGTAAATCTATCGTTTCCTTACTAATATCTAATTGATTTTTTTCTAGTCTCGAAATTCTTAATACATTTTCTACCTGAGAGTGCATCCTTTTGTTTTCATCTCTGATCATTTGCACATAACGCAAAACTTTTTCTGAGTCTCCTAAAATTTTAGGGTTTTTAATTGAGTCTGTTGCCAAGTTAATAGTAGCAATAGGCGTTTTAAACTCATGGGTCATATTATTGATAAAATCTGTTTTAATTTCTGATATTTTTTTTTGTCTAATTAATTGATACAAAGAGCTAGAAAAGGCAATGATTATAATAAATATAAAAAATAAAGACAATAAAAGTATGCTTGAAATATCTGATAAAATATGCTTATTTTTATTAGGAAACGTTACATACAAATTATACGCTACATTACCTTGCGCATCGTTAAAAAGTGGATATTTATAACTGTTTTTTGTATTATTTATGGTATAGTAACCAGATTTTAATTTGGTAGCCAAATCTTCTTTAGTGTAGACTCCATATTTAAAATCTAAATAGATATTTCTTTTTGTAAGTTCTTCTTTTATAACATCATTTAGCTCGTTATTACTTATTCTTTTATGAATTGGTTTTCTACTATTAAAATCTTTAAATATTTCTGTTATTTGCAATTCTTCTAGGTTGATAAAATTTTGCGTAAAACTGTATTTAGATTCATCTTTTGAAGAAAACAAACCATCTATACTAGAGTATATTTTTGCTTGAAAAAAGTCTTTTTTACCTGTAAACCTTTTGTAAATAATAGAATCGTTATCTAAAAAATCTGTTGGAAGCTTAAAATTTTCCTCTAAAATAGTAGTCCCATAAGTAAATTTTTGTTGCGTAGCTGTATCTATTTCTTGAATTAAAAAGTTTTTTAATTGGGCATTGTCTGGCATGCCTTTTTCTTGAATAAAATTTCTTACTTTTTCTTGAAAAATAGTAGTTTCTTTTTCATTAATTCTCTCTGCTGCTCTCCCTAAAGATTTCTGAACATCATTCTTAAACTGTTCTTGCTTACTTTCTAGTGCGTTGTTTATCCAATAAAGCTGGACAGCTATTATCCCTATCAAAGATATACTCATCAGCACAACGATAATAATAAACATTTTTTTACGCATACATCAAATTTAACACTTTCAAAAATTATAATTAATGAATTTAGCTTAAATTAACTAATTTAGTAGAATTTTAAGTATTTTTTAACGTTTTTGTTGAATTTTACAAAAAATGAAGCGCTTTTTTTGTTAAAATATTATGAATCTTTCGAACCTGATCCTTTGTATTTTCTATTGAAGAATTGATTATTAAGTAGTTAGATAAAAGCAAAATTTTATCTTCTTTCCATTGGTTATTTATTCTAGCCAAAACTTCTTTTTTTTCAACAGAATCTCTAACCATAACTCTTTGTATTCTCTCTTCCAAATCAACATAAATATTAATAATAAAATCTAATTTTTCTATAGAATTACTTTCAAATAGGATAGCGCTTTCGTAGAGTATGTAATCTTTATTTTTATTGCTTTGTACAAAGTTAGCAAAATGTTCTTTTACAGCTGGGTGCACAATCTTATTTAAAGCTTGTAGTTTTGCCTTACTATTAAATACCAATTGTCCAATATACTTTCTATCTAAAATATTTTTTTTATAGGCATTTGCACCAAATAGCTTTGTAATTTGTTGTTTAATACTAGTTGATGAATTTATAAGTTTCTTTGCTTCTACATCAGCAATATAAATGGCAACATTTGCATAATTACTAAACAATTTAGCAACTGTAGTTTTGCCACTTCCAATACCACCTGTTAGACCTACAATCATTTTATTTTTCTATTAAAAAATCTATTTTATTAGGTATAATTTTATAGCTTTTAATTAAATCTGGCTTGCTAATTACCTTGGGTACTAGGTAGTTTAAATTATTTTTTTGTGATGTGTTATAATTGCAAACTACCTGAAAAGAATTTGCTGTTATTTTGTTAAAATGAGATAAGCCCACAATAAAAACAATAGAGACTTTTTTAGAGAGTGTATTTATTTTAAGGTTTTTTGGAACATTTATTATTTTGTAAGGCACGATTAATGTGCCTTCTGTAAATTTTTCTACTTTACCTGTTACAGTAACTTCTTGCTTATTAAATTTTAAATTTTTAATGTCTTTTGGCATTTTAAGAGCCACATTTTCTTCAAAATCAGTTTTTAAATCAGAAAGAACCAAAGGTTTCATTTCTACATTTTTCAGTGTAGATATATAGTTTTCGGGTCCGTAAACTAAAATACTATCGGGTTTTATTTTAATATCTCCAGACACATCATACCCAACATGATATTTGATATTTACATTTGGCTTTATTGCCACTTTTTTTGTGACCAGGTTTCCTAAATCTAAATATAAAGTATCTTTTATAATTTCTTGTAAAACCAAACCACTAGGCAACTGTTTTTGTAAACTTGTCTTTTGTGTTCTTGGTAAAACAAAATATGTAGCCCCTTTTTTACTGTTTAATTTTGCGGCATTTATAGTAATTTGTTTCGTATTTAATCTTGTTTTTAAGATTTTAAAACCACTTGCTTTTACAACAATATCTAGTTCTTTTTCTGGTGTAGTCTGTAAAATTTTATCTTTAGATATGCCTGTATAATCTATAGGAAAACTTATAGTGATTATATATTCTTTAGAAAGTGTAATTAAAAACCATATAAGTATAGAGGCCATTAAAAACCCTAAAAAAGTTCTAGAAATTTTATTGTTTGTTTTCACTGAATATAATTAATTATATGCAATCTACATAAAAGCTATCAAACAAAAAAGTGAGTAACATTATAAAAACATTACTCACTTTAGTTGCTGTAAATTATCTATTATTTTTTTGTTTTTGGTAAGTATTTTTTACTTAATTCCATAGAAATTGCAGAACGTTCAAATTTTATTTTTCCTGCACCAGTTTCTATTGTTACAGTGTTATCTGTAGTATTTACTTCTGTAATTTTACCATGTATACCGCTAGATGTAACTACTTTAGACCCTGTTTTAATTTCTGTTTGAAAGGCTTTTTCTTTTTTCTGACGATTCATTTGTGGTCTTATCATAAAAAAATATAAAACCAGTAACATTGCTGCAAATGGGAGCATACTCATTAATCCTCCTGCCGATTCTTGTAAAAATATTGTGTATAACATTTTATTTTTTTGTTTTTGGTGTTACCATACCTTTAATTGTTAATACTTCTCTACCAGATTCTGTATTGGTAGTTAACGTAATTGATTTTTGTTGTCTATTAGGCTTCCCATTTGTATTAAATCTTACTTTAATATCGCCTGTTTCTCCTGGTTTAATAGGTTCTTTTGGCCATAAAGGTATTGTACATCCACAACTAGATTTTGCGTTAGTGATCACTAGATCAGTTTTCCCTGAATTAGTAACTTTAAAAGTTTTCTCGACAATTTCTCCCTCGTTAACGGTTCCAAAATCATAAACTTCACTATCAAAAGCTATAGAAGCTGTTCCTTTTTCAATTTCTGCATCTCTATTTTTTGCATTGGTTAAATTGTCTTTATTAATTTTTGCAGAGGCATTTCCATTTCCGCAAGAAATTAATAAACTTGTTGTCATAAATAAAAACGATAATACTGTTATTTTTTTCATTGTATAAATTAATTTATGGCAAAAATAATAAATAATTGTTTATTGTATAGTTAAATTAGACCTCTTCCTATTTTTACTATTTTTTTATTGGCTATAAATTCTTTAGATATTTTATCTAAAACACCATTTATAAAATAGCTACTTTTAGAAGTAGAGTAATCTTTAGATATTTCTATATATTCGTTAATTGTTACTCTTGTTGGTATAGAAGGAAAGTTTACAAACTCTGTAATTGCCATTTTAATTAAAATCATGTCTATACCCGCAATTCTATCTGCCTCCCAATTGGGTGTTTTTTCTTCTATTTCTTTTTGATATTCTGCTTGTTTTAAAACTGTTTTTCTAAACAAGTTGCTTACAAAATCTTCATCGTCTTTATCTTTATATAAAGCACCTAAAATAAAAGGCTTGCTTTCTTTTTGCTTGCTTAAACTTTTAACAACCCAAGTATTTATAAATGGTATATCATCTACCCAAGTAATCAAAGTGTCTTCATAATAGTCTGCCAATTTTTCGTTAGGCGCAATTATTTCTTTAAAAAAGGCTAATACAAAAGCTTTATCTTCTTTGAAAGATTGTTCTTCTGTAGCCAAGTATTTTTTGTACAAATCACTTGTAACTAAATCATCAAAAATAATTTTTACATACTCGTTATCTAAAGACCAGTTATTTAATTTATTTACCTCTAAATAGCTTTCTATACTTATACTTTCTGCAATTGTATTAATAAGTGTATTGTCTATAAATTTTGTGTTGGGCTTTAAATCTTCTTGGGTTGCAAGAATTTTCTTTTTAGATAAAGCAATTTTTTTTGATGCAAATTTTTGAACTTCAACCAATAATTGAAGATTCAAAACATATAAATCAAACATTTTTAAAATACTATGTTTTAAAAACTTTTCTTCTCTAACAAGGTCATCATTTTTAGATTGCGCCATTGCATAGACAGATTGCATTACTTTAACTCGAATATGTCTTCTGTTAATCATTTTTAAAGAACTCTATAAAATAGTGAGAAATTTTTCTCTAATTACTGGGCAAAAATACTATTATTTTGCTTCTAATCACACAAGAAAGGTATTCTTTTTTTATGATTTTTTGAAGAAGTTGTCAGCTTAAAAAAACGCTTTAGTTTTACATATAATAATGTATCTTCGTGGTTTAAAAAATTAAAATTCTTAAACCCAGCAATACCGTTTGAAGGCACTAAAATACATTAATAAATTTTTTATAAAGTACAAATGGCGTTTACTAATTGGCATTTTAATTACCATTTTATCTAAACTTTTAGCGTTAAAAGTACCTCAAATTGTTGGCGATTCCCTTAATATTGTAGAAGACTACCAAAGTGGCGTAGTTACAGATTATGATGCTGTAAAACATCAATTATTTATAAATGTTTTAATAATTATTGGTGTAGCACTTTTAGCTGGTTTTTTTACTTTTTTAATGAGGCAAACTATTATTGTAACCTCTCGGTTAATCGAATTCGATTTAAAGAACGAAATCTATCAACAGTACCAAAGATTGTCTTTAAACTTCTACAAAAAAAATAGAACTGGAGATTTAATGAATAGAATTTCTGAAGACGTTTCTAAAGTAAGAATGTATGTTGGACCTGCAGTGATGTACACCATGAATATGATTGTACTTTTTGTAGTTGGTTTTACACAAATGGTAAGCATAGATGTTAAATTAACCATGTATACTTTAATTCCTTTTCCAGTATTATCTATTTCTATTTTTGTACTAAGTAAGGTAATACATAAAAGAAGTAGCATTGTACAACAATATTTATCTCATTTAACCACCTTTAATCAAGAATTTATCTCTGGTATTAGCGTGGTAAAATCTTATGGTATAGAAAAGTCTATTATAAAAGAATTCGATAATCTTGCAGATAAAAGTAAAGAAAAAAACATACATCTACACCAGGCAAACGCTTTGTTTTTTCCTTTAATGGTTTTGTTAATTGGGTTAAGCAACTTAATAGTTATTTATGTGGGTGGTAAACAATATATAAATGATGAAATTCAGATAGGAACCATTATCGAATTTATGTTGTATGTAAATATTTTAACCTGGCCAGTGGCAGTTGTGGGTTGGGTAACTTCTATGATACAGCAAGCAGAAGCGTCTCAAATAAGAATTAATGAGTTTTTAGATCAAGAACCTGAAATTAAGAACAATACCAATAAAACAACCAATCTAAAAGGTAAAGTGTCATTTAAAGACGTAACTTTCACTTATGATGATACAAATATTACAGCATTAAAAGACATAAATTTTACAGTTAAAAATGGCGAAACAATTGCCATTTTAGGAAAAACAGGTTCAGGAAAATCTACAATTATTGAGCTTATTGCGCGTTTGTACGATACTAAAAAGGGTACTATTTTTATAGATGATGTACCTATTGAAGATTTAAATTTAAACAATCTTAGAGATCAAATTGGGTTTGTACCACAAGATCCTTTTCTATTTTCAGAAAGTATTGGTAACAATATTAAATTTGGTAAAGAAGAGGCTACAGAGGCAGCCATAATACAAGCAGCAAAAGATGCCGTTGTACACGATAATATTATAGATTTCCCTAAAGGATACGACACCATTTTAGGAGAAAGGGGTGTTACACTTTCAGGTGGTCAAAAACAACGTGTTTCTATTGCAAGAGCAATTATAAAAAATCCTAAAATTTTAATTTTTGATGATTGTTTATCTGCTGTAGATACAGAAACAGAAGAGAGAATTTTAAAAAATCTTAAAAAAGTATCGCAAAATAAAACCACTTTTATTATTAGTCATAGAGTATCTTCTGCAAAAAATGCTGATAAAATTATTATTTTAGACCAGGGCAATATTATTCAACAAGGCACTCATAATCAACTAATAACAATAAAAGGGTACTACAAAGAATTGTACGAGCAGCAACTTTTAGAAAAAGAAAATTAATCTTTAACATTGCTACGTAAAATATTTTATTAGATTTGTTACCATAAAATTATTATATAACAACTATTTTTAAATAATATGGCAGAGAGAGTTGAACAAGAAGAAATCTTTTCACAGGTATTAAGAGCAGGAAGAAGAACTTATTTTTTTGATGTAAGAGCTACGAAAGCAGATGATTACTATTTAACCGTAACAGAAAGTAAAAAATTTACACACGATGATGGTACTTTTCATTATCAAAAGCATAAAATTTACCTTTACAAAGAAGATTTTACAGATTTTCATGAAATGCTAAAAAAAGCAACAGACTATATTATAGCAGAAAAAGGAAATGAAGTAATTAGCGAGCGTCATCAAAAAGACTTTAAAAAAGAAGAACCAAAAACTGATACTGACGTAAAATCAGCAGACAGTTTTACAGACGTTTCTTTTGACGATATATAAATCATAATGGCTTACTACCATTTTTTTAAATGAAGTGTATTCATTTTAATGTAGAAATTCAATTCAAATTCAATTTTACACTAGAAAACCATAAATGTTATGTTTATGGTTTTTTTATGCTCTATACTATAAAACCTTTTTTATCGTTTGTGTTTTAGAAACGGTTTCTTGCCACTCTTTTTTTGCAATACTATCTTTGGTAACACCTCCACCCACAAAAATTCTAGCTTTATAGTCATCAACAGACATACAACGTAAGTTTACAAATAACTCTGTTTTTTGTTTGTTTAATTTAGAACTATTAATATTTAATTCGCCTAAAAAACCTGTGTAAAAAGACCTATCATAATCTTCATTTTCTAAAATAAAATCTTTTGCTAAATCTCTAGGCAAACCGCAAACAGCTGGTGTTGGATGCAAAGCCCTTATTAAATTTTTTAAACTAGCATTTGCTTGTAATTGCCCAGTAACTTGTGTTTTTAAATGTAACAAATTCCCTGCTTTTACAGTTTCGGTTTTATCTATTTTTAAAGATGTTGCTATATCTTGTAATTGATTTTCAATAAAATCTGTAACCAATTGTTGCTCTTCTAATTCTTTGCTTTTCCAAACTGGTAAGCTATTTTCTTTATACAATTTTGTACCTGCTAAAGACATGGTTTTGAAAAATTTATTTTCTACCTGCAATAAGGTTTCTGGTGTAGCACCAAACCAAAGCCCTACTTTTGGGTGATACCAGACATATACAAATGCATTATTGTAAGAAAGTAACAATCTTTGATAAATTTTTACAATATCTAAATTAGAAAGTTGTGCAATTTCTTTCCTAGAAATTACTACTTTTTTTAGTTTAGATTTTTTAATGGTCTGTATCGCTTTTTCAACAATTTCTGTATGTTTTTCTTTTGATGACGAATTAGGTTCTACTCTATTTTTATTAAAACTAATCGTACCTAATTGTATTTTTTCTGATAAAAAAAGGGATTTTTCTATCGGAAAAAGAAGGGGTTTTTCAGCGGAATTAAAGGGAGCAAATACAAAACCTTGTTCATTAAAATCTTTTACATAGTCTAAATTATCATTAGGCATTAAAAAACAAGCTACAGTATTTGTATTTGGTTTTCTGTAGGCTACGAATGGTAATTTGTTTTGGTAACTGTTTGTTAATTTGTCAAAAAAATCAATCAAAATAAAGCTTATTTTTTAGGAATATTTAAAACAATATTAGTCATTTTTGCAATAGAAATAAGTTTGTTTTCTTCGTCTACAATGGTTACTTCCCACAAATGTGTTGTTCTTCCTTTATGAATATTTTTTGCAGTAGCAAAAACAACACCTTCCCTTTTACTTTTTATATGATTTATAGATAGTTGAATCCCATTTATAAATTGGGTTTTATTATCAATAAAAAAATTAGAAGCAGCACTACCCACACTTTCTGCTAATGCTGCAGTAGCACCACCATGCAATTGTCCATAGGGTTGATGCACTTTACTATTAACAGGCATTTTTGCAGTCAAAAAATCTTTACCAACGTCAATATATTCAATATCAAGAGTTTCCATTAACGTATTTTTAGTACGGTCATTAAATGCATTTAAAATTGTAGGTTTATCCATATTAGCTTGTTTACAATGTAAAAATACGTATAAAAAATTGTATTTTTGTTGCAGAAAAGTTAAAGCATTTTATGTACAAAATCCGTGTAATTTTAGACACTCAAGAAGACGTAATTAGAACCTTGTTAGTAAACGATTCTTTTAGTTTAGAAGATTTGCATTTTACAATTGCAAAATCTTTTGGTTTCGATGGTCAAGAAATGGCTTCTTTTTACAGAACAGATGACGAATGGAATCAAGGTGAGGAAATTCCGCTTTTTAATATGGCAGAAGCTGGAGAAGGTATTTCTATGCAAAACTGTTTTTTAAAAGACACATTACCTACAATTAACACCAAGTTAATTTATGTGTATGATTTTTTAAACATGTGGACTTTCTATGTAGATGTTGTAGATATTTCATTAGAACAAAAAGGCAATTTACCACAAACGATACTTTCTGTGGGAGAAATACCAAATGAAGCACCAGAAAAAGAGTTTATTGCAGACAAATTAGAGGATAATTTTGGTGATGAAGGAAATATTGATGATGAATTTGGTCATTTTGATGATGATTTTGATTTTAATGAATATTAATAAAAAGTGTAACTGTGTAATTGTTTATCTGTGTAATAGACAGGAACCTATTAATTTTATATAAATAAAAGCTAAATTTTTGAATTTAAGTGCTTTAATTAAATTTGTTACTGTTTTTAATTTACAGTTAAACAATTAAACGTTTTAACAATTACACCTATTTTAAGTAACAAAATTGTAAATTAGTCGTCTTACCTACATAACCGACTAAAACAATTTCTTTGGAAACTATCTTATCTCTTAAAAATATTGACAAAAAATACGGCACTGTACATGCAGTGAACAAGCTTTCTTTTGATATTCAAAAAGGAAATGTTTACGGTATTTTAGGGCCAAATGGAAGCGGAAAATCTACCACTTTAGGTATCATCTTAAATGTTGTAAACAGAACTTCTGGCGAGTTTTCTTGGTTCGATGGAAAATTATCCACGCATGAAGCTTTAAAAAAAGTTGGGGCTATTATTGAGCGTCCTAACTTTTATCCTTACATGACTGCAGTACAAAATTTAAAACTAATTTGTACAATTAAAGGAATTTCTAACGATAAAATAAACGAAAAACTAAAAACAGTAAATCTTTTTGAAAGAAGAGACAGTAAGTTTAAAACCTACTCTTTAGGAATGAAACAACGTTTAGCAATTGCATCTGCATTATTAAACGACCCAGAAATCTTAATTTTAGATGAGCCAACAAATGGTTTAGACCCACAAGGAATTCATGAAATTAGACAAATAATTCAGAAAATTGCAAGCACAGGTACTACAATTTTGTTAGCCTCTCACCTATTGGATGAAGTAGAAAAAGTTTGTTCTCATGTAATAGTGATTAAAAAAGGTGTAAAATTATACAGCGGTAGAGTTGATGGTATGACAGCTTCTAATGGTTTGCTTGAGCTTAAAGTTGCCAATAATGATGCTGGACTTTTAGACGAGTTAGAAAAACATCCTGCTATTTTAAAAGTTACAAAAGAACACGAAACTATTATTGCAAGCCTTAAAGATGCAATTTCTGCAGAAGAAATAAACAGCTATTTATTTACTAAAGGTATTGTTTTGAGTCATTTGGTAAAACGAAAACCAAGTTTAGAACAACAATTTTTAGATTTAACTAAAAAGTAATCAACGATATCTAATTTCGATAATAATCGAAACCTATATTCTTTAAACACATCACAAAATGTTAAGATTATTAACCATAGAATTTCATAAATTAAAACACAATAGAGCCAGTAAAGTATTATCTATCATTTACTTTGGTTTATTAACCTGTATCGCATTCATAGCAGCCATTAAGTTTGATATTGGCCCTATAAAATTTCACTTAGCAGAAATTGGTATTTTTAACTTTCCATACATCTGGCACTTTAATACCTATGTAGCAGCTATTTTAAAGTTTTTTCTATTATTAGTGATTGTTTCTATGATGGCTAATGAATATAGTTATAAAACACTAAAACAAAATTTAATAGATGGGTTAAGCAAAAAAGAGTTTATACTTTCTAAATTTTACACAGTAATTATATTTGCTTTAGTATCTACATTATTTGTATTTGTAGTATCTCTTATTTTAGGTTTTGCGTATTCAGATTATGATGAATTTGCCATTATAATAACAGATTTACAATACCTTTTTGCTTTTTTTTTAAAACTAGTGGGTTTCTTTTCTATGGGCTTGTTTTTTGGAATTTTAGTTAAACGTTCTGCGTTTGCTGTAGGCGGAATGGTTGTTTGGTTTTTTATAGAAAGTATTTTTAAAGGATACCTATTCTGGTTTTTTAAAGCTTCAGAAAATACTACAGAAAAAGTAGATGGTATTATGCAGTTTTCACCTTTTGAAGCTATGGGCAATTTAATAAAAGAACCATTTTCTAGATTGGGTGCTGTTAAGTCTGTAGCCAATCAAATTGGAGAAACATTTACCAAAAGTTACGATGTAGAGTTTTCTAATATTGCTATCGTTTCAGCGTGGACATTCATCTTCATTTACCTATCATTTACACTGTTAAAAAAGAGAGATTTGTAGTACTTTTTAAATATATTTGAACTAAAGAATAGAAATACCGTCAGATGAAAAATATATTATCGCTATTTTTACTATTTATTTCATTAAATACATTTTCACAAAAAGAAGCTAATTTTTGGTATTTTGGTAATGGAGCTGCTTTAGATTTTAATTCTGGCAGTCCAGTTCCAGTTAATGGAAGTCAATTAAATACTTTAGAAGGCTGCTCTTCATTCTCTGATGCGAATGGTAATTTATTATTTTATGTAGGAGCACCAACATCTGATGGTAGAAATTTAACCATTTGGAATAAAAATAACACCCCCATGCCTAATGGTACTGGTTTAGAAGGAGATTCTTCAAGTTCACAATCTGCTTTAACTATACCAGCACCTGGAAAACCTAATATTTATTATTTATTTACGGTTGGTGCACAATCTAGTGAAAATGCTGGTTTTTGGTATTATACAATAGATATGTCTTTAAATGGTGGTTTAGGTGATGTTGTAGCTGGCCCTGTCGTTTTAGGAAATCTTTCTGATCATCCTAATTGGTCTGAAAAAGTAACAGCTGTAAAAGCAAAAGATTGCAGTACTTTTTGGGTTATCTCTGCACATGGTAACAATTTCTATGCATACAAAGTAGATAATAATGGTGTTAATTCGGGAGACCCAAAAGTAAGTACTATTATTGGCTATAATGCGACTAGCGATCCAAGAGGATATTTAAAAGTATCACCAGATGGCACAAAGTTAGCTTCTGGAAATATGAGTAATAGGGCTTATTTATTTAATTTTAACGATGAAACTGGAGAGGTTACAAATTTTAACAACACTAGTTTTGCAAATCAACTTAACATTTTTGAAGAAGTTTATGGTGTAGAGTTTTCTGCTTCTAGTAGAAGATTGTACTTATCTACTGGTTCTTTTACCGAATCTATTGAAAGCTTATATCAATTTGATTTAACAAAACCAACCTTAGCAGAAATTAATGCTAGCCGATACCTTGTTCACCAATATGTAAATACTAGAGGGGCTTTACAATTAGGTCCTGATGGAAAAATATACTGGACTTCTAATAATTCTAATTTTATAAGTGTTGTTAATAAACCAGACGAATTAGGGATAGCATGTGACTACTCTCATCAAACAGTTAGAGTTGGAAATGGAGCGATTACAGCTGGCCAGGGTTTACCTCCTTTTTTATCATCTTTATTACTTCCAATCGAAATAAAAGATGTTGATAAAGATATCGTTATCAATAACCAAGATTTAGAGTTTTGTATTGGAGAAAATAAGACACTTGCACCAGAGACAATCTCTGGTAACAATAGAACTTATGAATGGACTTTTGACAATGGCACAAACACATCTGTAGTTTCTAGCGATCAAAATTTAGTTTTAACTAATATTTCTCCAGCAAATGCAGGTAAATATACTTTAGTTTTAGAACTTACCGATGATTGTGGAAATATTACAAAATATGAAGCTACTTTTAATATAGGCGTGTTTGAAGCTGCAGTTGCTACGAAACCAAATGATATTCTTTTTTGTGACACAGATAATGATGGATTTAATACATTCGATTTAACCACAGAAAATAAAAACACGATTTTAGGCAGTTTAGACCCAGCAATTTTTGATGTATTATATTTTGATAATTTAGCTGATGCTAATTCAGGAGATAATCCTTTACCAGATTCTTTTACAAACCCAACTGCTTTTAGCTCGCAAATAGTTTATGCAAGAGTACAAAATACAAAAGCACCAAATGCTTGTTTTAATATTACTACATTTAAACTTGCAGTAACTGGGTTTCCAGAACCTATACAACCAACCCCTTACAGAATTTGTGATGACAATGCAAGTGCTGGTGGAGATACTGATGAAGTCATTAATAATTTTGTATTAAGCTCAAAGGATTCAGAAATATTAGGAACTTTAAATAATACACAATATACCATCACCTACCACACAACTCAATTAGGTGCAGAAACCAATGATGCTAGCACCATAATCAATAAGAATACCAACCATTCTGTAACTAACTCTCAAACCGTTTACATTAGAGTAGAAAACATAAACAACGCTGCTTGTTTTGATACTTCTAAAACATTAGAACTCATTGTAGATCCTTTGCCCGTAGTTTCATCAAATCCAATTTTTGACCACTGTGTTAGTGCCAATAACACCAATCCTACAATTAACTTAACTTCAGCACAACTCAGTATTTCTAATACCCCAAATGTAAGATTTCAGTTTTTTTCAGATGCTTTAGGTGCATCAGAAATTACAAACATTACCTCTTATCCTGTTCAACCGAATGCTACACAGTCTGTATTTGTTAAAGTCTTTACAAGCCAAAACTGTACCAGAGATATTGTTGAGTTAACCATAAATGTTGGCCAAACTCCAGACAATCCATACAATGTATTACAACCAGCAGAATGTGATGATTTTTTAGATGCGAATGGTGTAGATACTCCTGGTATGAATAGTGATACAGATGGTATAACCCATTTTTCTTTAGATGAAAATGCAGTAATATCAGTTATAAATCCGCCACCAAATACAGAAGTTACATTTTACGAAAACATTACAGACAGAGCAAACTCTTTAAATGAAATCGATATTACTAATTATAGAAATAATTTAAATAAAATAGAGATTACAAACGTTCCTGGTGGAATTCAATTTCCTATTTACTATAAAATATTAAGTACTATAAATAATAACTGTCAAGGTTTGGGGCAATTTAACCTTCAAGTTAACTCCACACCAACTGCAAACCCAGTTACAGATTTAGAATTATGTGATGATGTTACAGATGGTGATGCAGAAAACGGAATTAAACAAAACTTCGACTTAGAAGCTCAAACAGCTAGTATTTTAGGCTCTCAAAATCCTGCCGATTTTTCGGTAACCTACCACCTTTCTGCAGCTGAAGCAAATTCAGGTTCAAACCCGCAAACTTCTCCTTTTGCTAATACAGTTAGAGATATACAACCAATTTTTGTACGAGTAACCAACAATAATACTGGCTGTTTTACAGATCATACCAGTTTTAATCTAATTGTAAATCCTATTCCTGTGGCAAATTTTGTGGCAGATTTAGAAATCTGTGATGATAATTCTGATGGCTCTGCAAGAAATGGTTTTTCGCAAACTATCGATTTAACAAGTCAAACTGCAGGAATTTTAGGAACACAAGACCCTGCAAATCATACAGTTTCTTATCATAGAAATTTAACTGATGCTCAAAATGGAAACAATACTCTAAGTTCTCCTTATTCGAACTTAACACCTAATAGAGAAACCATTTTTGTTCGTGTTGTAAACACAACCACTTCTTGTGTAAATGGTATTTCTAATTTTGATGTTATTGTAAATCCAGAACCTACTTTTACACCTGTTTCTAACCTTTCTTATTGTGATGATGATTTGGATGGTGATGATACTAATGGAATCATTCAAAACATCGATTTAGATAGCCAAATTCCAGCTTTATTAGGTTCGCAAGATCCAGATGATTTTAATGTTACATTTCATGCAAATGATATAGATGCTGCTACTGGATTTGCACCAATTGCTTCTCCTTACACCAATTCAAATCCTACAGAAACTATTTTTGTTCGCATTCAAAATAAAAGAACTTTGTGTATAAATGATGATGCTCGTTTTCAATTAATTGTAAATCCTTTACCTGATTTTAGGGTAACTTCTCCTCAAATTTTTTGTTTGAATGATACATCCTTAACCATTGGGGTAGAAAATCCTGCAGAGGTTTACAATTATGAATGGAAAGATTCCACAGGAACAATTATTAGTTTTGCAGAAACTGCAGATGTTACAGTAGGTGGAAATTACACAGTTACTGCAACCACTACCAATGGTACCAATTGTACTAGATCAGAAACTATTGTTGTGAACGAATCCAATCCTGCAAATCTATTGCCTAGCTTTGTAACCATTGTAGATGAAGGAAATATTATTAGCAGTGATGCAAATTTATCCATCTCTATAGATATTATAAATAACGATTTAGGTCCTGGTGATTATCAATTTGCATTAAAAAATGATGATAAAAACACCACCACTCCATTTCAAAACGAACCTTTATTTGAAAACTTAGAAGGTGGTATTTACACCATTATTGTAAACGATAAAAATGGATGTGTACCAGATGCTACTTTGCAAGTTTCTGTTATTCAGTTTCCAAAATTCTTTACACCAAATGGCGATGGTAAAAATGATACTTGGGCAGTAAAAGGCGCTAACAAAACTTTTTATCCGAATGCAAGTATCAATATTTTTAATAGGTATGGTAAATTAGTCGCACAAATTCCTGTAGACTCCCAAGGTTGGAATGGTACTTACAATGGCAAATTACTAACCTCAGACGATTATTGGTATAACATCACCTTAATTCCTGCTGACAAAACTAAACCAACCATCAACAAAAAAGGAAATTTTTCTTTGGTTAGAAGATAAGAATAAAAACAGGAAAGTTTAGTCTAATTAGAAAATAAAAATACATTTACAATCCGTATTTTTACAGTATGCAATTCAAACTCGTTTCAGAATTTTCTCCGACAGGAGACCAACCAAAAGCTATTAAAGAACTTTCGCAAGCAATTAACAATGGCGAAAAATATCAAACTTTATTAGGTGTTACTGGTTCTGGTAAAACATTTACGGTTGCTAATGTTGTGCAAGAAGTTAAAAAACCTACCTTGGTTTTAGCGCATAATAAAACCTTAGCTGCACAATTATATTCTGAGTTTAAACAGTTTTTTCCAGATAATGCTGTAGAATATTTTGTTTCTTATTACGATTATTATCAACCAGAAGCATACATACCTGTTACAGGTACTTATATAGAAAAAGATTTATCTATTAATGAAGACATCGAAAGGTTGCGTTTAAGCACCACTTCTTCCCTACTTTCTGGTAGAAGAGATGTACTAGTTGTAGCCTCTGTTTCTTGCTTGTATGGTATTGGAAATCCTACAGAATTTAAAAGAAATATTATTCCTGTGGCTGTGGGCCAATTAATTTCTAGAACCAAATTTTTACATCAATTAGTGCAAAGTTTATACGCTAGAACCGAATATGAAGTAAAAAGCGGAACTTTTAAGGTAAAAGGTGATGTAGTCACTATTTATCCATCTTATGGTGATAATGGATATAAAATTCACTTTTTTGGTGATGAAATTGAGGAAATTGAATTGTTCGATTTAGAAAGCAATGCAGTTATAAATACTTTTGACGAGTTAAGTATTTACCCAGCAAACTTGTTTGTAACCTCTCCAGATGTTTTACAAAATGCCATTCATCAAATTCAAGAAGACATGATGAAACAGGTAGATTTTTTTAATGAAATAGGCAAACATTTAGAAGCTAAAAGAATTAAAGAACGTACAGAATTCGATTTAGAAATGATACGTGAATTGGGCTATTGTTCAGGAATCGAAAACTATTCTAGATATTTAGATGGCAGACAACCAGGTACAAGGCCTTTCTGTTTGTTAGATTATTTTCCAGATGATTATTTAATGGTGATAGATGAAAGTCACGTTACAGTTCCGCAAACACATGCCATGTATGGTGGAGATAGAAGTAGAAAAGAAAATTTGGTTGAATATGGTTTTCGTTTGCCAGCTGCCATGGATAATAGACCTTTAAAATTTGATGAATTTGAAGCCATTCAAAACCAAACTATTTTTGTTTCTGCAACTCCGGCTGATTACGAATTACAAAAAACAGAAGGTGTTTTTGTTGAACAAATTATTAGACCTACAGGTTTATTAGATCCACCAATAGAAGTAAGACCTAGTTTGAATCAAATTGACGATTTAATTGAAGAAATACAACAAAGAGTTGAAAAAGACGAACGCACATTGGTAACAACTTTAACCAAGAGAATGGCAGAAGAATTAACTAAATATTTAACACGAGTTGATATACGTTGTAGGTACATCCATTCTGATGTAGATACTTTAGAACGTGTAGAAATTATGCAAGATTTGCGCAAAGGTTTGTTTGATGTATTAATTGGGGTAAACTTATTAAGAGAAGGTTTAGATTTACCAGAAGTGTCTTTAGTCGCTATTTTAGATGCAGATAAAGAAGGTTTTTTAAGAAATACCAAATCTTTAACGCAAACAGTAGGTAGAGCCGCTAGAAATGTAAATGGTTTGGCAATTATGTATGCAGATAAAATAACAGAAAGCATGCAAAAAACCATAGATGAAACTGAACGTAGAAGAGAAAAGCAAATTGCTTACAACATCAAGAACAATATTACTCCTACCCAGATTAACAAAAAAATTGACAATACATTAACCAAAACTGCAGTGTCTAGCTATCATTATGACAACGCAAAACAGGTAGCTGCAGAACAAGATCTGCAATATTTACCTAAAGAAGAAATAGAAAAACGTATTAGAGACAAACGTAAAAAAATGGAAACAGCTGCCAAAGCTTTAGATTTTATTGCTGCTGCAAAATTACGTGATGAAATTACTGTTTTAAAAGAAAGTGTATAAAAAAGAAGTTTTAATCTTGTAAACAAACAGATAAATAAAAAGGCTGTATCTGATAAAGTGTGTAAGTTTCAAAAGAACGCTATTTAGCATTCTTTTTTTGTTTTAAATATGCAACAACTGCTTTTCGAATATCAAACGCTAATTCTGTTTCTTTTGGATGATATACAGAAAGTACTTC